>Ga0247821_10002207_pt1 | contig 10707 bp, 9 predicted proteins | sample 13C_Glycerol_Day_FD_192481 | JGI IMG/M metagenome (GOLD analysis project Ga0247821, IMG submission 192481) | Soil microbial communities from agricultural site in Penn Yan, New York, United States - 13C_Glycerol_Day14 | ecosystem: Environmental > Terrestrial > Soil > Agricultural land | place... | reverse complement strand
CATCCATCGCACCGAACGGCGACGCTGGCAGGAAGATGTCAGGCGCCGGCGCGATCTGGCGACGGCGGGATGGCGGGTTCTGGAGGTGACGGCCGACGATCTCGGGCCGAATCGTGCTGCGTTCCTCGCGGTCGTGCGGGAGATTCTCGGATACTCCCGCGCCTGACCTCGCTCTGGCAGGCCGCATGGGCACTCGAGACGTCGCAGTTGCCGGGTCGGCTTCGGCATCTGCGACGTCTCGTTCGTTGTGCGAGCGGCGCGGGGTCTCCCGCATCGAACCCGGAGCCCGGTCAGGACGAGTGAGCGCGAGGTCCGCGGATGTCGCGGTGTCCGAGTGGTCGCGGAGATGCCGCCCCCGGTCGCGCGGACGCGCCGCAAGCGCGCACCCGGCGCCCCGCGGCATCCGCTTCGCCGTCGTGGTCGAGACCGGGGTGGTGAGCATTACTAGACTGTGACGCGGATCACGACGGAGTCGTCCAACGCACACCCCCATCACAGAGGAGTTCACTGTGGCATTCATCGAAGCTGTCGGCGCACGCGAGATCCTGGATTCGCGCGGCAACCCCACCGTCGAGGTCGAGGTGCTGCTCGACGACGGCACCCTCGCCCGCGCGGCCGTCCCCTCGGGAGCCTCCACGGGCGCCTTCGAGGCGTACGAGCTGCGCGACGGCGACAACGACCGCTACCTCGGCAAGGGCGTGCAGAAGGCCGTCGACGCCGTGATCGACGAGCTCGGCCCGGCCATCGAGGACCTCGACGCGGCCGACCAGCGCCTCGTCGACGCCGCCCTGCAGGAGGCGGACGGCACCGAGAACAAGGGCCGCCTCGGCGCGAACGCCATCCTCGGCGTCAGCCTCGCGGTCGCGAAGGCCGCGGCCGAGTCGGCCGACCTCCCGCTCTTCCGCTACCTCGGCGGACCGAACGCCCACGTGCTGCCCGTGCCGATGATGAACATCATCAACGGCGGCGCTCACGCCGACACCGGCGTGGACATCCAGGAGTTCATGGTGCTGCCGATCGGCGCGCCGACCTACTCCGAGGGCCTCCGCTGGGGCGTCGAGACCTACCACGCGCTCAAGGGCCTGCTGAAGTCGAAGGGGCTCTCCACGGGCCTCGGCGACGAGGGCGGCTTCGCGCCCGACCTCGCGAACAACCGCGCGGCGCTCGACCTCATCGCCGAGGCGATCGGCAAGGCCGGCTTCACGCTGGGCACCGACATCGCGCTCGGGCTGGATGTCGCGGCCACGGAGTTCTTCGAGAACGGCGTCTACCGCTTCGAGGGCAAGGACCGCAGCGCGGCCGAGATGAACGCGTACTACGGCGAGCTCGCCGCCGCCTACCCGCTCATCTCGATCGAGGACCCGCTCGCCGAGGACGATTGGGACGGCTGGGCCACGCTCACCTCCGAGCTCGGCTCGAAGCTGCAGCTCGTGGGCGACGACCTGTTCGTCACCAACCCGAAGCGCCTGGCCGACGGCATCGCGAAGCTGACGGGCAACTCGATCCTCGTGAAGGTCAACCAGATCGGTACGCTCACCGAGACGCTCGACGCCGTCAAGCTCGCCCAGCGCGCCGGCTACACCGCCGTGCTCTCGCACCGCTCCGGCGAGACCGAGGACACGACGATCGCCGACCTCGCGGTGGCGACCGACTGCGGCCAGATCAAGACGGGCGCGCCCGCCCGTTCGGAGCGCGTCGCCAAGTACAATCAGCTTCTGAGGATCGAAGAAGAGCTCGGTGAGGCCGCGGTGTATGCCGGTCGCACGGCGTTCCCGCGCTTCACGGCGTAGCATTCCGCAGCGTTGCGATGGGGGTGGCCGCGTGGCCGCCCCCATCGTCGTCTTCCCGAAGGCGACGTGAGGAGGGACGATGAGCGGAACGCGACGTCCCTCGCGCCCCGAGGAGCGCACCGGAACCGCGGGCGCCACGACGCCGAAGGCCGAGCCGTCGGGCCGCACGCAGTCGGGTGCGAGGCAGTCGGCCGCGAAGCCCTCGTCATCGAAGCAGGCAGCCGCGAAGCCCGCGTCCTCGACGGAGCCCCGCGCCGCCCGATCGCCGCGCGCCGGCAGGTCCCCCGCGAAGCAGGGCACGGCCCGCCAGCCGGTCGCCGCGGTCGCGGCGGGATGGCTCAGCGGCATCCGCTTCTCGGGGTTCTCGATCATCATGATGGGCGTGCTCGTGCTCGCCGTGGTGGCCCTCGCGCCGAGCATCGCCGCGTACGCGGCGCAGCGCCAGCAGATCGCGGAGGTGCGCGCCTCCGTGTCGGCGCAGGAGGCCGAGGTGCAGCGCCTCAAGGACGAGCGCGAGCGCTGGAACGACGAGACGTTCATCGTCACCCAGGCGCGCGAACGCCTCTACTACGTGCTGCCGGGCGAGGTGAGCTACCTCGTCATCGACGATCGCTCAGCGGTCGAGAAGACGGATGCCGCACCCGGCGTCTCCGCCGAGGTGACCGAATCGAAGGGCGACTGGATGCGCACCCTGCTCCGCTCCGTCATGACCGCGGGCCTCGCGCCCGCGCCGTCCGACGCACCCGTGACGGAGGGGGAGCGATGAGCCGTCCGCCGTTCGCGCCCGTGAGCGAGCGCGACATCCGCATCGTCTCGGCGCAGCTCGGCCGTCCGGCTCGCGACGTGGTCGGCATCCCCGCCCGCTGCGCATGCGGTGCGCCCACGGTCGTCGCGACCGCGCCGCGACTGAGCGACGGCACGCCGTTCCCGACGCTGTACTACCTGACCCATCCGGTCGCGACCGCGTCGATGTCGTTCCTCGAGGCGGCGCAGGTGATGGTCGAGTGCACCGAGCTGCTCGAGCGGGATCCCGAAGTCGCCGCCGAGTACGCGCGAGCGCACCGCGACTACCTCGCCGACCGCGAGTCGATCGCCGTCGTGGCCGAGATCGCGGGCATCTCGGCGGGTGGCATGCCGAACCGGGTGAAGTGCCTGCACGCGCTCGCCGCGCACGCCCTGTCCGCCGGCCCCGGTGCCAACCCGATCGGCGACATCGCGCTCGAGCGCTCCTCGTGGACGCCAGAGGTGTGCCAGTGCCCGGACTACGGCGTCGACGACGCGGGGGCGGAGGCATCCGGATGACCCGTGCCGCGCCGCGTGCCTCGCGACGTGCTCGCGCGGTGCGCGGGATCGCCGCGGCGGTCGCGGCTGCGGCACTCGTCTTCACGGGCGCGCAGCCGGCGCACGCCGACACAGTGCGCGACCTCCAGTACTGGCTCAACGACTACGGCTTCACGACCGCCTGGGCCACCTCGAAGGGCGACGGCGTCACGGTCGCCGTCATCGACACCGGCGTGAACGGCAACGTGGCCGAGTTGCGCGGCGTGGTCGTCGGCGGCACGGATGTCTCGGGCCTGGGCACCTCCGACGGGCAGACGCCCGTGGGGGAGGAGAGCCAGCACGGCACGATGGTCGCATCCCTCCTCGCGGGACGCGGCACGGGCGAGGGCAGCGGCGTGCTCGGCGTCGCACCCGAGGCCGAGCTCCTCTCGACCTCGGTCGCGTTCGGGCAGGACACCGGTGCCGAGACGTCGAACGATGTGCAGATCGCCGAGGCGGTGCGCTGGGCGGTCGACAACGGCGCCGACGTGATCAACATGTCGCTCACGCGCAACACGCGCGACTGGCCCGAGAGCTGGGACGACGCGTTCATGTACGCGTTCCAGAACGACGTGGTGGTCGTGGCCGCCGCCGGAAACCGCGGCTCGGGAACGAGCGAGGTCGGCGCTCCCGCGACGATCCCGGGGGTGCTCACCGTGGCCGGTGTGGATCGCGACCAGAACGCGAGCTTCGATGCGAGCGCGCAGGGCATCACGATCTCGGTCGCCGCGCCCTCGGAGGACCTCGTGGGCGTGCTGCCCGACGGAAGTCACGTCGTCTGGTCGGGCACGAGCGCCGCGGCGCCGCTCGTTTCGGGCCTCGTCGCGCTCGTGCGCTCGGCGTATCCGAAGCTCGGCGCCGCGGAGGTCATCAACCGTGTCGTGCGCACCGCGGATCCCAAGGGCGAGGAGGTGCCGAGCCCGCTGTACGGCTACGGCATCATCGACCCGGTCGCCGCGCTCACGGCCGACGTGACGGGCGAGTGGCAGCCGCCCGAGGAGGCGCTCGCGGAGTGGATACGCGTGCACCGGCGCGCCGACCCGCCCGACCAGGGGACCGTGCCGGAGGGCGAGCAGCAGGAGATCGTGCCGATCGCCGACCCGCCCGCGCCCCGATCCGACAGCGCGAAGACGCTCCTGCCGACCCCGTGGACCCTCGCCTATATCACGGTGCCGCTCTCGCTGGTCGCCGGATTTGGTACGCTACTAGCGCTGTTGGGCATCGGCGCCACTCGGCATACCAGGCGCGCTGCGGGTCGGAACACGCAGTGATCGCGAGTACCAAACAACGAGGAGTCCATTCACCGTGCCCAAGATTTTGATCGTCGGCGGCGGCTATGCGGGGTTCTACACGGCGTGGAAGCTCGAGAAGTGGCTGCGTCACGGCGAGGCCGAGGTGACGGTCGTCGACCCGCTGCCCTACATGACCTACCAGCCGTTCCTGCCCGAGGTCGCCGCTGGATCGATCGAGCCGCGCCACTCGGTCGTCGCGCTCCGTCGCCACCTGAAGAAGACCAACGTCGTGACCGCGAAGGTCACGGGCATCGACCACGCGTCGAAGACCGCCACGATCACGCCCGAGCTCGGTGAGCCGTGGCAGTTCGACTACGACGTCGTCGTGGTCACGGGCGGTGCCGTGTCGCGCACCTTCCCCATCCCCGGCATCGCCGACAATGCGATCGGCCTCAAGACCGTCGAGGAGGCCGTCGCGATCCGCGATCGCGTGCTCACGAACTTCGACAAGGCCGCCAACCTTCCGGCGGGTCCCGAGCGCGACCGCCTGCTCACCTTCGTGGTGGTCGGCGGCGGCTTCGCCGGCATCGAGGTCTTCGCCGAGCTCCGCTCGTTCGCGAGCGCGCTGCTCGAGTTCTACCCGCAGTTGAGCTTCGATGACACGCACTTCCACCTCATCGAGGCGATGGGCCGCATCATGCCCGAGGTGTCGCTGCCCACGAGCCACTGGGTCATCAAGCACCTCGCCCAGCGCGGCGCCGAGATCCACCTCGACACGCAGCTCACGAGCGCGCTCGATGGCAAGATCGAGCTCTCGACCGGTGAGACCTTCGAGACCGACCTCATCGTGTGGACCGCCGGGGTCATGGCGAACCCCGCGATCGTGCGCTCGAGCGACCTCCCCGTCGAGGAGCGGGGTCGCATCAATACGCGCGCCGACCTGCGCGTGGGCGACGAGGACGAGTTCGTGCCCGACGCCTGGGCCGCCGGCGACATCGCCGCAGTGCCCGACCTCACGGGCGGCGGCGTCGGCGGCTACTGCGTGCCGAACGCGCAGCACGCGGTGCGCCAGGGCAAGCTCCTCGCGAAGAACATCGTCGCGGTGCTCCGCGGTGAGGAGCCCAAGGAGTACTTCCACAAGAACCTCGGCGCGGTCGCCGGCCTCGGCATCGGCCAGGGCGTCTTCCAGTCGGGCAAGATCGCGCTCAAGGGCCTCATCGCCTGGTTCGCGCACCGCGGCTACCACGGCCTGGCGATGCCGAGCTGGGAGCGCAAGTTCCGCGTGTTCTGGGGCTGGTGGAACAACTTCTGGCTCGGTCGAGACATCGTCTCGCTCTCGGCACTGCAGGAGCCCCGCGCGCAGTTCGAGCTGTTCGCCGCGCGCCCGAAGCCCCCGGCCGAGGCGGCCCCTGCCGCTCCCATCGCCGCAGCTCCGGCCAAGAAGGCCGTGACAGCCGGTGCCGCGAAACCGGCCCGCGCCACCGCGAAGCCGAAGGCCGCTCCTGCCAAGAAGGAGCCCGTCGAGCCGGCGCCGGTCGACGAGGTTCCCGCCGAGAAGGCGGGCCAGCCCGCCGAGGCGGTCGCCGCCCAGTAGTGTGAACGCGGCATCGGTGCACTGGGCCGGTGCCGCGCTCCCGTAGCCCAATCGGCAGAGGCAGGCGACTTAAACTCGCCTCAGTCTGGGTTCGAATCCCAGCGGGAGCACCGGGCTCGATGCCGTCTGCTCTGGGGAATCACGTGGAGTCATCCGGCTCGCCCCTCTGCTGGAGGCGCCAGTGGCACCACTCGGTCGCAGAGCGCCTCTCGACTCAGGTGAGATCGTTCAGGACTGGTCGGGGCGCGCCACTTCGGTGTCGATGGCACCCTGGGCTGCCGCCGAGCCGCTGCGGCCGCCGCCGTATCCGCGGAGCACGAAGGCCAGGAGCACCGCCGCCACGGCTCCGGCGAGCGGGCCGGCGACGTAGACCCAATAGTCGGTGAAGTCCAGGCCTGCCAGGTCAGGACCGAACGTGCGCGCCGGGTTCATCGACGTGCCTGAGATCGGGCTGCCCCACAGTCCTGCCAGCGCGATGTAGCCGCCGACGCCGATCGCACCGATCACGCCGATGTTCTGGGCGCCGGAGGCGGTGCCGAGGATCACGCTGACGAGGCCGAGCGTGAGGAGGGCCTCCATCAGGAAGGCCTGGAACGAGGTGTAACCGTCAGCGGGGTAATTCGACCCGAACGAGGCGGACACGCCGATGATGGGCTGCAGGACCCACGCCGCAAGGGTGGCTCCGAGCAGCTGGACCACGATATAGCCCGGCACACGTCGCCAAGGGAAATCGCCTCGCAGTGAGAACGCGATCGTCACCGCGGGGTTCAGGTGCGCACCCGAGATCTTGCCCATGAACAGGATGATCCCCATCACCATGAGCCCCGGGGCGACCACCGCCGCCGTCCGGCTGATCGTGTCGGGGAACGCCTGGCTCATCATCCCGCCGCCCGCGGCGACCAGAACCAGGAAGAACGTGCCGGCGAACTCCGAGACGAGGCGGCGCCACTCCTGCCGCGGATTCCTGAAGTCGGCCATCGGGTCGACGACCTCCGTCTCGAACCACCGTTCGAAACGACCCCGCACGTCCGGGCTACTCGACTGCACCATGGTCCTCCCCAAGGCTCATGACGATGTGCTCCCGAGCGATCGAGCGTGTTCCCCGGTTGTACAACCGCTCTTCAGTCGCGAGCATAGACCCGCTCGGCAGCCTCGAGGAACTTCGGGCCCCGCTCAGTCCTCGGAGAGCCGGTCGATCCGCCGGAGGATCAAGCCCTCGCGGAGCGCCCACGGCGACACCTCGAGCTCCTTCACCTTGAAGGCGCGCATCGTCTCCGAGAGCACGACGGCGCCGGCGACGATCTGGAACGTGCGGTCGGCGGTGATGCCCGGCAGTGCCGGCCGCGCGTCGGCGGGGATCCGCGCGAGCCGCGGGATCCAGTCGTCGAGTCCCGACAGGCGCAGGATGCTGCGTTCCTCGGGCCCGACGCCCTCCTCGGTGCTGCCGGCGAGCTTCGCGAGGGAGCGGATGGTCTTCGACGAGCCCACGACGTGGTCGAACGCCGGGAGGTCGGCGAGCGCGTCGACAGCACGGGCGAGCACCTTCTTGGCGCGGCGACGCAGCTTCGCGACCTGCTCCTCGGTGGGCGGGTCGTCGGGGAGGTACTTGATCGTCGATCGCCCGGCTCCGAGGGGGAGCGACAGCGCGACATCCGGAACCTCGTCGACGCCCTGGGCGATCTCGAGCGACCCGCCGCCGATGTCGAAGAGCAGCACGCGGCCGGCCGACCAGCCGTACCAGCGGCGCACTGCGAGGAACGTGATGCGCGCCTCGTCCTCGCCGCTCAGCACGGCGAGGTGCACGCCCGCCTCTGCCTCGATGCGGGCGAGCACGGACTCGCCGTTCGTCGCCTCGCGGATCGCCGACGTGGCGAACGCGAGGAACTCGTCGATCCCGCCATCGCGCGCGACGGCGACCGCGTCGCGGACGGCCTCGAGGATCGCCTCGACCCCCTGCTCGGAGATCGAGCCGTCGTGGTCGAGGTAGCGCATGAGCCGCAGCACCGACTTGTGCGATGCCGTGGGGATCGGCCGTGCGCCCGGGTGGGCGTCGACCACGAGCAGGTGCACGGTGTTGGAACCGACGTCGAGAACCCCGAGGCGCATGGTGCGAGCGTACTGGGTGCTGGTGCGTCGCGCGTCGAACCTGCATACTGGTGCGACTGGGTCGCTTGTCCCACTTCGATCCGGCATCGACGCGAGAGGACCCAGGTGACCCGCATCCCCGCGACCGAGCGCCGGGCGGCACTCGTCGACGCAGCGCTGCGGGTCGTCTCGCGCGAGGGCATCGCCCAGGCGACGACCCGCGCCATCGTCGCCGAGGCCGGCATGTCGCTCGCGAGCTTCCACTACGCGTTCGCCTCGCGCGACGAGCTGATCGACGAGCTCATCGCCACGGTGGTCGCGCGCGAGCAGCAGGCCGTCGTCCCCGATCCCGCGACGGGCCTGAGCCTCCGCGAACTGCTGGAGTCCGGCATCATCGCCTACTTCGAGCACCTCAGGGCCGACCCCGCCCACGAGCAGGCGATGCTCGAGCTCACCCAGTACGCGCTGCGTTCGCCGGAGCGGCATCCGCTGGCCGTCGCGCAGTACGCGCGCTATGCGGAGCTCGCCGAGGGCTCGCTCGAGCTCGCGGCCGAGCTGAGCGGTGCGCGGTGGCGCGTGCCCGTGCCCGAGGCGGCACGCGTGCTCGTGGCGTTCACCGACGGGCTCACCCTCACCTGGCTCGTCGATCGCGACGACGCCGCAGCACTGGCGGTCGCGCGCGCGGCCGCCGACGCCCTCTCGAGAATGGCCGACCGCCCATGACGAACCTCGAATCCGTGGAGCCCGCGGCCCCGGTACGTGCCGCGCAGTCCGCGCTCGCCGAGCCCACCAGACGCGTGGGCGCCGGCTGGATCGCCGCCTTCGCGAGCGCATGGCTCGGCATCTGGATGGCCCAGCTCACCCCGGTCCAGCTGCTGCTTCCGGCGCAGATCGATGCGCGGCTGCAGCCCGAGCACTGGATCGACAGCGTCGTCGCCTTCGGCGTCGTCTCCGGCATCGCGTCGGTGTTCGTCATCGTGGCGTACCCCTTGACGGGCGCGCTCTCCGACCGCACGACCTCGCGGTTCGGCCGCCGGCGGCCCTGGATCGCCGCAGGGGCGCTCGTCTTCGCCCTCTCGCTCGTGCTGCTCGGCCTGCAGACGGAGCTGTGGGCGATCGGCGCCGCGTGGGTGGCCGCCACGGTCGGGTTCTGCATCATGACCGCGGCCCTCACCGCCACGATCTCCGACCAGGTTCCCGTCGACCAGCGCGGGTACGTCTCGGGCTGGATGTCGGCGCCGCAGGCGGTGGGGATCATCCTCGGGCTCGTCGTCGTCACGGCGGTGGTCACGGGCACCCTCGGCGGCTACTCGTTCGTCGCGCTCGCGCTCGTCGTGCTCGCGGTGCCGTTCCTCGTGCGGCCCGACGTGCCCCTCGCGCCGGGGGAGCGCGCGCGGGTCACCGCGAAGCACCTCGTCGCGAGCCTGTGGATCAGCCCGCGGGAGCACCCCGACTTCGCGTGGACCCTCGCGAGCCGCGTGCTCGTCTCGATCGGCAACGCCCTCGGCACCGGACTGCTGCTCTACTTCCTGATGTTCGGCCTGGGCGACGAGCAGGCCGAGGAGCACCTCATCCTGCTCACCCTCGTCTACATGGTCTTCGTCGTCGTCGCGTCGCTCGCCTTCGGCCGGCTCTCCGACCGGCTCGGCCGCCGTCGCGCCTTCGTGTTCGTCGCGGCGGTGCTGCAGGGCGTTGCGGCGCTCCTGCTCGCGCTCGTGCCCGACCTCACGGCGGCGATGATCGCCGCGGGCCTGCTGGGCCTGGGCTACGGGTGCTTCCTCGCGGTCGACCAGGCGCTCGCGACCCAGGTGCTGCCCGACGCCGCATCCCGTGGCAAGGACCTCGGCATCATGAACATCGCGTCCGCCGTGCCCCAGTCGATCGGCCCGCTGCTCGGCGCGCTCGTGGTCGCCGCGACCGGGTCGTTCGCTGCCGTCTTCCTGCTCGGCGCCGCCTTCGCCTTCGCCGGGGCGCTCGCGGTCTCCCGGGTGCGGAGCGTCCGGTGATCGGCCTCGACCTCGCGTCCGCGGGCGCTTCAGGGGCGGATGCCGCGGCCTGGCGCGACCCCGCGGCGTTCTGGCCCGCGCTCACCGAGGCGACCCGGCACCTCGACGCGCCCGTCGGCGCCCTGCACCTCGGGGCGCTGCGGAACAACGCGGCGGACCTGGTGCGCCGCGCACACGGCACGCCGATCCGGGTCGCGACGAAGTCGATCCGCGTGCGCGAGGTCATCGAGGCGCTCCTCCACATGCCGGGGTACCGCGGCGCCCTCGCCTACACGCTCGCCGAGGCGATCTGGCTCGCATCGAGCGTCGACGACATCGTCGTGGGGTATCCCACGGCGGAGGCCGGCGGCATCCGGCGGCTCGCGACCGACCCCGAGCTCGCGAACCGCATCACGCTCATGGTCGATTCGCCCCAGCAGCTCGACGTCGTCGACGCGGTGCTGCCGCCGTCGCAGCGCGAGACGATCCGCGTGTGCCTCGAGCTCGACGCGTCGTGGGATGCGCCCGTGCTCGGCCACCTCGGCGTGCGGCGCTCGCCGGTGCACTGGCCCGAGCAGGCCGGCGCGCTCGCGGCCTACATCGGTGCGCGAACCGGCTTCGAGCTCGTCGGCCTGATGTCGTACGAGGCGCAGATCGCGGGCGTCGCCCCGCGGCCGCCGGGCAGGCCCATCGACGGCGCC
>Ga0247821_10002205_pt1 | contig 10709 bp, 7 predicted proteins | sample 13C_Glycerol_Day_FD_192481 | JGI IMG/M metagenome (GOLD analysis project Ga0247821, IMG submission 192481) | Soil microbial communities from agricultural site in Penn Yan, New York, United States - 13C_Glycerol_Day14 | ecosystem: Environmental > Terrestrial > Soil > Agricultural land | place... | reverse complement strand
GCGATGGAGTTTTTCAGCTCCATCGCGGGGCAAGCCCGCTCCTACCTTCACTCAGCTACCCGCTACGGTCATCCGCTCGATCAGGACGGAGCCTGTGTGGATGTTGCTACGGGTTTCAAGATCATTACCGATCGCGACAATCTGCTGGAACATATCCTTCATATTGCCGGCGATCGTCACTTCCTGGACTGCGAACTGGATCTCGCCGTTCTCCACCCAATACCCCGCTGCGCCGCGAGAATAATCACCGGTCACCATATTCAAGCCATGACCCATCAGCTCGGTCACGAGCAGACCACGGCCCATGCGCCGAATCAGTGCAGCTTGATCCTCCACGCCGTGGGTTACGTACAAGTTGTGCACACCACCGGCGTTGGCGGTACTTGGCAGGCCCAGCTTGCGGCCCGAATAGGTACCCAGCACGTAGGACACCAGCTCGCCTTTTTCGACGAACGGTTTGGCATAGGTCGCCAGGCCATCACCGTCGAACGCGGCACTGCCCAAAGCTCGCTGCAGATGCGGGCGCTCGTCGAGGGTCAACCAGCTTGGGAACAGCCGCTGCCCCATCGCGCCATCGAGGAACGACGACTTGCGATACAGGTTGCCGCCCGAGATCGCCGACAGGAAACTGCCGAACAGGCCGCCGGCAAGTTCGGCCGAAAACAGCACGGGCACCTCGCAGGTGGGGACCGGGCGAGCACCCAGGCGACTGGCCGCCCGCTGTGCAGCGCGCTGGCCAATGCTGCGCGGATCAGCCAGCAACTCGCCCTGGCGATTGACGTCGTACCAGTAGTCGCGCTGCATCTGGCCGTCGGCCTCGGCAATCATCACGCAGCTCAGGCTGTGGCGAGTCGACGCATAGCCACCGATAAATCCATGGCTGTTGCCGTATACCCGGCAACCCTGGTGGGTGTTGAGGGTGGTGCCATCGGCGTTCTTGATCCGGGCATCGGCCTCGAAGGCTGCCGCCTCACAGTCCAGGGCCTTCTCGATTGCTTGCTCGGGGGTAATATCCCAGGCGTGATACAGGTCGAAATCCTGCAGGTCGCGCGCCATCAGGGCCGGGTCGGCAAGCCCTGCGCATTCGTCTTCAGAAGTGTGCTTGGCGATTGCCAAGGCTGCTGCGACCGTTTCACGAATCGCCTCGACACCACTGGCCGAGGTACTGGCCGAGCCTTTGCGCTGGCCCACATACAAAGTGATGCCGAACCCCTGGTCGCGGTTGAACTCCACGGTTTCCACTTCGCGCTGGCGAACCGACGTCGACAGCCCCTGCTCCAGCGACACCGCCACTTCACAGGCGCTGGCGCCCTGGCGCCTGGCTTCGGCAATGATCTGTTCAACCTGTTCCTGCAATGCCGGCAGGGCCTGTGGACCTACGCTCTGGTCTGCACTCATGGTTTTCTCCACTCAAATTCTGCGTTCGGTGAGGGTCTTGCTACGACCGGGCCGGACAAGCGGCCCCCGACTGGTTATCATGGCGGCGATTCTCAGCGGACTGCCCCCATGGTTGATTCTTACGACACCGCCTTTGATGGCGAAAAAAGCAAAACCCAGATCAAGCGCGAGATGCAGGCGCTGGTCGATATGGGCGAGCGCCTTACCACGCTCAAGCCCGATACCCTGGCCAAACTGCCTTTGACCGACGAACTGCGTGCGGCGCTTGAAGAGCACAAGAAGCACACGGCAAACGAGGCCAAACGTCGTCACCGGTCGTTCATCGGCAAGCTGATGCGTGACCAGGACATCGACGCCATCACGGCGCTCCTTGACCAGCTCGACGCTTCCTCCCGCCAGTACAACGAGCGTTTCCACAATCTGGAACGCTGGCGCGACCGGCTGATCGACGGTACCGACGAAGTCCTGGAGAAGTTTGTCCAGGAGTACGCCGAAGCTGATCGCCAGCAGCTGCGCTCGCTGATCCGGCAGGCCCAGCACGAGCTGAAGACCAACAAGACGCCTACCGCCAGCCGCAAGATCTTCAAATACATCCGCGAGCTCGACGAGACCCAACGCGGTCTGCGCTGACCTTCGCAACCGGGCAGGCGTCCTGCCCGCCCGGTGTCATTTTCATGCGCCCGTGCCACCCACGGTGATCGCATCGATCTTCAGGGTCGGCTGGCCAACGCCAACCGGTACCGACTGACCGTCCTTGCCGCAAGTGCCCACGCCACTGTCCAGAGACAGGTCATTACCGACCATCGACACCCGACTCATGGCTTCCGGACCGTTACCGATCAGGGTCGCGCCCTTGACGGGAGCAGTAATCTTGCCGTCTTCGATCAGATAGGCCTCGCTGGTGGAGAACACGAACTTGCCGCTGGTGATATCCACCTGACCACCCCCGAGGTTGGCGCAGTAGATGCCTTTTTTCACCGAGGCGATGATTTCCGCCGGATCGCTCTCGCCCGCACGCATGTAGGTGTTGGTCATGCGTGGCATCGGCAGGTGCGCATAAGACTCACGACGCCCATTGCCAGTGACCGCCATGCCCATCAGACGGGCATTGAGCTTGTCTTGCATGTAACCCTTGAGAATGCCGTTCTCGATCAGTGTGGTGCATTCAGTGGGGGTGCCCTCGTCATCCACACTCAACGAACCGCGGCGACCTTCCAGGGTGCCGTCATCAACGATGGTGCACAGGCTGGAGGCCACCTTCTCGCCCATGTGGCCACTGTAGGCCGAGCTGCCCTTGCGGTTGAAGTCACCTTCAAGACCGTGGCCAACCGCCTCATGCAGCAGCACGCCTGACCAGCCGGAGCCCAGGACCACCGGCAGGGTTCCCGCCGGCGCCGGGATCGCTTCGAGGTTGACCAATGCCTGGCGCAGCGCTTCACGGGCAAAGCCCATGACCCGCTCATCGGTGAAATAGCGGTAGTCGGTACGACCGCCACCACCATGGCCGCCGCGCTCGCGGCGGCCATTCTGCTCGACGATCACGCTGACGTTGAAACGCACCAGCGGGCGCACATCGGCAGCCAGGCTGCCATCGGCGGCGGCAATCAGGATGCGTTCCCACACCCCGGCCATGCTCACCGTGACTTGCTGGATACGCGGGTCCAGCGCCCGGGTGGCCACGTCGACACGCTTGAGCAGCTCGACCTTTTCGGCGCGGCTGATCACTTCGAGCGGGTTATCGGTGCCATAGAGTTGCGTGACATCCTGACTCTTGAATGCCTGGACGCTGCCGTTTTGACCGGCACGGGAGATCGAGCGCGCCGCACGGGCTGCCGAGGTCAGCGCTTCGAGGTTGATGGCGTTGCTGTAGGCAAAACCGGTTTTCTCGCCCGACTGGGCTCGTACGCCCACCCCCTGATCGAGGTTGAAACTGCCTTCTTTGACGATCCCGTCTTCAAGTGCCCAAGACTCGGAAATCTGCCCCTGGAAATACAGGTCGGCCGCATCGATGCCCGGCCCGGCCAACTCGCCCAGTACCGACTGCAGGCTGTCGAGGGTCAATCCCCCTGGCGCCAGCAGGTGCTCGCTGACAGTGGATAACATCTCGCTCATAGTCACTCCGAGGTGTGCGCAGGCCGCAAGGCGTCCTGCGAGAAAAAGCGCCGGTGCAAGACCACCGGCATCCGCGCCCGAATGGACGCCTGTTCGCTGCTGTCGCGCTCGCTCAGCAGCACCGCTTCGCCGCTGGCCTGTTCGGCGACGATCCGCCCCCAAGGGTCGACGATAGCGGCATGACCATAAGTTTCCCGTGGTCCCGGGTGGGTTCCGCCCTGGGCGGCGGCCAGCACATAGCATTGGGTTTCGATGGCCCGGGCACGTATCAACACTTCCCAGTGCGCCGCCCCGGTCACTGCGGTAAATGCCGCAGGGGCGCTGATCAGCTCGGCACCGGACTGGCGCAAGGCGCTGTACAGCTCAGGGAAGCGCAGGTCGTAGCACACGCTCAAGCCCAGGCGCCCCACGGGTGTATCGGCCACTACCACCTGACTGCCATGGGCATAATCATCAGACTCCCGATAGCGGCCGCGGTTGTCGGCCACATCCACATCGAACAAATGCAGCTTGTCGTATCGGGCCACGGTGTCGCCATGTTCGTCGATCAACAGTGAACAGGCATGGGACTTGGCGTCTGGCTGACCGACAGGCGGCAACGGCAGTGTGCCGGCCACCACCCATAACTTGAGGTCGCGGGCAGCCTGTTTCAACCACGGCAGTATCGGCCCCTCCCCCAGCGCTTCGGCACGACCGATGGCGGCGCTGTCACGCCGGCCCATGGCCGCGAAGTTTTCCGGCAATACCGCCAGCCGCGCACCGCCCTCGGCTGCTTGCTCAAGCAAGTGCCTGGCCTGCGCCAGGTTGGCCAGGACGTCGCTCTGGCTGACCATCTGGATCACCGCTGACTTCATGCGCGCTCCATCACTTTTCAAAAGGTTTTACAAAGCTGATTTTAGGCTCTTTCCACGGACCTTCGATGCGATAGTGCACGCTGGCATAGCGGGCCACCCGGTCGCCGAGCAGGCGGTCAACAAGGAACAAGGCACCACCGACTGCCGGCGCGCCGACAATCAGGGCGGCCAGCGGCAGGTTATTGGTCACCGGCAGCGTTACCTGCAGATTGGCATCGACGCGGTCGCGGACCATGTCGAGCGTGCCATCGAGCTCAAGGTTGCTCGAAGGGCCGGTCACCGTAATCGGCTCGCGGGTGACATACACCCCTTCGCTGGCCACGAGCAGCCCCTTGACCCGGTCATAGCTGAAGCCCTTGTCGAGCAGGTCGGAGAAGTCCAGGCGCAAGCGCCGGCCGATGGAGTTGAAGTTGAGCAGGCCAAACACCCGCAGCGCCTGGGCACCGCCCTCGACCTCGACGAATTGCCCCTTGCGCAGTGCTGCATCGAGACTGCCGGAGAATCGACCCAGCCCTACCCAGGCGGGCGAACCCGGCCAGCGGCCGTCGACATCCAGACGAAAATCGCGACTGGTAACGGTCGGGGCGAAGTTCCAGGCCTTGAGCACGTCGGCCAGGTTTTTCCCTTCCAGACGGCCCTTGTACCAACTGCTGCTGGCACCGGGGGCGCCTTCCCAGCCCGCATTGCCATCAATGATCAGGCCCTTGAGGCTCAGGTCCAGATCGTTCAGGGCAATGCCCTTGGCGGTGGAGCGTACCTTGAGCGCGACACTGCCCAGCAGGTCATCACCGCGAAACAGCTTGTCGATGGTCAGGTCAATGGAGGGCACCTTGCGAGGGTCGATATCGGCCATCGGGTCCGGGGCGTTGGGCGAGGTGACTTCAGCCGGATCGGCGGGCGGCAAATGGATGGTTTGCAGGTTGACCACCATCGGCGCGCCCTTGGCGTCGGGAATGCGTGCGTTGCCGATAACTTCTTTACTGTCCAGGCGCAGCGCCCAGTTGTTGCTGTTGCGGTCCAGCCGTACCACGGCCTGGTTCAGGGTCAGCCCGCCACCTTGCAGCTTGCCGATGCTCAGGTCTGCACCGCGCAACAACTGACGGGCATTGCCGCTCGGATCATTGCCGGCCAAGCCGTCCAACTGTTGCTGCCAAGGCTTGAGGTCGAGCTCGGCCAGACGCCCTCGCACGCTCACTCCCTGCCCGGAAGGCAACTGTGGGTTGCCGCCACCGAACAGCAGTTCGCCGCGCCCCTGGTCGAGTTTGTCCATGGGTGCGGCGTATAGCATGTTGGCTACATTGGCATAGCTGGCGCCAAAACGACGCTCTGCCCCTTGCAGGGTCATGGTGAATTGGCTGTCGCGGGTTTCATCCGCCGCCTTGCCAATGGGCGCAGGCAGGTTGATTGCCAGGCCCTTGAGGCTGGAATCCACCTTCAGTTCGTTGTCGCGGCTACCCAACTTCAACTGCAGTTGGTAAGGCAGATCACCGGCGAGCGGCAAGGTCTGCGTGACCTTCAGCCAGTCGGTCAATGCCTTGAGTGCAACCTGCCCCTTGGCTTCTATGCGGCTCTGTATCTCGCCTGGCTTGCCTTCGGCAAAAATCTGCGCAGTCATTGGCTTGTCGAACACCCGGGCACTGATGTTCTGACCGCTGAGCCCCTTGTCGTAATCAAAGCGGAAAGCGCCCTTGAGCTTGTTCAACTCAAGTACCGGGGCCGCAATTTTCAGGCGGGCATCGTTGGTATCGAAATCCACGACCACCTTGGGGTGCTCGCCCTTGGCCAGGGGAATGTCCAGCTTGAGCTTGCCCTTGAGGCCGCCCTGCCCCTCCCAGCCTGCAAACATCGCCGCGGTGCCAATTGGCGCCTCCTGGAGAATCTTGAGGCCATCCCCCAGACCGCCGTCGAACGCTCCGTCCAGGTACAAGTGGCTGTGCTGGCCGCTGGCGACATGCGGAATATTGACCTGAACGTCACTGACCTGGGTATCGAGCAACTGACCCCGTTGTGCATTGATTCTCACGCCATCGTCGTCGATAAACACGTCGCCATCGACCTTCTGGATCTGCGGCCATCCGGGCTGGAAGTCCAGGGCGGCATCGTGCACCTTGAAGAACAGGCTGATGCTGCGTGCCTGCTCCGCGGCACCATGATTGAGCGAGCCTTGATACTGGAAATACCCTTCATCAACCGCGCCCTTGAGGATGGCGGTGCGCAACCATTCATCCAGGGCCGGGCTCAACACCTCCGGCAGGTACTTGGCGGTGTATCGCCCATCGCCCTCGACCAGGCCGACGCGCAAGTCCATGTAGTCTTCGCGCCCTTCTTCAAACAGAAGGCGAATGAGGAAGTCGCCGGCGATCTTGCCCTCTTCGCCCAGCACTTTCAGGTAGGGTGCGATCAAGGTGAAGCCTTCCTGGTCCAGGCGCCAGGTCAGACGCGCGTTGGCTTTCTGGTATTGCCAGGGTTTGGCGAAGATCGGATACAGATGCAGCATGAAAGCGTCAGTATCCAGGCGCAATTCGCCGTGCCCCAGGTCACCGCTGATGCTGCCACTGACGTTCCCCGCTGCCGGGGCGCCGTGGTAGGCGTTGAACCCGACGCGTTCCAGGTTGGCGGCAAAGCTCAAGCGCTGGTCGCCGGCAGCCTTGGGACGAACATCTACCAGCACATTGCGCAGGCTCCCGGTGACCTTCAGTCCCTTAACCACGGCCATGGCCTGTTCAGGCAGCGGTGCCAAGGACTCGATAAGCGGTGTGAGTGGGGTCAGGTTCAGGCGATCGGCCTGGATCTTCCAGGTTTCTTCACCGGCCTCGCTGGCGGCGACCTGATTCAGTTGCAGGTGCGACTCCCAGCGCGTCTTGCCCAGGCTCATGGCCAGGGAATCGAGCTTCACATCAAAGCCCTGCGCCTGGCGCTGGAACCAGCCATTGAGCGCCAGGTTCTCCACCTTGGCGACCTCACGACCGGTGTAGGCGCCCTGAAGCTGTGGAGCATTGAGACGTACCGTGGCGTTTTGCAGTTGCCCCTTGCCCCAGTTCAGCCAGAACTCGCCGCCGGCCTTGAGTTCCTTGGCCTGCCACTGTCCCAGCAACCGCGGCGGAACCCAGCGTGCCCAATCGCTCTGGGGCAGGCTGAGGTAGGCTTCGACTTCACCGTCGCGCCAGTGCGCCGCACGTATACGGCTGCGCAGGCTCATTGCCACGGGCTGGCCGTCAGGCAAGGTCAGGCGTGCGTCCAGCCGCTGGCGAACACTGCCGATCTGCAGGCCAACGCTGACATAGGTGAGGGTCATGGGATCGCGCTGAAACGGCTCGAGGGTGACCTGGCTGTCGACTATCGTGACCTTCGACACCGCCTGCATGCGCTGCAGCAGTTGCTCAGGGTCCAGGGGCTGGTCATCGGTTTTCGGCAAGCCATCGAGCGCCCAGGCGCCGTTTTCATCTTCGCGCAGGCTCAGGTGCAAGCCACCAACTTCGAGATTGGCCAGTCGCACCTGTCGTTCAGTCAGGCTGGCCCACAGATCGGGAACCACTTTGACGCCGTCCAGGCGCAAGGCCGTCTTGCCCTCGCCGACCTGGATGTCATTGACCAGCAGCACCGGTGCCAAGCCACTCCAGTGCCCTTCCAGGCTGCCAATGTGCACGGGCAAGCCCAAGGCCTGCTCGGCCTTGTCTTCAACTTCAGCGCGGTATTCGGCTACCAGTGGGACCAGCTGTCGGCCGAGGCTGACATACAGCGCCACCAGCACAGCCAGCAAGGCACAGATCCCCAGGCCCCAGCGGGTCATGGCGCCTAGGACGCGCATCAGACGCTCCATGGCAATGGCCCTCCAAGTCGTGCCTTAACTATGGCCGCAACCGGGCGCTTTGCCACCCGGCCTTTCGGGCAGGTGCAATCAGACTGCGTCAGAGCAGCACCACATCATATTGCTCCTGGGAATACATGGACTCGACTTGAAAGCGAATGGTTCGTCCGATGAAGGTTTCAAGCTCGGCCACGTTCCCCGACTCTTCATCCAGCAGGCGATCCACTACCTTTTGATTGGCCAGTACTCTATAGCCTTCAGCCTGATAGGCACGCGCTTCGCGAAGAATTTCGCGGAAAATCTCGTAACAGACTGTCTCGGGAGTTTTCAGCTTGCCCCGCCCCTGACAGCACAGGCACGGCTCACACAGCACCTGCTCCAGGCTTTCACGGGTACGCTTGCGGGTCATCTGCACCAGGCCCAACTCGGTGATGCCGATGATATTGGTCTTGGCGTGGTCGCGCTCCAGCTGCTTTTCCAGGGTGCGCAGCACCTGACGCTGGTGCTCCTCATCTTCCATGTCGATGAAATCGATGATGATGATCCCGCCGATGTTGCGCAGGCGAAGCTGCCGGGCGATGGCGGTGGCCGCTTCCAGGTTGGTCTTGAAGATGGTCTCTTCGAGGTTGCGGTGCCCGACGAACGCGCCGGTGTTGACGTCGATGGTGGTCATCGCCTCAGCCGGATCGACCACCAGGTAGCCTCCGGACTTGAGCGGCACCTTGCGCTCCAGCGCGCGCTGGATCTCGTCTTCCACGCCATAGAGATCGAAGATCGGCCGCTCGCCCGGGTAGTGTTCCAGACGATCGGCAATTTCCGGCATCAGTTCGGCGACGAACTGCGTGGTCTTCTGGAAGGTTTCCCGGGAGTCGATGCGGATTTTCTCGATCTTCGGATTGACCAGGTCGCGCAGCGTGCGCAGTGCCAGGCCCAGGTCTTCGTAGATTTCGGTCGGTGCGCCGACGGTCTTGATCTGGGCGCCAATCTGGTCCCAGAGCCTGCGCAGGTAACGGATATCCATCAGGATCTCATCGGCACCAGCGCCTTCGGCCGCGGTACGCAGGATGAAGCCCCCGGCGTCCTGGATGTTTTCCTGGGCCACGCAGTCGGTAACCACCTGCTTGAGGCGTTCACGTTCGGCTTCGTCTTCGATCTTCAGGGAAATGCCAACGTGGCTGGTACGCGGCATGTACACCAGGTAACGCGAAGGAATCGACAGTTGCGTGGTAAGGCGCGCGCCTTTGGAGCCAATCGGATCCTTGGTGACCTGCACCACCAGGCTCTGACCCTCGTGAACCAGGGCACTGATGCTCTCTACGGCCGAGCCTTCGCGCTGGGAAATTTCCGAAGCATGAATGAAGGCGGCGCGGTCCAGGCCGATGTCGACGAATGCTGCCTGCATTCCGGGCAACACGCGAACCACCTTGCCCTTGTAGATGTTGCCGACAATGCCGCGCCGCTGGGTACGCTCTACATGCACTTCCTGAAGAACACCGTTCTCCACCACCGCCACGCGTGATTCCATCGGTGTGATATTGATCAGAATCTCTTCACTCATGGCAGGCTCTCGTCAAAGGACTTCAGTAATGATGGATCGCTCGCAGGCGACTGGCTAGCAGCTGTCCGGTGTGTCCTCGTTCAACGGGCCGACATCGGTTGCCAGCAAGGGATGGCGAATTGGCTGAGCAGTTCGGCAGTTTCACTCAAGGGTAAACCGACCACCGCCGAATAACTGCCTTCGATGCGCTGCACGAACACCGCGCCGAGCCCTTGAATGGCATAGCTGCCTGCCTTGTCCAGCGGCTCGCCGCTGTCCCAGTAGGCCTGTGCTTCTTGTGGGGTAATGTGACGAAACCTGACCTGGCTGGCAACGCAGACGCTCAGGCACCGCTCGCCGTCGGCAACCGCCACGGCAGTCAGTACTTGATGCTCGCGGCCAGACAACGCAGCCAGCATGGCCAGGGCGTCTTCACGGTCGATGGGCTTGCCCAGAATGCGTCCGTCCAGCACCACCGCAGTGTCGGCACCCAGTACGGCAAAGGGTGCGCCCGCGGACGGGCCTGCCAAGCAGGCCATTCCGGCTGCAGCCTTGTCCCGCGCCAGACGCTCGACATAGGCAAGCGCGGCTTCGCCCGACAAAGGGCTTTCGTCGATCGAAGCGCTCAGCGTGGTAAAGGGAATGCCGATCTGGGTGAGCAACTCACGGCGGCGCGGTGAACCAGAGGCCAGGTACAGCAGGGTCATCGTGACTTCTCCCTGTCAACGTCGGGTAGCAGGCTCAGTTGATGCTCAGGCGCAATCGCAGGCCACGCAGGCCGTAGCTGATCCAGGGCCAGAGCAAGGCGCTGATGACCGCTGACCAGATCAGCGCCAGGGTCGGCAGGCGATTGCCGGTCAGGGCGCTAAGCCACAGCTGTATCAGCTGTGCCAGGCCGAAGATCACCAGGATCACCAGGCTTTGCTGCCACATCGGGAACATCCGCAGGCGCTGCTGCAACGACAGCACCAAGAATGTGATCAAGGTGAGCACCAAAGCG
>Ga0247821_10002204_pt1 | contig 10711 bp, 10 predicted proteins | sample 13C_Glycerol_Day_FD_192481 | JGI IMG/M metagenome (GOLD analysis project Ga0247821, IMG submission 192481) | Soil microbial communities from agricultural site in Penn Yan, New York, United States - 13C_Glycerol_Day14 | ecosystem: Environmental > Terrestrial > Soil > Agricultural land | place... | reverse complement strand
CGCGGCCGGTCGTTCCTGGATGTCGGTCACTTGGCCACCTCCGCGGACTCGTGCATCAGCCCGGCCGCGTGATGGACCGACTTGACGATGTTCTGGTAGCCGGTGCAGCGACAGAGGTTGCCTTCCAACCCTTCCCGGATCTCGGCGTCGGTCGGGTCGGGGTTCTCGGTGAGCAGGTCGACGGCGGAGAGCACCATGCCCGGCGTGCAGTACCCGCACTGCAGGCCGTGGCATTCCTTGAACGCGGTCTGCACCGGATGCCAGGAGCCGTTGGCCAGCCCCTGGATCGTGGTGATCTCGGCACCGTCGGCCTGCACCGCCAGGATGCTGCACGACTTCACGCTGCGCCCGTCCAGCAGGACCGTGCAGGCCCCGCAGTTGGAGGTGTCGCAGCCGATGGGAGTTCCGACCAGGCCCAACTTCTCACGGAGATAATGGACGAGCAACAGCCGAGGTTCGACCTCGTCGCTGCGCCCGATCCCGTCCACGTTGACGTCGATCCGAGACATGCGTGACCACCGATTCTTCTTGGCCCCCTGGCGGCATCGAGGGGCCACGATGCTTCGGACGGTAGGCCGAATGTGCGGGTCCCGCCGGAATGAACCGGACATACGGATTCTGAACCGATTCCGAACCACCCGGCCGGCGGATCCGATCCCACCTGGGTCGACGCACGGTGCCGGTTCGGACGCGCCCCGTGATCCCGCCCGGCCGCGGCCGCCGGGACTGCCCGGGCCGCGAACGAATCAGGCGGTGGGGCCGTCGCCGCCCTTGGCGGCATCCTTGCGGGCCTGCTTCTCGGCCTTGGCCCGCAGGTCCCGGCGGTGGGCGGCGGCCTTCTCCAGGTCGATCTTCTCCAGCCGACCGAGCGGACGGGCGTAGGCGGCGTCATCGATGCTGACGGCCATCGGGCGGGGGCGGGAGTCCGGCGGCACGAACCGGTCGTGCAGGCTTCGAACCTCCTCCAGGGCCCGCACGGCCCGACCGCGATCGAGCGACTGGATCGCCATCACCGGGTGGATCTCGTCGTCCGGCAACTGCAGCTGGGCCCACGGCGCGTTCGGCGGGTAGGCCACCCTGATCACCAGACCCCAAGGGAAGAACTTGTCGCCCAACACATTCCGCACCCACAGCCCGGCCTCGGTGACCCGCAGGCGGGGCCGGGCGGTGGTCATGATCGCCGCGGCCAGCACCACCCCGATGCCGATCGTGCCGATCTGATCCGTCGTCCGGAAGGAGACGCCCTCGTCCACGTCCTTGAGCAGCACCCCGGCCAGGATCGACACGCCCACGACCACGGCGGCCGCGACCGTCGCCAGGATCGTGATCTTGCGCGGCCGCACCTGGAACAGCACGGGCAGGGACCGGTCCGGGGCCCGGTCGGCCAGCGGATCACCAGGTGAACTGGATGCTGACGTTCCGTCAGCGGCGCCAGTCATGCCCGCCCGGCGGTCGGGGCGAAACCCATCCGGCTGCCCGCTCCCCGCAGGGTGCGCAACACCAGTGCGGTGGCCAGCGCGGCGGACATCGACTCGGCGCCCTTGTCCTCCTTGGCCCCGGGCCCACCGGCCCGGTCGATCGCCTGCTCGAGCGTGTTGCACGTCAAGACACCGTTGCCCACCGGCACCCCGGAATCCAGCGCGACCCGGGTCAGCCCGGCCGTCACCGAATCGCAGACGTACTCGAAATGCGGTGTGCCACCGCGGATCACCACACCCAGTGCGCACACGGCGTCGTGGTCCGTGGCCAGCGCCTGCGCCACGACCGGGATCTCGATGGCCCCGGGCACCCGCACCACGGTCGGCGTCGTCGCGCCCGCCCGGGTCGCCAACCAGACCGCACGCTCGACCAGGGTATCGGTCACCGAACCGTGCCAGCTGGTGGCCACGATACCGACGCGCAGGCCTGTCGCGTCGGGGATCTCCAGCTCCGGCCGCCCGTCACCGCTCATCTACATCTCCTCCGTCCGCACTGTCCCTCTCGGGGTGTCCACCCTATGCGTGGCCCTCGCCATACAGGGCGTCCAGCCCGTCGATCTCATGGCCCATCCGGTCCCGTTTGGTGGTCAGGTAGCGCAGGTTCTCCGGGTTCGCGTGCACCGGTAACGCGACCCGGCCCACGACGGAGAGCCCGTAGCCCTCCAGCCCGGCCCGCTTGGCCGGGTTGTTGGTCAGCAGCCGCATGGACTTGATACCGAGGTCGGCCAGCACCTGGGCGCCGGTGCCGTACTCCCGGGAGTCCGCCGGCAGGCCCAGCTGAAGGTTGGCGTCGACGGTGTCGGCGCCGGCGTCCTGGAGTTCGTAGGCCTGGAGCTTGCCGAGCAGACCGATGCCTCGACCCTCGTGGCCGCGGATGTACAGCACGACGCCCCGGCCCTCGTCGGCGACCGCGTCCAGCGCGGCGTGCAGCTGGGGGCCGCAGTCGCAGCGCAGCGAACCCAGAACGTCGCCGGTGAGACATTCCGAATGGACCCGGACCAGCACGTCCTCGCCGTCCCCGATGTCCCCCATCACCAGGGCGACCAGGTCGCGCCCGGTCACCGTGCTCAGGTACCCGACCGCCTTGAACTCACCCTGCGGCAGCGGCAGCCGGGCGGTCGCCACCTTGCGGATCTGCACCTCACGGGTGCGCTGGTAGGCGATCAAGTCGGCGATCGAAATCAGCGCGAGCCGGTGCCGGCGGGCGAACACCCGGAGGTCGGGCAGCCGGGCCATGGACCCGTCGTCCTTGACGATCTCGCACAGCGCACCGGCAGGCTGCAGCCCGGCCAACCGGGCCAGGTCGACGGCCGCCTCCGTGTGACCGGGCCGGACCAGCACCCCGCCGTCCCGGGCCCGCAACGGGAATACGTGGCCGGGCCGCGACAGGTCGTCGTCGGTGGCCGCCGGGTCGGCCAGCAGGCGCACCGTGTGGGCCCGCTCCGCCGCCGAGATCCCGGTGGTGACGCCCTCTTTGGCGTCAACGGTGACGGTGAACGCGGTGGACTTGCGATCCTGGTTGTGGTGGTACATCGGCGGCAGGTCGAGCCGGTCACAGGCCTGGCCCGTCAGCCCGACGCACACCACGCCGGAGGAATAGCGGACCGTGAAGGCCATCAGCTCGGTGGTGGCCAGCTCGGCCGCGAAGATGAGGTCGCCCTCGTTCTCCCGGTCCTCGTCGTCGACGACGACGACGGCCCGTCCGGCGGCGATCTCGGCGACGGCGAAGTCGATGGTGTCGAATCCGGCCGGGGTCTTGGGCCGGTTGGGGTCCCATTCCCGGGGTGGCTTGAGCTCGGCATCGTCGAACGGGATCCCCGCGTACCCGACGATCCGCTCGGCGTCCACGCCTACCCTGCGCGACCGGACCGGGCGGACCGGTTCCCCGGTGCCGAGCGCGTCACCGACCGGAATCCCGGCGTAACCCAGGTCCCCCTTGGGGGTGGTCATGACCTCTCCCCAGGCTCGTGACGGTGTTCGGACCTCGCGGGCCCCGCCGTCAGCAGGCGTTCGGCGTACTTGGCCATGACGTCGACCTCCAGATTGACCACCGTGCCGACCTGCGCGTCACCCAGGGTGGTGGCGGTGCGGGTCTCCGGAATGATGCCGATCGAAAATTCCACGCCGCCGTCGACTCCGTCTGCGCGGTCGCCGGCCAGGTCGACGACGTCGATGACGGTGAGGGAGATGCCGTCGATGGCCACCGACCCCTTGGCCGCCAGGTACCGGGCCAGGTCGGTGGACGTCCGGATCCAGATCTCGTCGTAGGCCGGGTGCTCGGTGCGCTGCACGACGGTGCCGGTGCCGTCCACGTGTCCCTGCACGATGTGCCCGCCCAACCGGGTCGTCGGGGTGACCGACCGTTCCAGGTTGACCTCGTCGCCCGCGCTCAACGCGCCGACGGTGGTCCGGCGGAGCGTCTCGGCCATCACGTCGACGGTGAAGTTGTCGCCGTCGCGGTCGACCACCGTCAGGCACACCCCGGAGACGGCGATCGAGTCACCGTGCCCGACGTCCGAGGTGACCTTCGGACCACGCACGGTGAGTCGAGCGGAACCAGCCGCTGAACCGGCCCCCGCATCGGCCGCTGGGCCGTCCAGGTGCACGTCGACGATCCGTCCACGCTCCTCGACAATGCCGGTGAACATCCGGTTCTCTCCCTGGTCCCTGGCCGCTGTCCGGACACTGTGCCGCGACGCCCTGTCCATAGTTCCACCCCGCGGGCGGCGGACGGTGACCTACCGGGCCGCCGCGGCCCGCTCGGCGGCCGCCCGGAGCCGGGCGACGGCGAGGGCCGGATCGGCGGCCGAGTACACCGCGGACCCGGCGACGAAACAATCGGCGCCCGCCGCCGCGGCGATCTCGATGGTGTCCGCACCGATGCCGCCGTCCACCTCGACCACCACGGACAGCTCGCCGGAGTCCACCAGCCGACGGGCCGTGCGGACCTTGGTCATCATGTCGGCCATGAACGACTGCCCACCGAAACCGGGTTCGACCGTCATCACCAGCAGGGTGTCGAAGTGCTTGAGCACGTCGAGCCAGTCCTCGATCGGGGTGCCGGGCTTCACACTCAATCCGGCCCTGGCCCCGGCCGCCCGGATGTTCGCGGCGGTGGCGACGGGGTCGGCGACCGCCTCGGCGTGCACCGTGACGTTGTAGGCGCCGGCCTCGGCGTAGGCGACCGCCCAGCGATCCGGGTTCTCGATCATCAGGTGGCAGTCGAGCGGCAGCTCGGTGGCCCTGCGGATCGATTCGACGACGGGCAGGCCGATGGTCAGGTTGGGCACGAAGTGGTTGTCCATGACATCGACGTGCAGCCAGTCCGCGCCGGCGACGGCGGCGATCTCGTCGGCCAGATGCGAAAAGTCGGCGTTCAGGATGCTCGGCGCGATCAGGACGGTCACAACCGAGGAGCCTATCCAGGCCGCCGTGCCGGCAGCGACGGCGGTGCACTCGGATCCGAATCGGCACGAAAGGGCTACGAATTCACCCATTCGGCGGTGAGCTGATCATGATCGGCTTCACATCTGCCGACCTCTTTCGCAGCCGAAACGGGCCCGTGCGGCCGTGCGGGTCCGCCCCTCGACCGCCGCCACATCCCCCTGAGCAGCGGTGACGGTCTGGATCCGGACGGTTGCGCCCGCCCGTCGCCGATCTTGTTCACAGCGGTTCACGGTTGGTCGAGGATGACTCGTTCGGCAGAATGGGACTCGGTGATGCCCAGTGCGGCGTCACCGGTTCGTGGGGCCCCGCAACGATGCCGGAACGCCGGTCGGCCAGTCCGCCCGCCGTTCGATCGGTCCGGAACCAGAGTGCAACCACAACCGAGAGGAACCACATGAATCCGCAAGAGCTCGCGAAGCCCTACAAGTACGCCGCAATCGTCGGCATTGCCTCCCTGGCGCTGACCGCGGTGATCAGCCTGTTCAGCTGATCGCCCAACCGGCGCCGGCGGTGCCCGGCCGCCGAACGGCCAGGTCTTGGTCGATCGGCAGGTGAGTCGGCAATTTGAGTAATGAGCGTGCCCGTGACCCTGCGTGGGTCGCGGGCACGCTCGGCATCTCGACCGAACGGCATCCGGCGCAGATCCGGCGTGGATCCGACACCAGCTCGGCGATGAACGAGCAAAGCATCGCGCGCCGGGCCGCCGAGGCGACGAGCGTCGTACCGCCCAGTGGCACAGTGCGCGTCGCCACGCCGACGGGTCGGGTCGGTGAAGTCCGACCCGTCGGGTCGGTGAAGTCCGGCCGGTCGGTCCATCAGCCGGTCCGGCCGGCTTTTCGGCTCAGGACGTGCGGCGGAACAGGGCCAGGAACATGCCGTCGGTCCCCTGCCGGTGCGGCCAGAGCTGCACGGTGGGACCGTCCCCCAGGTCCGGCACGCCCGGCAGGAACGGTCGGGCGTCGACGAGTTCCAGGGTTTCGGGCGGTCGACCGACCACCCCGAGCGTCTCGGCCAGATGCGGGGAGCAGGTCACATACCCGACCAGCCCGCCGACCCGCACGTGACGGGCCGCGGCCTGCAGCAGTTCCTGCTGGAGCTGGGTCAGGTCGGCGACGTCGCTCGGTCGGCGCCGCCAGCGGGCCTCCGGACGGCGACGCAACGCGCCCAGCCCGGTACAGGGCGCGTCCAACAGCACCCGGTCGTACGCGGACTCGGCCAGGCCGGACGCGCGCCCGTCGGCGACCTGCACACTGACCGGCAGCCCCTCCGTGGTCCGCCGAACCAGCTCGGCCCGGTGCTGGGCCTGCTCGACGGCGTCCAGACGGGCGCCGCGCAGCGCGCCGATGGCACCGAGCAGGCCGGCCTTGCCGCCGGGGCCGGCGGTCAGGTCGAGCCAGCGTTCGTCGGCGCCGTCCAGGTCGGCGGTGGCCAGCGCGATCGCGACGAGCTGGGAGCCCTCGTCCTGCACCGCGGCCCGGCCGTCGGCGACGGCTTCGATGGCCCCGGGGTCGCCGCTGGGCAGGTAGACCCCGAACGGCGAGAACCGGGCGGGCACCCCGCCGGACTGCGCGACCAGCTCGTCCCGGTCGATCCGGCCCGGTCGCGCGACCAGGTGCACGACGGGCGGATCGTCGTCGGCCCGCAACGCCTCGGCCAGCTCGTCCATCCGCTCGTCGATTTGTTCGTCGGTCTGTTCGTCGGTCTGTTCGGCCCGGGCCGGGGCGAGCCGGTCCCGGTACGCACCGACGATCCACCGCGGGTGCGCGGTGGCCATGGCCAGGTGCCCCAACGGGTCGGTGTCCGCGGGCGGGGCCAGCCGGTCGATCCAACTGTCCAGGTCGGCCTCGGCGATCCGCCGCAGCACCGCGTTGGCATAACCTGCCGCGCCGGGCCGGTCCCCGGCCCGGACGAGTTCGACGACGGTGGACACCGCGGCGTGCGGCGGTATCCGGGTGTGCAGCAGCTGGTAGGCGCCCAGCCGGAGGGCGTCGATGACGGAGCCGTCCAATTCCTCGAAGGCGCGGTCGCCACACGCACCGATGATCGCGTCGAGCTGACCGAGGGCGCGACAGCTGCCGTAGGCCAGTTCGGTGGCCAGGGCGGCGTCCCGGCCGAACAGGCCGCGTTCGCGCAGGATCGGCGGCAACACCAGGTTGGCGTAGGCGCCGCGGGAGCGGACGGCGGCGAGGACATCGAGGGCGGCCAGCCGGGCCTCGTCGACGACCGGTGGCCGGCGGGTCGGTGGCCGGCGCGGCGGCCCGGACGGCCGCCTGCCGGTGCCCTTGCCCGGTTTGTGCGGCCGCCCACCGGTCGGGCGGGGTCCTCGAGGATTCGTCATGCCGGCACCGTTTCGGTCTCTAGGACGATGGTGGCCTCGCGAGCTCGGCCAACCGGGACGATGGTGGCCTCGCGAGCTCGGCCAACCGGAATCGTCGGCTCCGTTGTCGGGCCGGGGGTCGTCATGTCATCACGGACTCGGCACGCTCTGCCGGCCCGCTCGGGTGCCGATCGGCACCGGTCGTTCGTTCGGCGGTGCCGACTCACGTCAGCACCGTGCCGGGTTCGGGTCGCGCACCGCGCGCCCAGTCGGCCGCGGCCAGTGCCTTACGGCCGGGCGCGGTGACCAGGCTCAGCCGGACTGCCGTGGTCGCGGTCCCGACCAGCACGTCCCGCTTGCCGGCCCGCACCTGGCCCGGGGCCAGACCCTCCGTGTCCGTCGGCCGGACCGGACCGAGCACCAGCCGGCCCCACGGTGAGTCGGTCCACGCACCCGGGTCGGGGGTGAGTGAACGGATCAGCCGGTCCAGCACCGCGGCCGGCCGGCCCCAGTCGATGCGGGCGTCGTCGACGGAGACCTTGCTCGCGTAGGAGACGCCGTCGGCCGGCTGCGGACGAGCCTGCACGGTGCCGTCGGCCAGCCCGTCCAGGGTGGCCACCAGCAGCCGGGCACCCTCGGCGGCCAGGCGCGTCAGCAGGTCGCCGGAGGTGTCGTCGGGCCGGATCGGCTCGGTGATCAGGCCGTAGACCGGCCCGGTGTCCATGCCGGCCTCGAGCCGGAAGGTGGTGGCGCCGGTGATGTCGTCCCCGGCCCGGATCGCCGCCTGCACGGGCGCGGCGCCGCGCCAGGCCGGGAGCAGGCTGAAGTGCAGGTTCACCCACCCGAGCGCAGGGATGGCCAGGATCGCCGGGGGTAGCAGCGCGCCGTAGGCCACCACGGCCGCGGCGTCCGGCCGGAGCTCCCGCAGCCGCTCGGCGAACTCCGGAGCCTTGGCGGACGGCGGGGTGAGCACCGGTAGGCCGGCCTCGGCGGCCAGCGCCCCGACCGGGGAGGGTTGCCACGAGCGGCCGCGTCCGCGGGGCGCGGGCGGGCGGGTGATGACCGCCAGCACCTCGTGCCGCGAGGCGAGCAGAGCGGACAGCGAGGGCACCGCGGCTTCCGGGGTGCCCGCGTAGACGATGCGCAGTTGACTGCCTCTCCGGTGACGGACCGTTCGGCCCGGGGACTGGACGCCGGCATCGGGACCGGGTCGGGTAGGGGATGATCTGCCCGGGCCGGACCGTGGTCGACGGCGGGCCCGGCAATTCTATGGATGAACAGGATCGATGGCCGCACCGCTCGGCCGAAGGAGTCAACGCGATGGTGGCGATCGAACCGGACGGCCGCTGGCTGGTCGGTGACGTCGTGCGCTTGGACGCCGGTCGGCCCACCGACGCGTCGGGGCTGTTCACCGCCCTGGACGACCCCCGGATCTACGCGGGCGGGTACGGCGGCGGCCCGGCTGGACGGCCACGGGACCTGCTGGCGTTCGGCCGGTGGTGGTCGTCCGCATTGGCCGATCCCCGCCGGTCGGCCCTCTACGTGGTCCGCCTTGTCGCCGACGGACCGCTGGGCCGGGCCGGCACGATCGTCGGCACGTCGTCGCTGGGTGACGTGTCGCTGCCCGACGAGCGGGTGCACCTGGGCTGGACGGCGTACGCGCCGGCCGCCTGGGGGTCGGCGGTCAACCCGGAATGCAAGCTGCTGATGCTGGCCCACGCGTTCGACGACTGCCGCTTCGGCCGGGTGAAGATCCAGACGGACGTGCTGAACACCCGTTCGCAGGCGGCGATCGCCAAGCTCGGCGCGGTCCGGGAGGGGGTCCTGCGCCGGCACCAGGCGCGAGCCGACGGCACCTTCCGCGACACCGTCGTGTTCTCTATCGTGCGGGACGAGTGGCCGGCGGTCAGGAACGGGCTGGAACGAAGGTTGGCCGATCTCAGATCACTTCGGCCGGATCCAGCGTAATTCGCAGTCCGCCACCGAGTTTGCGCGCCGACCGGCCGGCCGCCGTGGCCTGGAGCGCCGCGCTCAACGCCTTGCGTTGGGCCAGCGGCGCCCGGACCAGGGCCCGCAGCCGGGTGCCGGCCGGCAGTCCGGGGTCCAGACCCAGCAGCAACGGGCCCGTCCCGGCCATCGAGTCGTCGATGTCGTCATCACCCGGGTCGGGCTGCCCGCCGTCCTCCATCGGCACCGGTCCGAGCACCTCGGCGTCCGGGGGCAGCTGCAGCCGGTCCAGCGCGTCCATCATCGCCGCCTGGGTACCGTCGATCGCCGCCATCGCCACCGCGGGCGGGAAACCCAGCTCCCGGCGGGCTGCCAGTTCCACCTGCGCGTGCCCCGCGGGATCCCAGCGGATCAGCGCCTGCACGGTGGGCAGCGTGGACTCGACCGCGACCACCACCTGCCCGCCCTGCCGGTGCGGACGCACCAACGCGGCCGCGCCCATCCACCGCCGCAGCGTCTCCTCCCCCGCCCGCAGGTCCGGCCGGCCCAGCAGCAGCCGGCCGTCCAGCAGAAGGGCAGCGCCGTAACCGGTGGGCGCGACGGGCTCCGCGCCCGGCGTGGCGACCACGATGACCGGACCGTCCGGCACATCCGGTCGACCGGTCGCGCCGGAGGAATTCAGGATCGGCACCCCGGAAAAGGCGCGGCCAATCTCCTCGGCGGTGCGGCGGGCGCCGATGGTGGTCCCCCGGATCCGATCGCTGCCGCAGGCGCCGCAGCGGAAATGGGCCTCATTGACCCCGCACCACCGGCACTGCAGCAGACTCGACGCGTGCGGACCGGTCACCCGGAGCGGACCCCGACAGCGCCGGCAACGGGCCGGCCGCCGGCAGCGTTCGCAGGCGACGGCGGGCACGTACCCGGCGCGGGGCACCTGCACCAGCACCGGGGACTGCGCGCCGAGCGCGGCGCGGGCCGCATCGAACGCGGCCGGCGGGATGCGCGCGTGCGCGGCGGCGGAGGTGGCGCCCGCCACGTGCTCCGAGCCGGTGGCCCGGATCCACGGACTGCGCATCCGCACCAGCGGCCGGCGCGGCCCGAGCGCCTGCGCCCAGCCGCTGTCCAGCAGCAACTGCGCCTCGGCGGTCCGGGCGAAACCACCGATCAGCATCGGGCACGAGCGCGCCGCGGAGCGCAGCATCAGGACCTCGCGGACATGCGGGTACGGTGCGCGCGGCTCGGCCAGCAGATCGTCGCCGTCGTCGAACACGGCGACCAGCCCGAGGTCGGCCACCGGGGCGAACGCGGCGGCGCGGGTGCCCGCGACGACCGTCCGCTCTCCCCGCCGGATGGTCAGGAACCGCCGGTACCGCTCGGCCGGGCCGAGGTCGGCGGACAGCGTGACGTGCCGGCCCGGCCCGAGCGCGGCGCTCAGGGCGGCATCGAGCCGGGCCAGGTCGGTGACGTCGGGGACGATCAGCAGGGCGCCGCGGCCGGCCCCCTGCGCGGCGCCCTGCTGATC
>Ga0247821_10002201_pt1 | contig 10725 bp, 8 predicted proteins | sample 13C_Glycerol_Day_FD_192481 | JGI IMG/M metagenome (GOLD analysis project Ga0247821, IMG submission 192481) | Soil microbial communities from agricultural site in Penn Yan, New York, United States - 13C_Glycerol_Day14 | ecosystem: Environmental > Terrestrial > Soil > Agricultural land | place... | reverse complement strand
GTGGGCCGCTGCTTCACAAGGAAAAACAGCAGCGGGCCCGAGAGATTACAGATTCCGCAGCGCTGCGACTACTGCGTCGCCCATTTCCTGCGTACCTACCTTGCTGCAACCGGCCGACCAGATGTCGCCCGTGCGCAGCCCCTTATCCAGCACCAGGCTGACGGCCTTTTCAATAGCTTCGGCTGCCGCCTGTTGATTGAAGCTGTAACGCAGCATCATCGACACCGACAAAATGGTTGCCAGCGGGTTGGCAATGCCCTGCCCGGCGATGTCTGGCGCAGAGCCGTGGCACGGCTCGTACATGCCTTTGTTGTTGGCATCCAGGGACGCTGACGGCAGCATGCCAATGGAGCCGGTGAGCATGGAAGCTTCATCCGACAGGATGTCGCCAAACATGTTATCGGTGACCATTACGTCAAACTGCTTGGGTGCCCGCACCAGTTGCATGGCGGCGTTGTCGACGTACATGTGGCTGAGTTCTACGTCCGGGTAGTCCTTGGCCACGTCTTCGACGATTTCACGCCACAGCTGGCTGGAGGCCAGAACGTTGGCCTTGTCCACCGAGCAGAGCTTCTTGCCGCGCACACGGGCCATGTCGAAACCGACCCGGGCAATACGACGGATTTCGCTCTCGCTGTACGGCAGGGTGTCGTAGGCCTGACGCTCGCCGCCTTCAAGTTCGCGGGTGCCACGCGGCGCACCAAAGTAGATGCCGCCCGTCAGCTCACGGACGATGAGAATATCCAGGCCAGACACGATTTCTGGCTTGAGCGAGGAGGCATCGGCCAATTGCGGGTAGAGGATCGCCGGACGCAGGTTGGCAAACAGACCCAGTTGCGAACGGATTTTCAGCAGTCCGCGCTCCGGACGAATGTCACGTTCGATCTTGTCCCACTTCGGTCCACCCACAGCACCGAGCAGCACCGCATCGGCCTGACGCGCACGTTCCAGGGTCTCGTCGGCCAGCGGCACGCCGTGCTTGTCGATGGCTGCGCCACCGATGACATCGTGACTCAGGCTGAAGCCGAGCTGGAACTTGTCGTTGGCCAGCTCCAGCACCTTGACCGCCTCGGCCATGATTTCCGGACCAATACCATCGCCTGGGAGAATCAGAATCTGCTTGCTCATGGGTTCCTCTTATTCGAATCAAGTGACACGCCGCACCGGCCTGCCGGAAAAAACACTCAGCGTTCGGCCCAGAGCACCAGAACATCGGTGCTGAACGAGCCGTCGGCTTCAATCTGGTAATACTGCCGTACTTCTTCGCCCATCGCCTGCTGCAAATGGCGTATGGCGCCGCGCATCACGTCTGGGGTACGCATGCGCTCAACCCAGGAGCTGTATTCAAGGCGCAGGCGCTGACGTGTGTGACTGCGGCTGAACAGCCCGGCTTCACTGACTTGCTGCAACCACTCGGCCGCCGAATAGTCGCGCACATGACTGGTGTCGCGCAGCACTTCGACGCTTTGCAAGTAGGTGTCGAGCAACGCGCTACCCGGCGACATTACATCGATGAAGGCCGCGACGCCGCCCGGCTTGAGCACCCGCCGCACTTCACGCAGGGCCAGGCCCAGGTCACTCCAGTGATGCGCCGAATAACGGCTGAAGACGTAATCGAACGTAGCATCGGCGAATGGCAGGCGCTCGGCGGCACCGCGTTCGGTGACGATATTTTCAAAGTGACGCTCAGCAGCGGTGGCAGCCACCACGTCGAGCATCTGCTGCGACAGGTCGTAAGCCACCACTTCACGCACCAAGGGCGCGATATGAAAACTCACATGGCCGGCGCCACAGCCAAGATCCAGCACTCGCGCCCGCCCCTGCCCGGCCAGCTCAGCCTGGAGCAACGCGAATTCGCTGCCCTGGGCGTGGACAGCACTGCTCAGGTAGGCACTGGCCTGCTCGCCGAACTGGCGTTGGACGACGTCTTTATGCGTGGTGCTGGTCATGAGATCTCCTTGGCCCTCATCGCTGGCAATGCCAGCTCCCACACAGCTTGTGCTGTGGGAGCTGACGTTGCCGGCGATGGCATCAGCCGGTTCAACGCATTAGTCAGACGTCACGAAACAACCAAGGCTGACTCGCCCGGTGTTTGGCTTCGAAAGTGGCAATCGCATCGCTGTCCTGCAAGGTCAGGCCGATGTCATCCAGGCCATTGAGCAAGCAGTGTTTGCGAAACGCATCGATCTCGAAACTCAGGACCTTGCCATCTGGGCGGGTTACGGTTTGGGCCTGCAGGTCGATGGTCAGCTGATAGCCAGGGTCGGCTTCAACTTGTTTGAACAGCTCATCGACCTCTTCGTCGCTGAGGATGATCGGCAACAAGCCGTTCTTGAAGCTGTTGTTGAAGAAAATATCGGCGTAACTCGGCGCAATGATGCTGCGAAAGCCATATTCCTCAAGGGCCCAAGGCGCATGCTCACGGCTCGAGCCGCAACCGAAGTTCTCGCGGGCGAGCAGCACGCTGGCACCTTGATAACGCGCGTGGTTCAAGACGAAGTCCGGGTTCTGCGGGCGCTTGCTGTTGTCCTGGTAGGGTTGACCGACATCCAGGTAACGCCACTCATCGAACAGGTTAGGGCCAAAGCCGGTGCGTTTGATCGACTTCAAGAACTGCTTGGGAATGATCTGGTCAGTGTCGACGTTGGCACGGTCCAACGGCGCGACGAGACCAGTGTGCTGGGTAAAGGCTTTCATGCTGCGCTCCCTTGAATCAACTCACGTACGTCGACAAAACGACCGGTTACAGCGGCGGCGGCGGCCATCGCCGGACTCACCAGGTGGGTACGGCCGCCAGCACCCTGACGGCCTTCGAAGTTGCGGTTGGAGGTGGACGCGCAATGCTCGCCACTCTCCAGGCGGTCGGGGTTCATCGCCAGGCACATGGAGCAGCCCGGCTCACGCCATTCGAAACCGGCTTCAAGGAAAATCTTGTCCAGACCTTCTTTTTCCGCCTGCGCTTTGACCAGCCCGGAGCCCGGCACCACGATGGCTTGCTTGATAGTCGAAGCGACCTTGCGCCCCTTGGCAATCTCGGCGGCGGCGCGCAAGTCTTCGATCCGCGAGTTGGTGCACGAACCAATGAATACCCGGTCGAGCTGGATGTCAGTGATCGCCTGGTTGGCGCTCAAGCCCATGTACTTCAAGGCGCGCTCGATGGAACCGCGCTTGACCAGATCAGCTTCTGCAGCCGGATCCGGTACGCGCTGGTCAACCGCCAGGACCATTTCCGGCGAAGTGCCCCAGCTGACTTGCGGCTTGATCTGCGCAGCGTCCAACTCGATTACCGTGTCGAACACGGCATCCGCGTCGGACACCAGGTCGTTCCAGGCTGCGACAGCCATGTCCCACTGCTCGCCTTTGGGCGCATACGGGCGACCTTTAACGTAAGCAATGGTCTTTTCATCGGTTGCCACCAGGCCCACCCGGGCACCGGCCTCGATAGACATGTTGCAAATGGTCATACGGCCTTCAACAGACAGGTCACGAATCGCGCTACCGGCAAACTCCATGGCGTGGCCATTACCACCGGCAGTGCCGATCTTGCCAATAACAGCCAGAACGATGTCCTTGGCAGTAACGCCAAACGGCAATTGACCTTCGACCCGTACCAGCATGTTTTTCATTTTCTTCGCCACCAGGCACTGGGTTGCGAGCACGTGCTCCACTTCCGAGGTACCGATGCCATGCGCCAAGGCACCAAACGCACCGTGGGTGGAGGTGTGCGAGTCGCCGCAGACTACCGTCATGCCGGGCAAGGTTGCGCCCTGTTCTGGGCCGATGACGTGGACGATGCCCTGACGCACGTCATTCATCTTGAATTCGGTAATGCCATACTCGTCGCAGTTTTCATCGAGGGTCTGGACCTGCAAACGCGAGACCTGATCGACAATGGCGTCGATACCCCCCTTACGCTCGGGTGTGGTCGGCACGTTGTGGTCAGGGGTGGCGATGTTGGCATCGATGCGCCAGGGTTTGCGATTGGCCAGGCGCAGGCCTTCGAAGGCCTGCGGCGACGTCACTTCATGAATGATATGACGATCGATATAGATCAGCGCCGAACCATCGTCGCGCTGTTTGACCAAATGCGAATCCCAGAGCTTGTCGTAGAGCGTTTTGCCGGCCATCAGACTTTCCTCATCAGCGTCTTTCTATGCCAATAACCACTTGGCTTGTACGGACGATGCTATGACGGTAGATTGAATAACTCAAATTCATAATTTTTATGCTTTGGATAACCGAAAGGAATACTTGAGCCGTGGACCTGGCTAATCTCAACGCCTTTATCGCCGTGGCTGAAACCGGCAGCTTTTCGGGGGCCGGTGAACGCCTGTTCCTGACCCAGCCAGCCATCAGCAAACGCATTGCCGGACTTGAGCAGCAACTGGATGTGCGCCTGTTTGATCGCCTTGGGCGCGAGATCAATCTCACCGAAGCCGGACGTGCGCTGCTACCGCGCGCCTACCAGATCATCAATGTCCTGGATGATACGCGCAGAGCCTTGACCAATCTCACCGGTAAAGTGACCGGTCGCCTGACCCTCGCTACCAGCCACCATATCGGCCTACACCGTTTGCCTCCGGTTTTACGCGCCTTCACTCGCCAATACCCGGCAGTGGCACTGGATATTCAGTTTCTCGATTCGGAAGCAGCCTACGACGAAATACTCCATGGTCGCGCAGAGATCGCCGTGATCACCCTCGCCCCCGAACCGCACTCGCTGATTCGCGCGGTACCGGTGTGGGACGACCTGCTGGATTTCGTCGCCTCCCCAGAGCACCCCTTGGCGCGCAATGGGGCCGTCAGCCTCGCCGATATTGCCCATCATCCAGCGGTTTTCCCCGGCGGAAATACGTTTACACACCATATTGTCCAGCGTTTGTTCGAAGCCCAAGGACTGACACCAAACATCGCCATGAGTACCAACTACCTGGAAACCATCAAGATGATGGTTTCCATCGGCCTGGCATGGAGCGTGCTACCGCGGACTATGCTCGACGAGCAGGTTGCGCCTATCGCTTTGCCGGGCATACAGCTGTCACGCCAGCTAGGCTACATTCTGCACACCGAGCGAACGTTATCGAATGCAGCCAAGGCCTTTATGGCACTGCTCGACAGCCACGCAGGCAGCCCTGAGCCTATGAGGTAAAACCCGGCCAGTACAATTCTCAAGGACGCGTCACCGCCAAAGGTCTGGTACCGATGCCCAAATCAGCAAATCGCTTTCCGCGTCTGCCGCGTATCCATGCGGCAGACCCCCAGGCGTTGGAGCAGACCTGGGAAAACGCCCCGCAACTGTTGGCGGCGCTCAATGGCGCACGCTTGGGCGCCTGGTTCTGGGACATCGAGACTGGCCAGATCAGTTGGTCAAGGGGCACTCAAGCACTGTTTGGCTTCGACCCCAAGCAACCGCTACCCAAGGACATCGACTACCTGGACCTGCTGCCCGCCGAAGACCGCGCCCGCACCTTGCAGGCCTTTAATGCGGTCATCAATGGCGAACCGGTCGAGCAAGCCTTGCGCCACCGAATTCGTTGGCCGGACGGCAGCCTGCATTGGCTGGAAATCAATGGCAGCCTGGCCAAAGATAAGAATGGCCGCCCGCAGATGATCGGCGTGATCCGCGAAATCACCCGCCAACGCGAGCGGGAAACTGCGCTGATCAACTCGGAAAAGCGCTTTGCCACACTGTTTCACCTGAGCCCCAACGTGGTGCTGCTGACCCGCCGCTCCGACGGCCTGATCTATGAAGTCAACCAGCACTTCGAACAGACCCTCGGCTGGCCCGGCCACCAGGTCATCAACAAGACCACCGTCGAGCTAGGCCTGTGGGCCAATCCTCAACAGCGCAATGCGGTACTCGAAGCCACCCGTGGCAACAGCGGCCCAGTCAGCCTGGAAGTACAGTTTTGTGCCAGCAACGGCAAAGTCCACGACGGCATTCTCAGCACCCAGAACATCGAGCTTGAAGGCACGGTCTACCTGCTCAGTACCTTCGTCGACACTAGCGAACGCAGGCGCGCCGAACAGGCCCTCAAAGACAGCCAGGAACGCCTGGACCTGGCCCTGGACTCCGCGCAACTGGGCACCTGGGACCTGCATATCCCCAGCGGCATGCTCTACGGTTCGGCACGTGCAGCCGAGTTGCATGGCTTGGAGCCAGTGCCTTTTCATGAGTCGTTTGAAGCGTTTTTCGACGGAGTTCCGGAGCAAGATCGCAGCACCATGCGCAAGGCCTACCGCAGCCTTCGCGAAGGCCCGGCCGGTAACTATCAGATCACCTACCAGATCCAGTTGGAAAACGGCGCTGTGCGCTACATCGAAAGCCGTGCCCGGCTGTACCGCGACGCACAGGGCAACCCTCTGCGCATGGCCGGCACCCTGCTCGATATCAGCGACCAGGTCGAACGTGAGCAACGCCTGACCAGTTCGGAAGAAAAGTTTGCCAGCCTGTTCCAGGCCAGCCCCGACCCGATTTGCGTCACGCGGCAAGACACAGGGCAATTCATCGAGATCAATCCCGCCTTTACCCAGATCTTCGGCTGGGACGCCGGCCAGGTCATTGGCCGCAGTGCTGAAGAAATTGGTTTGTGGGCCGAGTCAGCAGAACGCGCCCGGCGCATCGAGCAGGTGATTCGCGATGAAGCCCTGAACAATGTCGCGGTGGTGGTCAACCACAAAGACGGTCAACCGCTGACCTGCGTGATATCCAGCCGCCTGATCACCGTCGACAACCTGCCCTGCAGCGTCACGACCCTGCGCGACATCACCCAGCAGCAACGGGCCGAGGCTGCGCTTAAAGCCAGTGAAGAGAAATTCGCCAAGGCATTCCACTCCAGCCCCGACGCCATCACCATCACCGAGCTCGACAGTGGCCGCTACCTGGAGGTCAATGACGGCTTCTGTCGCCTGACGGGCTACAGCGCCGCTGAAGTGATCGGCCACAGCGTCTACGAAATCGGCATTTGGGCGGACGACAAACAACGCGCAATCCTGCTCGCGGAACTGCAGGACAAGGGCCGTGTGCATCATCGGGAAATGCTCGGACGCAACAAGCGCGGCGAACTGCTCACCGTTGAGGTCTCGATTGAGCCGATCACCCTCAACGAGTCGCCCTGCCTGCTGATGACCGCTCGCGATGTCAGCCAGTTGAAAAACGCCCAGGCGCAGATTCGCCACCTGGCCTACCACGACCCACTGACCAACCTGCCCAACCGCGCCCTGCTGATGGACCGCCTGAGCCAACAGATCGCCTTGCTCAAGCGCCATAACCTGCGCGGCGCTCTGCTGTTTCTCGACCTGGACCACTTCAAGCACATCAACGACTCGCTGGGCCATCCGGTTGGCGACACCGTGCTGAAGATCATCACCGCGCGCCTGGAGGCCAGCGTACGCCTGGAAGACACCGTGGCTCGGCTGGGCGGCGACGAGTTTGTGGTACTGCTCAGCGGCCTGGAAGGCAGCCGTGACGAGGTCACGGAAAAAGTCCGCGAACTGGCAGATACCCTGCGCGAATTGCTCGCCGAACCGATGTCTCTGGACGGTCAGCGCCTGCAGGTCACGCCCAGCATCGGCGTGGCGCTGATCCCTGATCATGGCTCGACCCCAGCCGATCTGCTCAAGCGCGCTGACATCGCCCTGTACCGGGCCAAAGACTCTGGACGCAATACCACCCAGATGTTTCACACCACCATGCAAAAGGCCGCCAGCGAACGCCTGCGCATGGAGAGCGACCTGCGCCTGGCCCTGGCCCGTGGCGAACTGGCGCTGCACTTCCAGCCGCAGGTTGATGCCCGAGACAATCGTATTGTCGGTGCCGAAGTGCTATTGCGCTGGCACCACCCGCAACTGGGCCAGCAGCCGCCGGCACAGTTCATTCAGGTTCTGGAGGAAAGTGGCCTGATCCTCGAAGTCGGCAGCTGGATCCTTGAAGAAGCCTGTGATGCTTGCGCCGGCATGCTGCGCGACCACCTAATTGATGCCGACAACTTCAGCCTATGCGTGAACATCAGCCCGCGGCAGTTTCGCCAGAACGACTTTGTCGAACGGGTGCTGCGCAGCCTCGACGACTTCCGCCTGCCGTACAAAATGCTCAAACTGGAGATCACCGAAGGCATCGTCATCCAGAACCTGGAGGACACGATCAGCAAAATGCGCGAGCTAAAACAGTATGGCGTGAGCTTTGCCATGGATGATTTCGGTACCGGCTATTCGTCACTGACCTACCTCAAGCGCCTGCCGGTGGATGCGTTAAAGATCGACCAATCATTCGTGCGCGATGCGCCGTTGGATCCTAACGATGCAGAGATTGTCCGGGCCATCGTCGCCATGGCTCGTAGCCTGGAACTGGCGGTGATTGCTGAAGGCGTGGAGTTGACTGAGCAGCTGGAGTTTCTCGAGCACCTGGGCTGCCATTTGTATCAGGGCTACCTGCACAGTCGGCCGTTGCCGTTGGGTGAGTTTCGGCAGTTGTTGCTGGAGGCACCGGCCAGTTTGTGACCGCAGAGTGAGGCGTTGCACTGACTTTGTGGGCGCTAGCGTTGCCAGCGATGCAGGCACCGCGTACTTACTGACACCCAGTCGATGCCATCGCCAGCAAGACTGGCTCCCACAGAACCACAAAAAAGGGCACCCGAAGGTGCCCTTTTCTTCACATCAGCGCACTCAGTTCAGCGCAGGCTTGTTATCCCCATTGATCGGGATGCGCTTGGCCTTGGCCTCTTCCGGCACGATACGCAGCAGGTCGATGCTGAGCAGGCCGTTGGCCAGGCCCGCAGCCTTGACCTCGATGTGGTCGGCCAGGCGGAAGGACAACTTGAAGGCCCGCTGGGCAATGCCCTGATGCAAGTAAGTAACGCTTTCATTGTTGCTGTCACGCTTGCCGCCAGTGACGGTCAAGACGCCCTTTTCCACTTGCAGGTCCAGGTCTTGTTCCTGGAAGCCAGCGGCAGCAACGACGATTCGATAGTGGTCTTCGCCATGTTTTTCGACGTTGTAGGGTGGGTAGCTGCTACCCGCCTCGTTACGCGCCGCGGATTCGAACAGGTCATTGAAACGGTCGAAACCTACGGAATGACGGAACAGTGGAGCCAGAGAAAAAGCAGTAGTCATGGTACATCTCCTGAAAATCAGCGAGGTTGTGTAGTAGCGCGACCCGACTTCGGCATCGCGTACTCCTTAGATAAGGACCCTCGCCTGCTTTTCAAGCACCCCTGCAAAATTTTTTCAGGCCGCCTCGCTAACCGGCATCCCGATCAACTGGGCGACACGATCGCAGTCGGTTTCACGGCGCAACTCGGTAAACAACGCCACCGCTTCGGGGTAGGTGCGGGTCAGCATCGCAACCCATTGTTTCAAGCGTCCCGGCGCCTGACGCGGAGTCATCTGCGCCCGGGCCTGGCCCCAAAAGTCCCGAATCAGCGGCAGCAAGCTGTGCCAGTCCATCGGTACAAACTCAACGCCGTCGCGTTCAGCAGCAATCTGCCGAGCCAGGTCCGGGCGCGAAACCAGCCCGCGGCCGAGCATGATGTCTTCGACACCGCTGACTTCGCGGCAACGTCGCCAGTCTTCAAGGGTCCAGACTTCGCCGTTGGCGTATACCGGTACCTTGACCACATCCTGTACCTTGGCCACCCACTCCCAATGTGCTGGCGGCTTGTAGCCGTCAACCTTGGTCCGTGCATGCACCACCAACTGCTCAGCCCCGCCTTCGGCCAGCGCAAGGGCGCAGTCCAGGGCACCATCAGGGCTGTCGAAGCCCAGGCGCATCTTGGCCGTCACCGGAATATGCGCCGGCACGGCGCGGCGCACCTCACGCAGGATGGCATGGAGCAGCTCCGGCTCCTTGAGCAGCACCGCCCCACCGCGGGATTTGTTCACGGTTTTGGCCGGGCAACCGAAGTTCAAGTCGATCACCGGTGCACCCAGCTCACAGGCCAGCACCGCATTCTCTGCCAGGCAAACCGGATCCGAACCGAGCAGCTGCACACGCAAGGGCACCCCGGCCGCGGTCTGCGCACCCTGGCGCAATTCAGGCGCCAACTTGTCGAAGGTGGCCGCCGGCAACAGCCGGTCGCAGACGCGAATGAACTCGGTGACACACCAATCGATACCGCCCACTTGAGTCAGGACGTCACGAAGGATGTTGTCGACCAGCCCCTCCATCGGGGCCAGGGCAATTTGCATGGGTTGCATCTCGAGCGAAAAAGGCCGGCAGTCTAGCAAAATCCGCGGTCTACAGCGCTCCGGCCATCAGTGCAGGGCCGTAGCCGTCAATGAATTCACTGGGCATGCGCTTGGGCCGCCCTGTGGATAACTCGATGCAGACAAACGTGGTGTGAGCACGCAGCAAGGTAGTGCCGTCACTGGGGCGCACCAATTGAAAGCGTCGCGTCATCTTCAGGCGCTGATCCCAGTCGACGATCCAGGTTGCCAATTGCAACTCGTCGTCTTCGTAAGCCGCTGCCAGGTAATCGATCTCATGACGCACCACCGCCATCGCCCGGTCCAGACGCCGGTACTCGGCAAGGTCCAGGCCCAAGCGCTGGGAATGACGCCAGGCACAACGCTCCAGCCAGGTGACATAGACCGCGTTGTTGGCGTGGCCGAGCCCATCGATATCCTCGGCACCGACGCGCAGGTCGATGGTGAACGGTGTTGCCAGATCCCAACTCATGCCAGCTCCAGGTCTGTGGTGAACGGACAGAGTGTAACGGATGCTCAGGC
>Ga0247821_10002199_pt1 | contig 10731 bp, 6 predicted proteins | sample 13C_Glycerol_Day_FD_192481 | JGI IMG/M metagenome (GOLD analysis project Ga0247821, IMG submission 192481) | Soil microbial communities from agricultural site in Penn Yan, New York, United States - 13C_Glycerol_Day14 | ecosystem: Environmental > Terrestrial > Soil > Agricultural land | place... | reverse complement strand
GCCCACGACGATCGCGATGACGGCGACGCCCCAGGCGGCGAGGAACCACGGGTCGGCCGGCGACGGCTCGTCGTCGGCCTCCGCGAACTCGGGCGGGAAGACGTCGTCCGCCTCGTCGGGCTCCGTCGAGGCGGCGGCACGCGGCGCGGGCGCCGTCGCCGGCGCCGGCCTCCGGACGGGTTCGGCCGCGGCGGGTGCGTCGGCGACGGGTGCGACGGCACGGGGGCCGACGTCTGTCGACCGCTCGGCGACGGATGCCGCGGCATCCGCTGCCGGCCGCTCATCGGCGAACGGGGCGACCGGAGCGTCCACCTCGCCGTCGTAGCCGCGCTGGAACCGGGGGTCGAACCGGGGGTCGATCCCCTGGGGCGGCCGCGTCTCGGTCATGGGCTCCCTCCGAAGACGATCATCGTCACAGTACCGCGCCTCGGCGTCCTCGCGGCCGGTCGGCCGGTCGAGTGGCTCGCGCGGGCGGGCAGCGGCGTCGAGCGTCAGTCGGGCTCGCCGCTGAGCAGTCCCCGCAGCCAGTCGCGCGCCTCGATGAAGATCTCGTCGTCGTACTTCGAGTGGTACGACACCTCCTGGCGGTCGGCACGCGGGTACGAGCCGAGGAAGATGACGTTGGGGCTCGTGCGGCGGAGGCCGAGCAGGGCGTCGGCGACGCGCTCATCGGCGATGTGCCCGTCGAGGTCGACGACGAACCGGTAGCGGCCGAGGGCGTCGCCGATGGGACGGGACTGCAGCAGCGAGAGGTTCACGCCGCGCGTCGAGAACTGCTCGAGCATCGCGAGCAGCGATCCGGGCTCGTCGTCGGGCAGTTCGACGATGAGGCTCGTCTTGTCGGCCCCCGTCGGCTCGGCGAGGATCCGCGAGCGCGAGACGAGCACGAACCGGGTCACCGCGTTGGGGTTGTCGCCGATGTCGCGGGCGAGCACTTCGAGGTCGAGGTGCTCGGTGATGCCGGGCGGAGCCACCGCGGCGTCCGCCTGACTGCCCTCGAACAGGGATGCCGCGGCCTGCACGTTGCTCGTCGCCGGGATGTGCCCGTGCTCGGGCAGCTCGCGCTCGAGCCAGCCGCGCGACTGCGCGTAGGCCACGGGGTGGGCGTTCACGATGCGGACGTCGCCGAGCGCGGTGCCGGGCCGGGCCACGAGCACGAAGTTCACGGGGACGACGTACTCGCCGACGATGCGGAGGCCGGGCACGGTCGCGAGCGCGTCCTGCGTGGCGGAGACGCCGCCCTCGACGGAGTTCTCGATCGCGATCATCGCGGCCACCGAGCGCCCGCTCGTGACGTCGGCGAGCGCCTCCCCCACGTTGTTGACCGAGCGCCAGTGCTTGCCGGCGGCCTCGGGCACCTGCTTCAGCGCGGCCTCGGTGAACGTGCCGGCCGGCCCCAGATAGGAGTAGGTCTCCTCGGGGGGCGTGGGGGCGGCATCCGTCATGGACGCAAGCCTATCCAGCGGCGGATGCCGCGCCGGCGCGCCCCCGCCGCCGCCGGCCCGCGCTGCCAGCCACCGTTTTTCAGGAATCCCGGGCGCGAATCGCGGCCGGCCGCGGCGTGTTCTCCTGAGAAGCGGGCGTTGTGTCCCAGCGCGTCCTGAGAAAGGCTAGCGAGAGCGGGAGGGGACGGCGCATGACGACCATCGGGGAACGCGAGGCCGCACCGGCACGTACGCCGCGCCCGCTGCCGACGGATGCCGAGCGGCTCGCGGCGCTCAAGCGCATGAAGCGCGTCGCGACGAGCCTCCTGCTCGTCGCCGCCGTCGTGTTCGCGGTGTCCTTCGCACTGCAGGACGAGATCCCGTGGCTCGGCTACGTGCGCGCGGCGGCCGAGGGGGCCATGGTCGGCGCGATCGCGGACTGGTTCGCCGTCACCGCCCTGTTCCGGTATCCGCTCGGGATCAAGATCCCGCACACGGCGATCATCCCGACCCGCAAGGACGAGATCGGCGCGACGCTCGGCGCGTTCGTCGAGCAGGAGTTCCTCTCCGAGGAGGTCGTCGTCGGCAAGCTCCGCTCGGTCGGCATCGCGCGGCGTCTCGGCGAGTGGCTCGCCGTGCCCGAGAACGCGGACCTCCTCACCTCCGAGGCGTCGGTCGCGGCGCGCGGCGTGCTCACGCTGCTCGGCGACGACGACGTCGAGGACGTCATCGAGCAACTCGCCCGGAAGCACCTGTTCGAGCCCGAGTGGGGTCCCGCCATGGGCCGGCTCGGCGCGCGGCTCGTCGCCGCCGACCAGCAGCGCGCCGCGATCGACGCCGTGCTCGAGAAGGCCGAGGTGTGGCTCTTCGCGCACCCCGAGGCGTTCGGCTCCATGGTGTCCGACCGGCTGCCGAAGTGGCTGCCGGGCTTCGTCGACAGGCTCGTCGACGACCGGGCGCATCGGGAGGTGCTCGCGTTCGTGCGCACGGTGCGTTCCGACCCGCAGCATCCGCTGCGCGGCGCCATCGACCGCTGGCTGGCCGAGCTCACCGACGACCTGCAGCACGACCCCGCCATGATCGACCGGGTCGAGCGGCTCAAGGCCGACCTGCTCGACAGCCCGCGCGTGCGCGAGTTCGCGGGCGAGGCGTGGGCGAGCGTGAAGGCGACGCTCGACCAGGCGCTGGCCGACCCCGACAGCGAGCTGCGCAAAGGCTTCCGCTCGGCCGTCCTCGAAGTGGGTGCGCGCCTCGCGACCGACGAGGAGCTCGCCGCCAAGGTCGACGAGTGGGTGACGGATGCCGCGGCCTACGTCGTGCGCAACTACCGGCACGAGATCGCGGGCGTCATCACCGAGACCGTCGAGCGCTGGGACCCGCGCGAGACCACCGAGAAGCTGGAGCTGCAGGTCGGCCGCGACCTGCAGTACATCCGCATCAACGGCACGGTCGTGGGGGCGCTCGCGGGCGTGACGATCTACTCGATCGCGACGGCGGTGCAGTCGCTGGTCTGAGGCGCGACGAACGCGCTTCGCGAGGGGCCCTCGACCCGAGTCGGGCTTCCCCCGCATGGATGCTGGCGGTGACGTGCCCGGCTCGGTATCGTCCGATCCATGACCCCGTCCATCGGTGTGGATGGTCCGGCGTCCGACGCGTTGCTCGCAGTCGGACGGTTCTTCACGCGGTGGGACGAGACGCCCGACCATCGCGCGGCGTTCCTGCAGGGAGGCCGCGAGGGCGACGCGTTCTACCGGGATCGCTGGAGCCACGACAAGGTGGTCCGCTCCACGCACGGCGTGAACTGCACGGGCTCCTGCTCGTGGAAGGTGTACGTCAAGGACGGCATCATCACGTGGGAGGCCCAGCAGACCGACTACCCGAGCGTCGGTCCCGACCGCCCCGAGTACGAGCCGCGCGGATGCCCCCGCGGAGCCGCCTTCTCCTGGTACACCTACTCCCCCACCCGCGTGCGCTACCCGTACGTGCGTGGCGTGCTGCTCGAGGCGTACCGGGAGGCGAAGACGCGACTCGGCGATCCGGTGCTCGCCTTCGGCGAGGTGTCGACGAACCGGGAGACGCGCCGGCGCTACCAGCAGGCGCGCGGCAAGGGCGGACTCGTGCGCGCGACGTGGGCCGAGGCCGTCGAACTCGTCGCCGCCGGGTACGTGCACACGATCAAGGAGTACGGGCCCGACCGGGTCGCGGGCTTCAGCCCGATCCCGGCGATGTCGATGGTCTCGCACTGCGTCGGCACGCGGTTCACGCAACTGGTCGGCGGCGTGATGACGTCGTTCTACGACTGGTACGCCGACCTGCCGGTGGCGAGCCCGCAGGTGTTCGGCGACCAGACGGACGTGCCGGAGTCGGGCGACTGGTGGGATGCCACGTACCTCATGATGTGGGGCTCGAACGTGCCCGTGACCCGCACGCCCGACGCGCACTGGATGGCGGAGGTGCGCTACCGCGGCACGAAGGTCGTCACCGTCAGCCCCGACTACGCCGACAACACGAAGTTCGCCGACGAGTGGCTGCCGTGCCAGGCCGGCACCGACGCCGCGCTCGCGATGGCGATGGGACACGTGCTGCTGAAGGAGCGCTACGTCGACGAGCGCGTCCCGTTCTTCGTCGACTACTCCCGGAAGTACACCGACCTGCCGCACCTCGTCACGCTCGTCGAGCACGCCGACGGCGGGCTGGTGCCGGGCAGGTTCCTCACCTCGGCCGACCTCGGCGACGCGGCATCCGCTGCACCGGAGGAGGCGTGGAAGACCGTCGTGCTCGAGGCGGCGACGGGCGAGCCGGTCGTGCCGAACGGCTCGATGGGGTTCCGCTACGCCGAGTCGGGCGAGGGCCGGTGGAACCTCGACCTCGAGCAGACCCAGCCCGCGCTCTCGGTGCGCGACGCGAAGGTCTCCGCCGAGGACGTCGAGGTGCTGCTGCCCAGGTTCGACGCGCCCGACGGGTCGGGCGGCGTGCTGCGCCGCGGCGTTCCGGCCACGCGGGTCGGCGGCGCGCTCGTCACGACCGTCTTCGACCTGCTGCTCGCACAGTACGGCGTCGGGCGCGAGGGCCTGCCCGGCGAGTGGCCGACCGGATACGACGACCGGGAGACCCCGTACACGCCGGCCTGGCAGGAGGACATCACGGGCGTGCCGGCGGAGGCCTGCATCCGCATCGCGCGCGAGTTCACGCAGAACGCCATCGACTCGGGCGGCCGGTCGATGATCATCATGGGCGCGGGCATCTGCCAGTGGTTCCACGGCGACGCCACCTACCGGTCGATCCTCGCGCTGCTCATCCTGACGGGTTCGATGGGACGCAACGGCGGCGGCTGGGCGCACTACGTGGGCCAGGAGAAGTGCCGGCCGATCACCGGATGGCTCTCCCTCGCGAACGCCCTCGACTGGTCGCGACCGCCGCGCACCATGATCGGCACGGCCTACTGGTACCTGCACACCGACCAGTGGCGCTTCGACGGCTACTCGGCCGACGCCCTCGCCTCGCCACTCGCCGAGGGCCACCTCGAGGGCATGCACACCGCCGACACGATCGCGCAGTCCGCCCGGCTCGGCTGGATGCCGTTCTACCCGCAGTTCGACCGCAACCCGCTCGAGGTGGCCGACGAGGCGGCCGCGGCCGTCGCCGCCGGCGCGGCATCCGACCCTGCATCGTACGTCGCCGGCGCCCTCGCCGACGGGTCGCTGCGCACCGCCATCTCCGACGTGGACGCCCCCGAGAACTGGCCGCGCCTGCTGACGCTCTGGCGGTCGAACCTGATGGGCTCGTCGGCGAAGGGCAACGAGTACTTCCTGAAGCACCTGCTCGGCACGCACAGCAACGTGATGGCGTCGGACGAGGCCGCCGTGCGGCCGCGCGAGATCGCGTGGCGCGACGAGATCCCCGAGGGCAAGCTCGACCTCCTGGTGTCGGCCGACTTCCGGATGACGTCCACGACCCTGCTGTCGGACGTGGTCTTCCCCGCGGCGACCTGGTACGAGAAGCACGACCTCTCGTCGACCGACATGCACCCGTTCGTGCACGCGTTCACGCCGGCGATCGACCCGCCGTGGGAGGCGAAGAGCGACTTCGACCTGTTCCACGCGATCGCGCGCGAGCTGTCGCGCATGGCCGAGACCCACCTCGGCACCCGCAAGGACCTCGTCTCGGTCCCGATGCAGCACGACACCCCCGGCGAGACCGCGCAGCCGGGCGGCGTCGTGCGCGACTGGGCCCGCGGCGATGTCGCGCCGCTGCCGGGGAAGACGATGCCCGTGTTCGCGGTCGTCGAGCGCGACTACACCGCGATCGCCGACAAGCTCGCGACCGTCGGCCCGCTCGCCGACAAGCTCGGCTTCACGATCAAGAACGTCACCTACGACGTGTCGCACGAGGTCGATCGGCTCGCGAAGGCGCACGGCGTGCTGCCCGACGGCCCGGCCGCCGGACGCCCAGCGATCGACACCGACGTGCGGCTCGCCGAGGCGATCCTCTCGTTCTCGGGCACCACGAACGGCGAGCTCGCGGTGCAGGGGTTCCGCACCCTCGAGAAGCGGGTGGGCAAGCCGCTCGCCGACCTCGCCGAGGGGTCCGAAGAGAAGCGCATCACGTTCGCGATGACGCAGGCCGCGCCGGTGCCGGTGATCACCTCGCCCGAGTGGTCGGGCTCGGAGACCGGCGGGCGACGGTACGCGCCGTTCACCGTGAACATCGAGCGGCTGAAGCCGTTCCACACCCTCACCGGCCGCATGCACTTCTACCTCGACCACGACTGGATGCGCGACCTCGGCGAGGCGATGCCGATCTACCGGCCGCCCCTCGACCTGCACCGCCTGCTCGGTGAGCCCAAGCTCGGGTCCGACGGCGGGCAGCAGGTGGTCGTGCGCTACCTCACGCCGCACTCGAAGTGGTCGATCCACTCGGAGTACCAGGACAACCTCTTCATGCTCTCACTCTCGCGCGGCGGGCCGACGGTGTGGATGAGCCCCGCGGATGCCGCGGCGATCGGCGCCGCCGACAACGACTGGGTCGAGTGCGTCAACTCGAACGGCGTGCTCGTCGCCCGCGCGATCGTCTCGCACCGCATGCCGGAGGGCGTCGTCTACGTGCACCACGCGCAGGAGCGCACGATCGACGTCCCCAAGTCCGAGGCCACGGGCCGACGCGGCGGCATCCACAACTCGGTGACCCGGCTGCTCGTGAAGCCCACCCACCTCATCGGCGGCTACGCCCAGCTCTCGTACACGTTCAACTACCTCGGCCCGACGGGGAACCAGCGCGACGCGGTGGCGACGATCCGCCGCCGCTCGCAGGAGGTGACGTACTGATGGATGCAGTTCGTGAGCGCAGCATGGCCCCCCGTCGGAAGCACCGGAGGTGAGCCGTTCATGCGAGTGATGGCCCAGATGGGCATGGTGATGAACCTCGACAAGTGCATCGGATGCCACACCTGCTCGGTCACGTGCAAGCAGGCGTGGACCAACCGGGCCGGCACCGAGTACGTGTGGTTCAACAACGTCGAGACCCGGCCCGGACAGGGCTACCCGCGCCGCTACGAGGACCAGGAGCAGTGGCGCGGCGGCTGGGCGCTGAACGGTCGCGGCCGCCTCAAGCTGCGCACAGGCAGTCGGCTGAAGCGGCTGCTCACGATCTTCTCGTCGCCCGTGCAACCGAAGCTCGAGGACTACTACGAGCCGTGGACGTACGACTACCAGACGCTCATCGACGCGCCGCTCGGCGACGACTTCCCGGTCGCGCGGCCGAAGTCGCTGATCACCGGCGAGGACACGAAGATCACGTGGTCGGCGAACTGGGACGACGACCTCGGCGGCGCGAGCGAGCTCGGGCACCTCGACCCGATCGTCGAGAAGGTCCGTCGCGAGAGCGAGGACGCGATCAAGTTCCAGTTCGAGCAGACGTTCATGTTCTACCTGCCCCGCATCTGCGAGCACTGCCTCAACCCGTCGTGCATGGCGTCGTGTCCGTCGGGCGCGATCTACAAGCGCGAGGAGGACGGCATCGTCCTCGTCGACCAGGACCGCTGCCGCGGGTGGCGGCAGTGCATCACCGGATGCCCCTACAAGAAGATCTACTTCAACCACAAGACCGGCAAGGCCGAGAAGTGCACGCTCTGCTACCCGCGTCTCGAGGTCGGCATCCCGACGGTGTGCTCGGAGACGTGCGTCGGACGGCTGCGCTACCTCGGGCTCTTCCTGTACGACGCCGACCGGGTCACGGAGGCCGCGTCGACGCCCGACGAGCGCGACCTGTACGAGGCGCAGCTCGACCTCATGCTCGACCCGAACGACCCCGAGGTGATCGCCGCGGCCCGCGAGCAGGGCATCGCCGACGACTGGATGGACGCGGCCCGCCGATCCCCCGTCTACGCGCTCGCGAAGACGTACCGCGTCGCACTGCCCCTGCACCCCGAGTACCGCACCATGCCGATGGTCTGGTACATCCCGCCGCTCTCGCCCATCGTCGACCTGCTGCGCGACCAGGGCCACGATGCCGAGTCGTCCGGCACCCTGTTCGGGGCGATCGAGGCGCTGCGCATCCCGGTCGAGTACCTCGCCGAGCTCTTCACCGCGGGAGACACCGACCTGGTCACGGGCGTGCTGCGCAAGCTCGCCGCGATGCGCGCGTACCTGCGCGACATCACGCTCGACCGCGAACGCGACGAGGCGATCCCCGCGTCGGTCGGCATGACCGGCGCATCGATCTACGAGATGTACCGGCTGCTCGGGATCGCGAAGTACGAGGAGCGCTACGTCATCCCGACCGCCCACTACGAGCGGGCGCACGAGCTCGAGGAGCTCGGCTGCTCGCTCGACTTCGACGGCGGCCCGTACGAGATCGGCGAGTCGGGTCCGTTCGGCGAGGCGAGCGGCCGCCCGGCGCCGGTGGCGGTCGAGACGTTCCAGGCGCTGCGCGAACGGCAGACGTCCGACACGGGCGCGAGCGGCGAGTCGCTGCGCGGCCGGGTCAACCTGCTGAACTGGGACGGCAACGGCTCGCCGCCGGGCCTCTTCCCGAAGCGCACGGATGCCGCGAAGCGCACGGATGACGCGGAGGACGGGCCGTGAACCGCCCGATCGTCTACCAGGCGGCATCCGTGTGCCTCAGCTACCCCGACGAGACGGTGCTCGGGCTCGCCCCGGTGGTGCGCCGCGCGCTCGACGAGGCGGCTCGGCCGGCCGCCGCCTCGTTCGCGCCGCTGCTGGACTGGTGGTCGACGACGCCCGCGGCCGAGGTGCGTCGCACCTACGTCGACACGTTCGACCTCTCGAAGCGGCACGCGCTCTACCTCTCGTACTGGACCGACGGCGACACGCGCCGGCGCGGCATGGTGCTCGCCGAGTTCAAGCGCCGCTACCGCGAGGCCGGCGCCGAGCTCGGCGACAGCGGCGAGCTGCCCGACTTCCTGCCGCTCGTGCTCGAGTTCGCGCAGCATCGGCCCGACGCGGGGGCCGAGCTCATGCAGGAGTACAGGGCGAGCCTCGAACTCATCCGCCTCGCGCTCGCAGAGCGTGAGTCGCCCTACGCCGGCGTCGTCGCGGCGGTCTGCGCGACGCTGCCCGGCCGATCGCCCGAGGACCGCCAGCAGGCGATGGCCATGGCGGCGGCCGGTCCGCCGACCGAGACGGTGGGGCTCGAGCCCTACGACCCGCGGCTGCTGCCCCTCGAGCCGATCGGGGGCTCGACGTGAGCGTGCTGCTCTGGGGCATCCTGCCGTACGTCATGGTCGCCGTGCTCGTCGGCGGGCTGATCTGGCGCTACCGCTACGACCAGTTCGGCTGGACCACGCGGTCGTCCCAGCTGTACGAGTCCCGGCTGCTGCGGATCGGGTCGCCGCTGTTCCACTTCGGCATCCTCGTCGTGGTGATCGGGCACGTCGCCGGGCTGCTCATCCCGAAGGCGTGGACCGAGGCGCTCGGGGTGTCGGAGGACCTGTACCACGTGATGGCGCTCGGGCTCGGCTCGATCGCCGGGTTCGCGACGCTCGTCGGCGTCGTCATCCTGATCTACCGCCGTCGCACCACCGGGCCCGTGTTCATGGCGACGACGAAGAACGACAAGACGATGTACGTCGTGCTCGTCGCCGCCATCGTCGCGGGCCTCGCGACCACCGTGATCAGCGTCTTCGGACCGCACGAGGAGGTCACCTACCGGGACACGGTGTCGCCGTGGTTCCGGTCGCTGTTCGTGTTCCAGCCCGACATCCAGGCGATGTCCGAGGCATCGCTCGCCTTCCAGGTGCACACGCTCATCGGCATGGCGCTGTTCATCATCTGGCCGTTCACGCGGCTCGTGCACGCGTTCACGGCGCCCGTGCACTACCTGTTCCGCCCGTACATCGTGTACCGCTCGCGCGACGGGCGCCCGAGCACGTCGGGCGGTATCCGGCGCGGCTGGGCGCCGGTCGGCACGCCCGACCGCGACGCCGACCGGACGGGCCGCACCGGCCGAAGCAACGGCCGCACGACCACCAGCACCTCGAAGGACCGCGCAGGAAGGGGCACCAGATGACCGAGCCGGCCGCCGCACCCGCGACGACCGCCGAGCTGCCCGGCCGGGGGCTCAACCTCGGCCTCGCGCTGCTGGCGTTCGCGATCACGTTCTGGGCGTGGAACATCATCGCGCCGCTCGCCGTGCAGTACGCCGACGACCTCGACCTCGACCCCACCCAGACCTCGCTGCTCATCGCCACGCCCGTGCTCGTCGGGTCGATCGGGCGCATCTTCACGGGCGCGCTCACCGACCGGTTCGGCGGCCGGATCATGTTCACGATCCTCACCGCGGCATCCGCGGTGCCAGTGCTGCTCGTGATGTTCGCGGGCGAGATCGGCTCGTACCCGCTGCTGCTCGCGTTCGGCTTCGTGCTCGGCATCGCCGGGACGACGTTCGCGGTCGGCATCCCGTTCGTGAACGCGTGGTACGAGCCGGCGCGTCGCGGCTTCGCGACCGGCCTGTTCGGTGCAGGCATGGGCGGCACGGCGCTCTCGTCGTTCTTCACGCCGCGAATGGTGGCGTGGTTCGGGTACGTGGCGACGCACGTGATCATCGCCGTCGCGCTCGTCGTCGTGGCGATCGTCGTCTGGATGCTCATGCGCGACTCGCCACGGTGGTCGCCCAACCGCGACCGGGTCGTGCCGAAGCTCGCCGCCGCGGGCAGGCTGGCCGTGACCTGGCAGATGGCGTTCCTCTACGCGGTCACGTTCGGAGGCTTCGTGGCGTTCTCGACGTACCTGCCGACGTACCTCAAGGAGGTCTACGGCTTCGGCCTCGCCGACGCCGTAGACCTCCTTGA
>Ga0247821_10002197_pt1 | contig 10737 bp, 5 predicted proteins | sample 13C_Glycerol_Day_FD_192481 | JGI IMG/M metagenome (GOLD analysis project Ga0247821, IMG submission 192481) | Soil microbial communities from agricultural site in Penn Yan, New York, United States - 13C_Glycerol_Day14 | ecosystem: Environmental > Terrestrial > Soil > Agricultural land | place... | reverse complement strand
GGCTTGAGCGCGTCTTACCAGCACTAAGGTCAATACTCGGGAACAGCGCCCCACGGGCACTGCGCACCAAGGCCTGGGCCTGACGGTACTGAGCGGCGTACTGAGCAACAGTCTGGTTGTTGCTGTTGAGCTGCTCGATCAGGCCGTTGAGCTGGGCGTCGCCATACAGCTCCCACCAGGCGCCACGGGCCAAGGCATCCGATGGGTTCGCCTGGGTCCAGCCCGCAGCATGCTTGAACTGCACCGGGGTCGGGCTGTCCGGGCGCTGGTAGTCCGGACTCAAGGTACAGGCGCTGAGCATGGCCAGGCACACACTTGCAGCCAACAAACGCGAACCACGGGCACCGAGCACGGCTTGCAGCGAGCGATCGGAGAGAAACAGACGTCGGGTCATAGCGGGGTTTCCAAAGCAGCGTCGGTGCGCACGCCGCGCCAGCGGTTGAAGCGATGGCGCAAGCGGTCCAGATAGAGGTAAACCACCGGAGTGGTGTAAAGCGTGAGGACCTGGCTGAAGACCAGCCCGCCGATGATAGTCAGGCCAAGCGGCTGGCGCATCTCCGAACCTTCGGCATGGCTGAGCAACAACGGCAAGGCGCCAAGGATGGCGGCCACGGTGGTCATCAGGATCGGGCGCAGACGCAGCAGGCAGGCGCGGCGGATCGATTGCTCCGGGCTCAGATGCTCGTGACGCTCCAGCTGCAGGGCCAGGTCGATCATCATGATGGCGTTCTTCTTCACCACGCCAATCAGCAAGAACAGCCCCAGCAGCGAGATCAGGCTGAATTCGCTGCCCACCACATACAGGGTCAGCAAGGCTCCTACCCCGGCCGAAGGCAAGGTCGAAAGAATGGTCAGCGGGTGGATGTAGCTCTCGTAAAGAATTCCCAGCACCAGGTACACCGCCAGCAACGCCCCGAGGATCATGAACGGCTGGCCTTTCTGGCTTTCGGTAAACGCATCACCGGTGCCGCCAAGCTTGGCGATCACATCTTCCGGCAAACCGACCTTGGCCACAGCCCGCTCAACAGCGGCCAGGGCCTGGTCCTGACTGTAGCCTTCAGCAATGTCAAAGTTGATGCTGTCCGAGGCGAACTGGCCTTCGTGGCTGACCCGGTCATCGGCCAAGCTGTTCTCGTAGTGCGCGAAGGTCGACAGCGGTACCCGGGCGCCGTCGGCGGTGATCACCTGAACCTGCTCGAGGCTACGCGGGTCCTGGGCGTACTTGGGGTTGATCTCCATCACCACCTGGTACTGGTTGAGGCTGTCGTAGATGGTCGAGATCTGCCGCTGACTGTAGGCGTTGTTGAGCACCGAGGTCACCATGACCATGTCGATGCCCAGGCGCTTGGCCTGTTCGCGATCGACCACCAGGGTGACCTGCTGGGTACCGCCGCCCTCGCGGGCATCGATGGCGGTAAGCTCCGGCAGAGCCTTGAGCGCCGCGACCACTTTCGGGTACCACTCGCGCAACGCCGACAGTTCACTGCTCTGCAGGGTGTAGAGAAACTGTGAGCTGCTCTGATCACGACCGCCGCCAAACTGCAAGTCCTGGTCAGCCATGAGGAACAGGCGTCCACCGGGCACCTTGGGCATCTCCTTGCGCATCCGCTCGATGATCTTCTGCGCAGACACCTTGCGTTCGCTGATCGGCTTCAGGCGCACCAGAACCATGGCGTTGTTGGTACCGCTATTGCCGCCGATAAAGCCGGCGACACTCTCCACCGCAGGGTCCTTGAGCAAGGCCCGGCGGTAGATTTCCATCTTCGGCTGCATGACCTGGAACGACAGGCCGTCGTCACCACGGACAAAACCCATCAGTTGACCGGTGTCCTGCTGTGGCAGGAAGGTCTTGGGCACCACTACATACAGGGCGATGTTCACAGCGATGGTTACCAGCAGGCTGGCCAGGGTCAGGCGTCGGTGACGCAAGACCCAATCGAGGCTGCGCCCATAACTGACCATCATGCGCTGGTTGAGCTGCTCGCTCCAGCGCTGCAGGCGCGTCTGCTCGCCTTGCGCATGGGGTTTGAGCCAGCGTGCGCAGAGCATTGGCGTGAGTGTCAGCGACACCACCAGTGAAACGATGATCGCCACCGCCAGGGTAATGGAGAACTCCCGGAACAACGAGCCGACAATGCCCCCCATGAACAGGATCGAGACAAACACCACCACCAGCGACAGGTTCATCGACAACAGGGTGAAGCCGACTTCCTTGGACCCCAGGTAGGCGGCACGCATCGGCGCTACACCCTCGTCGATATGGCGGGAGATGTTCTCCAGCACGACGATGGCATCATCGACCACCAGGCCGGTGGCGAGGATCAGCGCCATCAGCGACAGGTTGTTCAAGGAGAAACCGCACAGGTACATCGCCGCGAAAGTGCCAACCAGCGACACCGGCACGGCCAGGGTCGGGATCAATGAGGCGCGCAAGTTACCCAGGAACAGGAACACCACCAGCACCACCAGTACCACCGCGATGATCAGGGTGTGCTCAGCCTCCTTGAGCGTTGCGGTGATCACCGGCGAGCGGTCCATGGCCACGTCCAGCTTGACGCTGGCGGGCATCAGCGACTCCAGCGCGGGCAACTGTTCCTTTATCTTGCGCACGGTCTCGATGATGTTGGCCCCGGTCTGGCGGTTGATCACCAGCAGTACCGCGTCCTGGTCATTGAAAAAACCGCTGTTGTAGCGGTTTTCCACCGCGTCACTGACCTTGGCCACATGGCTCAGGCGCAGCACCGCGCCGTCCTGATAACGGATGATCAGCGGTTCGTAGTCCTTGGCCTTTTCCAACTGGTCGTTGGCCTGCACCTGCCAATTGCGTTGATCATCTTCGATAAAACCCTTGGGCCGACGCTGGTTGGCATTGGCGATGGTCTGGCGTACATCGTCCAGGGCAACGCCGTACTGATTGAGCAGGTGCGGTTCAAGTTCGATGCGCACCGCCGGCAGCGAGCTACCGCCGATCTGCACTTCCCCCACCCCAGGCACTTGCGACAGGCTTTGCGAGAGGATGGTCGAGGCCAAGTCATACAACTGACCCTTTTGCAGCACGCTGGAAGTCAGGGCCAGGACCATGATCGGCGCCTGTGACGGGTTGTACTTCTTGTAGGTCGGCATGCTACGCATACCGCTGGGCAGCAGGTTGCGCGAGGCATTGATCGCCGCCTGCACTTCGCGGGCGGCAGCATCAATGTCACGGCCCTGGTCAAAACCGAGAATGACCCGCGTCGAGCCCTGGCTGGAACTGCTGGTCAGGGTGGTGACGCCAGCGATTGCGCCCATGGAGCGCTCCAGCGGCGTCGCCACCGTAGCGGCCATCACTTCTGGGCTGGCTCCCGGCAAGTTGGCCTGCACGACGATTACCGGAAACTCGATCTGTGGCAGCGGCGCCACCGGCAACAGGCCGAAGCTGACACCGCCGAGCAACATGATCGCCAGGCTCAGCAGCATGGTTGCTACTGGCCGGCGGATAAACGGCGCGGACAGGTTCATGGCGTATCCTGCACCACAGCGTCAGCCTGAGGACGCATACGTCGTGCCAGACGGTCGAAATACAAATAGATGACCGGCGTGGTGAACAGCGTCAGTACCTGGCTGAGCAACAGCCCACCGACCATCACCAAGCCCAGTGGCTGGCGCAGTTCAGCCCCGGAACCACTGGCAAGCATCAGCGGAATGGCGCCGAACAAGGCCGCCAGGGTGGTCATCAGGATTGGCCGGAAACGCAACAACGCCGCCTGATAAATCGCCGCCTCCGGGGCCATGCCCTGACTGCGCTCGGCCTCCAGGGCAAAGTCGATCATCATGATTGCGTTTTTCTTGACGATACCGATCAGCAAAATGATACCGATAATGGCGATCATGCCCAGGTCGTTGCCGGACAGGATCAACGCCAGCAAGGCACCGACCGCCGCCGACGGCAAGGTCGAGAGGATGGTCACCGGGTGAATGTAGCTCTCGTAGAGCACCCCCAGGACGATGTACATGGTCACCACCGCCGCCAGGATCAACAGCAAGGTACTCGACAGCGAGTTCTGGAAGGCTTCAGCGGCGCCCTGGAAGCGGGTTTGCACGCCGACCGGCATGCCGATCTCCTGCTGCACCTGCTCGATCGCTTTCACGGCCTCGCCGAGGGACGCCCCCTCTCCCAGGTTGAACGACATCATCACCGCCGGGAACTGGCCAATGTGGGCAATGGCCAACTGCGCCTGGCGCTGCTCAATGCGTGCCAGGCTCGACAAGCGTACCTGCCCCCCATCGCTGGCCTTGACGTGAATCTGCTCAAGCACCTGTGGGCCCAGGCTCGAGGCGGCCTCGGCCTGCAGTACCACACGGTACTGGCTGGCCTGGGTATAGATGGTCGAGATCTGGCGTTGGCCGAAGGCGTCATACAGGGCATTGGTGATGTCCGCGACATTGATGCCCAGGCGGCTGGCAGCATCGCGGTCGATCACCAGGAACACCTGCAAACCCTTGTCCTGCAGGTCGCTGGCGACGTCGGCAAGTTCTGGGCGCTGCTGCAGGGCATCGACCAGCTTGCCACTCCACAGGGCGAGCAAGTCGGCGTCCGGTGACGACAGGCTGAACTGGTACTGGGTGCGGCTGACCCGATCTTCAATGCTCAGGTCCTGCACCGGCTGCATGAACAGACGGATACCGGTGAGTTTGTCGACCTGAGGCTGCAACCGGGCGATTACCTGTGCGGCGGTCAGGTCGCGCTCGCCATGCGGCTTGAGGTTGATCAGCAAGCGCCCACTGTTGAGCGTGGCGTTGTCACCGTCGACGCCAATGTAGGATGACAGGCTCTGCACTGCCGGATCCTGAAGGATCACTGCACTAAGCTGTTGCTGACGTTCGCTCATGGCCGCAAAGGAGACCGACTGCGGCGCCTCGGAAATGCCCTGGATCACCCCGGTATCCTGTGCCGGGAAGAAGCCCTTGGGCACCACCAGGTACAACAGCACGGTCAGGGCCAGGGTTGCCACCGCCACCAGCAAGGTCAGCGGCTGATGCTTGAGCACCCACTGAAGCCCGCGACCATACCAGGCGATCATCCAATCGATCCAGGCGCCACTGGCGCGGTAGAAGCGCCCTTGCTCATGCTCGGCAGGCTCGCGCTTGAGCAGCCGCGCGCACATCATCGGCGTCAGGGTCAGCGACACCACCAGCGAAATCAGGATGGCCACCGCCAGGGTGATGGCAAATTCACGAAACAGCCGCCCGACCACGTCTGCCATGAACAGCAGCGGGATCAGTACCGCAATCAACGAGAAGGTTAGCGAGATCAGGGTAAAACCAATCTGTCGGGCCCCCTTGAGCGCCGCCTGCATTGGCGTTTCGCCTTCTTCGATGTGGCGGGAAATGTTCTCCAGCATGACGATCGCATCGTCGACCACAAACCCAGTGGCGATGGTCAGGGCCATCAGGGTCAGGTTGTTGATCGAAAAACCGGCCAGGTGCATGACTGCAAAGGTGCCGATCAACGACAGCGGCACCGCCACCGAGGGAATAATCGTGGCGCTGAAACGGCGCAGAAACACGAAAGTCACCATCACCACCAGGGCAATCGCCAGCAGCAGCTCGTTGCGCACATCCTTGACCGAGGCACGGATGGTCTGGGTGCGGTCGGTGAGCACGCTGACATCCAGCCCCGCAGGCAGGTTGTCGGTAATCGACGGCAGCAGGGTTTTGATCCGGTCGACCACCTCGATGACGTTAGCCCCCGGCTGGCGCTGGATGTTCAGCAACACCGCCTGGTTCTGGTTGGCCCAGGCCGCCAGGCGTTCGTTCTCGGCACCGTCGACAATCTCGGCAACGTCTTTAAGGCGCAGCGGCGCACCGTTGTTGTAGGCCAGGATCAGGTTGGCGTATTCCTCAGGAGAACGCAGTTGGTCGTTGGCGTCGAGCATCGACACGCGGGTCGGGCCATCAAAGTTGCCTTTGGGCTGGTTGACGTTGGACGCGCCGATGAGGGTGCGCACGTCCGCCAGGTTAAGCCCGGCAGAGGCCAGCGCATCGGGATTGACCTTGATGCGCACCGCCTGGCGCTGACCACCGGCGATGCTAACCATGCCGACGCCGCTGATCTGGGCGATTTTCTGCGCCACACGGGTATCGACCAGGTCGTTGAGCTTGGGCAGCGGCATGGTTTTCGAGGAAATCGCCAGGGTCAACACCGGGGTGTCCGCCGGGTTGACCTTGTTGTACACCGGAGGCGCTGGCAAGTCGCTCGGCAACAGGTTAGTGGCGGCGTTGATCGCCGCCTGTACCTGCTGCTCGGCGACGTCCATGTTCATGTCCAGACTGAAGCGCAGGGTCAGCACCGAAGCGCCACCGGAGCTGGTCGAGGCCATCTGGGTCAACCCCGGCATTTGCCCGAACTGGCGCTCAAGCGGTGCAGTGACGGCGCTGGTCATGACTTGCGGGCTGGCGCCCGGGTACAAGGTCATGACCCGGATGGTCGGGTAATCAACCTGTGGCAAGGCTGCCACCGGTAGCAAGGTGTAAGCGATCAGGCCGGCCAGGACGATGGCCAGCATGCTCAGGGTGGTCGCCACCGGGCGCAGGATGAACAGCCGCGAGAGGTTCATGCGCCGGCATTGTCCTTACGGTTCGTGGCAGCGGAAGTGTCCTTGGCCTCTTGCCCTTGCAGGTGCTGGCCTGGGGTTGCCGGGACCTGTGAGCTGTCGTTGACCACTTCCACGTCACTGCCATCGCGCAGGCGGTCGGTGCCTTCGAGCACCACGCGTTCGCCTTTGGCCAGACCGTCGATGATCACGGTGTGGTCACCATCGCTGGCACCCAGGGTCAGTTTGCGGATTCGTACCTTGTTGTCGCCTTCCATGACATACACGAACGAGCCGTCGGTACCGAATTGGATGGCTGCCGAAGGCGCCAGGACGACGTTCTTCAAGGTGTCGGCGAGCAAGCGCACATTGACGAATTGATTAGGGAAAAGCGCTTCGTCCTGGTTTTCGAAGAACGCCTTGAACTTCAGCGTGCCGGTGGTGGTGTCAATCTGGTTGTCGAGGCTGCGCAGCACGCCAACGGCCTGCTGCTTGAGGTCGCCTCGGTCCCAGGCTTCGACGGGTAACTGCGCACCGCTTCGGTAGCGGGCAAGCACAGTGCTCAGCTCCGTCTCGGGCAAAGTGAAGGCCACGGTGATCGGTTGAGTCTGGGTAATTACCACCAGTGCCGTGGTGTCGTTGGCCGCCACCAGGTTGCCGACGTCCAGCTGACGCAGGCCCAGGCGACCGGTGATGGGAGCGCGAATACGGGTGAAGTCCAGATTCAGCTTGGCATCACCGACGGCGGCCTGGTTGGTCTTGATCGTGCCTTGGTACTGAGCGACCAGTGCCACCTGCGTGTCGAGGGTCTGCTTGGCAATACTGTCTTCAGCGTACAGGCCCTTATAACGCTCCAGGTCGATCTGAGCGTTTTTCAACTGTGCCTGGTTCTGTGCCAGGGTACCTTCGGCTTGCTGCAGGGCGATCTGGTAGCTTCGCGGGTCGATCTCGGCGAGCAAGTCGCCGGCCTTGACCTTCTGCCCCTCCTGGAAGTTGACCTTGACCAACTCCCCCCCTACCCGGCTGCGAATATTGACCGTATTGGTCGCAGTTACCGTACCCAGCGCCTTGAGATAGACCGGGAAGTCGCCGACCGTGGCCGGTTCCACACGAACAGGCACCGGTCCAGCAAAGGCACCGAAGCCGGGGCGTCCGCCCTTGCCGCCCGGCGCACTGGCAGCCTTTTGCGCCACTGGAGACGGCCACAACCACCAGCACAGGCCAGCGACCAGCAGCAGAATCAGCAGGCCGAAAAGCCAGCGACGGGAGGAACGGGAACGAGAAAGCATCGGTTGATCGACCATTGGACTGGAAAGAATTCTTTTGAGGAGGCTGAACGATAAGCACTGCAGCGGGATAAGCAAAGCGCCTTTACCGGCAATTTACCTTGAGCTTACGTTGCTAAGACGATGAACTGTAAATAAAAACGGCCTGGACAGGGCCAGGCCGTAACAACTCTTTGCAATTAATCGCCGTTGCCAGCGAGGGGCTGCCCAGCGGCCCCAACAGGCTATGCAGTTACTTCAGTACTGCCAGCGCTGCATCGTAGTTCGGCTCATCAGCAATTTCGCTAACCAGCTCGCTGTGCAGCACGTTGTCGTTTTCATCCAGTACCACCACGGCACGGGCAGTCAGACCGGCCAGTGGGCCGTCAGCGATGGCAACGCCATAGTTCTCGATGAACTCGCGGCCACGCAGGGTCGACAGGTTCTGCACGTTTTCCAGGCCCTCAGCGCCACAGAAGCGTGCTTGAGCGAACGGCAGGTCAGCAGAGATGCACAGCACCACGGTGTTATTCAGTTCGTTGGCCTTCTTGTTGAAGGTACGGACCGAAGTGGCGCAGGTCGGGGTATCGACACTTGGGAAGATGTTCAGCACTTTACGCTTGCCGGCCAGGCTTGCCAGGGTCACGTCAGCCAGGCCTGCACCAACCAGGGAAAACGCTGGGGCTTTGGCGCCGACCTTTGGCAGTTCGCCTTTGACCTGAACCGGATTGCCTTTGAGAGTCACTTGAGCCATGAGCTGAGTCCTTATGCGGGGGTGAGTAAAGGACCAGAGTTAATCACGAAAGTGCCCGAAGCACCTATGGGCAAGCGTAAATTGTTGTATTGCCAGACAATTATTGTGGACAATTTAAGCTCCCGGAAGCACACAGTTTTGCTTCCGGGAGCCCAACAGGCCATTAGCCCAGCAGCGAATACAGCAGCGCCGAGATAGCCACCAGACCGACAGCAACCACAAATACGTTGGACAGTTGCCCGCTGTATTTGCGCATGGCTGGCACCTTGCGGATCGCGTACATCGGCATCAGGAACAGAATAGCGGCAATCACCGGGCCACCGAGGGTCTCGATCATGCCGAGTATGCTCGGGTTAAGGGTCGCGACAATCCAGCAGATCACCAGCATGAACGCCGCGGTCATGCGGTCCAGAGCCTTGGCGCCCGGACGCATGCCGGTTCTGACGATCAAGCCCTTAAGCCCTTCGCTGGCCCCGATGTAGTGTCCCAAAAACGACTTGGCAATGGCAATGAAGGCAATCAGCGGCGCGGCGAAAGCGATGGTCGGGTTGCTGAAATGGTTGGCCAGGTACGACAGGATCGACAGGTTCTGCGTCTTGGCTTCGGCCAGTTGCGCCGGGGTCAGGGTCAGCACACAGCTGAATACGAAGAACATCACCATCACCACCATCAGCAGGTGGGCACGACAGAGGATTTGTCCGCTGCGCTCGTCAGCGTGCACGCCGTAGCGGCGTTTCTGGTCAACGGCAAAGGCCGAGATGATCGGCGAATGGTTAAACGAAAACACCATCACCGGAATGGCCAGCCACAGCGTGTGCAGAAACGCCGAACCCGATGGCATCTCGGTGGCGGTGCTGAGGATACCGCCGCTCCAGTGCGGGATCAGGAACACGGCCAGAAAGGCCAGAGCGACGATGAACGGGTAGACCAGCAGGCTCATGACCTTGACGGTGGCCTGCTCGCCGCAGCGCACAATGGCCAGTAGACCAAGAATGAGAACAAACGACAACACCAAACGCGGCGGTGGCTCGATATGCAGCTGGTGTTGCATGAAACTGCCGACAGTATTGGTCAGGGCCACGCTGTAGATCAGCAGAATCGGGAAGATGGCGAAGAAGTACAGCAAGGTGATCGAGGTGCCGGCACCGATACCGAAATGCTCTTCAACCACTTTGGTGATGTCGCCCCCCTCGCGCCCGGACAGCACGAAGCGGGTCAGCCCGCGGTGAGCGTAATAGGTCATCGGGAAGGCCAGCAACGCCAGGATCAGCAACGGCCAGAAGCCACCCAACCCGGCGTTGATCGGCAAGAACAGGGTTCCGGCGCCGATGGCCGTGCCAAACAGGCCCAGCATCCAGGTGGTGTCCTGACGGGCCCAGCTGCCAAGGGCGGCTGGGGTCGATTCAAAGCGTTGTTCAACGCTTGGGGCCTGCTCGTTCATCCGGGTGCAACTCCACTCGCAAACTGCAACAGGGCTGAGAGTGGCGAATCAGAGACGTCACCGCCTCTCAACCATATAAAGAGGGCGCGATTGTGCGCCCAATAGTTGCACCTTGAAAAGCCCTGGCCGACGGAGCGGTTGCACTATGGGGCACCGCGCGGATTTACCGGGACGCTGGACCGCCGCGCAGGACTGCGTAGCAGGCCCATTTATTGGTTCTTCACGGATTATCGGGGGGGGAAGATGCTGCGACTGCGACTGCGACTGCGACTGCGACTGCGACTGCGACTGGCTTAGGGTGGGCTTATCCATTCAATGTGGCGAGGCTACCGGCCCCTTCCGCCCTTACGGCGGCCTACTTTTTTCTTGGAAAAAGTAGGCAAAACCGCTCGCTCCTGCATACGGCCCTACGCTACGCTCCGGGTCCCCTCGCTCCGGCACCCTCCGGGGCCACGCGGCCTACGACTTGCTTCGCCAAGTCTACGTCTCGCGTCTTCGGCTACGCCGAAGGTGCTACGCACTGCCCCTACAGGTACCTCCACTCAGCCTCCTGAAGTCGCAGACTGCGGCGCATGAACTTGCGCGCATGAAGATCAAAAGCAGTGCAGTGCAGTGCAGTGCGGTGCGGTGCAGAGCGAGGTATTGCACTGTTTTGTGGGAGCTGGTCTTGCCAGCGATGCAGATATTGCACAACACCTGACACTG
>Ga0247821_10002194_pt1 | contig 10740 bp, 8 predicted proteins | sample 13C_Glycerol_Day_FD_192481 | JGI IMG/M metagenome (GOLD analysis project Ga0247821, IMG submission 192481) | Soil microbial communities from agricultural site in Penn Yan, New York, United States - 13C_Glycerol_Day14 | ecosystem: Environmental > Terrestrial > Soil > Agricultural land | place... | reverse complement strand
GTGTCGGGGCAGGGGTCGTCGCCGCCCCGAACCCCCGCACGGCGACGCCTGCGGGTCGTCGGCACGGGCGGCCGGAACGGCGGGTCAGGAGGGCCGCGACGGTGGCCAGTTCGTCCGGGGACGGGCCGGCGCCCAGCAGCTTCAGCAGGGCCGGGCCCAGGGGGCCCTCGAGTACGGGTGCGGACACGGAGATCTCCTCACGGGCGCGGGAAGCCGGCCGGATCAGCCGTTGCGCAGGGCCACGAAGTCACAGAGCGCGTCGAGCGTGCGGCGCGCGGGCAGCGGCGGCAGGACGCCGAGCGCGGCACGCGCCCGGCCCAGCCTCTGGTGCATGAGCGTCTCCGCCCGGGCCGCGGCCCGCGAGTCGGAGAACAGCTTCAGGGCCCGGCCGTGCCAGTCCTCGCCCGCGGCCGGCCCCGCCGCCAGCAGTTCCCGCAGTTCGGCGTCGCCCGCGTCCGTGCCCTCGCGGGCGAGCAGCACGGGAAGGCTGGGCACCCCGGCGAGCAGGTCCCTGCCCTGCTCCTTGCCGCTGGCCGCCTCGGAGGAGCGGAGGTCGAGCAGGTCGTCGGCTATCTGGAAGGCCAGGCCGAGCTGTTCGCCGTACTCCACGAGGGCGTCGGCGGCCGCCCGCGGCGCCCCGGCCTGGAAGGCGCCCACACCCAGCGACATGGCGAGCAGCGCGGCGGTCTTGCCCGCGGCGACCCGGAAGTAGTGCGCGACGGGATCGGCGCCCGGCCCGGGGCCGACGAGTTCGAGCAGCTGGCCCTCGACGATCCGGTTGGCCGTACGGGCGTTGAGCGCCAGGGCGTCCGGCACCAGGTCCGCCGACAGCCGGGCGCCCCGGGCCAGCAGCCAGTTGCCGCCCTGGGCGGCCGCCCGGTTGCCCCACAGGGCGTTGGCGCTGGCGGCGCCGTGCCGCACGGCGGCACGGTCCACGACTCGTCGTGGTACAGCGAGGCCAGGTGGACCAGCTCCGCGACGACGGCCGCCTGCGCCACGCCCTCACTGCCGGGATCACCGAACTCGGCCGCGAGCAGCACCAGCAGGGGCCGCATTCGCTTGCCGCCGGTGGCCGCCAGATGCCCGGTGAGTGCCCTCACCCGGTGGTCGGACGCGTCACGCGTACGTTCCCGCAGCAGCCGCTCCGCGTCGGCGAGCGCCCCGCCCAACCGGTCCTGGAAACACGGCACATCGGGTCCGAGCCGGCCCAGCAGCTCGGCCGCGACCGGGCGGCCGGCGCCGCACACCACGGTGGCCGGGAGCTCGTACAGCTGCTCTGCGGTCACGAGGGAACCCATCCTGTCGGTGCGGCCAGCGGGAGCGGATCCACGGCGCAGGTACTCCGCCGTTTCCGGCCGCAACCATTGCAGTCCCCACCAAGGGGGACAACGGAGCTGGCAAGAAGGTGTCAGGAACGCGCCCCGCGCCGGGCGAGCGCCGGCCGTGGCCGCGGCGGCCCGGAACCGCGGGGTGCGCGAAACGGAACGCCCGCCGGAATACACCTCCGCGCCCGGCAGCTTGATGCCAGTTTCCGCCGCCGGCCGACGGCGGGGGAACGCGCGCGGACCACAATCGTTGCGCCCTTGCACCCCCTGAGAAGGAGCCTCCCCCCATGTTCGGACGGGTCGGACGGTCCGCCGTCAAACACCCCTGGCTGACCATCCTGGCGTGGGTGATCGCGGCGATAGGCGTGGCAGCCCTGGCCCCGCCCCTGAAGCCGGTCAGCGACCAGGCCGAGTTCCTGCCCTCCCACTACGAGTCGGTGAAGGCCGCCGAGGTCCAGAAGCGGGCGTTCCCGCAGCAGGAGCAGCCCGCCTCCGTCATCGTCTTCCGCCGCGACGACAACGGCCGGCTCACCGAGGCCGACCTCGCGGACGTGAAGAAGGTCGCCGCCGGGCTGGAGAAGGCGGACCTGGAGAAGATCGGCGCCGTGCAGACGAGCCCCGAGGCCGTCTCCGAGAACGGCGAGATCGCCCTGGCGAGCATCCTCGCGACGACCGACAACCCCTACGACGAGACCCTCATGGAGTCCGTCGGCGAGCTGCGCGAAGAGGCCAAACCCCTCCTCGAGGGCACCTCCCTGCACATGGGCATCACCGGCTCGGCGGCGACGGCGCTGGACACCAAGGAGTCCTCCGGCGACACCGACGCCATGATCATGATGGCGACCCTGGTCCTGCTGATCGTGCTGCTGGCCGCCATCTTCCGCAGCCCGCTCATCGCCATCCTGCCGGTCCTCGTGATCGCCCTGGTCTTCGTGCTCGCCACCGGCCTGATCGCCATCGCCTCCGAGGCGGGCGGGTTCCAGGCGGACGCCTCGATCGGTTCGATCCTGATCGTGGTGCTCTTCGGAGTCGGCACCGACTACCTCCTCTTCCTGCTCTTCCGCTACCGCGAGTTCCTGCGGAAGGGCCAGGCGCCCAAGGAGGCCATGACCGAGGCGGTCACCCGCGTCGGGGAGACCATCGCCTCGGCCGCCGGCGCCGTCGTCGTCGCCTTCCTCGCCCTGCTGCTGTCCAGCCTGGGCATGCTGAAGGCCCTCGGCCCGGCGCTGGCCATCTCGGTCGGCGTCACCCTGATCGCCGCGCTGACCCTCGTACCGGCCGTCTTCTCCCTCCTCGGCACCAAGGCGTTCTGGCCGTCCAAGGCGTGGAGCAAGGAACCCAAGCACACCCTCGCCGCCCGGACCGGAGCGCTCACCGCCCGCCGTCCCGGCCTCGTCGCCGCCGTCTCCGGCGGTCTGCTCGCCGCCCTCGCCGCGGGCGTCCTCAGCCTCAACACCGTCTTCGACAGCAGCAGTTCCCTGCCCAAGGACCTCGAGTCGGTCCAGGCGGCCAAGGAGCTGGAGCGCGGCTTCGCGGCCGGCCAGACCGACCCCACCTGGGTGTTCCTGGAGGCCGAGGACGGCGGCAAGCTGGAGCAGGGCCAGATCGACGCCTACGGCGAGAAGCTGGGCGCCGCCGACTTCGGGCGGGTGACGCCCCCGGTCCTCGCGCCCAAGGGCGACATCGCCAAGTTCGGCGTGGTGCTGGCGCACAAGCCGGACAGCGACCGGGCCGTCGAACTGCTCGCCGGGCCGCTGCGCGACGCCGCTCACGAGGCGGCGCCCGACGGCACCCGCGCCCTCGTCGGCGGCACGTCCGCCGTGCTCGCCGACATCCAGCACGCCACCAACCGCGACTACTCCGTGGTGTTCCCGGCCGCGGGCCTGGCCATCATGCTGATCCTGGGCCTGCTGCTGCGCAGCGTCGTCGCGCCCCTGTACCTGATGGCCGCGGTCGGACTGGGCTTCGCCGCGACCCTGGGCGCCACCGTGCTGCTCTTCCAGAACCTCGCGGGCGAGGCGGGTCTGCCGTTCACCCTGCCGGTGATCGTCTACCTGTTCGTCGTGGCGATCGGCACCGACTACAACATCCTCATGGTGGCCAGGCTGCGTGAGGAGGTCGGACGCGGCAGCACCCCGGCGGAGGCCGTCCGCCAGGCGATCACCCACTCCACGTCCACCGTCGGCACGGCGGCCGTCATCCTCGCCGGCACCTTCGGCGTCCTGCTGCTGGCCCAGAACTCCATGCTCCGGCAGATGGGCTTCGCGGTCGCCTTCGGCATCCTGCTCACCGCCTTCGTGATGGCGGTGCTGCTGGTTCCCGCGGTGACCACCCTGCTCGGCCACCGGACGTGGTGGCCCGGCCGGGTCCGCACCGAACCGGGGGAGCCGGCGGACGAGGACGACGCGGAGCGGGAGCCCGTCGCCGCGCACCGTACGTGAGCAGCTTCCTCCTGATCGCCGGGGCCACCGCACTGCTCGGCCCCGTGATCATGGCCGTACTGGCCCGCAGGGTGCTCGGACTGCGCATCGGCGCGGTCCGGGCACTGCTCACCGGCGTCGCCGGACTGCTGGCCGCCGGCGTGGTCGGCACCCCGATGGGACCGCAGGCGAGCCGCACCCCGCTGGTGACCGTGCAGCTGGGTGCGGCCCTGCTCGGGGCGATGATCTTCCTGGTGCTCTCCGAGGCGGTGGTCGGCGGCCCGCTGCGCGGCATGGTGCGCTGGCCCGGCGCCGCGCGCCGCAGGCTGGCGCGCAGCCGGCGCTACACCCAGCTCAGCGGGATCGCCGTACGGCACGGGCTGCGCCGCTTCCTGACCGGCCGCTCCCGCGGCGGCACCGCGAACCCCCAGGAGCAGGCCGCGCTCGCCCGGTCCCTGCGGCTGGCGCTGGAGGAGGCGGGCGCCACCTTCGTCAAACTGGGCCAGGTCCTCTCCTCCCGGCACGACCTGCTGCCCGCCGTGTTCGCCGACGAACTGAGCGCGCTGCAGCACGAGGTCGCCGCCGAACCGTGGCCCGACATCGCGCGGGTGCTGGCCGAGGAGCTCAAGGCCCCGCCGGAGAAGGTGTTCGCGGAGTTCCAGACCGAGCCGCTCGCGGCCGGATCCATGGCCCAGGTGCACCGCGCCCGGCTGCACGACGGCCGTGCCGTGGCCGTCAAGGTGCAGCGGCCCGGCGCACGGCAGGTGGTGGAACGCGACCTCGACATCCTGTTCCGGATCAGCGACATGCTCGAGCGGAACACCGCCTGGGGCCGGACGGTCGGCTCCCGGGAACTGGTGCGGGGGTTCGCCGACTCGCTCCACGAGGAACTCGACTTCCGCACCGAGGCCCGCAACACGGCGGCCGTCGCCGCCAACGCCGCCGTCGCCGCCGGTGAGGAACCGGAGGGCGCCGACGGGGACGGCCGCCCCGCGGCCGGCCCGCGGGTGCTGATGCCGGAGGTCCACCACCGGCTGAGCACCGAACGGGTCCTGGTCGTCGAATGGCTCGACGGCGTCACGCTGAACCGGGCCGACGCCGTCCTCGACGCACAGGGCCTCGACCGCGAGCGCCTCGCCCGCGACCTGTTCGGCTGCCTGCTCGGCCAGATCGTCATCGGCGGCGTCTTCCACGCCGACCCGCACTCCGGGAACGTCCTGGTCCTGAGCGACGGCCGGCTCGGCCTGGTCGACTTCGGCTCCGTCGGCCGGATCGACCGGATGCTGCGCGGCAGTCTGCGCGAACTGCTCATGGCGATCGACCGCAACGACCCGCGGGCGCTGTCCGACGCCCTGCTGGACCTGGTCGAGCGGCCCGACGAGATCGACGAGGAGCGCTTCACCCGCGCGCTGGGCCGCTACACGGCCCGCCACCTCGCCTCCTCCGGGCCGCCGGGCCGCGAGATGTTCTCCGACCTGTTCCTGCTGGTGGCGCAGTACGGACTCACCGTGCCGCCCGAAGTGGCCGCGGCCTTCCGGGCGCTGGCGACCGTCGAGGGCGCGCTGGGCCGGCTGGTGCCGGGCTTCGACCTCGTCGAGGAGGCGCGCGCCTTCGCCGCCACCGAGCTGTCCCGCAGACTCTCCCCGCAGCACCTGAGCCGCTCCCTGGCCGACGAGGCCGCCGCCGTGCTGCCGATGCTGCTCCGGCTGCCGCGCCGGGCCGAGCGCATCAGCAGCGCGCTGGAACAGGGCCGGCTGGGCATCAACGTACGGCTGCTCGCGGACGAACGGGACCGGCGCTTCATCCAGTCCCTCGTCCGGGACGTGCTGCTCACCTTCCTCGGCGGACTCACCGGCGTCCTCGGCATGCTGCTGCTCTCCACCCAGGGCGGCCCCAAGGTCACCGGCTCCCTGCGGCTGTTCGACATCTTCGGCTACAACATGCTGCTGATCAGCTCCGTACTGGTACTCCGCGTCCTCTTCACCATCACCAAACCCCGCCGCTGACCACCCCTGCCCAGCCCGTCGCACCCGGGGTGCTCGTCCTCGCCGGGTCACGGCGCCACCGGGCCGGCATCCACCGGGTCCGATGACGCCGGCGCCTCCGCTTCCGGGCGGGACGGCGAGGGCGTGGCGGGCCGCGCGTGTTCGTGTGCGGCCATCGGCCGGGGTTCGTCCTCGCCGGGTCACGGCGCCACCGGGCCGGATGCAGCGGGTACGCGTGGCGGGTCCCGGGTTGGGGCCGGTGGCCAGTTGTTGGCGGGTGCTGCTCACCCTCGCCAAGTCACCGTCCCGAGCGGGCCGGTGGTCACCGGGGCCGGTGACTGTGAGGGCGACGGCGCCTCCGCTTCCGGGCGGGTCGGCGAGGGCGTGGTGCGCCCCGTGTGTTCGTGTGCGGCCACCGGCCCTTGTCACGGCGGCCGTCCGCCCGGGCGGAATTCACCGGGCTTCCATGGTGCCGGCGCGGGTTCCGCTCAGGCTTGACGGGGCGGAGGTGTCCGGCGCTCATGGCGGCCGGGCCCGCGGGTGCGGGCGGTGCCGGGGCGGGAGCTGGTGCGGCTCGCCGGATCGCAGGGGGCGTCACGCCGGGCCGGAGGCCACTGGCGGCCCCCGGCCGCAGAGTTCGTCAGGCCGGGACGGGCGTCATCTCGCGCCCATGGCGGCCGGGGGCGTGGACGGGGTCGCGTGGGCGCGGTGGAGGGCGTCGGCCAGGGCGGCGGCCGCGTCGAAGACGGTCGCGCCGAGCCACCGGCCGGGCAGCGCGTCCATCCGGCCGGTCGGCCCCGACACCGACAGCGCGGCGACCACCCGGTCGTCCCCACCCCGCACCGGCACGGCGAAGGCGGTGTCGCCGGGCTGCATGACGTCCGATCCGCGGGCCCAGCCCCGGCGGCGCACCTGGGCGAGGTGCGCCGCGGTGAACCGGGCGCCGCGCAGGCCCTGATGGATCTCCTCCGGCTCCTGCCAGGCCAGCAGGACCAGCGCGACCGGTCCGGCCGAGGCGGGCCGGGACATGCCGACCGGCACCCGCTCGGCGCCGTCGGGCCCCAGCGCCCCCTCCGCACAGGTCGCCACGCAGATCTGCGTCCGGCCGCGGCGCCGCAGGATCCGGGCGTCCAGTCCCGTACGGGCGTGCAGATCGGCCAGCACCGGACCCGACGCCTGGGCCAGCCGGTCGTAGCGCGCCTCGACGGACATGCTGCCGAGCCGCGGGCCGAGCACGAACCGCCCGCGGAAGTCCCGGGCGAGCAGCCCGAGCCGCTCCAGCGCCACCGCGATCCGGTGCACGGTGGGCCGGGACAGCCCGCTGCGGGTCACCAGTTCGCTCAGCGGGGCCGGCGCCCGCTCCACGATCTCCAGCAGCACGGACGCCTTGTCGAGCACGCCGATACCGCTGATCCACTCCCGCGGCGCGGCGGCCGTCGCGGGGCCGGCCGCCTGGACGGGCCGCGTGCCGTCGGAAACAATTTCCATGGTGTCCGGGTCTCTTCCGCTCGAACCGTCGTCAGTCCAGGGCGGCCGGGCCGTCCACGGACACCACCTCGACGTCCGGGGCGATACGGCGGATCAGCCCCGCCAGCGTGCGCCCGGGCCCGAGTTCGACGAGCCGGCCGCAGCCCAGCGGGCCGGTGAGGGTGCGCACGCTCTCCTCCCACAGCACCGGCGAGGTGAGCTGGCGGGTGCCGAGTTCGGTCCAGCCGCCCACACCGTCGTAGGGCCGCGCGTCCACGTTGGCCACCACCGGCAGATGCCGGGGAGCCGCCGCCGTGTCCTTCAGCGCGGCCGCCAGCGACTGGGCGGCCGGAGCCATGTACGGGCTGTGGAAGGCACCGCCGACCTGCAGCCGGATGAACTTGGCACCGATCGAGGCGGCACCGTCCGCGACCCGCGCGACCCCCTCGGGCGCGCCCGAGACCACGGTCTGACCGGGGGCGTTGACGTTGGCGACCCACACGTCCCCGCCCTCCTCGCGCACGGATCCCACCAGGCGCTCCACGTCCTCGAGCGGCGCCGCCACCAGGACCCCCATGGTCCCTTCGCGGCCGGCCGCGGCCTCCCGCATCGCCCGGCCGCGCGCGGCGACCAGGGCCGCCGCCGCGGGCAGTGTGTACGCCCCGGCCGCGGTGAGGGCGGCGTACTCGCCCAGGCTGTGCCCCGCACAGGCGACCACGGGCCCGTCGAACGCCCCCCGGCGCACCGCCTCCGCGTGGGCGATCATCGCGACCGAGAACACCGACAGCTGCGCCAGGTCGGTCCGCCGGAGCCGCTCCGCCGTGGCGTGCAGCAGCAGGTCGGCGACGTCCTCCCCGGTGGCCTCGGAGATCTCCGCGGTGATCCCCCACGACGGGGTGTCCCGCCAGGGCGCGCCCATTGCCTGACGCTGTGTTCCCTGCCCGGGAAACACCAGACCGATCGGACGCTCACCCATGGATCCACCTTCCGCGACGGACTTCGTCCAGGGCGCGGGGAGCCGTACCGGACCGATCCGGTACGGGTCCCCGCGACCGGTGGCTACGGGGGGAACCTCCGGTCACGGAGGCACCCGGCGAGAATGCCCCCGTTCCCTGGGGACCCATCGAACTGCCCGGCCCGCCACGGGGCAACGTGCGTTTCAGGAACCTGCGGGCCCCTCACGCCCGGTGCGTGCCGTGCTGCCCGGGCGGCAGCAGCCCGAGTTCCGCGGCCCGGACACCCGCCTGGAACCGGGAGCTGGCACCGAGCAGCGCCATGATCTCCGCGACGTAGCGCCGGTACGTCCGTACGGAGACGGTCAGTTCGCGGGCGGCCACCTCGTCGGTGATCCCGGCCCGCATGGCGCCCAGTATCTGCCGCACCAGGACCGCCCGGTCGCGGTCGCCGAACGCGAGGTGCTCGGCCGGCGAAGCGGAACTGTGCCAGATGCTCTCGAAGAGCGTGCACAGCGCCAGCAGCACCTCGGGCGCCTTGATGAGCGAGGCCCGCCGCTCGGAGGGGGAGCCGACCACGACCAGGGCGGTGGCGCGGTCGGCGATGAGCACCTGCAAAGGCGGCAGCCGGGCCACCCGGATCATCAGCCGGCGGTCGGGCAGCCAGCCGCCCAGCGAGTCCCCGACCAGATCGGGCCCCGTCAGTAAACGGGCGGAGACCCGCTCCCGCGCGAAGTGCAGCAGATCGGCCTCGAGCAGCCCGATCCGTTCCAGCTGGCTGCCGGTGCCCGGCAGCCGGGACCGCAGGATGTCGATGGTGCCGGTGGCCTGCCCCATCAGCTCCCGTGTGACGCCGATGAGCTGTCCGTGGCCGCCGGGCAGCGCCGTGATGAGCTGCTCCCGTCGGCTCCGGTCCCGATGGATCAGCATCGTCGACTCGATCAACTCTCTGACCTGCAGCAGAGCATGCTCCAAGTCGTCCCCCGATTGGCCGCACACCTCGTGCCCCCATTCCTCGCTGATGTTGCGCTCCCTGAGTCGTGCCAGGACCACGGGCGGCGCCGCCGCCCGGACGGTCACCTCGTCTCGTGCAGCAGCCCGAGTTCGACCGCGCGCACGCCGGCCTGGAAGCGTGACGACGCGTCGAGTTCCCGCATGATCTCGGCGACATGCCGGCGGTAGGTGCGCAGGGACACCTGCAGCGCGCCCGCGGCGGTGGCGTCGGTGCGCCCGGACCGCAGCTGCTCCAGGATGCGGCGGGTCAGTTCGGACCTCAGCCGGGGGCTGGGCTCGGGGTGGTCGACGAGCCGGCGGCCGCGCGACCAGGCCCCGGCGTAGAGCAGTTGCAGGGTGCTGACGGCGGCGCGGTCGGTGACGACCGCGGCCCTCTCGTCGGCCGCCCCCTCGTTGCCCAGCCGCAGGAACGCGGACATCCCGTCGACCACGACGATGCCGCACAGTTCGTGCCGGAGCACCCGCACGGTGGGCAGGCTCCGCAGCCGGGCGGGCGCGACGTCCAGGGCGGCCGGATTGCACAGCACCCGTACGGTCACGCCGCTCGGCACCTGGACCAGGCGCCGCAGTACGGCCTCCACGTAGCCGGCCGATCCGGTGAGCGCGACGTTGACCGAGCGGCGTGCCCTGCCTATGAGGCGGTCGAGGGTCTCGGCGGTGACCTCGGCGTCCGTGTGGGTCATGCCTGACACCGTTGCCGGACGCCTGCGGTGCAGCGACACGGTGTACTCGATCAGGGTGCGGGCCTGCAACAGCGTCTGTTCAAGGCGGGCGGAGTGCCCCCGGGGGGCGCTTTCCTCGAGTTCGACGTCGGTTTGCAGATCGAAGACAGTGCCAGCCACGCGTGAGCCCCCATGATTGTTTCCACATTGCTTTCGCCGCGCGCTGACCGGCCCTGGTTGCCTCAGCTGTGACGCCCCGGCGTCACCGCCGGCCCCCGCTCGGCATATTGATTGAACCGGAAATTAAATCTCGTACCACCTGTGGATGCTTGCCTCCTTGGCAATGAATCGCACTGTGAGGACGGATCGTAGGGATTGTGCCCACAGCGTGGCCGAAATCAGGTGTAGGTAATCACGACTGGACGACGATATCCAGTTCCTGTGGAGGGGTGCGTGACAGCAAGATGCACAACGAGCGAATGAACCGGCAGGTCTGATTCCGTTTCAGCTCCCGACCGGCCGGTTACCGGTGCGTAGAGTCACGGAGGTGGCCGCTAGTTGCCATCTTCGGCCGGTGAGCCGCCATTGCCGCCCCTGATACCTGTGGTAGCAGGGGGAAGTGGTGCGAGATGCTGCCCAATCGGTCAATTGGAAAGAATGCGACTGTTCGCTCATTATGGAATTGTTGAGCAACTTTCAAAGGGGTGGACCACAAACTTGAGAGGGGTTCATTTTCCCGCCCGAACGGGTTGCGCACCGCGCAATTTGGCTGGTTTTCCGGGTCTTGTCGGCGCTCGTTAATGTCCGGTGTTTTCCGGCCGGGCACCTATTCCGGCGGCCCCCGCGTGTGCTCGCCGGGAGGTGGGCGAGGGAAACCGGTCGGTTACCCCGCTCGCGGGGGCCGCCGGAATAGG
>Ga0247821_10002192_pt1 | contig 10753 bp, 3 predicted proteins | sample 13C_Glycerol_Day_FD_192481 | JGI IMG/M metagenome (GOLD analysis project Ga0247821, IMG submission 192481) | Soil microbial communities from agricultural site in Penn Yan, New York, United States - 13C_Glycerol_Day14 | ecosystem: Environmental > Terrestrial > Soil > Agricultural land | place... | reverse complement strand
CATGATGCGCCCGTAGAGGCTGCGACGGGAGTTCTTGGTGACGAGGTCGACGATGCCGATGCGGCGGCGGCGGGAACGGGAGTGGGAGGTGCCGTTCGGTGCGGTCGGCAGGAGCACGAGGGAGCACCTCAACCGGAGGTGAACACTCGTATCGCTGAGTCCCGGGAGTGGGGCGGAGTAATAGGAGTGGGTTTTCGGTGCGACGCCCAATAGGCCGAATTGGCTATGGGCAGGGACGTACACTATCTACCGGGTATCGTCGTATACCGCAAGGCTTTGTACCTTAAGATGATATGGGAGACGACTCTCGCCGGCGCCGCGCAGGAGGGCCTTTGCTTCGCGGGCACTGGGCTCGAGCAGCCGCGGCGCTCTCACGCAAAAAGGGGCCGGCGAAAACGTCAGCCCCTTCCTGATCACGTTGCACTGCCGGACGCGCGACCACTCCGACTTGGGCCTGAACCTACCCGACAGCGAAGAACCACGCAAGCAAGTCAGCAGATCACTTCGCTATGGGTCCCTGGACCCGAGCGGTCGGACGACGACTGTGTGCCGCGCGCCGTCGTCTGCCAACTCGATCCACTCACCGTCGAGCGTCCGTCCATCGAGCACCACCTCCTGCGCTCCGCCGCGCGCCGCGTGGGGTCGCTCGACCACCACGTCGTAGACCGCGCTTCCGTACCGGTACTCGAGGCTGAACTCCGGCCACGACCCCGGCACCCGTGGGTCCATCCGGAACCGGTCGCCCCGCCTGATGAAACCGAGGATCGCCTCCAGCCCCACACGGTACGTCCAGCTCGCCGAGCCCGTGTACCAGGTCCACCCACCGCGCCCCACCTGTCCTTCGGCCGAGTACACGTCCGCCGCCATGACGTAGGGCTCGGTCCGGTAGACCTCCACGCTCGCCGGCGTGCGCGTGCGCTCCAGCGGGTTGAGCAGCTGGAAGAGTTCCAAGGCGCGGTCGCCGTCGCCCATCATCGCCGTGGCGAGCACGGCCCAGAGCGCGGCGTGGGTGTACTGGGCGCCGTTCTCCCGCACACCAGGCAGATAGCCCTTGATGTAGCCGGGATCGTGCGCGGTCCGGTCGAACGGCGGCGTGAGCAGCAGGATCCCGACGTCCTCACGCACCAGATGTCGTTCGAGCGAGCGCATCGCGAGCGTCTGCCTCGCGGGATCGCCCGCCCCCGAGATGACGCTCCAGCTCTGAGCGATCGAGTCGATGCGGCACTCGTCGCCCTCCGCCGAGCCGAGCGGAGTGCCGTCGTCGTAGTACGCTCGACGGTACCACTCGCCGTCCCAGCCGTGCGCCTCCACCGCCTCGACGTAACGGTCCGCGCGGGCCCGCAGCTCCGATGCCCCCTCGACGTCGCCGCGAACGTCGCACCGCTCGGCGAAGTCGCGCAGCGTCGCGATCAGGAACCACGCCAGCCAGACGCTCTCGCCTTTCCCCTCCGCGCCCACCCCGTTCATCCCGTCGTTCCAGTCGCCCGCGCCGATGAGCGGGAGACCGTGCGGCCCCTCGGTGCAGGCCTTGCGCAGCGCCCGCAGGCAGTGCTCGTACACCGTGCCGAGCTGCCCGGAGGGCTCGGGCAGATCGTACACCTCCTGCTCCTCCGGCAGGAGGCCGCGCATCCGGAGATACGGGGCGGCCTCGTCCAGCACCGCGGCGTCGCCGGTGACGCGCACGTAGTGATCGGCCACGTACGGGAGCCAGGCCAGGTCATCGGAGAACTTGGTCCGCACCCCGCGGCCGCTGTGGGGGTGCCACCAGTGCTGCACGTCGCCCTCGAGGAACTGGCGGCCCGCCGCCCGCACGATCTGCTCCCGTGCCAACGCCGGCTCGGCGTAGACCATCGCCATCGCGTCCTGCAGCTGGTCGCGGAAGCCGTAGGCCCCGCTGCTCTGGTAGAGCGCGGTCCTCCCCCACATCCGGCACGAGAGCGCCTGGTACAGCGTCCAGCGGTTGACCAGGAGATCGAAGCTCGGCTCCGGCGTCCGCACGGTCACGACCGAAAGCCGCTCGAGCCAGCGGCGAACGTTGGCTTCGATCGCCTCACCCGCCGCCTTCGCGCTGCCGAACCGCTCCAGCAGCGCCAGCGCTGCCTCGCGGCTCTCCGCCGCACCCAGCAGCACGGCGACGTCGCGGCTCTCGCCGGGAGCGAGGTCCAGCACCGCGCGGAGCGCGGCGCATGGATCGAGACCCGGGCCGGCCGCGCCCGAGAGCGCTGCGCCGAGGCCGGCCGGATTCTCGACCGAGCCGTTGCGGCCGAGGAACTCGCGGCGGTCGGCGGTCCACTCCGCCAGCGGCTCGCTCAGGGCGAAGAAGGCGACCTGTTCCGCGAATGCGGGATCGAACCGGTTGCGAGCGAGGATCCCACGCAGTTCGGGCTCCACCCCGGTCTGCACCTGGTGCTGGGTGTGCTCCCGGAGCACGCCCAAAGTCCACTCGGCGTAGGCGGTGAGCGAGAGGTGGCGCGGGGCAGTGCCGGTGTTGGTCAGCCGGAGGAGCGAGAGCTTCACCGACGCGTCCTCCGGCAGTCCCATCACCAGTGTCGTCTCGATTCCGTGTCGCTGATGCGCGAAGGTGGTGGCGCCGGGGCCGTGGCGCACGGTGTACCGCCCCTCGGCGGAGAGCGGCGCCGGTGTCGGGCACCATGTCGCCCCGCTCTCCTCGTCGCGCAGATAGATCGCCTCGCCCGGCGGGTCGCTGACCGGGTCGTTCTGCCACGGCGTGAGCCGGTAGAAGTAGCTGCTGGCGGCCCAGGTACACCCGGCGCCCCGCTCGGTGACCAGAAATCCACCCAGCGGATTGGCGATCACGTTCGACCAGGGGGCCGGCGGCAAACGCTCGCCGTCGATCACGATCTCGTAGTCGCCGTCCGCCGTCGTGGTCCCATAGCCGTTGCCGGACGCTCCCGGCGAGTGGGCGCCGTTGCGCGTGGCAGCGTGGCCGTCGTGCCCGAGGTTCAGCAGCGGGATGTCGCCCGCGTCACCCCCGAGCACCACCGAGGCGGCGGTGTCCAACAAGCTCTTCGCGCTCCGCAACGCCCGCACCCTGATCTGGGTCAGGATGCTCGGCGCGACCGCTCCCGAGAGCCGCGTCGGAGCAGGTGCGAGATCCAACTGCTGCGCTTCCTCCTCCGGTGCCGAGCCCTGGGTGAGGAGGGTGAGGGAGCGACCGTCGCACTCGAGATAGACTCGCGCGGTGGCGCGCAGCATCCCCAGCACCTCGCTCGAGAGCAGGTCGCGCCGGCAGTGGAAGACGCCGCCCGGGCGGTCCACCGAGTCCGCGGCGGGCGACCCGTGAATCGCGGCGACGATTCGCTGCTCCAGGTCCTGGTTGTAGCTCGACGTCCGGGTATTGAGGACGACGAGGTCTACCGTCATGCCGCGCCGCCGCCAGTAGTGGTGAGCCAGGAGCAGCTGGCGCAGGGTCGGCAGGCCATCTTCCGACTCGATCGCGGCGAGGAGAATCGGCCAGTCGCCCGAGACGCCGAGCGACCAGAGCAGCGGCTGCGGTCCCTGCCCCCGCGTCTGCTCCTCGGGTGAGGCTCGGAGCGCGGGGTTGGCGTAGAAGAGGTGTCCCGCCAATTCCTGGAACACTCCCGCGTCCTCGGCGCCGATCCCCATCTCGCGCAGGTCCACCTGCGCGGAGGTCCACGCGAGGTCGAGGGCGCGCTGGGCGGCGTAGGGATTTTGGTACCGGTCCGCCAGCTCGAAGGCCCGCTCCCGGGTGGGAGCCACCAGCGTGGTGAACGCGACCGCCTCCGAGTGCCGCGGTTCCAGCCGCACGCGCACGCGGATGGCGAACACCGGGTCCAGCACGGCGCCGGTCGTCCCCGACAGCGGGCCGGGACGGTCGAGTGCGGCCGGCTGGCGGACGGACCGTCCCCGGCCGAGGAATCGGGCGCGATCGGTCTCGCAGGTCACCGGCCCCACGCGGTGCGGCCCCGCGTCCACCACATGCACCCCCCAGAGCGTCGGCTCCTTCGCCGAGCGCGGGCGACGAGTGGCGGTGATGGCCGTACACCAGTCGTGCCACTCGGTCTCCACGAACAGGTTGCCGAACGCCGGGTGGACTCGGTCCGCGTCGGGCGGCGCGAGCACGATCTCGCCGTAGCTGGTGAGCTCGATCTCGCGCACCTCGTCGCCGGTATTGGTGATCGTGATTCGGCGGACCTCGGCGCCGTCGGCGGGCACCGCGACGATCTCGGTGCGGGTCTCGATGTCCCCGTCGCCACGGTGGATCGCGACGCGGTCAGTGGCGAGGTAGGCGCGATACCAGTCGGCCTCGACACAGATCGGCTGGTGTCCCGCCGACCACACCCGGCCGCGCTTCACGTCGCGGAGGTAGCAGAACTGGCCGGTGGCGTCGCGGGTGCCGTCGGCCCGCCAGCGGGTCACCGCGAGCTGCTCGAAGCGGCTGTATCCCGCCCCGCAGTGGCTCACCATCGCGGTGTAGGGCCAGTGGCCCAGCAGCGCGATGTGAGGCGCCGGGGTGTCCGGGGTGTCCAGCTCGCGCACGACCGGCCGACCCAGCTCGGGATCGGGGAGCGCTTCTCCCGCGCGCGGGGTCTGCGGCTCCTGGAGCTCGAGTCGGCGCGGCACCCGCTCGTGCAGGAGCAGCTCCGCCGCGCGCACCAGCGGATCGCCGTGGAAGCGCCGTTGCCAGAGCTGCCCGGTGAGCGCGTTAGTGAGTGCCACGAGGCTCATGCCGATGTGGTGCGCCATCCAGGTCTCGACCAGCGCGAACGGCTGGCCGGGCGCGGGGCGGGTATAGTCGAGCGACTCGCGAAATCCGTAGGGCCCGAGGGCGCCGAGCTTCTCCAGCGTGGCGAGATTGCCGATCGCGCTCCGGGGCGACACGAGGGCCGCGAGCGCCGAGGCGTACGGCGCGATCACGAGGTCACGTCCCAGCCCTCGCTTGAGCGCGAGATCCGGCACGCCGAAGGCGCGGTACTGATAGGTGTGGTGCCGATCCCGCAGGTTGTACGCGCTCTCGCTCACGCCCCATGGCACCCCGTACCGCGCGGCGTACGCGATCTGACGCCGCACGGCGCTGTGGCAGGTGTCGTCGAGCACCGTGCCGGGGAAGGAGCGCATCACCAGGGCCGGCATCAGGTACTCGAACATGCTTCCGCTCCACGACACCAGCGCCATGTCGCCACCGGCGCTGGTGAGGGCGCGGCCGAGGTGGAACCAGTGCTCCACCGGCACCTCGCCGCGGGCCACCGCCATGAAGCTCGCGAGGCGGGCCTCGGAGGCGAGGAGGTCGTAGTACGAGGGATCCAGCGTCGGAGAGCCTGACCGGTAGCCGATGGCGAACAGGCTGCGGGTCCGGTCGTAGAGGAAGCCGAACTCCATCTCCGCCACGATCTCGGCGCACTGTTCCGCGAGCGCGCCGAGCCGGGCCAGAGCATCGGCAGCCGCAGGCGAGCGCGCGGCCAGCTCGCCCCAGGTCTCCGAGTGCGCCCCACCCTCGTTCTCGCGACGCCGCACGCCGCGGAGCGCGACACCCTCGATCTCCGCCGCGTGCCGTTGGGCGAGCCGTCGGCACCAGTTGAGCCATTCCGACCCCGGATGATCGAGCAGCCGGACCACCTCGGTCAGCGTCGCGCCGGGACGCATCGGGTCGGCCCCCGCGAGCACGGCCCGCGCCGCGCGGACGCGCTCGGTGACCGCGGCGTCCTTCCCCGCATGCCCCTGGGCCAGCGTCAGCCCCGCTACCAGCGCCCGCGGCACCCGCCCGTCGTACACGGGCTGATCCGGCATCGCGAGCACCGCCTGTCGCAACGCGACGAAGTGTCCGGCGAGGTTGCCGCTGTCTACGGTGGAGACATAGGCCGGCTCCAGCACCTCCAGCGTGGTCAGGTCGTACCAGTTGTAGAAGTGTCCCCGGTAGCGCCGGAGTCGGCGGAGCGTGTCGAAGGTCCGCTCCAGGCGCTCGACCATGTCGGCCAGCGTGAGGAAGCCCAGATCCCACGCGCTGACCGTGGCCAGGAGCTGGAGGCTCACGTTGGTAGGCGAGGTCCGCATGGCCACGACGGGCTCCGGATCGGCCTGGAAATTGTCGGGCGCGAGCCAGTGGGTCGCCGCGCCGACGAACCGGTCGAAGAAGCACCAATGCAGCAGCGCGTACCGCATCGCTGGCCCCCGGCTCCCACGCGGCAGCCGGCGCTCGAGCCGTGCGGCAGGCGCGCTGATCGCGCGCGCGATCCAGGGGCTCGCAAGCCAGAGACCGGCCACCGGCAGCGCCGCGCCGACCAGCGGGTCGAGCGCGTGGGTGCCGCCCCGGATCAGCATCCACCCGGCCGAGGCGGCGAGCGGGCCGACGCCGAGGGCCACGGCGGGCCACATCGTGCGCCAGGTGGTGTGGCCGCCGCCGGAGACCATGTGCTCGGTCTGCGAGGCCGTGCGCCACTCGAGCAGCTTCCGCCGGGAGACGACGAGGCGCCACAGCGTGCGGACGATGGCGTCGACCGAGATCCAGGCCTGGTGCGGCAGGAAGGCGATCGCGAGCGCGAGCTGCTGCATGCTGGTGGCCGCGTCGCCGCCGACCGGCGCGTACCAGGCGCGGAGCGATTTGCCCTGTGGCGGCCGGAGCACCACCAGCAGCAGAGCGACAACGTGCGTCGCGGCCATGGCGCCAATGGCGAGCAGGGTCCAGCGAAGCGGATCGCCGGGGAGCACCAGCCAGCCCGCGAGGAAGAACAGCAGCCACGCTGGCTCGACCAGGCTGCGGCGCAGGTTGTCGAGGATCTTCCAGCGCGAGAGCAGCGAGAGCCGGTTGGGCTCGGGGCCGTCGGGTCCCGGCACCCGCGCCCGGAGCCAGGGCAGAAGCTGCCAGTCTCCCCGGATCCAGCGGTGCTTGCGTAGGGTGAAGCTGAGGTAGCGCGCCGGGTAGTCGTCGTAGACCACGATGTCGGTGACGAGGCCGGCGCGGGCGTAGTTCCCCTCGATCAGGTCGTGCGACAGGAGCGTGTTCTCGGGGAAGCGGCCGCGGGTCGCCAGCCGGAATGCGGCCACATCGTAGATCCCCTTGCCGGTGAAGCTCCCCTCGCCGAACAGATCCTGGTAGACGTCGCTTACGGCGGTGGTGTAGGGATCCACGCCGGGATGGCCCGAGTGCACCGCGGCGAAGCGCGAGCGATGCGCGCTCGGCAGCGCGACGCCGACCCGCGGCTGGAGGATGCCGTAGCCCTTGACCACCCGGCCGCGCAGCGGGTCGAACACGGCCTGGTTGAGCGGGTGGGCCAGCGCGCCGATGAGCTGCGTCGCAGCCTCGGGAGGAAGGACGGTATCGGAGTCGAGGGTGATGACGTAGCGGGTACCGCGGAGCACCTCGACGTCACCGATGACGGTCGAGAACCCGTCCCGCCGGCCGTTGGCCAGGAAGGCGTTGAACTCCGCGAGCTTGCCGCGCTTGCGCTCCCAGCCGATCCACACGCCTTCGCCCGGGTTCCAGCGGCGGGGACGGTGGAAGAGGGCGAACGGCCCGATGCCGCCCGCGTCGTACTTGCGGTTCAGCTCCTCGACGCCCGCGACCGCGGCGGCGAGGATGGCGTCGTCGCCGGGCCGAGTCTCGGACGGGGCGTCGGTGAAGTCGCTCAGGAGGGCGAAATGGACGCGGGCCTCGCGGTTGGCGAGGTATTGCACCTCGAGGTGCTCCAGCGCCTCCTCGACCGCCTCGACGCTGCCGAACAGCGTCGGCACTACGACGGCGGTGCGCAGGTCAGCCGGCACGCCGCCGGAGAGATCGAGCCGCGGCAGGACCCTCGGCGGGAGGAAGGCGGTGACCAGCTGGTTGACCGTGCTGACCGCGATGTCGTTCGCGGGGAGCAGCGCGAGAAGCACGACGAGGGGCCACGCCGCGAGCGCCGCGGGGCCGGCGAGCCAGTGCAGCGCCGCGAGCGCGACGAGGGTGCCGACCAGCACAGCTCCGCCGAAGAGCAGGTTCGGGTGGCGGGTGGCCCACCGGTGGAGCCGGAGCAGCGGAGGAGGCCGATAGCCGGTCGCCGACTCGAGGTTGCGGAGACCCTCGTCCACCAGGAAGTACCCGACGTGGCGGGCCCGCACGTCCGCCGCGCCGCCGCTCATGTCCACCGCCTCGCGCGCGACAGCGGCCTCTTCCCTGCGGGTCCGCTTAGCGATCCGCTCCACCACGTGGCGGTACCGGTCGCGAGTCTCGAACGTCATCCGCGGGTAGACGCCGGCCGGGTCGCGGCGCAGCTCCCGCTCGAGCACGCTCTCGGCTTCGACGAACGTTTCCCAATCCATGCGGGCAATGGCGCGCAGGCTGGTGATGCTGTTCGCCATCATCACCTGGGTGAGCGCAACCCGCTCGGTGGCGCGCCCGCTGGCATCCTCCGCGCTCATGCCCTGCTCCGCGACCCACAGCTCCAGCGGGCGGAGCCGGGGCATGGCACCGTGCTGGAAGCGGAGCTGCTGGAGGAACCGGGCGACGAACGTGGGCGAGAGGTCGGGTGGGCGGTCGAGGAACTCGGCGAGCGCACTCTCCAGCCGACCATCACCGCCGGCGGCGGCTTCTCCGAGGCGCCCGGCCCATGCGTCGGCCGTCTCCAGCTCCTCCAGCCGCCGGACCGAGCGCAGCGCCATCCGCCGCACGCTCTCGATGAGCCCCAGGCGCAGCATGGCGGGCAACGCCCACAGCTCACCGATGCGGAGCGGCGCCACCTCCTGGAACGCGGCGACGAACAGGCTCAGGTCGTCGAGCTCGACCCGAGCCTCGGTGTGCGAGATGAGCGCGATGGCGATCTCGTAGACCCGCGGGTGGCCCGCGAGGGTCCCGCTCGCGAGCTCGGGCAGCTCCCGGTAATACCCGCTAGGCAGGCTCTCGCGGACCTCGTGGATGTGTTCCTGGACCACGTGGACGTTGTCCAGCAGCCACTCGCCGGCTGGCCCGACGTCGTGGTCCCGCTCCTCCGCGGCGGCGAGCCGGTCGTGGGCGTCGGCGACGATCCGGCGGGTCTGGTCTAGTCGCTCGAGCAGGTGGTGACCGGTCCGGGCGGGCCGCGGGGCGAGCCGCTGCGCCTTGGCCAGGTCCCGCGCGCGCTCGGCCAGGCGCTCGGCACCGAGTAGCTCGCCCCGGATCGGGCCGGTGACGAGCTCGTCGAGGGCGGGACGGGCGCCGCGGCGATCCAGGCGGCGGGCGATGGAGCGGAGTGTGGCGCGGGGGATGGCGACTCTCGGGCTGCGGTGCGTGACGAGATCGAGCGAAACAGAAGGTAACAATGATGGGCGGGCGTTCAAAAAGGACTTCGCAGAACAACGGGGGCATGCACCGTGGCACGCCCCCGTCGCAGGTGAGGATCCAGGATCGTCAGCAGACCACGGCTGCGTGGAACGCCTGGTCCGCCAGCGCCCCGCCGAAGAACAGCAGCTCACGCACCTGCACTCCGAAGCTCTTCGCGGTCGCGCCCGGCGTGATCTCCACCGTCGCCGGCGAGAACGGCACCGCCGTGCTCGGCGAGCCGCGGGTCGCCAGGGCCGCGCACGAGCTCACGTTGATGTCGTTCGAGACCTGGTAGTTCCCGGTCGAGCCCAGGATGGAAGCCGTCCCGACGGAACCGCGCTGCTTGCCCCCGTTGGCCTTCACCACGACGAACCGTGAGGAGCCGGTGCCGGGGCAGATCACACTCAGGTGGAACGGCACGCCGTCCTGGAGCCCACCACCCGGGTTCTTGGTCTCGATGTACACGGTCCGCGAATCGGGGCCCTTGCCGGTGTACACACCCGACGGGTTGAAGACCAGGCCGTTGCCCGGGTCGGCGACGGTCGCGAGATAGGCGCAGCCGGCCACACCGGAGGAAAAGGTGATCTGGTAGCGGCCCGCGCCGAGGTAGTTGAGCGTGGTGCCCGAGGTCGCCCGCACCAGGTTCGCCGAGTAGCCGACGACCGCGAACCGGGTGGAGAGCGGACCGCAGGCGACCAGGAGGTTGAAGGGACCGTCGGTGAGCCCGCCGCCCTGGTTCTTGGTCTCGATGTAGACGCCCTTGGGGCTCTGGTGGCCGCTGGCGGTGTACACGCCGAGCGCCTGGCTGTAGGCGTTGCGGGTCGTCGCGATGTAGGCACAGCCGGTGACGTTGCGGTCGAAGGTGACCTCATAGCGCCCGGTGCCGAGCCAGGTCACAGCGGTGACCCTGCTGCCGCGGGCGAGGGTGCCGTTCTGGTTGACCACGGCCCACAGATGGCGCGCGGTGAGCGACGCCTCCGCACCGGCGGGCTCGAGCGAGGGTGCGATCGCATCGGGTGCCAGGCCGCCCTGCTCCGGGGCCTCCGGACGGGGTGCGGTGGAGTCCTGACACGCGGCGAGCAGCGCCAGGGCGGTGAGGGACGTCAGGTAGCGGTTCATGCCTTCCTCCGGTCGGTGGAAACGATGTCGTCCGCGGCCGAGCCCGCGCGCCCGCCGGCGGTGTGCCGGAGGAGGATTTCGCGCTGCGATTGCAGGATCCAGAGCCCGAGGGGGCTCAATGGCTCATTCCTGGCATCCATGGTCGGTGCTCCCAGCTCCAATTGTGCGGCGAGCGGCGGATCGGCCCAGCGAAGCCGCCGAAGTGCGGCTTCATCCTGGTACACGAGAAAGCCGCGCGAACTGGCTCATCCGGTGCGGGAACGCGTCCGGGGGGGCTCCGATGGCGGCTCGGGGGCACCTCGCTCCGGTCACTACAGTGCCCGCCACGACCTCTCGGCATGAGTAGCAACCACGGGCATGCGTGGCGGGCACCGAGGCTCCCTC
>Ga0247821_10002191_pt1 | contig 10757 bp, 8 predicted proteins | sample 13C_Glycerol_Day_FD_192481 | JGI IMG/M metagenome (GOLD analysis project Ga0247821, IMG submission 192481) | Soil microbial communities from agricultural site in Penn Yan, New York, United States - 13C_Glycerol_Day14 | ecosystem: Environmental > Terrestrial > Soil > Agricultural land | place... | reverse complement strand
CTCAGGGAGTACGATCGAAAGCATCGCGGGTCAAGCCCGCTCCCACAGTGGGTGGGAGCGGGCTTGACCCGCGAAAAAAACAGGGATACTCAGCATTCCCCGCCGCAGTGGCAAATGTGGTTTTGTATCAAACCTTTGCCGTAAGCAACGCCTCAAGCTTCTCCTGGTCCCGAGCGAACTGGCGAATGCCCTCGGCCAGTTTCTCGGTGGCCATGGCATCTTCGTTCGAGGCCCAGCGGAACTGCGCTTCGCTCAGCTGTTGACGGGCTTCGCCTGCGTTGCCAGGCTTGAGAATGCGCGGCAGCTCGCCCTGGTCATCGCTCAGTTGCTGCAGCAGCTCAGGGCTGATGGTCAGGCGATCGCAACCCGCCAGTTGCTCGATCTGCCCGATGTTGCGGAAACTCGCGCCCATGACCACGGTGTTGTAGCCGTTGCTCTTGTAATAGTTGTAGATCCGCGTGACCGACTGCACGCCCGGGTCTTCGGCACCGACGTATTCCTTGCCGGTGGATTTCTTGTACCAGTCGTAGATACGCCCCACGAACGGCGAAATCAGAAACACCCCGGCGTCAGCGCAAGCCTGGGCCTGGGCAAAGGAGAACAGCAGGGTCAGGTTGGTCTGGATGCCTTCCTTCTCCAGCACTTCGGCGGCGCGGATGCCTTCCCAGGTCGAAGCGAGTTTGATCAGCACACGGTCGCGACCGATACCGGCTTGTTCATACAGTTCGATCAACTGCCGGGCCTTGGCCAGCAGGGCAGGTTGGTCGAAGGACAGGCGCGCATCCACTTCGGTGGAGATACGCCCCGGAATCACCTTGAGGATGCCGGCGCCCACCGCCACGGCAAAGGCGTCACAGGCAAGACCGACATCGCCTTTGCTGTGCTCGACCGATTGCTTGAGCAGCTCGGCGTAGCCGGGCATCGCGGCGGCCTTGAGCAGCAGGGAAGGGTTGGTGGTGGCATCGACCGGTTTCAGGCGGCTGATGGCGTCGATATCACCAGTGTCGGCAACCACAGTGGTGAACTGCTTGAGTTGTTCCAGCTTGGAGGTCATGGGCGTGCTCTGTCCTGTGCAATGGATCGACATTACCCGAGCGCCGCCAGCCGCTCAAGGGCTGGCTGGCAGGCGGGGCGAAGGGATAAGCCTTCGAGTGTCCAGGTGCACACAGGTTCCGCAGCTAGCGACCCTGCAGCAGCTCGCCGGCCTGATCGAGCAGGGCCAGCGGGTCGTTGCTCTTGTGGATGTCCACCGAGAGCAACTGGCGGAACTTGCGTGCCCCCGGAAAGCCCTGGCCCAGGCCGAGGATATGCCGGGTCACATGATGCATGGCGCCGCCGCTGGCCAGGTGCTTGGCGATGTAGGGGCGCAGTCTGACCAGGGCTTCACTGCGGCTGATCACCGGTGCCTGGCTGGCGAACAACTGCTGGTCGACTTCGGCCAATAGATAGGGATTGTGGTACGCCTCGCGTCCGAGCATGACCCCGTCGAACGTCTGCAGATGCGCCTGGCACTCGGCCAAGGTCTTGATACCGCCATTGAGGACGATCTCCAGCTCCGGGAAATCCGCTTTCAACTGTGCCGCAATGTCGTAGCGCAGCGGTGGAATCTCGCGGTTTTCCTTCGGCGACAGACCTTCAAGAATCGCAATGCGTGCGTGCACGGTAAAACTGCGGCAGCCGGCATCACGCACTTGCCCGACGAAATCGCACAACTCGGCGTAACTGTCGCGGCCATTGATACCGATACGGTGCTTGACCGTCACCGGGATCTGCACCGCGTCCTGCATGGCCTTGACGCAATCGCCGACCAGCGCCGGATGGCCCATCAGGCAGGCACCGATCATATTGTTCTGCACCCGGTCGCTCGGGCAGCCGACGTTGAGGTTGACCTCATCGTAGCCGGCGTCCTGTGCCAACCTGGCGCAAGCGGCCAGGTCCGCCGGCACGCTGCCGCCTAGCTGCAGGGCCAGGGGATGCTCGGCTTCGTCATGGCGCAGAAAGCGCTCGGCATCGCCATGCAACAGGGCACCGGTGGTGACCATTTCGGTGTAGAGCAGGGCGTTGCTCGAGAGCAGGCGCAGGAAGAACCGGCAGTGACGGTCAGTCCAATCCATCATCGGCGCCACGCTGAAGCGGCGGGACGGCTCAGGGCGCGGGTTTACTGGGGTTGCAGCGGATTCTAGGGGCATGGTCTACGACGCGTTTGGAGCAATTCGGGGGCGTTTGGGGTGGTACCGGTGCCATAGTCTATCAAGACTGCCGAGTTTTTGATTCAGAAGCATCGCTTGTGGAATGAAATGAATAATAAAAAATCCAGGTATTCCATATGGTTATAGCTTGTTTCTGTCTTTTGATTTGCCGGGTGTTATAACTGTGTTTATATTGTTAATAACTATTGTCGTTTAATAAGTGCTCTAGATAAGTATATTAACTTTGTTAGAGCCTGCGCCTTGTCTTCCGCTTGCCTGTAATGGGTGATCCACATCAATCTTTAGCATTCCTGTGCCCTCTATATTGACTTTAAAGGAATGAATAACTCCTCACCCTTCACTGCGAAGTTTCGGTGCGGGTTAATAAAATAATAAGGAGTCGCCCGTGTATCGAGGGTGCGCCGCTAAAACAGGGTAAACACTCGATAGTTGCCAGGTGTTACCCATGAAGTCAACCGTTGTTTCCGTTGCCCGCAAACTCAAACTCTATCAATTGGTGGTCTTCGACCAGGTGCTGCGCAGCGGGTCGCTGGTGGGCGCCGCCCAGGCGCTGAACCTGACGCAGCCAGCCGTCACCAAAATCATCCACGAAATGGAAGCCTTTCTCGGCTCAGCCCTGTTGGTGCGCGGTAACCGCGGCGTGCACGCGACCGAGTTAGGCGACGTGGTGGTGCGCCGGGCCCACGCAATGCTCAGTGAACTGCGCAGCCTCACCGATGAGGTCAACGCCTTTCACAGCGGCACCACCGGCCAGGTCATGGTCGGGGCTCAGACTTCGTCATCGACCTTGTTGCTGCCACACACCTTGCGCCTGCTAAAGGACCGTGCCCCCGGGGTGTTGGTGACGGTTCGGGTCGGGCAGATGGATCAACTGTTCTCCAGCCTGTTGGCCGGCGAACTGGATATCGTCGTCGGGCGGATTCCCGATGACTGGCGCTGGCATGAGTATGAGCCGCGGCTGAAAGTCGATGTGCTGTACGAAGAGGGGCTGTGCATCGTTGCCGGCGCCGAACACCCGCTGCACGCCAGCAATCGGCCGGTGAGCCTGGCCGAGCTGCATCCGTTCCCGTGGATTCTGCCGCCGCGCAGTGGGCTGCTGCGCCGCACCATCGACCGCTTGTTCGAAACGCTGGACCTGGGGCCGCCGGTCAATGTCATCGAATCGAATGCAGCCCTGACCAACTATGAGTTGATGCAAGACCAGCAGACCATCGGTTTTTTCCCGCAACAAACCGCCCGGCAACTGGCCCATGGCGGCAAACTCAAGGCCTTCGATCTCGGTGAGCCCCTCAGTTTCGGGCGGATCGGCTGCTTCTACTCGGCCAGCCGCAGCCTCGATCCGGCCACCCGCCTGTTTCGCGAATGCCTGAGCCTGAGCAGCCAGCCCTCCGCAGGCGACGACCAGGCCATTTAACCGTCTATTCCATTTCGCTATAGCTGAAGCGCCTCTATTCATGGGTGTATGGCCAATTGCCATACATACAATAGGGGTAATTACACCTGAACTAATCCAAGAAAAACGGATGCCAGAGCATGAGAAGCAATCTGCCGGTCACCCAGCAGGAAGTCATATTCCAGAACGAGCAGCGGCTGATTTCCGCCACCGATCTGCACGGCAACCTGACCTACTGCAATGATGAACTGGTGGCTATCAGTGGATTCAGCCGCGAGGAACTGCTGGGTAGCCCGCACAATATCGTGCGTCATCCAGACATGCCGGAAGCGGTGTTTGCCCATATGTGGTCCTACCTGAAGAACGGCAAAAGCTGGATGGGGATCGTCAAGAACCGCTGCCGCAATGGTGACCACTACTGGGTCAGCGCCTACGTCACGCCGATCCTCGAGGGCGCGGTGGTGGTGGGTTACGAGTCGGTGCGGGTCAAGCCGCAACGGGCTGATATCGAGCGTGCCTCGGCGCTGTATGAGCGCATGCGTACGGGCAAGCGCAGCTGGAGCGTCAAGGGCTTGACCAAGGCTGCAGTCGAGCATGGGCTGGCACCGCTGGCGCTGGGCGTGCCTGGCCTGGCTGCAGTGATGTTCCTCGATAGCTGGGCGGCCATTGGCGTGCTGGCCTGCGGTTTTATCGGCATGCAAATAGCCGCGCATTGGCGCCTGCAGCACAAGTTTTCCCAGGCCAGTCACGCGGCAGTGGACAGCTTCGACAGCGAATTGATCGCCCGCACCTACACCGACCAGCAGGGCCCTGTGGCGCAACTGATGATGGCGCTGATCAGCGAGCAGGCCAAGGTCCGCACCGCGTTGAGCCGCTCAGGCGATTACGCCAACCAGACCGAAACCATGGCCGCCGAAAGCGGCAAGCTGGCGCAGGCCTCCGAATTGTCGCTGCAACGCCAGCGCGACGAAACCGATATGGCCGCAACGGCGATGACCCAGATGGCGGCCTCGATTGCCGAGGTGTCCACCCATATTCACGACACGGCGCGAGAAGCCGAGGACGTCAATCAACTGACCCAGGTCGGTTTTCAGGAGGCGGGCAAGACGCGTCTGGTAATAGAGAAACTGCAGGACACAGTGAGCCAGATCAGTCAGTCGGTGGAAAATTTCGCCGATGAAACCCAGTCGATCCAGATCGCCTCGAACATGATTCGCCAGATCGCCGATCAGACCAACCTGTTGGCGCTCAACGCCGCTATCGAAGCTGCCAGGGCCGGGGAACAGGGGCGTGGCTTTGCGGTGGTTGCCGATGAAGTGCGGGCACTGGCCTTCAAGACCCAGGAATCGACCGAAACCATCCAGGGCATCATTCAGACGCTGCACAGTGCGGCCAACCAGGCGGTGGATATAGCTCGCCAGGGCAGTGATGAAGCGCACGCCGGGGTCGACCAGGTGATCGCCACGCAGAGCGCCCTCGAAGGGATCGGCGTGGCAGTGGAGCATATTCACCAGATGACCGAGCAGATGGCGGCGGCCTCCGAGCAGCAGGCCCATGTTGCCGAGGACATCAGCCGGCAAATCACCACCATTGCCCAGGTGTCGGAGCAAAACGTCGATATTGCCGCCAGCTCCGCCACCCTTGGCCGCGAGCTGGAACAGACCGCGCACGAGATGTATGCGCTGGTGGACCGGTTCAACCGTTAGGCCGGCCTCATGACCCGAGAGGATTTTGACAAACTGGCGACCGACGCCGAACGCGAGCTGACGAGTATCCCTTATGCGATTTTCGAGACCGCCGCCGATGCCATCCTCATCACCGATGAATGGGGACGGGTTCAGGCGATCAATGCGGCGGCGCAGAAGTTGTTCGGCTATGGCTTTGCCGAACTGGCCGGGGCGAATATCTCCCGGCTGATGCCCCCGGCCGAAGCTCAGCAGCATGAGCGCTGTCTGGCGTCTTACCGGTCCGGTGGCGGGCGCAAACTCCATGGGCTGGTCCGCGAGCTGCAGGGCAAGCGCAAGGATGGTTCGCTGTTCGACTTGCACGTCAGTGTCGGCGAGTTGCTGCTGGGTGGGCGCCAGTTGCTGATCGGGGTGTGCTACGACATCAGCGAGCAGTTGCAGTTGCGCAAGCGTATCAACCATCTGGCCAGCCATGACACCTTGACCAACTGCATGAACCGCAGTGCCCTGCATGAGCGCCTGCCGGAGCAGATCGCCCTGGCGCGTGCCCAGGCCCAGCAATTGGCGCTGGTGTTCATCGACCTGGACGGCCTGAAATTCGTCAATGACAACCACGGCCATTACGTGGGCGATCAGGTGCTGGTGGCAATTGCCCGCCGCTTTCGCCAGTGCCTGGGTAGCGATGACCTGCTGGCCAGGGTCGGGGGCGACGAATTTGTCGTCGTGGCCCGACAACCTGCAACCGAGCAGGCCGCCATGCGCCTGGCTGCACGCCTGTTCGATTGCCTGCAGGCGCCGCTGCTGATCGAGGGTATGTCCCTGGCCGTGCGCGCCAGTCTTGGCGTCAGTACCTGCGCCAATTGCACCGAGTGCAACTCACCGGCGCCTGACCAACTGATCATCGATGCCGATTTCGCCATGTATCAGGCGAAGAACGCTGGCGGCAATCGCATTGCCTGTTTCAACCCAACGATGCGCAACGTCCAGCACCGCGAGCAACAACGCCTCGAACGCTTGCGTCAGGCCATTGAAGGGGAGCATCTGGAGTTGTATTACCAGCCTCAGTTCGAACTCCAGGACCCACAACGGATCACCGGCCTGGAAGCGTTGTTGCGTTGGAATGACGGGGAAAACGGGCAAGTCTCGCCAGGGGAGTTCATCCCCTTGGCTGAACAGAATGGTCTGATGCCGGCGCTCAACGCCTGGGTCGTGGCTCGGGCCTGTGCGGACAACCGTGCGCTGATCGCCGCCGGCCTGCTGGATGTGCCCATGGCGGTGAACATGAGCGCCTACACGTTCATGCAGTGCGATTTCGTCGACAAGCTCACGGCCATCCTGCGCAGCAGTGGATTGCCGGCCAACCGTCTGGAGATCGAAGTCACCGAAACCGCCGCGCTCAAAGATATCCAGCAAGCGCGACAGAACATCGTGCAATTGCAAAGCCTCGGCGTGCGCGTGTCGATTGACGACTTTGGCACCGGCTACTCATCACCCAGCACGCTGCGCGCATTGCCGTTCGACACCCTGAAGATCGACCAGGTGTTCATTCGCGAAGTACTCAACAGCACGATCGACCAGGCCATCATCAAGGGCCACCTGATGCTGGCCAACAGCCTGGGTATCCAGGTGATTGCCGAAGGCGTGGAGACGCGCGCACAGATGGAATACCTGCGAGCACAAGGCTGTGCTGTCGGTCAGGGTTTCTGGTTTTGTCATCCGTTGCCAATGGATGAATTGCGACAGTTTCTACTGCGCCGTGAGTCTCCCCGGTCCGAGTAGAGTCGGCTGGCAGTCGACGCGGCGGGGTCCTACATCTGCAGTGGGATCAGGATGAGTCTTTTCTGCTCCCTTTCCTGAGAATGCGCAGGAAATATCCGATTTTCCCGGGCGCCCAGTCAGCGCAGTGGCTTTCCGTTAGGATGGCGCGCTTCGAGTGCCAGGCCGATGGCGCATCAAGGACAGGAGAATCAAGGCAGATGTGGGGATATGTTGCGCTCTATGTGCTAGTTGCAGGGGGCGTTTATTGTGTGGATCGCTTCACCCATCGTTCGTTGTTTGTCAGGACCCAGAACCGGCACTTTCGCTGGAAGCTGAATTTCAGTGTCAGAGGCTGGGGCATCGATGAGTACCTGGCTGCCGTCATTCTGGCGTGTGTGGCCATCCTGCAAGCGGTGATGATCCTTCATTGGTTTGGCAGCACGGTCGATAAAACCCTGGCGCGGTGGTTGTTTGCGCTACTGAGCTTGAGCTCCATTGTGCTCGTCGTGCGATTGCTTCGATTGGTCGAGCGTTACGCACGGCACAAGGGCTGGTTAACGGTACTGGCCGCATTGTTGACGGTTGCGGCGGGGTTGATCGCCAGTGCAGAGGCCGACGCGTTTATCCTTGGGCACACCCGTGTCGAGCCAGGGCAGTTTCCGGTAGCGCAGAAAACGCTGACATTTATCTGCCTGGTTTACATCTGGTACCTGTCCAGCAGTTTGTTGATGGCCTTGGTGATGTTCGTCGGTGCGCTGGTTTACGGGATGACTGCGCCAGGGTTCAAGCAACAGGTGAGGCGGGATCGGCTCACCGCCATCTGCTGGAAACTCTACAAGCCCAGCACGGCCTGGCACAGGCGTCAGTGGCTGCAGGCCTCTTGTGTCATCGGTGTGCTCTACACGGCGTTTATTCTGCTGGCGTTTTCAGAGGTGGTTAACGCCAGGTTGCGTACAGTGCTGCATGAGTCGCTGGTGTATGCCTCGTTTCATCTCGGGCCTGAAGATTGCGCCATGAGCGGGCAGCCGCTTGGTACGCGACTGGGCCTGCTGGCAAAAGGTGGGGTAGTGGTTGCCCGGCCTGTGGAGGGAGGCTACCGCTATACAGAACAGGCGTGCTCACTGCAGTCGCTCGATCAGGTCAAGGATGCTCGTGATCAGCGGATCAGGGACGCCACGGCCCGGGATGCGTTCTTTTGATCGCGCGTCAGAACGCCAGTTTGTAACCGATCATCAGCAGCATGCCGGCCAGGCACGGGCGTAGCACGCCATCGGAGATGCGCCCGGTCAGGTGGCTGCCCAGGTAGATGCCTGGCAGCGAGCCGAGCAGCAGGTAACCCAGCAGTGACCAGTCCATGTTGCCCATGCTGGCATGACCCAGGCCGGCGACCAGGGTCAGCGGCACGGCGTGGGCGATCTCGGTGCCGACCAGGCGGCGGGTGACCAGGTAGGGGTAGAGCAAAAACAGCGCCACCGTACCCAGGGCACCGGCACCGATGGAGGTCAGCGAGACCATGACACCGAGGATGACGCCGGTGACCACGGTCAGCAGATTGAGGCTGCTGCCGCTCAGGTGATAGCGGTCGCCGGCGTGTTTGCTGGCGAAGGCTTGCAGTTTGCTTTTGAACAGGATGGCCAGGGCGGTGAGCACCAGGACCACGGCCAGGCCTTGCTTGATCACGGCATTGACGGCCTGGGTGTCGGCGTCCAGGGTGCTGAGGAACCACAGAGTTGCGGCGGCGGCAGGCACGCTGCCGAGGGTCAGCCAGCCGGTGATTTTCCAGTCGATGTTCTTGTTCTTGCTGTGGACCCAGACGCCGCTGGCTTTGGTAATGGCGGCATACAGCAGGTCGGTGCCCACTGCGGTGGCCGGGCTGATGCCGAACCAGAGCAGGATCGGGGTCATCAATGAGCCGCCGCCGACGCCGGTCATGCCGACGATGAAGCCTACGATGAGGCCTGCAATGGTGAAGCCGAAAGAACCTACATCCATAATCTACCCAAATGCTCAGCGTGCCCGTGATCGGATGCCAGCCAGCATAAAGGTTTTTTTATAGCGAAATAGACTAGTTCGTTATTAGGTTATAACCGATAAACCGCAAGCCCACTCCGGTGGGAGCGGGCTTGCCCCGCGATGTTTCACCGACTTATCGGGATAGATTCACGCTTGTGGCTTTACCTGTTCTGCCAATGGTCTGGCATCCAGCTGCCGCTCCTCCATGCCGTCGAGCAAGGCGTCAATCAGTGCCTTGGCCATTTCTACCGAGTGCTGGGTGGACCAGGCAAAGCCGCGGCCCGGCTCTTTGGTGAATTGCACGGCCTGGGGAAGGGTGGCGCTGGCGCATTTGAGGTAGAGCGAGGCATGGACCAGTGCGTCTTCAGCACTGATACCGGCACGGACGTTGAACAGGGGTGGATGCTCGGGGCAGCTGTCGACGCTGGTTTCGACAGTTTCGCCGAGGTGCATGTACGGTGGGTCGGGGACTAGCTTTTTCATGGTCAACTCCGAGTGTAGAAGGAGCTGCCACGCTTTCGTCGCCAAACAAAATGGTGGCAGCTGTACGCAGGTTGGCGAACCGGAACACTCGGAAACCCGGCAGGGCCGAAACCCTCCCGCGCACAGCCGCCATAACACGTGACGACTAACTGGGTATTGCATGAGTGATTACCCGGGTCGCCAAACCCGATCACTGAAAATTCAATGACCGAGCGAGCCTAGTGTGAAGACCTTCCCCGGGCAAGCAACTGAGAACGACAGACTGCGTAGGATAGGTCCTAGGAAGTGGTGCTGGCTAGTTGGTAAATCTCCAGCGGGGCATATCGGGATGGAGAATCTGAAAAAGCGAAAATTCCCACGAGCTTTAGGATGCGTCTGACATCAATTCCTTTGCTGTCTTGGTAGCGTGCGCTGAATTTTGAGCGTGCCCAGGTGTTGGCCTGGGCATCGCGCATCGCTATCACTTTCAGCTTAAGGAAAAGCGTATGTTCGCGTCGGCCAATGCTACGCACTTCGCATTATTGATTCCTTCCGTCCGCAACGATTTCAAGGTGCTGGCGTTTGACGGCACGGAAACCATCAGTTGCTTGTATGCAATCAAGGTCGAACTGGTCAGCGAGTACCCCGATTTCGATCTGCAGAGCCTGCTCGGTCAACCGGCGTTTCTGCGCTTTGGTCTGAACGGCGAGGGTATTCACGGTCGTATCGAGAACGTCCGGGCCGGCGAGCCCGGCATACGCCTGACCCACTATCAGCTGACCCTGGTGCCGAGCCTGCATTACTTGCAGTTCAGCCACAACCAGCGGATTTTCCAGCAACTGACGGTGCCGCAGATCATCGCCCAGGTGCTCCAGGCGCATGGCATTCAGGCCGATGCTTTCACTTTCCATGTCAGCCCCAGCCCCGCACGCGACTACTGCACGCAATATTTCGAGAGCGATTACCAGCTGATCCAAAGACTGTGCAGTGAAGAAGGCATCGCCTGGCACCACCAGCACAGCCCGGATGGTCACCATCTGGTGTTCAGCGACCATCAGACCTTCTTTCCCAAACTCGGCGCAACGCCGTATCAGCAAGGCTCCGGGCAGGTGGCCGATCATCCGGTGGTCAGCCAGTTCTCCCAGCGTTTCAGCACCCGCACCAGCACCGTCACCCGCCGCGACTATGACTTCACACTGCCCAGCCGGTTAGTGGAAAGCCGGGCCTCCGCCAAGG
>Ga0247821_10002190_pt1 | contig 10757 bp, 7 predicted proteins | sample 13C_Glycerol_Day_FD_192481 | JGI IMG/M metagenome (GOLD analysis project Ga0247821, IMG submission 192481) | Soil microbial communities from agricultural site in Penn Yan, New York, United States - 13C_Glycerol_Day14 | ecosystem: Environmental > Terrestrial > Soil > Agricultural land | place... | reverse complement strand
GTTCGTTTACAGCTCACCTCCTGGTCACGGGTCGATGACGATGGTGCACACCACGGTCTGGGGCTCGAGATTGGTGAGCTCGAGGAACCCGTCACCCGATGCCGGAGTGGTGAAGTCCGGGTCGGGCAGGCCGGGCACGCAGTCGATCGTCGATGAGGTTCCGCCCGGAATCAGCGAGTCGACCGTCACCCTGAGGTTCGTCAGCGGCATGTTCTCGAATGCCAACGACGCGCCCGGGGTGATCGGGTCGCAGTCCGCTTCGCTCTCGCTCACCCACGCGGTCTGCGGGTTGGTCGAGATCGCGTGGTACCCGGAGGGCACCGTCTCGGTGACCGTGTAGGCGCCGATGCCGGGCAGATCGCTCACGAGCAGGCCGGGAACGCAGGCCGTGCCGTTCGCGTCGGTCACGGCGGTCACGCCGGCGGGAACGCCGTTGCCGGTCACCGTGAACGTGACCCCAGCGTGCGGGATCTCGTTGTCCGGGTCGTCCGCGTGCTTGGCGGTCTTCGTGATGAGGATCGCGCCGCGCTCACGGGCGTCGTGGAACGTGCAGGTCACGGTCTCTCCGGCGGAGAGTGCGATCGCCGTCACGGGCGAACTGTCGCTGCACGTCGCGCTCACCAGGTTCCAGAAGGCAGGAACCGTCTCACCGACGTCGTAGGTGCCAGGCGGGAGATTCGAGAATGTCCTCGCGTCCTTACCCGCTGCTCCTGCAGCCGTCGTCGTGAGCGTGAACGGGCTGGGCGTCAGCGTGTTCGACGTGAAGACGAACGCGCCGGAGCCGTCATCGGTGATCTTCTCGACCACGATCGTGCCGCGGGCCCGGTTGGTGAAGGTGCAGTCGACGGATTGCGTCGACGCCGTCAGGTTGAACGTGACGGTGCGGGTTCCGACATTGGTCGTCGGCACCACGCCGACGCTCGCAGAGCAGTCGATCGACGCGAGGTCCCAGCCGGTGGGCGGGGCATCCTCACTGACGGTCAGGCCATTGCCGAAGAACACGCCGGTGAATGTCTTCACGCCGTCATCCTGCAACGTGAACGTGTTCACGCTCGCCGGTGACGTCGTGAAGGCCTTCGTGAAGTTGAAGTTCGTCGTGTTCGGGTTCTCCTCGGGGTCGGTCTGCTTGCGGATCGTGACCGAGGCGCAGTTGGTGATGTTCGTCGGCGCGGGCGCGATGAAGTCCTTCATCGCAGCCGTGAACGAGTCGGACGAGCGGCTCTTCAGGTAGGCGCTGCCGAACGACTCGCAGCTGTTCGGGTCGCTGATCGCGTTGAAGTCGACCGTCGCCTCACCGAAGGTACGCGGAGAGATCGACCCGAGGCCGCCGGACTCCCCAGCGGGGATCGCGGTGGTGTTGATCGACCCGGTCGCGTCGCCGGCTGCCGTCAGGTTCGCGCGCGTTCCCCAGCACGGAGTGCTGTTGGACGCCTCGCACTGACTGCCGGCGCCACTCGCGACCCACCTCGACACGAAGAGCTGCGGGTTGGTGCCGCCCTGCGAGAGGTCGTACTGGATCAGCAGGTCGCCTGCAGTGCGCACCGGGGTCACGCCGTTGCTCGAGATGGTCGACGACTTGTTGAACTCGAAGTCCATGTTCGTCGTGCCGCTCGGCTCCTGGACGCGATGCCAGAACATGTGCAGGAACTTGCCATCCGGGTTCGTCTCGAGATACGTGCTGAAGTTCAGCAGGTCGCTCTTGTTCGGCGGGATGCTGCCGTCGACGACGGACGGAACCGGCGTGTCCTCCTTCGAGCCCTGGCCGAACGAGTCGTCGGTCGCGCCGGTCGGCTTGTCGGGCTTCGGTACGTCGGCGACGCTCAGCCAGTCGATGGACGTCTGAGGGGCTGGTGGGGTGGCGACGTCGTCCACCTTGAGGTTCGCATTCGTGTCGATCTCGAAGTTGCTGCCGGGCAGGCTCACCTCGGGATGACTCGCCTCGGCGGGGCCTGCCGCGATGACGCCGGTGAGCACGAGTGCGCCCGCCGCGGCGATCGCGACGATCCGGCTTCGTCGTCGATCCGGCGGACAGTCGGAGATGTCGGCACGTGGACGGTTGAAGAAAGGCATCGTCGCCTCCGGGGGTGTTGCAGTTCGTCCGGTTCGGGTGAGCCGGACGCATCCCTCCGAAGGGCGGTGCGTGGCGGTGTGCCGGGCGCGCGGGAGACGCGCCGGCGCCTTGTCGTGAGGCCGGAGTCGCGGGGATCGGCGTCCGGCTGCATCGTCCCCGAAGGGAAGTATCACGTTCGGGCTGAGAGTACACCCGGGGTGTATCGGCGTGGGGTGAAATCGAGAGATGCTCACCCTCCAAAACGGGGGCCATGAGCCCTCGATCGTGAGAAGGTGAATCATGGTCGAATCCCAATCGGATGCCTCCGGCAGCGTGCAGACGGGGGGCGAATCGACGCCCGCGCCGAAGAGCCTGGCGCACCGGTTCATGCGCACGACGTTCGCCACCGAGGAGTCGGTCTACGGCGTGATCCTCGTGTCCGGCATGATCATCGTCGCGGGCGGGCACGGCGAATCCTCCTGGACGGTGTTCTGGACGGTGCTCATCACCGTGGTCGTGTTCTGGGCGGCGCACGTCTACGCCGGCACGGTCGCCCGGCACGGACTCGATCTCGATCGCATGATCGGCATCCGTGAGGCGTTCGTCATCTCGTTCCGGCGGTCGCTCGGGCTCCTGGCCTCCGCGCTCATCCCGTCGTTCATCCTGCTCCTCGGCACCACCCGCGCCATCCCCGATGCGTACGCGATCTGGCTGGCGCTCTGGGTGGGCGTGATCGTGCTCGCGGTGCTCGGATGGATCGCCTTCTCCCGCCGTGGGTCGCCCTGGCCGATCCGCCTTGCCGGAGCGCTCGGCACCGCGTCGTTCGGCATCGCGATGATTGCGATGAAGGCCTTCATTCATTGAAGGTGATGCGCGTGACGCCCTCATCGCGCTAGGTTTCGTGCAAAGGGGGCGGACATGTCTGATGCAGGGACGTCGCAACTCGAAGCCAGGATCGCGGCGCTCGAAGCCGAGAACGCCGCATTGAAGTCCGCGGCGGTCACGGCGAGGCCGGTCGACGGCACGGATGCCGCGAGCCCGCCGCCGCGCGAACGCCGCCGCCGCGGGCGCACCGTGGCCGCCGTCGTGCTTGTCGTCGTCGCCCTGCTGCTCGCTCCAGTTGCGGTGATCTCGGCGTGGGCACGGATCCAGCTCGTCGACACCGACCAGTTCGTCGCCACGTTCGCGCCGCTCGCCGAGGAACCGGCGGTGCAGGCCTACATCGGCGACCAGGTCACCGCGGCGATCGAGGAGCAGGTCGACATCCCGGCACTGACCTCCGACCTCTTCGACGGCATCAAGGAGCTCGACCTCTCGCCGCGCGCCGAGCAGGCGCTCGGGTTGCTCGAGGCGCCCGCCACCCAGGGGCTCCAGTCGCTCGTCTCGGGCATCGTCGAGCGGCTCGTCGAGTCGCCGGCATTCGCCGACATCTGGCGCGCGGCACTCACCCGCAGCCACCAGGCCTTCGTCGCCGCGGTGCAGGGTGATCCCAACGCCGCGCTCGCGATCGGCGGCGACGGCACCGTCTCAGTGCAGCTCGGCCCCATCATCGAGGCCGTGAAGGACCGCCTCGAGCAGCAGGGCGTGGCCTTCGCCGCCAACATCCCCGTGGTCGAGAAGAGCATCGTCATCGCCCAGAACGACGCGTTCGTGCTCGTCCAGACGGTCTACTCGCTCGCGGTCGCCGTCGGCACGTGGCTCCCGTGGATCTGCCTCGCGCTGCTGGCAGCCGGCGTGTTCGTCGCGAAACGCCGCACCGTCGCCTTGGTGTGGACTGCAGGTGGACTCGCGCTCACGATGCTCCTCCTCGCCGCCGGCCTCGGCGTCGGCCGCACGTTCTTCATCGGCACCGTGAGTCCGTCGATCATGCCGTCCGACACGGCCTCCGTGCTCTTCGACGGCCTCGTCGAGCTCATGCTCTCGACCATCGTCGCGTTCCTCGTGCTCTCGATCCTCGTCGCCGTGATCGCCTGGTTCTCGGGGCCCTGGCGACCGGCGCGGGCGGCCAGGGAGTTCGCCGGCGCCGGATTCGCGAGCGCTCGCATGGCCGCCGCCCGGCACGGCGTGACGACCGGATCGTTCGGCATCGGCCTCGACCGGTGGCGTGGGGCCGTCTACATCGCCATCGCGTTGATCGCGGCGGCGGTGGTGCTCTTCAACCGGCCGGTCACGGTCGGCGCGGTCATCTGGACCGTGATCGTGGCCCTGATCGCGGTGGTGATCGTGGAGCTCCTACGCCGGCCGGCCGATGAGGTCGCGGCAACGCAGGCGGCGGCCGCGGTGGCTCGCGCCGAGGACGACGCGGAGGCGGCTGCGGCATCCGACGACGCCGACGCGCCGACGGAGGAGCTCGTCGACGTGGTCGTCGTGCCGTCCGGCGACTCGCCGTCCGAGCCTCCGAGTCCGCCCGATCCTGCACGTCGCGCCGACTGAGCGGCGCCCTCCGGGATAGGCTCCCGGAGGAATGAGACGCACGACGATCGCCCTGCTGGCCGCCCTCGAGGCATCCGTCGCGGCGCTCATCGGCTTGGGCATCGCGCTCGTGCCGCTCATGCTGCTCTGGGCACTGCACTTCGGCCTCGCCGTCGACGCGACCGTGTTCCTCCGCACCGCCGCCGACGTCTGGCTGCTCGGCCACGGCGTCGACCTCGTGGTGCAGCTCGACCCGGTCACGGCGGGGCGAATCGCGCTGCCGGGCGCGGGCGACCCGTTCCCCATCACGATCGCGCTCCTCGGCTTCGCGCTCATCACGGTCGCGTTCGGCCGACGCATCGGCCGCCGCTCGGCCGCGGGCGGCCACTCGTTCAGCGGGGGCATCGCGGCGGTCGTCGTCTTCGCGCTCGCCGGCGCCGGGCTCGCCCTCGCCGCTGGCGTGGATGCCGCACGCGCCGACCCGCTGCAGGCCGCGCTGATCCCGGCCGGCATCGTCGCGCTCGGCGTCGTCCTGGGCGCGGTCGGCGAGGTGCTGCGCACCGAGCCTCCGACGGATGCCGCAACCGGAGTCGTGCGCCGCGCGCTCGCCGCCCTCCCACCCGGCCTCGTCGCGGGCGCTCGCGCCGCGGTGCGCATCGGCGCCGGAGCCGCCTTCGGCGTGCTGGCACTCGCCGCGGTGCTCGTGGCCGTGCTCATCGCCCTCGACTACGCGACCATCGCCGCCCTGTACCAGGCACTCGGCGCGGGCGTCGACGGCGGCATCGCCCTGACCGTCGCCGAGCTCGCGCTGCTGCCGAACATCGTGATCTGGACGGCGGCGTGGCTGCTCGGGCCGGGCTTCGCGATCGGCACGGGCAGCCTCGTCTCGACGGGGGGCACCCTGCTGGGTCCGGTGCCCGGCATCCCGCTGCTCGGCGCACTGCCCACCGACACCCCGGCGCTCGGTGCCCTCTGGCTCCTGGTGCCCGTGCTGCTCGGGTTCGTCGGCGCATGGGTCGTGTCGGCCGGCGGCGACGCCGATCGCTCCGTCCCGCGGACCGCCGGCTGGTGGGCGCCGCTCGCCGTGGCGGCGGGGGCCGCCGCCACCGCGGCGGCCGTGCTGGGCCTCCTCGCCTGGTGGTCGGGCGGTGCGGCCGGGCCGGGGCGGCTCGCCGACGTCGGGCCCGTGCCGCTCGCCGTGGCGGGAGTTGCCGCGGCCACGGTGGGCATCGGCGCGCTCGTCGGCGGCTACGCCGCGCGCCTCCGCGGGCGGGGAACCGACGACCCCGGTGCATCCGAGCCGGCCCACGCCGCGATGGCCGACGCCTTCGATCGCTGATCCCACCTGCCGCCGCCGCCGCGCGGTGCTAGCCTGCGCGTGACGACGTGATGGAGGGGGTTCCCATGTCGGCACCGAACACACAGGACGCGCCGCTGGCTCCCGCCGGAGCAGGCAAGGGCCTGGCCACCGGAACGCTCGGCCTCTTCGGCTCGACGGTCATCGGACTGGCCTCGACCGCGCCGGTCTACTCGCTCGCGGCGACGCTCGGCTTCGTCGTGCTCACGGTCGGCGAGCAGGCGCCGATCGCCTTCGTCATCGCCTTCGTGCCGATGCTGCTCATCGCGTTCGCCTATCGCGAGCTGAACAACGAGGTGCCCGACTGCGGCACCACGTTCACCTGGGCGACGAAGGCGTTCGGACCGTGGGTCGGGTGGCTCGGCGGCTGGGGGGTCGCGGTCGCCGGCACCATCGTGCTCGCCAACCTCGCGCAGATCGGCGGCATCTACTTCTGGCTGCTCGTGGCGCCCGACCTCGCCGAGAACGTGTTCGTGGTGACCCTCACCGGCGTGGTGTTCATCGCGCTCATGAGCTGGATCAGCTGGCGCGGGCTCGAGATCGGCGAGCGGATGCAGAACGTGCTGCTCGGCATCCAGTACCTCGCCCTCGTGCTGTTCGTGGTGTTCGCGGCCTGGCACGTCATCGCCGGCACGGCGCCTGAGGGCTCGACGACGCCCGAGCTCAGCTGGTTCAATCCGTTCGCGTTCGGCTCGTTCGACGCGTTCGTCGAGTCGGTGCTCCTCGCCCTCTTCATCTACTGGGGCTGGGACACCTGCCTCGCGCTCAACGAGGAGACCCGCGACCCGAAGCGCATCCCCGGTCGGGCCGCGGTGCTGACGACGCTCATCCTGCTCGTCACCTACGTCGGCGTCACGGTCGCCGCGATGTCCTACGTGGGGCTCGGCGACACGGGCATGGGACTCGGCAACGAGGGCAACGCCGACGACGTCTTCTTCGCCCTCAAGGACGCGCTGTTCGGCCCGTGGGCGTGGCTGCTGGTGGTCGCCGTCATGATCTCCGCGATCTCGTCGACGCAGACGACGATCCTCCCCACGGCGCGCGGAACCCTCGCGATGGCGGTCTACAAGGCGCTGCCGAAGCGGTTCGCGACGGTGCATCCGCGGTACCGCACCCCGTCGTTCTCGACGCTGCTGATGGGGTTCGTCGCGATCGTCTTCTACGTCGTGATGACCCTGATCAGCGACAACATCCTCCAGGACACGATCCTCTCGCTCGGCCTCGCGATCGCGTTCTACTACGCGATCACCGGGTTCGCCTGCGTCTGGTACTTCCGCCGCACGCTGTTCACGTCGTGGCGCAACTTCTGGAACCGGCTGGTGTTCCCACTGGTGGGCGCCGTGCTGCTCACGGGCGCCTTCATCTACTCGGCGATCGACATGCTCGATCCCGACTACGGGTACACGGTGCTGTTCGGGGTCGGCGGCGTGTTCGTCGTCGGCGTGGGCTCGCTGCTGCTCGGCGCCGTGCTGATGGTGGTGTGGTCGTTCTTCGCCGACGCGAAGCCGTTCTTCCGGGGCCAGTCCTTGAACGAGGAGACCGAGGTGCTCGTCCCCGACGAGGCGCTGCCGCTGCCACGATCAATCGACGGCGGCGTCTGAGCCCCGGCGGCGTCTGAGCGACGACGGCGCGCGAGCAGCGGATGGCCCGAACGGCGCGCATCGGCGCAGCGGGTAGGCTCGAGGGGTGCAGAAGCTCGTCGTGCTCATCTCGGGCACTGGCTCCAACCTCCGCGCCCTCCTCGAGGCTTCCGAAGACGCCGAGTTCCCGGCGCGGGTCGTCGCCATCGGCGCCGACCGCGAGGCCGACGGCCTCCTGTTGGGCGAGGAGTTCGGCATCCCCACCTTCACGGTGCCGTACACGGCGTATCCCGATCGAGACGCCTGGGGCGCGGCCCTGATCGAGCAGGTGCGGCAGTGGGGGCCCAGCCTCGTCATCCTGTCCGGCCTCATGCGGCTCGTGCCGCCGGCCGTCGTCGACGCCTTCTCGCCGCATCTCATCAACACGCACCCCGCCTACCTGCCCGAGTTCCCGGGCGCCCACGGCGTGCGCGACGCGCTCGCCGCCGGCGTCGACCAGACCGGGGCCACGCTCATCGTCGTCGACAACTCCGTCGACGGCGGCCCGATCATCGCGCAGGAGCGCGTGCCGGTGCTGCCCGACGACACCGAGTCGACCCTCCACGACCGCATCAAGCCGGTCGAGCGCCGCCTGCTGATCCAGGCCGTGCTCGACATCGCCAACTCGCACCTCGACCTGAAGGAGCTCAGCCGATCATGAGCGGCCCCACGCACGACCCGAGCCTCTACCGCGACCGCGACCTCGTCCCGGTGCGCCGAGCGCTCCTCTCGGTCAGCGACAAGTCGCGCATCGTCGAGCTCGCGGCCGCCCTCGCGGACGCCGGCGCCGAGATCGTCTCCACCGGCTCGACCGCGCAGGCCGTCCGCGACGCGGGCTTCCCGGTGACGGATGTCGCGAGCATCACGGGCGCGCGCGAGATGCTCGACGGCCGCGTCAAGACGCTGCACCCGGCGGTGCACGCTGGACTCCTCGCCGACCTCCGGCTCGAGCACCACGAGCGCGAGCTCGGCGACCTCGACATCGAGCCCTTCCAGCTCGTCGTCGTGAACCTGTACCCGTTCGCCGCGACGGTCGCGGCCGGGGCATCCGAGTTCGACGCCGTCGAGCAGATCGACATCGGCGGCCCGGCCATGGTGCGCGCCGCCGCGAAGAACCACGCGAACGTCGCGATCGTCGTCTCACCCGACGGCTACGACGAGGTCATCGCCGCGATCGCCGCGGGCGGCACCACGCTCGCGCAGCGCAAGGCGCTCGCCCGCGAGGCGTTCCGCCACACCGCCTCGTACGACGTCGCGGTGGCATCCTGGCTCGGCAGCGTGGTCGCGCAGGACCAGCCCGTCGAGGAGTCGCCGTTCCCGGCTTGGGTCGGCGGCACGTGGACCAAGGACGCCGACCTCCGCTACGGCGAGAACGCGCACCAGCGCGCCGCGCTGTACGCCTCCACGGGTGGCCGCCCCGGCATCGCGCAGGCCGTGCAGCTGCACGGCAAGGAGATGTCGTACAACAACTACGTCGACGCGGATGCCGCGGTGCGGGCCGCGTTCGACTTCGACGAGCCGGCCGTCGCGATCATCAAGCACGCCAACCCGTGCGGCATCGCGATCGCCTCGCCCGGGGCATCCGACCCCATCGCCGACGCCCACCGGCGCGCGCACGAGTGCGACCCCGTGTCGGCGTTCGGCGGCGTCATCGCCGCGAACCGCACCGTGACGCTCGCGATGGCCGAGACCGTCTCGGGCATCTTCACCGAGGTGCTCATCGCGCCCGCCTTCGAGGGCGAGGCGCTCGAGCTGCTCGCCCGGAAGAAGAACCTCCGCCTGCTCACGCTGCCCGAGGGGTTCGCACCCACGGCGGTCGAGCTCCGGCAGGTCTCGGGCGGGCTGCTCCTGCAGCAGGCCGACCGGCACTTCGCCGCGGCATCCGAGTGGACGCTCGCAGCGGGCGAACCCGCCGACGAGGCGACCCTCGCCGACCTCGAATTCGCGTGGAAGGCGTGCCGTGCCGTGAAGTCGAACGCGATCCTGCTCGCGTCGGGCGGGGCGTCGGTCGGCGTGGGCATGGGGCAGGTGAACCGCGTCGACTCGTGCCGGCTCGCCGTCGAGCGCGCCGGGGACCGGGCCGCGAGCTCGGTCGCGGCATCCGACGCCTTCTTCCCGTTCGCCGACGGGCTGCAGATCCTCATCGATGGCGGCGTACGGGCGGTCGTGCAGCCGGGCGGGTCGGTGCGCGACGAGGAGGTCGTCGCGGCGGCCCGCGCCGCCGGCATCACGATGTACTTCACCGGGGAGCGGCACTTCTTCCACTGAGCGCAGTGCGGCACGCGACAGGTGCGCCGCGGCGGTACGCTTGAGGTGAGCGGCGCTCAGAAGGCGCCCACCGCCGTTCCGCCCACGAAGCGGATGAACAAGGAGAACGATCGATGACGATCACCCACGCCCCGGCCACCCCCGAAGCCGAGGTCAGCGCAGCACTTCCCACCGAGGCCCCCGACCACGAGCGCGTGCTCATCACCCGAGGCGCCCGGTCCGGACTCACCATCATCGTCGCCGTCCACTCGACGCGCCTCGGCCAGGCCCTCGGCGGCGCGCGCCTCTGGCGCTACGGACACTGGACCGACGCCCTCGCCGACGCCCTCCGGCTCTCGCAGGCGATGACCATGAAGAACGCCGCGGCCGGCCTCGCCCGAGGCGGCGGCAAGTCCGTGGTCTGCATCCCCTCCGGCGTCACGCTCGACGAGCAGACGACCCACGACGCCATGCTCGACCTCGGCGACGCCGTCGAGTCGCTCGGCGGCGCCTACATGACCGCGGAGGACGTCGGCACGAGCGCCGAGCTCATGGCCGTCGTGCACGAGCGCACCGAGCACGTGTGCGGCCTCCCGGCCGACCAGGGCGGAGTGGGCGAGCCTGCGGACGCCACGGCGGCAGGCGTGCATGCTTCGATCCTCGCAACGCTCGACCACGTCTTCGGCTCGGCCGACGTCGCGGGCCGCCACTTCGTCGTCGCCGGACTCGGCCAGGTGGGCGGCCGGCTCGCCCGGAGCCTCGCCGCGGCAGGCGCCCGGCTCACGGTGACGGATGTCGCGGAGTCCAAGCGCGCCCTCGCCGACGAGCTCGGCGCCGCATGGGTGGAGCCGAACGAGGCCCACCTCGTCGAGGCCGACGTGTTCGTGCCCTGCGGGCTTGGTGGCGTGCTCACCCGCGAGGTCGTCGACGCGCTGCGCGTGCGCGCCGTCGTCGGCGCCGCCAACAACCAGCTCGCCTCGCGCGAGGTCGCCGGCCGCCTCACCGAGCGCCGGATCGTGTGGGCGCCCGACTTCGTGGTCAACGCCGGCGGCGTGATCTACCTCGACGTGGC
>Ga0247821_10002189_pt1 | contig 10759 bp, 6 predicted proteins | sample 13C_Glycerol_Day_FD_192481 | JGI IMG/M metagenome (GOLD analysis project Ga0247821, IMG submission 192481) | Soil microbial communities from agricultural site in Penn Yan, New York, United States - 13C_Glycerol_Day14 | ecosystem: Environmental > Terrestrial > Soil > Agricultural land | place... | reverse complement strand
ACGTCAACCCGTACCTGATGCTCCTGGCCCGCAATGGCACACTGGTGCTGGTCGGCGCACTGGAGCCGCTGGAGCCCATCCATGGCGCCTTGCTGGCGGTCAACAACCGCTCGATTACCGGGGCGTTGATCGGTGGCCTGCAGCAGACCCAGGAACTGCTGGACTTCTGCGCCGAGCACCAGGTGCTGCCCAGCTGCGAGATGATCGACATTCAGGACATCAACCAGGCGTTCACGCGCATGCACAACAACGATGTGAAGTACCGCTTTGTAATCGACATGGCGTCGCTTAAATCCCTCGGGGAGAGCATCTAGTGCTTTGAAAACCGCCTCTCCGGTGGGAGCGGGCTTGCCCCGCGATGGCGAGCTGTCTGCTACATCGCATCGCGGGGCAAGCCCGCTCCCACCGAGTGCAAAAAACCTACCCGCTTCGAGGGGGCGCAGCCCGGGCCTGCGGGCCTAAGGTGGCACAAAGCAGCCACCGTATCCTGAGGTCAAACAATGATTCCGCGTACCCTTTTCGATCATGAACATGAAGCGTTCCGCAGCACTGTCCGGCGTTTTCTCGCCGAGGCGTGCACGCCTTTCCATGAGCAGTGGGAGGAGGATCACCTGGTGCCGCGCCAGGTATGGGCGCGCGCCGGTGAACTGGGCATGCTCAATGCCACCACGCCAGAGGCCTATGGTGGCCTGGGACTGGATCGGCGCTTTTCGATGATCGCCGTCGAGGAAGTCGCCCGGGCGGGACTGTCGGGTCTCAATGGCTTCAATGTCCATGACATCTGTGCCGGTTACCTGATCAACTTCGGCACCGAGGCGCAAAAACAGCAGTGGCTGGCAAAAATGGCCAGCGGAGAGGCCATCGCCGCCGTGGCCATGACCGAACCCGACACCGGATCCGACCTGCAGGCGGTGAAGACCCGCGCAGTGCTCGACGGCGACGAGTATGTCATCAACGGTGCCAAGACGTTCATCTCCAACGGCACCAACTGCGACCTCATTGTGGTGATCGCCAAAACCGGTAACAGCGGCAAGGGCTCGCGGGACATTTCGCTGATTCTGGTGGAAGCCGACCGTGCGGGGGTCAGCAAGTCCAAGCCGCTGCGCAAGGTCGGCATGCACGCCCAGGACACCACCATGCTGTTCTTTGAGAATGTGCGTGTACCCAAGGCCAACATCCTCGGTGGCGAGCCCGGCCAGGGCTTTTACCAACTGATGAAAGAGCTGGCCTGGGAGCGCCTGAGCATTGGCATCCTGGCGATTGCCGCGAGTCAGGCGGTACTGGAGCAGACCATTGCCTACACTCGCGAACGCAAGGCTTTCGGCACACCGATCATCGCGTTCCAGAATTCACGCTTCAAACTGGCCGAGCTGAAAACCGAGATTGCCCTTGGGCAGACCTTCGTCGATCGCTGCATGGAACTGATCCTGCAGCACCAGCTGAGCCCGGAGGCGGCCGCAGCGGCCAAGCTCTGGTGCACCGAACTGTATTCGAAGGTGGTTGACCAGTGCGTGCAGTTGCATGGCGGCAACGGTTACATGCTTGAGTATCCGGTGGCGCGCCATTACCTGGATAGCCGGGTCAACCGTATCTACGGTGGCGCCAACGACATCATGCGCGAGTTGGTAGCCCGCACCCTATAATGACTGACGCGCTGTGCGCTCCCCCCCTCGCTTATAGGGGGGGAAGCCGCTGTTTTATGCGCCACCCTCTATGCCCACAATGGCCGCCCAGGTTGCCAGAGGTCAGCAGGTGGTGACAGGTTGTGCTGACTTTTGACCGATCTTCGGGTACAAAATCCGACAAAAAAGCCAGAACGTGGCCAGTGAAGCCAGATCATCCAGCGCTTATCCCGCTGTTTCGATGCGTTCGGATCGGAGACCCGTCAGACATGCATACCGACAAGCTTCTCGTATCGACCAAATTCGCTCCCCCGCGTATCGGCACGCAGACGATCATGCGCCAACGCTTGCTGGAGGAGCTGCAGAGCATGTCGCACTGTCGTGTTGGCCTGATTACCGGCAGCCCCGGTTTCGGCAAGACCACGCTGCTGGCCCAATGGCGCCAGGTGATGATGCGTTCGGGCGCGGAGGTGGCCTGGCTGTCGCTGAGCGCAGATGACAAGCACCTGTCGATTTTCTTCGCTTATCTGCGCGGTGCCCTGCAGCGGTTGGGCATTGCCCTGGACAGCGGCATCCCGTTGGAGGGCGCGCGCCAGGAACTGATCGACGAAGTCGTCGCGGCGATTGTCGAAGGCGCAGCTGCGATCAACAAGGAGCTGTACCTGGTCGTCGATGACTACCAGCATGTGATTGACCCGCGCGCCCATCAGTTAATGCAGAAACTGCTGGATCACAGCCCGGAGAACCTGCATTTCGTCCTGTCCTCGCGGGTCGGCCCGCCCCTGAGTTTCAGCCGCCTGCGCCTGAGCGGGCAGTTGGTGGAGATCGACTGTGCCGCCTTGCCTTTTGACCTGGGCGAATCGCGGGCTTTCCTCGAACAGAACCTGGCGGCGCTCAAGCTCAGCCCCGAGGAGCTGCACCAGATCCACGAGCTCACCAGCGGCTGGCCGGCGACCCTGCAATTGGTGATCATCCTCCTGCGCAGCGATCCTGAGGCGCGCGGTACCTTGCGCGAGATGGGCTGGCGCTCTGACGATTTGCAGAGCTATCTGGCGGAAAACGTGATGGCCCATCTGCCTGGCGAACTGGCCACCTTCATGGAAAGCATCAGCATCTGCCGTCGTTTTAACGCCTCCCTGGCGCAAGCGGTGACCGGCAACGAGTCGGCGCAGGCGATGTTGAAGCGGCTCGACGAAGACAATCTGCTGATTTTTCGCGTCGAAGCCGATGATCGCCAGCCCTGGTACCGCTTTCATGCCTTGTTTGGCGATTTTCTCGCGACCCGGCTGGCGCGCCGTGACAGCACCTCGCAAACCGATCTGCATTGCCGTGCCGCGCACTGGTTCGCCGAACGTAAATTACTCGCCGAGGCCGTGCGCCATGCGACGCAGGCCGGCGATCTGGGGTTTGCTGCCCAGGTGATCGAGCGGGCGGCGCCGGCGACCTGGAGCCTGGGGCAGCTCAGCCCGCTGTTGCGGCTGCTGGACCGATTGCCGCAAGACATCCTGTTCTCCCGGCCGCGGTTGTTCTTCCTCGGCTGTCTGGCCTATGCACTGACCGCACGTCCGGCCAAGGCCGAGGCCTGGCTCGAACAGTTCCGTCATAGCGGTGCGGCGCATCAGGACGACGTGGCCTATCGCCTGCCGCTGGTGCAGGCCACTATCGAACTGCAGCGCGATCGCACCGAGCCGATCATCGATCTGCTGAAGGACTTTCAGGCATTGCCGGATGATTACTCGGTCACCCGCTACGGCGCACCGGCCTTGTTGGCCATCGCCTACCTGGCTGCCGGGAGGATGGAGGAAGCCTTGCGCTGCCTGGATGACAATCCGATTCCGGCGTCCGAGCAGGATGCCGAAATGGCCTTGGTGGCCCAGGGGGCACGGACCCTCTGCTATCTGCAGGAGGGCCGGATTGTTGAGGCTGAGCGCGTTGGCTCAGAGCAGCTTGCGCGTGCGGTGTCGGTTCACGGCCATCGCTCTGCCAGCGCCTACCTGGGCGCGGCGACCCTGGCCGAAGTGTACCGGGAGCTGGATCGAACCGACGAGGCACGGGAAATCCTCGCCAATCGTAGCGGTCTGTTGCAGTGGGCCATGCCCGATACCATGCTGCGCGCGACGATCTGCCGTGCCCGCCTGGACTTGCTGCAAGATTGCGCCGCCGTGGCCATGGCCTTCCTTGAGCGCCAGGAACGCCACTTCCGCACCATCGGCCAGGACCGCGCGCTGGTTCACTGTCTGGCCGAGCAAGTGCGCATCGCCCTGCTAGAAGGTGACAAGGCACACGCCACCGAGCAGGTCGGCAAGTTGCAGGCCTTGGCGGCGCTTCACCAAGACGCTCTGGGCTTTCAGGCAGACATCGTGGCGATGGCGGCGTTGGCGCGGGCGCGTCTGCTGCTTGCCACCAACTACCCGGATAAAGCCTTGCACGAGCTGGAAACCCTCGAGCGCTACGCCAAAGCGTATCGGCGCGGACAATTGCAGGTAACCGCTCATGTGTTGATGGCAAGCGCCTGGGCTGATCTGATGCAGCCGGAGCAGACGCAAATGCATCTGCTGGCGGCGCTGTCCCAGGGCCGTGAGCTGGGCCTGGTGCGCACCTTTCTGGATGAAGGCGAGGTGCTGCGCAAGATGCTTGCGGCGCTGGAGAACACCCCGCTGGCCGCGCAGGAGGCAACCTACCTGGGATTACTGCTCGAGCGCTTTGGGCAAGGCGGGGCGGGGCGTACCAGCGATCCGTCGGCCAGCGGTGCGCCTTCGATGCTGACCCCGCGAGAATTGGCGATCCTGCAATTGATCAGCCAGGCGATGGCCAACAAGCGCGTCGCGCTGACCCTGAACATTTCGCTGGAAACGGTGAAATGGAACCTGAAAAACATCTACGCCAAGCTCGGGGTTTCCAGCCGCTACGACGCGGTGTCCTGGGCCCGCAAGCACGGCCTGATCGAGTAAGCACCAAACCTCCCGTGGCGTGCAGGCCAGGCGCGTTGCGTGGACATGCCTGGCGTTGCGCGCACGGGTGGTTTGCCGGTCTAGCCTAGGCCGGCTGGCAACACGCCGGCCAACCCCGGATGGGGGGGTGCTGAAACTGCTTCGAGTAACGGCGCAAATCCCCCCCGCCCTGAGGGGGCGGCTCCTTGATACCTCCTCCTATGATCGATTCAACGCCCCCCGCGAGGGCGGCAGAACGATGAGCCGAGGAGAAAACCAGCAATGATCCCGCGTAGCCTGTTTGATCATGAGCACGAGGCGTTTCGCGACAGCGTGCGACGCTTCCTGGCGCAGCAATGTGCGCCTTGCCAGGAACAGTGGGAAGCCGATCATCGGGTGCCCCGGGACATCTGGCAGCGTGCCGGCGAGCTGGGCATGCTCAATGCGACCACGCCGCAAGCCTATGGTGGGCTCGGTCTGGACCGGCGCTTCTCGATGGTCGCCACTGAGGAAATCTACCGCGCCGGCCTGGCCTCCGGGCTGATCGGTTTCGGTGTGCATGACATCGTCGCGGGCTATCTGGTGAATTTCGGCAGCGAAGCGCAGAAGCACGCCTGGTTGCCGAAGATGGCGGCAGGGCAAGCCATCGGCGCCGTGGCCATGACCGAACCCGACACCGGTTCTGACCTGCAGGCGGTCAAGACCCGCGCCGTGCTCGACGGTGATGAGTACGTCATCAATGGCGCCAAGACCTTCATTTCCAACGGCAGCAACTGCGACATCGTGGTGGTGGTGGCCAAGACCGGCAACTCGGGCAAAGGCGCCCAGGACACCTCGCTGATTCTGGTCGAAGCGCACCGTGCAGGCTTCAGCCGTTCCCAGCCATTGCGCAAGGTCGGCCTGCATGCCCAGGACACCACCATGTTGTTCTTCGAAGACGTGCGCGTACCGAAGGAAAACCTGTTGGGCGGCGTGCCAGGGCAGGGCTTCTTCCAGCTGATGAAGGAGCTGGCCTGGGAGCGGCTGTCGATTGCCATCAGCAGCGTCGCCGGCTCCCTGGCGGTACTGGAGAGCACCCTGGAATACACCAAGGGCCGCAATGTGTTCGGCAAACCGATTTTTGCCTTCCAGAACACCCGCTTCAAATTGGCCGACCTGAAGATGCAACTGGCCGTGTCGCAGAACTACGTCGATCGCTGCATGGAGCAGTGCCTGGCCGGCACGCTTAGCCCCGAAGCCGCCGCCGCGGCGAAATTGTGGTGCTCGGACCTCTACACCAAGGTGGTGGACGAGTGCGTGCAACTGCACGGCGGCAACGGCTACATGCTCGAGTACCCGGTCGCCCGTCATTACCTCGATCACCGCGTGCTGCGCATTGCCGGTGGCGCCAACGACATCATGAAAGATCTGGTCGGACGCACACTCTGAGCCGGGCCGCTGAGGACTACCCCATGCAATACCTGATCCCCCGTACACTGTTCAGCACCGAGCACGACGAGTTCCGCCGCGCCGCCCGCCGCTTCATGGAAGAAGAAGTGGCGCCGTTCCACGCCCAGTGGGAAAAGGACAAGTGCGTACCCCGCAAGGTATGGCGCAAGGCCGGCGAGTTGGGCATGTTGCTGCCTTCCATGCCCGAAGAATATGGCGGACCGGGTGCCGACCGCCTGTTCGATATGGTCTTCGCCGAAGAATTCATGCGCGTCGGCGCCACCGGCCTGATCGGTTTCGGCGTGCATGGCCTGGTGGCGTTTTACATCCTCAATTACGGCACCGAAGCGCAAAAGCAAACCTGGTTACCGAAGATGATCGCCGGCGAGGCGGTCGGTGCCATCGCCATGACCGAACCCAACACCGGCTCCGACCTGCAGGCAGTGCGCACCCGCGCCGTGCTGGAAGACGACCAGCTGGTGCTCAACGGGTCGAAAACCTTCATCTCCAACGGTGCCTCCTGCGACCTCGCACTGGTGGTCTGCAAGACCGGCACCAGTGGCACCGCCAAGGACATCTCGCTGGTCATCGTCGAGAAAGAGCGTGCCGGATTCAGTCGTTCGCAACCGCTGGAAAAGATCGGCCTGCATGCCCAGGACACCAGCATGCTGTTTTTCGACGACTGCCACGTGCCGGCCGAAAACGTGCTCGGTGGCGAGCAGGGGCAGGGCTTCTACCAGCTCATGCACGACCTGGCCTGGGAGCGAATCATCGGCGCCGTGGGCTTTCAGGCCCAGGCCGAAGCCGCTCTGGAACAGACCATCGAGTACACCAGCACGCGCATCGTGTTTGGCAAGCCGGTGCTCGATTTCCAGAACTCGCGGTTCACCCTTGCGCAACTGAAGACCGAAGTGCAGATCGGCCGCTCCTGGGTCGACAGCTGCATGGAACTGTTATTGCGCGGTGAGCTGAGCGCCGAGACCGCGGCCGTGGCCAAGTACTGGACCGCCGAACTCAGCAGCCGGGTGGTCGATGCCTGCCTGCAGTTGCATGGCGGCAATGGCTACATGACCGAGTACCCGATCGCCCGCTTGTACCTGGACACGCGCGGCAATCGTATCTGGGGCGGCACCAACGAAATCATGAAAGAAATCATCGCTCGCACCTTGTAAGCACATAGAGAGGAGTTCACCTGTGTCTGAAGCAATTCGTTTTGACGGTAAAGTCGCTATTGTCACCGGTGCCGGCAACGGTCTGGGACGTGCCCACGCACTGCTGCTGGGCGCCCGCGGTGCCAAAGTGGTGGTCAATGACCTCGGGGTCAGCACCGATGGGCGCGGCAGTTCCAGCGCTGCCGCCGATGCCGTGGTGGCCGAGATTCGCGCCCTGGGCGGTGAGGCAGTCGCCGATCACCATTCGGTGACTGAAGGCGAGAAAATCGTCGCCACGGCGCTGCAGGCCTTCGGCACCGTCGACATCCTGATCAACAACGCCGGCATCCTGCGTGATACCTCGTTCCACAAAATGACCGAAGAGCAGTGGGACCTGATCCAGGATGTTCACGTCAAAGGTGCGTTCCGCCTGACCCACGCGGTCTGGCCGATCATGCGCGACAAGGGCTATGGGCGCATCGTCATGACCGCTTCGGGCGCCGGCATCTTCGGCAACTTCGGCCAGTGCAACTATTCCACCGCCAAGTCCGGCCTGATCGGGTTTGCCAACTCGCTGGCCATCGAAGGTGCGAGCAAGAACATCCGTGTCAACACCATCGCCCCGATCGCTGCCTCGCGCATGGTGATTGCCAGCGGCCTGTTCCCCGAGGAGCTGCACGACAAGCTGAAAGTCGAAGACGTCGCGCCGCTGGTGGGTTGGTTGTGCAGCGAACAGTGCCCGGACACCGGTGGCCTGTTCGAGGTCGGTGGCGGCTTCCATGCCAAGTATCGCTGGGAACGCTCCCAGGGCCGCTTCCTGCACAGCAATACCCTGAGCCCGGAGCTGGTGCGTGACAATTGGGAGCGCATCACCCGCTTCGACGAGCACAGCGTCTATCACACCAACGGCGGCGACAGCTTCAAAGAATTTTTCGCGCGAATGGAGTCGCCGGCCAAAGGCGGCAACGCCTTCGTCGATATGGAAGTGGCGGCCAATGCCGTGTCTTACCTCGAAACCGAGTACGACCAGAACGATGCGGCGCTCTATGCCCTGGCTGTCGGCGCCGCCAAGGATCCGCTGGACCGCACCGAGCTGTTGTACGTCAATGAGTTCGTCGGTGACGATTTCCGCGTGCTGCCGACCATGGCCGTACTGCCGGCCACCGAAGTGTTCCTGCGTGCCGCCAAGTCCGGCGAGCCGCAGCTCGAAGGCCTGAACCTGCCGTTCGCCAAGGGCCTGCATGGCGAGCAGTACACCGTGATGTACCGTCCGCTGCCACCGAAAGCCAAGCTCAAGCACACCATGCGCCTGAAATCTGCCATCGACAAAGGCAAGAGCTCGGTGAGCATCCTGGCCATCGAGACCACCGACGAACATGGCACGCCGCTGTTCTACAACGAGGTCACCGGCTTCTACCCAGGTGTGCCGGGGGCCGGGCTGGAGCGGGTCGCCAGCGAAGAGATCAACGTTGCGCCGGACCGCGCACCCGACGCCGTGCTCGCCGATACCACCGACGTCAACCAGGCCTTGCTCTATCGCCTGTGCGGTGACTGGAACCCGATGCACGTCGACCCGGACTATGCCGCCAAGGCCGGCTACGAGAAGCCGTTCCTGCATGGTCTGTGCACCTTCGGCTACCTCGGTCGGCATGTGATCAAAGCGTTCTGCGACAACGATTCGCGCCTGTTCAAGAGCGTGCGCGCGCGTTTTGCCTCGATCGTGATGCCTGGCGACACCCTGGAAACCCGCATGTGGCGTGAGTCTGCCACGCGCATCATCGTCGAGATGCGTGCCGTGGAACGTGACGTCATCGTGCTGAAAAATGGCGCGGTCGAACTGTTCGAATCCGTGCCGGCCTGACCCATGGTCACCTGCCGCTAGCCGGGACCGGTAGCGGCAGCTTTGTATTTCAGGAGAGCACGATGCAACGTTGCGTCAATGTGATTGGCGTAGGTATGTCCCCCTTCAAACCGGCCCAGTTGTGTCCGGACCTGTTCGCGCTGATCGGCAATACGGCCCGGCAGACACTTGTCGATGCCGGGTTGTCCAGCCGCCAGCTGACATCGATCTACGCCGCATCGGACATGCCGCAAAGCGCAACCCTGCAGCGTGCCCTCGCAAGGGTCGCGATCGAGCGGGTACCGCTACGCTACTTTGCCCCAGGTGGCGAGGAGGTCAGCCTGCTGCTGCCGTCTGCGCATCAGGCGATCGTGCAGGGGCAGGCCGAAGCCATTCTGGTGCTGGGCGTGCAGTGCGCACCTGCCTTGATGGCAACCAGCGCAGTTGCGCTGCAGCGCCTGGGCGCTACGGCGCGGGCGTACATGGCCCGTTACCAGACGCGCCGGGAAACCTTGGCCATGGTCGCCGTCAAGGCGCGTGAGCATGCAAGGTTCAATCCTGATGCGGCGTTCAACCAGACGTTGAGCCTGGATCAGGTGCTCGAAGCGCCAATGCTGGCCGAGCCCTTGACCCAGTCTCAATTCGCCTGGCCCGGCGTGGGGGTCGCGGCCGTGTTGCTGTGCTCCGGTGAGTTCGCTGCACGCCATTGCCCGGGCCCGCAGGTGCGCACCTTGGCACAGACCTGTATTTCCCCCCGGCAACTGGTCGCAACCGGCCTGGCGTCGAGCTTCGCCGATGTCGGCTACGACATCAACGCTGCCGCCGCCCAGGAGCTGTATGAACAAGCGGGCAGGGGGCCACAGGAAGTCGAGGTATGCGAGTTGCATGACAGCAGCACCCTGCACGAACTGCTGTTGTACGAGGCCCTGGGTTTCTGTCTGGAAGGCAGCGCAGAAACGATGGTCGAAGAGGGTGACAACACCTACGGCGGCAACCTGGTGGTCAACCCCAGTGGCGGCTTGCTGTCACTGAGCCAGGCGGGGGCGGCCAGCAGCCTGGCGCAATGCATCGAACTGGTGCAGCAGCTGCGCGGCAGCGCCGGCCGGCGCCAGGTGGTCAACGCACGCATCGCCTTGCAGCATCAGACCGGTACAGATGGTACGGTAATCACCACCCTTTATCAGCGCGACTGAAGCTTCGCGCAAACGTACATCAGGAAAGGTCGGGAACAGAGCACTTTCAATCGGTGGAACACCACCCTTCAGATTATGGATCTGCCATGAACAACAACAATAATCAGACTACCCTGTTGCATCGCTTCCTCCACTGGGAGCGCAGTACCCCCGATGCGATCTACCTGACCCAGCCGTTGGCCGACGGCAGCGTGCAGGACTACAGCTGGGGTGAAGTCGGCGACCAGGCGCGGCGCATGGCCGCTTACCTGCAGAGTCTGGATTTGCCGACCGGGTCCTCGATTGGCCTGTATGCCAAGAACAGCGCCCACTGGATCATCGCCGACCTGGCGATCTGGATGGCCGGGCATGTCAGTGTGCCGCTGTACACCACCGCCAATGCCGACACCGTGCGCTATGTGCTGGAGCACGCCGAGGTGCGCCTGCTGTTCGTTGGCCGCCTGGAAGGTGAGGCGGCCGGTTGGCAGGCGGTTTGCGCGGCGATCCCGGACAGCTTGCCGTTGATCGACCTGCCGCTGTCCAGTTGCGGCAAAGGGGTGTCGTGGGCGCAGATCATCGCCAGCACGGCGCCGTTGCAGACGGTGCATCAACCGGC
>Ga0247821_10002188_pt1 | contig 10763 bp, 8 predicted proteins | sample 13C_Glycerol_Day_FD_192481 | JGI IMG/M metagenome (GOLD analysis project Ga0247821, IMG submission 192481) | Soil microbial communities from agricultural site in Penn Yan, New York, United States - 13C_Glycerol_Day14 | ecosystem: Environmental > Terrestrial > Soil > Agricultural land | place... | reverse complement strand
CCCTCCAACTTGTAGCCATCCAATGACTCACCAAACTTTAAGCACCCTCCAGGCTGCATAACCACCGGCTTTGCATTCGGCTCAAGATCAAGCTCCCAAATGGCTGTTCCTTCCATGAAACTTTCCGCCACCATTATTCTGTAAACTGGAAAGGTTTCCGCACTCCTTGGCAGACAGATCGCCGGCACACCGTCGATGGACGTTATGATGGGAACACCCTTCCATCCTGAAGGCGTTGCATGAATACTGGAATTGAAAGCATAAACAAAGCAACCAGTCAGTAAAAAAATGGTTCTCAAAACCCGAATCCCGCACAGTTACGAGCAAATACTTCAGCGTCATTGACAGTTATTAAACAACATATGACGAAGCAACACCGCACACTTAACGCTACTCGCCACGTTTGCTATCACAAGGCGGTTTCACCCTTCCCCCACCAGGCAAATAGCCATACTGCAAATACTGAAAAGTCCCATCTGGAGATAGCGCAATACAAAATGAAGCACTGTAGACATCTGTTGGCCGATAAGCATCATTTAATTGGAAATTGTACACACGATTGAGTTTTAACCTTAGGGGCTTGAAATCGCCTTTATAACTAGAAAGTTCGTACCCCTCCGGAACAACACCATATACCATGCATTCACCTGGCGCCAATATCATCGGCCTACCCCCCTTTTTAAGATTGATACTCCAGAAGTCCGGGCGTTTTTTATAACTTTGAGTCAAAGAAGCCCATCCCACCGACATAGATTCCTTTACATTCCTTGGCAAGCAAATCGCCGGTTCACCATCAACACTATCGATAACACCCAACTCCAGACGACCAGACGAAGTTGCATGGACGAAAGCCGTAGTACAAAGAAGCAAAGCCACTACGAAAAAAAGCACCAACTCACCAGAGCTATGCCAGTTCGACCTATGAAAAATCATTGATCAAGCACATTCCCATTTCTACGGGCATCGCATTGTGGAATTATTTCTCCCTTTGCAGACGACCTGACGTACTGAGGATACTGCCGCTCGCCTTTATCATCCTCTAGCACACAGAACGTAGCAGAGTAAAAATGATTATGGTGCGCCACATCATTAACTCTATCGATAGAAAAATTGTAAGTGAAATTCGGCTTTAAACGCGAGAGAGTTAAATCACCTTCCCGCCTGTAACCCTTCAATTCCTCATCGAACTTTAAACACTCGCCGGACTTCAAAATTACCGGCTCAGCATTAGGCTCAAGATAAAGCGCCCAAAAAATTGATTCCTTTGTAAAGCTTTCTTCCAGCATTGCTCTATACACTGGAAAAGCCTCTACATTGCGAGGCAAACAGATCAGCGGTGCATTATCACTGGAGGAAATGACAGGTACCCCCACCCATCCAATCGGAGTGGCATTGACACCACCGCTGAGCACACACAGAAAAAGCACCCAAAGCCATTTATCAACTTTCATAGCCAGATCTCACTTAGGCAAATTACTGGTAGCGCTAGGATCCTTCAGGAACTCTCGTAGCGTAGAGGCATACTGTGAAGGTTCGTTATATTGATTCACGCGATCCCACACAGATTGTGGCCGCCGCAGAATACAGATCATGTAATAATCCGATAAAATCTCCCCCTGCTGTTCCAGATTGTAATCCGAAAGAGATTTATCTACGGACAACGAGTACTCATACACCTTCAAACCCTGACGCGTTATCGTCAGACCACGCTTTTTAACTGGATAGCCCAATTGATACTGCCACACATGAGTCATTTCGTGCATGAATAAGGCTTTGTATCTGGAGCGATCAGGATTTGAAAAATCATCCCTGTAGAGTTCGGTACTTTCCGGAAAATACATCTCCCCATTAGGCGTTACCGCAGTATTCTGAAGTCCAAAGAACACCCACCATCCGCCGTGATGCACCTTGACCTTGGTGTAATCCACGGAATCCTTAAATACTGTTCGTGCCATGGCGATTTCCCCAGCGGTCAGGGCGCGCTTCTTGCCTTTGGGCAGCGACACGTTCTGTACCGAACCACCCAGACTTGTGTCGTTGGTACTGATATCGCTGGCAGTCAGGTCAATTTCCAACGCTGCCTGCGCGTTCTGCGCCGCGCAACAGAACGCCCCGGCGTTCTCCGGTGGGAAAAGCGCCAGACCGGTGATCCGGGTCGGGGTCTTGGTCACGATCCGTTGCGTCTGGCCCTGCTCATCGGTCATGCCATCCAGAACGCTGCCGTCGGCCAGGGTAACCCTGTACTTCAGATGACTTGCCCGCTCACCACCCGGACCGACCAGACGAAGTTGTTCGTCATAGTTCGTGGTCTGCGGGAACTCGACCTTCAACTCCCCCGGCAGCAAGGTATGAACACTCATGGTCCGGCCATCCTTGTCGGTCACCCCACTGAACACCTCCCCCTGCTGGGTCGTTACCCGGTAGCGGGTGAACGGCATCGGTGCCTGGCTGCCATCGTTCAGGGTGTAATGGGCGGCATAACCCGCCGGTAGCGACGAGACCGGGGTATCGAGGCTGGCAGCACCGAGTTTCTGCACATGGGCCGCCTTCAGGTAGATATTGCCGGGGGCCCCGAGTTCGATCTCGCCATCCTTCAAGCGGATGTACGCACCTCCGCATTTGAGCACCAGCTCTTGCGGCGCACTGATCTCCACGCGACCAGCCACGCTTTCGATCTTGATGTCCGTTTTCGCCAAGGTGTGCAGGCTGTCGCCCAAGGCGTGCAGCTCCACCTTGCCCGCTGCGGCCTTGAACTGCATCCCGGCACGCTGTGACACCAGGCTGATTGCGTCCTCGGCACTCACGGTCATGTCACCGCCAGCGCTGATATCGACGTTGTGCGCAGCCATGATGCCGACGCTTTCGCCGCCGGAAGCCACGCACAGGGCTTTTGGACTGACCACGCCGATACCTGCCGGGGCATGCAGCACTACGCCGGGTTGCGCCAAGCCTTTGAGGCGCTGGTTCAGGTGTTCCTGGCTGGCAATGTCGCCTGCATTGGCGTTGATTTCACATGCCGCGTTCGCCATGGAGCGGGCCAGTGACAATGCACTTTCCAGTTGCTCGATAGCGGCGTTCATATCGAGTTGCTCACCTCGGGCCTTGGCCTGCTCGTCGGCACTGATGAACACCCCCTTGCCCGCCCGGATCGCGCCCCAACCATCGCTGCGCAGCTCGAAGCCTTCCCCCCGTTTCTGCTTCTTGGCATCGACCAGATACCCGAGATTCAACTGGCTCTTGCCACTGTGCTCGGTACTGAGCTTGATATGCTCCTGACCCCGCGTGTCATCCAGGCGCAGCTTGTTGTTGGCCGGAGTGCGCAGCACGTTGCGCTTGTAGTTGCGCAGGCTGACGGGGTCCGGGTGCTGGTTGTCGTGCAGGGCGTGGGCGATGTACGGGCGATCCGGGTCGCCCTGCTCGAAAGCCACCGCCACTTCGGTGCCGGCCAGCAGCGGCAGGTGCAGGCCGTGGGTGTCGCCGGCGTAGGGCCGCGCCAGGCGCAGCCACAGGCTTTCCTCGCCCAGCCGCCAGCTGTCGCGGTCGAACAAAAAACGCACCTTGTAGCGACCGTGCAGGTCGATGTGACCATAAGGATCGTTGGCCCGCGTACTGCTGACCCGCGCCGGCACGGTGCCGGCGATCTGCGGCTTGGCCAGCAGCGGTGGGCGAAAGCAGATCTCGTAGTCGAACGGCATGCCCTCGAAGGTCACCCGCAGGCTGCTATCGCGCGCGGCCTGCACACGCACGGCGGTGATCAGCGCCCGCTCGGCGAAGGCCGCCGGCGCCTCGCCGGCGATCTCCAGCACCTGCCCCGGCGCCATGCTGGCGCTGCTGCTGACTCCGCTCAGCCGGGTCCGTTGGTTGAGGTAGCGCTCGTGGCGCAAGCGGGCGTAAAAGTAGCCGCTTTCGCTCTGCAGGCGTTCGTCGCGGGCGTAGCGGTCGCCCAGTTCGCGGTAGGCTTCGGCGTAGTGGTAGGCCTCGCCGTAGGTGGTGGTGAGCGCCCCGCGGGTGTGGTCGATTTCGCCGTCGAGACACGCGTGGGCATCGCGGTGGTCATAGGCGCGGATGTTGACCTGTTGCTCCACCACCTGGTGGCTGGCCTGCAGCTGCCACACGGCATCCTGGTCGCCGCTGCTCAGCCCTGACGGCGGCAGCTGCGGCAGTACGAGGCCGAACTGGTAGTGGCGGGTGTCGTCGTGGAATTCGACCACTTCGATGCCCAGGCGGTCGTCGCTGCTGAAGCGGTACCAGATGCCGACCTCGGCCAGCAGCCGGCTGATGAAGGCCAGGTCGCTTTCGCCGTACTGCATGACCTGTTCGCGCAGCGGGTACTCGCGGGCCAGGGTGAAGAGGAAGTCCTGGCCGCGAAAGTCGTGGCGCTCGCGCAGGATCTGCTCGACGATCTGCGGCACCGAGCGGTCCTGGTAGATCCGGTACTGGCGGCCCAGGCCAAGCCGGGCCAGGCGCGGCTGCAGGGTGACCTGGTAGCGCGCCTCGTCGCGGGAGGCGGACAGGCGCTGGAAGGCGCCGATCACCCCGTAGCGGGTGCGCAGCGGCTTGATCTCGGGTTCGGGCAGGCCCAGGTACGGCAGTTTTTGCGGCGGTGGATGCAGGCTGAACGCGGCGCTGCGGCCGAGCAGTTGGTCGGCGGCGAGGTCCAGTTCGGTGCAGGTGAACTCGATGGCGTAGTTGAACGGCTGGCTCAGTTGTTCCTTGCCGTCGAAGGCCAGTACGTCGAGCGGGGCATTGAGACGGGTGATCTTGAGGTGGTGGCGGTTGTGGGTGGACAACGGGCCGATGGCGCTGGACATGCTGGCGAGCCTCCCTGGCTAGATGATGTGCAGGGGCGTGGTTTCCACCCTGAATTCAGTGCCGGGAGCCTTGCATGACCTCAAACTTGACGAAATCGGATCGATCCTAAGTTCACGTGGGATGCTTCTGAAGATGCGCTGCAGGAGCGGCGGCGCGACGACTCCTACAGCCCTGCGGCAATTTGCCTTTCAACCTTTGCCCAATGCGGCCGATACCCGTCGTGACAGGTACGAGCATCGCCAAAAGCCGCGCTCGGCATTTCTCTTCACTGGCACAAGGTCTCGGAACATGAACCTGAAATTTCGCCACAAGATCCTGCTGTGCGCTTGCAGCGTCGTGGTTCTGGCATTCGCGTTGTTCACCCTCTACAACGATTACCTGCAACGCAACACCATCCGGCAGAACATCGAATCCTCGGTCAAGCAGGCCGGCGCCCTGACCGCCAGCAGCGTGCAGAACTGGATGAGCGGGCGCATCCTGGTGCTGGAAAACCTCGCTCAGGACGTCGCCCACCAGGGTAGCCACGCCGACTTGCCCGGGCTGGTCGACCAGCCATCGTTCACCAGCAACTTCCAGTTCACCTACGTCGGCCAGGCTAATGGTGTGTTCACCCAGCGCCCGGACGCGAAAATGCCCGACGGCTACGACCCGCGTCAGCGCCCCTGGTACAGCGCGGCCGTGGCCGCCAACCGGACCATGCTGACCCCGCCCTACATGGCCGCGGTCGGTGGCCTGGTGGTGACCATCGCCATGCCGGTCAAGAGCAAGGCCAACGGTGAACTGCTCGGCGTGGTCGGTGGCGACCTGAGCCTGGGCACCCTGGTCGACATCATCAACGCCGTGGACTTCGGCGGCATCGGCCACGCCTTTCTGGTCGACCGCAACGGCCAGGTAATCGTCAGCCCCGACCAGGGCCAGGTGATGAAGAACCTCAAGGACATCTACCCCGGCAGCAGCCTGCAGGTGGCGCCGGGCACCCATGACGTGACCCTCAACGGTGAAGTCCGGATCATCGCCTTCGCCCCGGTCAGCAACCTGCCATCGGCCGACTGGTACATCGGCCTGTCCATCGACAAGGACAAGGCCTACGCCGCGCTGAGCCAGTTCCGCACCTCGGCGATCATCGCCATGCTCATCGCCGTGGCGGCCATCACCGTCCTGCTCGGCTTGCTCATTCCGGTGCTGATGCGCCCGCTGACCACCATGGGCCGCGCCATGCAGGACATCGCCCAGGGCGAAGGCGACCTGACCCGCCGCCTGGTGGTGGAGAACAAGGACGAGTTCGGCGAGCTGGCCGGCGCCTTCAACCAGTTCGTCGAGCGCATTCACGCCTCGATTGCCGAAGTGTCGTCGGCCACCCGCCAGGTCCATGACCTGTCCGAGCGGGTGATGAGCGCCTCCAATGCCTCGATCATCGGTTCCGAAGAACAGAGCATGCGCACCAACAGTGTGGCTGCGGCCATCAACGAGCTGGGCGCTGCCACCCAGGAAATCGCCCGCAACGCTGCCGATGCCTCGCAACACGCCAGCGGTGCCAGCGAGCAGGCCAACGACGGCCGTCAGGTGGTGGAGGAAACCATCTCGGCGATGACCTCGCTGTCGCAGAAGATCAGCGAATCCTGCGCCCAGATCGAGACCCTCAACGCCAGCACCGACGACATCGGCCAGATCCTCGATGTGATCAAGGGCATCTCCCAGCAGACCAACCTGCTGGCCCTGAACGCGGCGATCGAAGCGGCCCGTGCCGGTGAGGCCGGTCGTGGTTTTGCCGTGGTCGCCGACGAGGTGCGCAACCTGGCGCACCGCACCCAGGAGTCGGCCGAGGAGATCCACAAGATGATCACCACCCTGCAGGTGGGCTCGCGCGAGGCGGTGCACAACATGAACGCAAGCCAGGTGTCGAGCGAGGAAAGCGTGATGGTCGCCAACCAGGCCGGCGAGCGCCTGAGCAGCGTCACCCAGCGCATCGGTGAGATCGACGGCATGAACCAGTCGGTGGCCGCCGCCACCGAAGAACAGACCGCCGTGGTCGAAAGCCTGAACCTGGACATCACCCAGATCAACGTGCTGAACCAGCAAGGCGTGGCCAACCTCAATGATACCCTGCGCCATTGCGATGCCCTGGCCCAGCAGGCCGGTCGACTGAAGCAACTGGTCGACAGCTTCAGGATCTGATGCACGGCCCTGGCGAGGGCCACTACTGCCCTCGCCAGGCGCGTGCCGCTACACCGCCACCGCGCGCTTGAAACGACCGATCCGCAGCCAGCCGATCAACACCGCCAGCATCAGCACGAAGCCCAGGTAACCGAAGAACGGATAGACCTGGCCGACCAGGCTGATAAAGCCGATCAGGCTGCAGACGAACGCCGCCACCCCCGCCGCCACCGACCCCATCCGGAAGCTGCGCGTCCCCGCCGGCAACAGCCGGGCCATGAACGAATACAAGGTACCCACGGCCGTGTTGACGATCATGCCGAAGATGATCACGCACATCACCACGCCCAGGGCCGGGGAGATTTCGCTGGCGATCGACAGCATCGGCATGGGCAGGTCGGCCACGCTGTCGAGCCGCGACAACAGGCCGGCGCTCATGATCAGCATCAGGCCACCCAGGGCCGCGCCGCCGAGGATGCCACCCCAGATCGCGGTTTTCTCGAGACGCGCCGAACCACCGAGAATCGCCAGGATCGGCGTGCCGGCGACGATGTTGTACGAAACATAGAGAAACGCCCCCAGCAACCAGTGACTGGTGCCCGCTTCCTGCTGGCTGGCCACAACATTGAGTTCGCTGAAACTCAAGCTGCGGGTGAACAACGCATACAGGGCGATGGCACTGGCGACCAGGATCAGGAACGGCGTGACCGCACCGATCAGGACGATCACCTTCTGCACATCCAGGCACACCACCGCCACCACCAGCGCCGTCACCAGCACGCTGCCGGTCAGGGCCGGGATGCCGAACTGCTGCTCAAGCAAGGCGCCGCCGCCGGCTAGCATCACCACCGTCACGGCGAACATGAAGAAGGTGATCAGCAGGTCGATGAACAGGCCCAGGTGACGCCCGCAGATGGCGTACACCACATCCTTGTGCGAGCTTGCCTGCAGGCGACTGCCCAGGCCCGCCAGGGCCATGCCGAGGAAAGTGAACAGCGCCGCACTGACCAGCGCACCGAGCAGCCCCCAGAGGCCGAAATCGACGAAGAACAGCAGCAATTCACGCCCTGACGCGAATCCCGCACCCACGATGACGCCGATGAAGGCACCGGCAATTTTCAGCTGTTCCCGCATGTCCGAATCCTCTGGTTTGTATGGCCCTGGCGGCCTTGTTGTTCTTGTCCAGTGGCGCGCCGCAACGGCGCGCAGCCGTCAGTCCTGGCCGATCCAGGCCTGCACTTCGATCTCCACATCGACCCCCAGGGCCAGCCCGGCGCTGACCGTGGAGCGCACCGGATAGCCCTCGCTGAAAAATTCCTTGTAGACCTCGTTGAAGCCGGCGAAATGGGCCATGTCCGACAGCCATACAGTGGCCTTGACCACCTGACCGAAACCGACGCCGCACTCGGCCAGGGTCTCGCCGATACGTTCGAGGGTGGCGCGGGTCTGGGCCTGGATATCGCCGCGCACCACCTCCCCTTCGCGGCTCATGGGCACCTGGCCGGAGAGGAACAGGAAGCCGCCCACCTTGACCGCTCTGGAGAAGGGAAACGGCAGGTTGCTGGGGATACGCTGGATGCTTGTGCTCATGAAAAAGTCCTCGGTGAGTGATTAACGAAAACGCGCCGGCGACAAGCGTTGCGGCTCGACACCTTCGGCGATCAGGGACGTGGGCAACGGCTGCTCGAGCAGCAGCGCCGCGGCCAGTTGCGAAACACCGGCAGCCGACTGGATGCCGTAGCCACCCTGGGCGGCCAGCCAGAAAAACGCAGGTTGCAGGGGCTCATGACCAATCACCAGGTCGCCATCGGCGACGAACGAGCGCAACCCGGCCCAGGTGTGGCTGGGGCGGCGGATACTCAGGGTGGTCATGTTCTCGATGTTGTAGATACCCAATGCCACATCCAGCTCTTCGGCCATCACGTCCTGGGGCGCGACCGGGTCGGCATTGGCCGGGGACCCGAGCAACTGCCCGGCATCGGGTTTGAAATAGAAACTCTCATCGACACCGATCACCGCTGGCCAGCGGGCGAAGTCCTGGTCTTGCGGGCCTTCGAAGGTGAAAGCGCTGCGTCGGCAGGGCTGCAAGCCAACCGGTTGCACACCACAGACCCGGGCCACTTCGTCGGCCCAGGCGCCTGCCGCGTTGATCAACCGGCGCGCCTGTACCCCGCTGCCATCGGCCAGGCTCAGGTGCCAGAGGCCGTCCTCAAAGCGACCTTCGACGACCTCGGCATTGCAACGCAACTGGCCACCGGCCTGACGGAGACCGCGCAAGAAGCCCTGGTGCAAGGCATGTACATCCAGGTCCATCGCGCCCGGTTCATGAACCGCACCGGCAAGCGATTCGCCACGCAGGCTGGGCACCAGCGCCAGGGCTGCCGGGGCATCGAGCAGGCTGACCGCGGTGCCGTTGACCAGGTTCTGGGCATAGGTGCTGGCGAGCAGCGCCTGCTGTTCGAGGCTTGCGACATACAGGCAGCCTCGCGGCTCCAGCAGCGGGTGCTCGCAGAACCCGGCCGGCGGCGCCTCGTAGAAACTGCGGCTGGCACGAGTCAGCGCCTGGATCTGCGCCGTACCGTAGGCCTCCATGAACATCGCCGCCGAACGACCGGTGGCGTGGTAGCCCGGCTGGGACTCACGCTCGAGCAGCAGCACCTGCTGCTGGCCAGCCAACCGGTAGCCCAGGGATGCGCCGGCAATACCGGCACCAATGATCACGCTGTCGAACGTCTGGGTCATAACCATGCCATCGCCTGTTGAGAATCAAAATTATCACTTATGAGAATTCTAATATATGAGAATTTAGAAATACGCAAGCGGCCACGGTAAGATGCCTGCCCGTGAATGCAGACCGAGATCCTTGATGAGTGCCGACCGCTCCCCTGTTGCCGAACGCCCTGGCGCGCTGCCATTGATCGACCGCGGCGAAGTCGGCGCGCGTCTGCGCCAGGTGCGCAAGGGCCAGCAACTGACCCTCAAGCAACTGTCGGAACGCTCCGGGGTGCCGGTGTCGACCTTGTCGAAAATGGAACTGGCCCAGGTCTCGGTGAGTTACGAAAAACTCGCGGCGGCGGCGCGGGCGCTGAATGTGGACATCGCCCAGCTGTTTCGCTCCGCCGGCGTGGGTGACGCGCCGGCGCCGACCACCGTGGTGGTCGACTCACTGCCGGCCGCGGCGGGCTACAGCACCGGCACCTATGACTACCATCCGATTGCCGGTGCGTTTCCCGAGCGGCTGATGACGCCGATGTATGCGCGGATCATTGCCCGCCAACGGCAGCAGTTCGATGAATTCATCCGCCATCCCGGGCAAGAGTTCGCCCTGGTGCTCAGCGGCCGGGTGCGGATCGAGTTCGAGACCGGCGAAGCAGTGAGTATCGGGCCGCAAGAGACCGCCTACTTCAACAGCAACGTCGGGCATATCTACCTGTCGGAGACAGACGACGGTGGCGATGCCCATGTGATGGTGGTGATGACCGATCGCTGAAGGCCCGGCGAACGAGTGCAAACCACTCGCGGTCCACTACCTCGCTGTTCCAGAAGCTGAAGACCGGGTCAGTTTTTGCGAACGTTTCCCACCCTGCCGACAGCGGTTCCGACAAGCGCCAGTTCAAAAAATTTGGATCCACAGTGGAACCTGCGCACAGCCATAGCCGACAAGGCCTACAGGAACTTTTTCACGTTCTACCCTGGCCGTCGTGAATGCCTCTCATCTTGACGCTTACACCACCCTCCGATTAATCTCGCGCCCCTTAGAGCACGGAAGCTTTCCGAACACCCGGATTCATTGGGCA
>Ga0247821_10002187_pt1 | contig 10765 bp, 9 predicted proteins | sample 13C_Glycerol_Day_FD_192481 | JGI IMG/M metagenome (GOLD analysis project Ga0247821, IMG submission 192481) | Soil microbial communities from agricultural site in Penn Yan, New York, United States - 13C_Glycerol_Day14 | ecosystem: Environmental > Terrestrial > Soil > Agricultural land | place... | reverse complement strand
CGAGCGGAAGCAGGCGAGCGTCGACACCGTCGTACCGGGTGGCGATCTGCTCGGGCCGGTCAGCGACGATCCAGCCGCAGCCGGCATCGGTGAGAACGTGACGGAAACGATCATCCGGCCAGTCGGCGTCCAGCGGTACGAATGTTCCACCGCACTTCAAGATGCCCAGCAGCGCCACCAGCATCGCGGGGGAACGCCGTACGCACACCCCGACGGCGGAGCCCGGACCGATGCCTTCGGCCCGTAGCTCGCGCGCGAGGCCGTTGGCCAGGCGGTTCAGGTCTTGGTAGCTGACCTCTCGATCGCCTTGAACGACAGCGGATGCGTGCGGTCGGCAGGCGGCCCAGTATTCGAAGCGCTCCTGCATGCTGGTGTTGCGCGGGTACGACGTGGCCGTGCGGTTGATCTTGCGGTGGATGGCCAGCGCCACGGCAGAACAGGTCACAGAATCCATTGCGGGGTTCGCTCCTCGTGGGTCGCCGTCGGGGGACAGGAACGGCGACGTTTGGACGGATCGCTTCGATAATGACCTCTGCCAACGGCTGCGGGCCCTGTTCGGCCCTGACGAGATCCGGCGTGACAGAAACCCGACAGGGCCGTCAGGCGCGCCGTACGGTGGCCTTCTGCGCAAGGTCGCGGAGGAGCCGGACGGCGGCGGGCGAGAACGGGGCGTCGTCCAGCACGGCGAGCGCTTGCTCTCGCCGGTGCTGGATCATCTGCTCGACGGTTCGCCGGGCTCCGGTGGCGTCCAGGATCAGGCGGAGGCGCTCGACGTCCTTCGCCGTCACGTCGGCGTTGCCGATGGTTGCTTGAAGCAACTTCAGGTCGGCTCCGCAGGCCCGGCGTGCGGCGAGTGCCATGAGTACGGTGGCCTTGCCCTCGCGGATGTCGTCCGTCATGGGCTTGCCCGTCTCGGCGGGGTCCCCGTAGACACCGAGCAGGTCGTCGCGCAGCTGGAACGCCTCTCCCAGAGGCAAGGCGAAGGCGGTACATGCCTCCAGTACCACCGGCTCGGCATCGGCGAGTGCGGCGCCGATGTGCAGCGGCCGTTCCACCGTGTACTTCGCGGTCTTGTACCGCGCGATCCGCACCGCGGCCTCGATGTCGCCGAACAGCCGGCCCGCCGACAACAGATCCAGGTACTGGCCGTAGACCACCTCGTTGCGCATGGCATCCACGAGCTCCAGGACCCGCGTCACGCGGTCCGTCCGGCGGTCGGCGGTGTGCAGGAGCTCGTCGGACCACACGAGGGCGAGGTCGCCGAGCAGGATCGCCGCGCCCACACCATGCACGTCGGCCCGGGTCCGTACGCCACCGCCGGCCGCGTACGCGACCGCGAGCTCGCGGTGGGCCGAGGGCCTTCCTCGGCGCAGGTCGCTCGCGTCCATCACATCGTCGTGGACGAGGGCGAACGCCTGGAACAACTCCAGGCCGGCGGCGGCGCGGATCACTCCCGTCGTATCGCCCTCTCCGCCGCCGGCGTACCACCCGGCCACGCACAGCAGCGGGCGCAATCGTTTGCCCCCGATCAGGAAGCACCGCAACGTCGTGATCAGCGTGGACAGTTCGGGGCCTGGCGCGGCCTTCAGCTTGGCGTCGAGGAAGTCGGTCAGTACCGCGTCCACGGCATGCCGTACGGCGGTGGCGTCGAGGCGGTCGGCGCCGGCAACGGTCTCGGTCATCAGCGGGCTGCTCCTCGAGCGAAGGCGTGGATGACCGGGGCGAGCCGGTCGGGTGTGGTGCCGTGCAGGACCAGCTCGTCGGCGCCGGCGTCGAGGTAGTCCCGCAGCTGGGCGGCGCAGGCACCAGGGCTTCCGGTCGCAGTCGCCTCGGCGAGCCAGGTCTCCGGGATCAGCCGGGCGGCCTCGGCGAGGTCGACGGGGTCCAGCACTGCGTCGGCGTAACTGTCGCCGAGCCGGGCGATGTGCGGGTGGTCGCGCAGCCGTCGAAGCGCGTCCGGGTCCCAGCCGTTGATGCGGACGATCCGTTCGCCGCCGATCGGAGCCTGGAGGTAGGTGGCCATCCGGCCCGCGATGATCTCCCGGGCCGCGGCCGGCGGGTCGGCAGCGGTGAGGACGGTGGCATGGACACGTACGGCGTCCGGGTCGCGGCCATGGTTCGTCGCGGCCCGGCGGACGTCGGCGGCAGCCCGTTCGACCGCGTGTGGGGTGATGAATGCGGGCAGGAGCACGCCGTCGAAGTACTGACCGGCGAGCCGCAGGGACTGCTCGCCGACGCCGGCCAGTACGACGGGCGGCGGCGCGGTGACGGGCAGTTGCCGCAGCTGGAGACTCGTGAAGTTGCCGACCGGACCGCGGTAGCTGACCTCTTCGCCGTTCCACAACCGCCGCAGGATCGTCACCGTGTCGACGACCACCGTCTCCGTGGCGGTGTGCGGTACGCCGAGCCCGGACAGCCAACTGCCTCCGCGGCCGAGCCCGAGCACGAAGCGCCCCTCGGTCAGCGACTGCACGGTGGCCGCCAACGAGGCGAGCTGCACGGGATGCCGGGTCTGGAAGGGGACGACCCCCGAGGCGATCCGGGGCCGCGTGGTGGACGCGGCCAAGGCACCCGCGAGCGCACCGAGGTCCTTGATGCCGAACTTCTCGGAGATCCACAGGCTGCCGAGCCCGAGGTCCTCACCGGCTCGCGCCTGGGCGATCCCCGCCCGCGCATCGGAAACCTTGCCGGACAGGACGTACGCCCCCAGCGGGAGGTTCGCGTTCACCCCGCCCCCGGAGGCTGGCGCCGGGTGGCAGTCATGAGGAGCTTGCGGGGGCGGAGCGTGGCAGCGGTGTCGGGACGTACCCGCAGTCCGGGAAGAGAACTCAAGCGCCAGCGGGCGGCGACGGTGGCGACGGCCAGCGCGACCTGCGCAGGACCGAGGACGTCGCCGATGCACATCCGGGGGCCTACCGAGAACGGGATGTACGCCGTGCTCTTGCGGTCGGTCGGATCGGCGCCGAGCCATCGGTCGGGGTCGAAGGCGTCCGGGTCGGGGTAGAGATCGGCGCGGTGGTGGATGAGGTACGGACTGATCGCGACGGTTGTCCCGGCCGGGATCGGATGACCGCCCAGCACCGTGCCGGTGGTCGCGTGGCGGGTGATGAACCAGGCGGACGGGTAGAGGCGGACGGTCTCGGCGACGGCCCTGCGGGTCACTTCCAGGTCCGGCAGGTGGGAGGACTTCGCGGGTCCGCCGGCGAGGACGGCGTCGACCTCTGCCTGGATCTGCCGCTCGACCTCGGGGTGTTCGGCGATCAGGTGCAGCGCCCAGCACAGGGTGTTCGCGGTCGTCTCCGAGCCCGCGAAGAGGAAGGAGAGGACCTGGTCCAGCGCCTCGCGGTCGGTCAGCCCGGTGCCGGATCGCCCACCCGTCGGCTCGGTGTCGCGGGTGCTCAGGATGACCGACAGCAGGTCGTTGTGGTCGGGACCGGCTCTGCGCTGCGCGATGATGCCGAGCACCGTCCGATGCAGCCTGGCGAGGTGTCTTTCGTAACGCCGGTTGCCCGCGGTGGGCAGCCTGGTGAGCGCCGGAGGCAGCACCGTACGGCGGAACATGCCGCGCGCCATCACCCGGAAGTCCTCGATCAGTTGCCGCACGGTTGCCCGCGGCAACGTGTCGGAGAACAGCATCTCCACGACCGAGTCCAGCAGGACCGCGAGCACCTGCGCCGGGATGTCAAGGACTTCTCCGTCGCGCCAGCGCTCACCGGCCGCTGCGACGTGGGCGGCGGTGGTGTCGGCGAAACCGGGAATCCTGGAGCGGTGGAACGCCGGTTGGGTCAGCCGCCGGAGCCGGCGGTGCTGATCGCGCGGGCACACGATCAGGCCGTCGCCGACCATCTCCCGGGCGCGAACGACCAGCGCACCGCCCTTGTCGAAGGTGCGGTCGTCCAGGGTGACCTGCCTGGTCAGGTCCGGATCGCAGACCACGACCGCGGAGAAGGGGCCGAGACGGATCTGCACCACGTCGCCGTGCGCGGGCAGCGTGGTGAGGAACGTGAACGGGTCGCGCAGGAGCGGCACGGCGTGGCCGATGAGCGGCAGTGCTCCTGGGGTCGACAGGTGTTGCCGGACTGTTTGGTTCATCACTGGAACTCCCGTTGCTGAATGGCCAGCAAGGCCTTGAGACACAGAGCGGTGGTGACAGCGCGACTGCCCCACACTCTGGCGTGGTTGTCGAGCCAGGGCACCGCTTCCCAGGAGCCGTCCGGGAACTGGCTGTCGATCAGCAGCCGGGAGTCATCCGCGGCCGCAGTGGTTCCGGCGCAGGTGAGGGCGAGGACAGCCAAGGCTCGGTTCAGCGGATCGGGCGCGGGTGCTTGGGCAAGGAAGCGCGCTGCATGGGCGACCTCGGGCTCATGGCCGCCGACCGCGACGAGGTGCCGTACGGCGGCGTACGTGCTGTAACAGGTGCCGACGTACCAGGAGGCTCGCCAGAAGCCCATCGGCTGCTGTCGGCCGACCAGCCAGCGCGTCGCCGGACCGACGAGCGGGCTCAGCGGCATGGCTCCGATCTGCTGGTTATACAGCACAGTGGCGTGGGCGAGGTTCGCCACGACCTCGGCGTCGCGGCCGGTGTCGTCCCGGCCCCGGCCCCATACCCGGTTGGCCGCGTCGCGTTCGGCCGCCGGCGCGTCGAGCAGCCAGGTGTTGACGACACCGTCGTCCCAGGCGTTGCGCGCAGCAAAGGCCGCGGCGTCCCGTACGGCGTCGTTGTCGGCGTGGCCCGTACGGATGAGGACGCGCAAAACCTGGGCCAGGCTGTCGGCATCGTGCGGCAGGGGATCGAAGCCGGGGAAGTACCGCCAGGAGATGCCGTCGCGCTGGGAGAGCAGCCAGTTGCCATTGTCCGTGGCGAGCGCCCGGCATCCCTGGTAGCCGGCCTCGGCGGCGTCCAGCAGCGCCTCCGTGATGGTCGCCACGTGGTAGATGGATCCCACGCAGCGGAACTCGGCGAACTTCTCTGCGTCGGCGCCAGGCCGGCGCTGTTGCTGCTGGTGGAGTTTGGTGAACTGCGCGGTGGAGTACGAGCCCATCACGTGAGCCGCGTTGGGGTAGGACAGATCGTGCTGTCCGGCCAGGTACTCCAGAGCCCGCTCGACGGCGGCGGTGATGGTGATGGTGAGCGTCGTCATGACGTCACACCTGGTCGGAGCACGGGTGCCTCGGTACGAGCCCGTACGGTCAACGGGATCGGCCCCGGCATCGGGATGAGCGTGGTGACGATCCGCGGCGGCTCCGCCGACACCGGTGCCAGCGTGTATCGCTGGGCGACAGAGGCGAGGAAGACGGCCGCCTCGGTGTGGGAGAACGGGCCTCCGATGCACCCGCGCGGACCGGCGCCGAACGGCATGTAGGAGTGGGCGGGGATCGACTTGACGCGGCCCGGTAGCCAACGGTCCGGGTCGAACCGCTCCGGTTCCGGGAACAGCGCCGCGTCCCGATGCAGGGCGAAGATGGAGAACAGCACCATCGCGTCGGCCGGGATCCGGTAGCCGCCGAGGTCGACGTCCTCCAGGGGACGGCGCATCAGCATCCACGTGGTCGGGTACAGACGCAGCGTCTCGTTGATCACGCGGCGCGTGCAGTCGAGTTTGCCCAGGTCCTCGTGCTCCACCTGGCGGCCCCGCACGACCTCGTCGACCTCGTCCTGTACGGCCTTCTGCACAGCGGGATGGGTGGCCAGCAGGTAGGCGGCCCAGCTCATCGCGGCGGCCGTCGTCTCGCTGCCGGCGATGATCATGCTCGTGACCTCGTCGTAGATCTGCTCGTCCGTCATGGCCGCACCGGTCTCGGCGTCGACCGCCTGCAGCAGCGAGGTCAGCAGGTCGGGGCGCTGACCGAGCGCGTCGCGGTGCCGGCGGATCATCCGGTAAACCACCGCCTGGAATCGCGGCAGTGCTTGGTTGAAGGCTCGGTTCGTCGGCGTGGGCAGCCGGTCCAGGAAGTCGAACGGCGCCAGGGCACGCTGGCCCAGTGCCCGGAGTAGCACGGGCAGTGTCTCCTGGACCTCGGCAGCGGTCCTAGTGTCCAGATCGGTCGAGAACAGGACCCGGGCGACGATGTTGAGCGCCATCGGAAAGGTGACCTGGTCCAGCCGGACCACGTCCCCGTCGGCCCAGGAGCTCACCAGCGTCTCGACCTGGTCCCGCATGGTGCGCGTGTAGCCGGCGATCTCGGAGGCGCGGACCGCCGGCTGGATCAGCCGGCGCTGCCGGGCATGGAACTCGCCCTCGGAGGTGAACAGTCCGTTGCGGGCCAGCACGCGGGCCTTCTCGAACATCACCCCTTTGTGGAACTTGCCGGCGTCCGTCACCAGCATCTGCCGGATCAGGTCCGGGTGGTTGACGACGTACACATCGCGAGGTCCCAGGCGGAACGTCGCCACCTCGCCGTACGCGCGGATCTGCTGCACGAACCCCAGCGGGTCCCGGCGGATCTGCACGGCACTGCCGACCAGTGGAACGCGCGAGCGCATGGTTCTCGGTATGCGCCGCGCGACTGTCGTGGACACAAGGTGTCTCCCTTCGAACGGCCCAACGGGCTTGGGCCAGTTGCTGTCGCTACGCGCCCCGCCGGACGGGGAGTCCGTTGACGCTGCGGATGAACGACGTACGTCCCCACGTGACCGGCCCGGCCACGCGCAGATCCGGTAGGCGTTCGTGGAGCTCGGTGAGCACGACCTCGATCTCCATCGAGGCCAGGTGCGCCCCGACGCAGCGGTGGATGCCGGAGCCGTAGGCCAGCGCGGGCGCGGCGCCCTGCCCGCGGGACGCCGGATCGAAGCGTGACGGGTCGAACTCGCCGGGATTCTTGAACGCCCGAGGATCGTGGTTGGCACCGATGATCAGGCCGTGGATGCGGGCACCCGCGGGGATGATCTCGCCTGCCATCTCGAGGTCGCGGACGGCGACCCGCGGGATCGGGCTGTACATGGCGGGCGACTCGAAGCGCAGCACCTCTTCGACGTACGCCGCCAGGCCGCCCCAGGACCCGACCAGCCGGTCGACGTGCTCGCGGCGCACCAGCGTGCGCCACAACGCCAGGGCGATGACGGAGGCCATCGTGGTCACGCCGCCCGCGAGGAGGGTGAAGACCATCGCGATCAGGTCGTTCTGCGAGAGCGGGCCCTCGTCGTCGCGCACGTCGGCCAGCGCCGTGACGAGGTCGCTGCCTCCGCCGCCGCGCCGGCGGGCCGTCAGGTCCACCACGAAGGCGTCCAGCTCCTCGCTGCTGCGGTCTGCCTCGTGGAGAAGCTCTTTGGTGACCGTCGGGTCGAAGGCCTGTTCAATGCGCCAGACACAGGAGTTCAGCCAGCAGACGTCCGCCGGGGACAGGTCCAGCAGCAGGCTCATCATGTGTGTCGGGAGGGCTTTCGCCAGATGCTCCTGGAGGTCCGCCTGCTCCCCGGCAGCGAGTCGCTCCTCGAGGTCCCGGATGTTGTCCGCGACGATGCGCCGGGTGCGCTCCCGCAGCGCGGCCACCCGCATCGGGGTGAAGTACCGCAGATAGATCCGGTGGAGGCGCGTGTGCTCGGGCGGGTTCCGCAGGCCGATGGTGTCCGCGAGCCGGCGGACGCCGGCGTGGTTCTCCAGGGCGCCGGAGCTGACGCCGACCGCCTGGACCCGAATGTCCTCCGGCGGTGCCCGGAAGAGCAGCGACACGTCGTCGTAGCGGCTGACCAGGTATCCGCCGTCCTTGCTCCGGTACACGGGGGCGCTCTCTCGCAGCCAGGTGGTCAGCGGCAGCGGATCGGCCAGCACCTCCGGATCGGACAGCGCGGCGAACACGCTCGAGGCGTCCAGTACGGCCCGCCAGTCGCCGCTCATCTGTCGCTCCGTCGAAGCAAGCGCGCGTCGTAGTGGGTGGGGGACTGCGGAGTTCTCATGACCCCGGCGGGAGCGGCCATCACCAACGGGATCGCTTGCACGATCGGCCCTGCCGCCGCCGTATAGATGACCGGGGTGTCCAGACTGTCGGGGTAGCGCTCCAGCCCTTCCCGCAGCGACGCCTTCAGCTCCAGCGTCACCCGCATCGAGGGTCGGCCTTCGATCTCGATGACGACGTATTCGGCGGCTACCGCGCCTGAAGGGCGCTGCTCGGCCCCGACGTAGTAGTACCCCTCGAAGGAGATGAACTTCTCGTCGCCGCTGTATCCGTCGTACCGGAGCGCGATCTTGGCGCAGGTCCCGGCTTCGACGGTCATCGCCGCCAGTTCCACGGAGCGCGCGGCAGGACCGTTGTCACTGCTGAACTCGATCCGGTCGAGCTTGCGGCCGAGCACTTCCGCGGTGACGCGCATCGACGGTTCGAGGTACTGCCCGACCCACAGCCGCAAGTGCTCGTTCAGCTTCGTGTCCAGCGGCTTGCCGTAGCCCATCAGCTCCAGGGCCAGCGCTCCTGCCTCGTCGATTGCGATGATGCTGCGGACGAGGATGCTGTCGATGTGCGAGCAGCCGCCGCTGAGGGTCTGCACGAGTTGTTCTAGCTCGAAGGCGGGATTGACGCCGGTGCAGTAGAACGTGGCCCCGCTGCCCTTCCCGGCCTGCTGGAAGCGCTCGTACGCGTCGCCCGGTCGCAGATGAAGTCCGCCGTACGCGTGCGCCGTGATCACGTTGACTCCGGCGCCGAGCAGGTACAGCAGATCGTCGTCGGCCTGCCAGCCGCCGAGATCCATGTTGGTGTGCACCACCAGATCGGGGCGGGCGGCAAGCATCGTCGCCCGGTCCGTGGTGACGGGGACGCCCAGCGCCCCGATGCCGGCCAGTTCGCCGGCATCGCGACCGGCTTTCTCCTCGCTGTGGGCGAGCACCGACACGAGCTCGACGTACTCCAGTCCGGCCAGCGCCCGGATCACTTCGGTGCCCAGACGCCCGGGACCCCAGACGGCGACCCGATACCGCTCAACACAACTCAGCACAGCAATCAGTTCCTTCCACGTGAGCGTCAGCGGGTGAGCGCGGGGTCGAGGTAGCGGCCGTGGCCGTAGTCCCCGAGCAGGGTGGTGCGCTGAGCGCGGCGACGTACGTCCAAGGGCACGCCGGCGGCGCTGTGGATCATGCGCCAGTTGTCCCAGACGAGCACGTCGTCCTTGTTCCACGTATGGAAGTAGGCGTAGCGCTCGTCCACCAAGTGGTCCGCCAACTCATGCAGCAGGGCATCGCTCTGCGCCCCGTCCATGCCGAGCACGCGCTTGGCGTGCAGGGGTGACAGCTTGAGCACCTTGCGGCCGGTGTCCGGATGGGTGATGACCAACGGGTGCACTACCGGCGGGAAGTCGTACTTGGCGAGCGCGGCGATGCTTTCCGGATCGGTCTTCAGGTTCACCAGGTCGGCCGGGAAGCCGAAGGGGTTCTTCTCCATCTGCGGCGTGAAGTGGTAGACCACCTCGAGGCCGTCGATGCGTTCCTGCAGCTGCGCCGGAAGTCGTTCCCAGGCAGCGATGCCGTCGATGAAGCCGGTTTCGCCGGCGATCGTCGCCGGCTCGATCATGCGCAGCACCGCGCCGCGTACGATCGCCGGCACGAAGGACTGGTCCCAGTGCCAGCCCAGCCAGCCGGCACGTTCGACACCGTTGACGCGCATCATCGTGGCGGCCCCTGCGCGGCCGGGGTCGTACTTCAGTTCCATCAGGTACGGACTGTTGTCGATGTTCAGGTCGGGTGTCGCCGAGGACTCGAGCTCGCCGAAGCCGCGGCTCAACCGCAGATGCGCATCCGCCGAACGGCACCCGCGGAACAACAGAACGCCGCCCCGACTCCACGCGTCCTGCAGCGCCCGCCGGGTTTCCTCGTCGAACTCCCGCTCCAGATCCAGCCCGTGAACTTCCAAGCCGATCTGCGGAGACAGCTGTGTGGTGGTGATCGGCATTGGCCCGCCTCTCGATCGAAATCCGTCATCGAGACCTCAGCCTGAGCCCGCCCCCACCAAGGCGGGAACCCTCAACCGCTGTCAGCATCCGGCATGTCAGAAACCTGAACGCGTCCGCGGATCAGTGGCTGGGAGACCGTGAGGACGCGGACGCTGCCTTAGGCTCCGGACGTGTGGCGGGAACCGGAACGGGTCGATCGGGCATAAGGGCGCATGTATCGATTCCAAGTTGGCATTGCCGAGGACGACCCGCCTGAGGTCGCGCCGGGCGAAGCCGCCCTGACGGGGCCATTCCTCGCCGGCCCCGGTCCGTCTCGACCCGACCGCGCGTCTCCGCCGGAGGTCGAGCCGATCCCCGACACTCCTGAGGGCTTCGCCCGCCTGTTCGACCTCTACGCCCGCCGAATCCATCGCTACGTCACACGTCGGCTCGGCACCAGCGAAGCGGACGATCTGGTCGGTCAGACCTTTCTGATCGCCTTCGAGCGCAGACAGCGGTACGCCGCCGCGTCGGTCGGTGCGCTGCCGCTGCTGTACGGGATCGCAACCAACCTGATCCACCGCAAGCGCCGCGACGAGGTCCGCCAGTATCTGGCCTACTCCCGGTCGCAACCGGCGGCCGTCGACCAGCACACTGCCCCCTTCGCCGCTGACGTCGCGGCGCGTGTCGACGCTGCCTCGGCTGCACGGATCCTGACCGGTGTTCTTGCCGGCCTGCGGCAGGCGGAGCGCGACGTACTGCTGCTGTACGCCTGGGAAGACCTCGGGTACGCCGAGATCGCCGAGGCGCTGAATGTGCCGATCGGAACCGTTCGCTCCCGCCTTCACCGAGCCCGTCGAGCCCTCCGCTCCGCGCTCGGTCCCGACTTCGAGGAGAACCTGTCATGAC
>Ga0247821_10002186_pt1 | contig 10765 bp, 10 predicted proteins | sample 13C_Glycerol_Day_FD_192481 | JGI IMG/M metagenome (GOLD analysis project Ga0247821, IMG submission 192481) | Soil microbial communities from agricultural site in Penn Yan, New York, United States - 13C_Glycerol_Day14 | ecosystem: Environmental > Terrestrial > Soil > Agricultural land | place... | reverse complement strand
TGAACCAGATGGCCCAGGCCTGCCGCTTGAGCCTGATCGGTGGCGACACGACCCGTGGCCCCTTGAGCCTGACCATGACCGTGTTTGGCCGGGTGCCCCAAGGGTTGGCGCTGACCCGCAGCGGTGCCCGCGCCGGTGACCTGCTGTGTGTTGGCGGTGAGCTGGGCAATGCCGCCGGCGCCTTGCCGCTGGTGCTGGCCGAGCGTCAGGCGGAGCCTGACGTCGCCGAGCCCCTGCTGGCCCATTACTGGTTGCCCTCGCCACAGTTCGCCCTGGGCCAGGCCCTGCGCGGCAAGGCCACTTCGGCGCTGGATATCTCCGACGGCCTGCTGGCCGATTGCGGGCATATCGCCAAGGCCTCGCAGGTGGCCCTGCAGGTTGAGCTGGAGAGGCTGCCGGTATCGGGCGCGCTGCAGGCTTTCCTCGGGCATGAGGGCGCCCGGCAAGCCGCCCTGGCGGGCGGTGACGATTATGTCCTGGCGTTCACCCTGCCCGAGGCGCAGCTTGCGCCACTGCAGGCGGCCGGCTGGCCGGTCCATGTGATCGGCCGGGTGGCCAGCGGCGCTGGCGTCAGCCTGGTGGATGGCCAGGGCAGGGACATCACCCCGGTCACCCGGGGCTATCAACATTTTAGGGAGCAACCGTGACCGATCACCCCAACCAGGTGCCTGCGGAGAACGTTCCGCCGTCGGTCTGGCGTAATCCTTGGCACTTTCTCGCTTTCGGCTTCGGCTCCGGGACCTTGCCCAAGGCGCCGGGAACCTGGGGCTCGCTGGTAGCCTTGCCGTTCATCCCTTTGTGGCAGATGCTGCCCGACTGGGGCTACTGGCTGATGCTCGGCCTGACCATGCTGTTCGGCTTCTGGCTGTGTGGCAAAGTAGCCGATGACTTGCGTGTGCATGACCATGAAGGCATCGTCTGGGACGAGATGGTCGGCATGTGGATCACCCTGTGGCTGGTGCCTGAAGGTTGGCACTGGCTGTTGGCAGGTTTCCTGATGTTCCGCTTCTTCGATATTCTCAAGCCCTGGCCGATACGCTGGGTTGACCGGCATGTGCATGGCGGTGTCGGGATCATGCTCGACGATGTGCTGGCGGGTGTGTTCGCCTGGTTGGGCATGCAGGTTCTGGTATGGAGTTTTACCTAAGGGAGTAGGACGATGACTGGATGGCGACTCGGACTCTTGGTATTGGCCCTGGTGGCAGGCGCAGTACGGGCGGCGGAGCCGCCGCCGGCGACGCCTGCACAGATCCGCCTGGCCAGCGAGGAGTGGCTCGACTACACCAACGCCGATGGCAGTGGCCTGGCCTGGGACGTGCTGCGCAAGGTGTTCGAGCCGGCCGGGGTCAAGGTCAGTATCCAGAGCGTGCCCTACAGCCGGGCGATCGGCCTGGTCAAGCGCGGCGAAGCCGATGCCTGGGTCGGTTCCTACAAAGAGGAAAATGCGGACAACCTCTATCCGCACTGGCATTTCGACCTCGACCATATCTATGCCCTGGGCCTGGCCAGCCAGCCGGTGCCGACCCTGGAAAACCTGGGGCAGTTCCGCCTGGCCTGGGTGCGGGGCTACGACTTCAAGGACTATCTGCCCAGCGTCGGCCACTTCCGCGAGATCCAGCGCCGCGAAGGCATCCTGCCGATGCTTGAGCATGACCGGGTCGACTTCTACATCGACGCCCTGACCGAGGTCGACTATGTGCTCGATCAGGCCGCCAAACCGGAGGCCTTCCGTCGCACGCACCTGATCGAACTGCCGCTGTACCTGGCGTTTGCCCGCACCCGCGAAGGCCATGCGCTGCAGGTGTTGTTCGACCAGCGCATGGGCAAGCTGGTGGTCAGCGGCGAGTTGCGCGAGATCTTCAAGCGCTGGGAGCAGCCGTACCCGTTCGACGAAGCGAGCACCTCGCGCTAGGAGATATCGAACCTGTCGATCTGTTTGCCCAACAATTCAGCCTAAGCAGCGCTGCGGCGCTGCTGATACAATCGCCCCACGTCAATTTTCAAGTTACTGATCAGGAGCACAACGTGCCCGTCGTCTTTGTTGCCGCTTCCAAGCTGCCTACCCCGTTTGCGACTTTCACCATGCATGGTTTTCTCGACGAAGCCACCGGCCGCGAGCACGTCGTGCTCAGCCTGGGTGATGTGGCCGATGGGCAACCGGTACTGGGGCGCCTGCATTCCGAATGCCTGACCGGCGATGCCTTGTTCAGCCAGCGTTGCGACTGTGGTTCCCAACTGGAAGCCGCCCTGCAGGCCATCGCCCGCGAAGGCCGTGGCGTGCTGCTGTACCTGCGCCAGGAAGGCCGTGGCATCGGCCTGTTGAACAAGATCCGTGCCTACGAGCTGCAGGACGGTGGCGCCGATACCGTCGAGGCCAACGAGCGCCTGGGCTTTGCCGCCGACCAGCGTGACTATGGCATGTGCCAGCCGATGCTCGAGCACCTGGGCGTCAAGTCGCTGCGCCTGATGACCAACAACCCGCGCAAGGTCAAGGCGCTGACCGGCATGGGTATTCCGGTGGCCGAGCGTGTGCCGCTGCACACCGGTCATAACCCGCACAACAAACACTACCTGGCGACCAAGGCCGGCAAGCTCGGGCACATGATGGGCAACGAGCACCAGGGCGAGGCCGGTCGGGCGTGACCCGGGCCCAGGTTCGTCGCCGGCTGGAGCTGGCCTGGTGGCAATACCTGGCCGTGGCGCTGGCGCCGTTGCTGGTGTTCGCCTGGGCATTCGGTGCCGGCCAGGCGCTGATCCCGATCCTGGCCATGCCGGTGTTCATTGCCGGTGTGGCGTCGATGTTCCTCAGCCTGCCGCGTTTCGGCGCCTACAAGCGCGAACTGATCGCCACGCAGAAGGCCCTGGACAGCGCGCAAGAGCCTGCCGCCTGGATTGAACTGGCCCGGGTACGGCGCCTGGGGATGCTGTTCGCCTGCCTGCCGGCCTGGATCTCGGCGCTGTCGGTGTTCGTCGGCCTGGAAGCCGTGCCGCAGATCCTGCTGGCCATTTCCAGCCTGGTGTTGCTCTACCTCTACCGTATCCCGCGTCAACTGGGTTGATGCGCAGCCTCCTGCTGCTGGTGTTGCTGGCGCTCGGCATGCCGCTGTGTGCCGCGCCAAGGGTGGTCAGCCTGGCGCCTTCATTGACGGAAATCGTCGTCGAGCTGCAAGCCGCCGATCTGCTGGTGGGCATGCTCGATGGCGGTGATCGTCCGCCCGGCCTGGCCACAGTGCCTTCGGTGGGCCGCTACGGCCAGATCGACATGGAGCGCTTGCTCAGTCTCAAGCCCGATCTACTGCTGCTGTGGCCGGGCAGCGTACCGGCTGCCCAGCGTGACCAGCTCAAGCGCCTGGGTATCGCGACCTACACGGCCGAACCCCACGGCATCGATGAGTTGATCGAGCAGATCGAGGCGATCGGTGTGCAACTGGGCCGGGCCGAACAGGGGCGTGCCCATGCACAGCAGTTGCGTCAGCAGGTGCAGGCGCTGCGCACTCACTATCATCGCGAGCCGCCTTTGCAGGTGTTCTATCAGGTCTGGGACAAGCCGCTGTACACCGTCGGTGGTGGCCAGATCGTCAGCGATGCCCTGGCCGTGTGTGGCGCCCGCAATGTATTTGCCGACCTCGAACTGCCCGCGCCACAGATCAGCCTGGAGGCGGTGCTGCTGCGCAACCCGCAGGTGATCCTGGCCAGCGACCAGCGTCAGCTCGACGCCTGGAAGGCCTGGTCGCAGGTCGATGCCGTACGCAACGGGCGCTTGTTGCAGGTGCCGGACAAAGGCCTGGAGCGGCCCAGTGGCCAGATGATCGGGGCGACCGCGCGCCTGTGCCAGTTGCTTGAGACTAGAGCGCCGGTGTCCAGGTGACGCCGAGCAGCCAGGTCCGGCCTTCTTCGCGGTATCCGTAGCTGGCCCCTTCAAAGCTGTAGAGTGCGCGGGAGTAATCCTTGTCCAGCAGGTTATCCACCTTTAGGTCCAGGGTGATTTCCGGATTCAGGGTCCAGCTGCTACGCAGCCCGAGCAGGCCGTAACCACCTATTTGCTTGCGGTTGGCTTCGTCGTCGTAACTGCTGCTGACCGCCTGCCAGCTGGCCCCGAGGCCCAGCCGGTCGAATTGGCGGTCCAGATCCAGGCTCAGGGTGCGCCGCGCACGACGGGCCAGGGTGTGGCCACTGTCGCGATCGCGGGGATCGATCAGCGCCAGTCCCAGGTTGCTCTGCCAGCCGAACCACTGTTGATGCAGCGCCGCTTCGAAGCCGTTGATCCGGGCCGAAGCGACGTTCTGCGGGATGGAGTCTGCGCCGAAGATGATCGCGTCGCGCAGGTCGGTGCGATAGATCGAGGTTTCCAGGCGGCTGTCTTCGCTCAGCTGGCTGCGCCACTGCAACTCGTAGCTCTTCGAGCGCTCGGGCTTGAGGTCCGGGTTGCTGTACTGGGGGTAGTACAGGTCGTTGAGGGTCGGGGCGCGGAAACCTTCGGTGTAGGACAGCAACAGATCGTTGCGCGCATCGACCGGCAGGGTCAGGCTGCCGCTCCAGCTGTTCTGGCCGCCGAACTGCTGGTTCTGGTCGCGGCGCAGGCCTATTTCGGTGGAGAACCACTCACCCTTGAAGCGATGCTGGACAAAGGCGGCGCGGTTCCAGCGGCTGTCCTCGTCGAAGTCGGTGCTGCCGTGCACGCGGTCCTGGTACCAGTCGGTGCCGAGCATCAAGCTGTGCTGGTCGTTGACGGTCAGGTCGTTCTGCCAGCTGGCCGAGTCGCGGTAGGTGTTGAAGTCGCTGCTGTCGTCGCTGAGCTTGTCGCGCTTGCTGTCGCGGTTTTCGCTGTGGCCCAGTTCCAGCCGTGAATACCAGTAGTCGTTGAGCTGGGCGCCCAGGTAGGTGCCCAGGCTGCTGACGGTATAGTCGGTGTAGGGTGCCTGGCCGAAGCTCTGGAAGGTGCCTGGGTCGAAGCGCCCGTAGGGGTTGTCGTATTCGCTGCGGCCGCGGCTGTCGAGCAGGTTGATACCGGCTTCGACCGTGTCGTTGAAGCTGTGGCTCAGGCTCAGGTTCACCGATTTGTTGCGCAGCGCGTCATGGTCGCCGTCGCTGGGCCAGGAGGTGTGGCTCCAGTCGATGCCGGCACTTTCATCCAGGCTCGCGCCAAGGTTGAAGCGGGTGTCCTGATCGCCCCCGGAAAGCCCGAGGCTGCGCTGCCAGGTATGGTTGCTACCGGCGGCCAGGCGCAGGCGGGGTTGCAGGCCCTGCTCGGCGCTGCGGCGGGTGAAAATCTGGATGACCCCGCCAATGGCGTCGCTGCCATAGACTGCCGAGCGCGAGCCGCGCAGCACTTCGACCCGTTCGATCTGGTCGATGTTGAGAAACTGCAGGCCGCTGTCGCCGGAGGTGGCATTGGCGATGCGAACGCCGTCCACCAGCACCAGGCTCTGGGCGGTCTTGCTGCCACGGATGTAGATGCCCGGCACGCTGCCCCGTCCGCCGGTCGGCGCGACCTGTACGCCGGGGACGCGGGTCAGCAGGTCGGTGACGCTGGAAGGCTGCAGCCGGTCGATATCGGCACGGGTGAACACGGTATTGGCCGCACTGGTCTGGGTGCGGTCCTCGACCTGGCGGTTGGCGCTGATCAGGGTGTCGGGCAGCTTCAGGGCGTTGTCGCGGTCATCGGCCAGCAGGGTGGTGGGCAGGCACAGCAGGAGTGGGGCAAGGTAAGCGGGTTTCATCGACAGTTCCAGCGCTATCGCAGGCTACGCCAGCTCCCACACGCTGTGGGAGCTGGCGTAGCCTGCGACAGGGGCCCCGGGGGCCGGCAAAAGATCAAAGACCGAGCAGTTGCATCCGCTGACGCACCGAGGCTTCGATCCCGGCAGCATCCAGGCCGCACTCGGCCAGCATTTGCGCAGGCTTGGCGTGCTCGACGTAGATGTCCGGCAAGCCCAGGTGCAGGACCGGCTTGAGCACGGCTTCGCGGGCGAGGAACTCGCTGACCGCGGCACCGGCACCGCCCATGATGGCGTTTTCTTCGACGGTCACCAGCAGCTCATGGCTGGCGGCCAGTTCGCGTACCAGTGCTTCGTCCAGTGGTTTGACGAATCGCATGTCGACTACGGTGGCGTCGAGGTTTTCGGCAACCTTCAGTGCTTCGCTCAGCTGCACGCCGAACACCAGCAGGGCCACTTTGCTGCCCTGGCGACGGATCACGCCCTTGCCGATTTCCAGCGGTTCGAGGTTGTTCTCGATGGTCGCGTTCGGGCCGCTGCCGCGCGGGTAGCGCACGGCCGCCGGGCCGTTGTACAGGTGGCCGGTGCTGAGCATCTTGCGCAGCTCGTTCTCGTCGCTCGGGGTCATCACCAGCATGCCGGGGATGCAGCGCAGGAACGACAGGTCGAAGCTGCCCGCGTGGGTCGGGCCGTCTTCGCCGACCAGGCCGGCGCGGTCGATGGCGAACAGCACGTCGAGGTTCTGTACCGCGACGTCATGGATCAGTTGATCGTAGGCGCGCTGCAGGAAGGTCGAGTAGATCGCCACCACCGGCTTGCTGCCTTCGCAGGCCATGCCGGCGGCCAGGGTCACCGCGTGCTGCTCGGCGATGGCCACGTCGAAGTAACGATCAGGGTAGCGCTCGCTGAAGGCCACCAGGTCGGAGCCTTCCTTCATGGCCGGGGTGATGCCGACCAGGCGCTCGTCAGCCGCGGCCATGTCGCACAGCCACTGGCCGAACACCGCCGAGTACTTCGGTCCGCCGGCCTTTTTCGGCGCGGCAGCCGGTGCGTCGACAGGCTCGAGCTTGGTGATCGCGTGGTAGCCGATCGGGTCGACTTCAGCCGGGGCGAAGCCCTTGCCCTTCTTGGTCACCACGTGCAGGAACTGCGGGCCCTTGAGGTCACGCATGTTGCGCAGGGTGGTGACCAGGGTCGGCAGGTCATGGCCGTCGATCGGGCCGATGTAGTTCCAGCCCAGCTCTTCGAACAGGGTGCCGGGTACCAGCATGCCCTTGGCGTACTCTTCGGTGCGGCGGGCGATTTCCCAGGCGCCGGGCAGGCGCGAGAGGACCTTCTTGCTGCCCTCGCGCATGCTCGAGTAGGTGCGGCTGGAGAGGATCTTGGCCAGGTAGTTGGACAGGCCGCCGACATTGCGCGAAATCGACATGTCGTTGTCATTGAGGATCACCAGCATGTCGGCATCGACTTCCTGGGCGTGGTTCAACGCCTCGAAGGCCATGCCGGCGGTCAGCGCGCCGTCGCCGATCACGGCGATGGACTTGCGCGGATCGTTCTGCAGGCGGGCGGCGATGGCCATGCCCAGGGCCGCACTGATCGAGGTGCTGGAGTGACCGACGCCGAAGGTGTCGTACTCGCTCTCGGCGCGGCGCGGGAAGGCAGCCAGGCCGTCCTTCTGGCGCAGGGTGTGCATGCGCTGGCGGCGACCGGTGAGGATCTTGTGCGGATAGGCCTGGTGACCGACGTCCCACACCAGACGGTCGTCCGGCGTGTCGAAGACGTAGTGCAGGGCAATCGTCAGCTCGATGACGCCCAGGCCGGCACCGAAATGCCCGCCGGTCTGACCAACGGTGTAGAGCAGTTCCTGGCGCAGTTCGTCGGCCAGGTTCTCCAGGTCGGCTTCAGCCAGTCGGCGCAGGCCGGCGGGCGTATCGGCACGGTCAAGCAGCGGCGTGACCGGGCGTTCGCGGGGGATCTCTTGAAACGTCGTGGGCATCAGGCGAATCGTTATAGGTGTGAAGTGGCGGCAGTTTACCTTATTGCGGTATTGGCTGCCCATTGAGTGGGGGCTTGAGCCTCATCGCCGGCTATGCCGGCTCCCACAGGTCCGGCTCTTGTGGGAGCCGGCATAGCCGGCGATGAGGCCGGAACAGACAATCTAATTGCGGCGCTCGACAATATAACGGGCCAGCTCGCGCAGCGGCTCGGCCGCCGCATCGAAGGGGCGCAGGGCATGCAGCGCCTGGTCGCGCAGCTCCAGGGCATAGGCCTTGGCGGCCGCAAGGCCGAGCAGTGCCGGGTAGGTCGGTTTGTCCCGGGCGATATCGGCGCCCTGGCGTTTGCCCAGGGTTTCGGTGTCGCTTTCGACATCGAGGATATCGTCCTGTACCTGGAACGCCAGGCCGATGGCTTGGGCGTAGGTCTGCAGGGCCTGCAGTTGGAGCTGGTCGGCACGGGCGCTGGCCAGGGCGCCGAGGCGCACACTGGCTTCGATCAGCGCGCCGGTCTTGTGCCGGTGCATGAACTCAAGGGCGGTCTGGTCGAGCTTCAGACCCACCGAACCGAGGTCGATGGCCTGGCCTCCGACCATACCGGCCGGCCCTGCTGCCAGCGCCAGCGTCTGGACCATGGCCAGGCGGATGCTGTCGGCCTGCGGGCTCAGCTGCGGATCGAGCAGGGCGCTGAAGGCCAGGCTCTGCAAACCGTCGCCGGCGAGGATCGCGCAGGCTTCGTCGAAGGCTTTATGGGTGGTCGGCTGGCCGCGACGCAGGTCGTCATCGTCCATGGCCGGCAGGTCGTCATGCACCAGCGAATAGGCGTGGATCAGTTCGACGGCGCAAGCGGCGCCATTGGCCTGCTCGGGGGCAGCACCGAGCGCCTCGCAGGCGGCATAGGCCAATAGTGGACGCACGCGCTTGCCACCGTTCATCACGCTGTAGCGCATGGCGGCGTAGAGGCGGGTCAACTCCTGCGAAGGCGGGACGAACAACTGCTCGAGGGCCGCATCGACCCGGGCCTGGCAGTTGGCCTGATACCGGGCGATCATTGTGCCTGGTCCGCATCGAAGGGTTCGGCAGCGAGTTCGCCGTCACGCTCCAGCAGGACCTGGACCTTCTGCTCGGCCTGGGCCAGGGCGCTCTGGCAGTCGCGGGTCAGGCTGATGCCTTGCTCGAAAGCGGCCAGCGAGTCTTCCAGCGACAGCTCACCGTTCTCCAGGCGCTCGACCAGGGTCTGCAGGTCGGCGAGGGATTGCTCGAAATCAATGGAGGTTTTTTTTCGGGCCATGGTGGCTGTCTCGGTGGCGGTATAAACGGCGCGACACTAGCAGAGCAGGGCGGGGGGAGCAAATCGGCGGGGAGGAACTTTCGTCGCACCCCTGTGCATGAATACGCATGCAGTGTTCGATGGCGCGCATCGGAATCAGGGTAATTGATGTGCAACGGCGTGCAGCCGGGGTAGGAAAAGGAGAAACGGGGACGGCTCCGGGTTGGCTTGCGGGGCCCCATGGGAGCCGTCCTCCGCTCTCGTAAAGAGGCAAATCCAGATGCCCTGGGGCACCTGCTCAGCATGTGCCGGCGGGTGTTTGGCCCGCCGCGATTCGGTCCTCTGAAATACACCTTAGACGCTGTCTGTTGTACTGTAAAATTTGTCGAACAGAAGATGTGTCTGGGTGTTACGCCCTGAGGTAAGACATGAACGTGCTGGAAGTGGCGGGCGGCAAACCGATCAAGCTCTGGACCCAAGGGGTGCCGGTGGAAGACGAGGCGCGCCAGCAGTTGCTGAACACGGCGAAGATGCCGTTCATCTTCAAGCACCTGGCGGTGATGCCGGACGTACACCTGGGCAAGGGCTCGACCATCGGCAGCGTGATTCCTACCCTTGGCGCGATCATTCCGGCGGCGGTGGGGGTGGATATCGGCTGCGGCATGATCGCTGCCCGCACATCACTGCGAGCCAGCGACCTGCCCGACAACCTGCACCGCCTGCGCACTGCCATCGAACAGGCGGTGCCTCATGGCAAGACCTTCGGCCGTCACGACCAGGGCGCCTGGGACAAAGTGCCGGCGCTTGCCGACCGCGCCTGGCAGGACCTGGCCGCGCGCTTCCAGGCCATCACCGACAAATACCCGAAGCTGGAGAAAACCAACAACCGTCATCACCTGGGCACCCTGGGGGGCGGCAACCACTTCATCGAAGTCTGCCTGGATGAGGCCGACCGCGTCTGGTTCATGCTCCATAGCGGTTCACGAGGGGTGGGCAATGCCATCGGCAACCTGTTCATCGAACTGGCCCAGGCCGACATGCGCCAGCACATTGCCAACCTGCCGGACAGGGACCTGGCCTACTTCGAAGAAGGCAGCCGGCACTTTGCCGATTATGTCGAAGCGGTCGAATGGGCCCAGGATTATGCCCGGCAGAACCGTGCGCTGATGATGCATGCCGTGATCGCCGCCGCCCGGCAGGTGCTCGGTCGCCCCTTCGAGGCCGACCTCGAAGCGGTGAACTGCCACCACAACTACGTACAGCGTGAGCGTCACTTCGGCCATGACATCCTGGTGACCCGCAAGGGCGCGGTGTCGGCGCAGAAGGGCCAGTTGGGGATCATCCCCGGCTCAATGGGGGCGAAGAGCTTTATCGTCCGCGGTCTGGGCAACGAGGAGTCATTCTGCTCCTGCAGCCATGGCGCCGGGCGCACCATGAGCCGGACCCGGGCGAAAAAGCAGTTCACCGTCGAAGACCAGCGCCGCGCCACTGCCCATGTGGAATGTCGCAAGGACAAGGACGTGATCGACGAAATCCCTATGGCCTACAAGGACATTGACGCAGTGATGCAGGCGCAGCGGGAGCTGGTGGAGGTGGTGCACACGCTGCGGCAGGTGGTGTGTGTGAAGGGCTGACTAGCGATAGTTTGCAAATCGCGGGCATTAAAAAGCCGGCTTGTGGCCGGCTTCCTGGGGACGGCCTTGGCTAATTTATGGTAAGCCGCAACCGCCTTAAAATCGTTGCTCCGGCGCTCGGGCCGGGAGGTGGCGGACAGGCTGTGTGTA
>Ga0247821_10002185_pt1 | contig 10769 bp, 10 predicted proteins | sample 13C_Glycerol_Day_FD_192481 | JGI IMG/M metagenome (GOLD analysis project Ga0247821, IMG submission 192481) | Soil microbial communities from agricultural site in Penn Yan, New York, United States - 13C_Glycerol_Day14 | ecosystem: Environmental > Terrestrial > Soil > Agricultural land | place... | reverse complement strand
ATCCAGGTGGCGGATGTTCCGGGACGCTGCGAACCCGGAACCGGGGAAATCAACTACGCTGCCGTCGCCAGGGCCCTCGCAGAGGCCGGCTACGACGGGACCGTGGGCATGGAAGCCTGGGCCAGCGGCGACAGCTATGCGGCCCTGGAGGCCTTCCGGGCGGCATTCACCGTGCCCGCACTCCACACGAAAGTAGAAGTATGAAAGACGTAGTCCTGGGACTGGTCGGGGTGGGGCGGATCGGCGTGATGCACGCCAACAACATCGCCGCGCTCAACGGGGTCCTCAACCCGCAGGGCATCAACGTCCGGCTCCGGCTCACGGACGTCGCGGAAGACCACGCGCGGGGCATCGCCGCCGGGCTCGGTGCCGAGTTCCTGCCCTCGGTGGAGGCTCTCCTCGCTTCCGGGCTGGACGGACTCGTCATCGCCACCGGAACCGGGACCCATCCGGAGCTGATCAAGGCGGGTGTGGACGCCGGCGTCCCGGTGTTCTGCGAGAAGCCCGTCGCCCTGAACGTGGCGGACGCCCTGCCCGTGCTCGACTACATCCGGGACCGGAACGGCGTCGTCCAGATCGGCCACCAGCGCCGCTTCGACGCCGGCTACCAGGAGGCCCGGCGCGCCTACCAGGCCGGGGAACTGGGCTGGATCCACTCGCTGCGTGCCGTCACCTGCGATATGGCACCGCCGCCGGTCGAATTCCTGGCCAGCTCCGGCGGGCTGTTCCGGGACTGCTCGGTCCACGATTTCGACATCCTGCGCTGGCTCACCGGCCGGGAAATCGTCGAGGTCTACGCCCGGGGCTCCAACAACGGGGACCCGGCCATCGGGGCAGCCGGCGACGTCGACACCGCCCTCGCGCTGGTGACGTTCGACGACGGCACCGTGGGAACCGTCTCGGCCACGCGCTACAACGGGGCGGGCCACGATGTGCGGCTGGAAATCCAGGGCTCCCGGAGCTCGCTTATGGTCGGCCTGGACGACAAAACCGCCGTGGTTTCCGCCGAAGCCGGGGTCACGTTCCCGGCCGGGGAGCCGCACCGGACCTTCGCCGAACGGTTTGATCAGGCCTACCGTTCCGAGATGGCGGCCTTCGTTGAGCTGATCCTGGGGCGCCGGGGCAACCCCTGCACGCCGGAGGACGCCGTGGCCGCCTCCCGCGTGGCCGACGCCGCGCAGGAATCCCTCGCGACCGGCGTGCCGGCCCGCGTGGTCCAGGCCGTGGCGCGCTGAAAAGGACGCTCCACCCCGGTTCCGTCACCGGGGTGGGGTTGCAGAAGAACCCCGGGGCCAGTTCAGAACTGGTCCCCGGGGTTCTTTTGTCTGGACTGCGCCGCCTTGTCTGGAATGCGGTCTTCCGGAGGCGCCGTCAGGCGCCGAAGGGCAACCTCGGATCGAGGTCCTGGCCTTCCCAGGTCTGGCGGATCCAGCCGTGGTGCGGGTCGTCGCTGATGAGCCAGTCGCGGACCGGGCCGGGGCCCGCCATCACGTTGAGGTAGTACATGTCGTAACCCGGGGCCGCCATGGCCGGGCCGTGCCAGCCGTAGGGCACGAGGACGACGTCGCCGGTCCGCACCTCCGCGGAGACGTCGATGGGCCGCTCGTCCGAGGCATATACGCGCTGGTAGCCGATGGCGTCGTCCGCCCCCGGCCGCGCCGGAGCGCCGGGGGAGACCCGGGTTTCGAAGTAGTAGATCTCCTCGAGGCTGGTCTCGCCGTCCTTCTCCTCGTCGTGCTTGTGCGGGGGGTAGGAGGACCAGTTGCCGGCCGGCGTCAGGACCTCGCAGACGATGAAACGGTCCGCCTCGAGCGCGGCGGGGGTCCCGAAATTGTGGACCTGGCGGGAGCAGTTGCCGGCCCCGCGCAGTTCGACCGGAGTCTCCGCGGCCGTGATCAGGCGCGTCGGGTAGAAGGCCTTGGCCGGGGCGGTGGCCACGGCGACGCGTCCGCCGTCGGCCGAACTGATGGTCACTGCCTTCCCGGTCCCCGTGTAGAGGACGTCGCTGGGCCCGCCGAAGACGCTGTCCCGGCCCGCCAGCCGGTACTTCTCGCCGTCGACGGACACCGTGAAGGACCCGTTCAGCGGGACCACAATGCGCTCCTCGTCCGCAGCAGGAAGGTCGACGGCGGCCGCGGCGCCCAGCGTAGCGACCTTCAGCCCGGTGTGGGCCCAGCCGTCCACCGCCAGGGTGGAGTCAGAGGTGCCCAGGGAAACGTCCCAGGCGCCTTGGGCGGCGGTGCCGAGCGGATAGACCCAGTTGGCCATGAGTTTTGCCTTATCGTTGGCGCGCCGGAAGGAGGCGCGGATGCTTTCGGGGGAAGGGATGCCTAGCGTTGGACGAGCGTCATTTCGAAGCTGTAGGAATCAGCGCGGTACACGTGGTGGCCGGTCTCCACCTGGCGCCCGGTGTCGTCGACGGCGGTGCGCTCCATGGTGACGAGGGCCGAGCCGGGGGTGGTTTCCAGCAGGGATGCCTGGTAGTCGTTGGCGATCATGGCACCGATCCGCTGCGAGGCGAGGCGGAAGTTCACACCGCCGTTGCGGAGGATCGCATAGAGGCCCTGTGAGCCCAGGAGCGCCTCGTCGATGGAGGTGATGTCGTCGCGGACCCAGTTCTCCATCAGCGCCAGCGGTTTGCCGCCGACCTTCCGGAGCCGGGTGAAGTGGTAAACCTTCGCGCCGGCAGGAATTTGGAGCGCCGCCCGGGTGGCGGCGTCGGCCTCATCGTGGGAGAAGCTCAGCACCTCCGTGGTGGGCTTGCTGCCGTTGTTGCTGAGGTCGTCGAAGAGGCTGGAGAGTTCGAGGGGGCGCCGGACCTGGCTGGAGACGACCTGGGTGCCGACGCCGCGCTTGCGCACCAGCAGGCCCGAGCGGACCAGTTCGTCCATGGCCTTGCGCATGGTGGGGCGGGAGAGGTTCAGTTGCGCGGCCAAGTCGATCTCGTTATCGAGACGGCTGCCCGGCGGAAGGATCCCGCCGTGGATCGCGGCCTCGATACCCTGGACCACCTGGTGGTAGAGCGGTACGGGGGAGGACCGGTCGACGTTGAGATTCAGTTGGTTCGCTACTTTTTGAATAGCCACGGTTGAAGCGCTCCCTTGTGCCACGGACCCGGGCCCACGTCGGGCGGCCGGTTACGTTCTGAGCATATGTTCGCTTGATAGGACATACTGCCTAAGTTCATGATAGCAGGGCCGTTCAGGCCGGGGGAGACCTGCGACACACCTCAACAAAGGCGCGGAACGGGGCCAGCCGCTCCTCGGCCGGCAGCTCTTGGGCCTCGGGGTGCCATTGCACTGATGCGACCCAACGCTCCGGGTCCTCCAGCGCCTCAACCGTCCCGTCCTCGGCCACGGCCGTCACCACAAGCCCGTCGGCGACCCGGGCCACGGCCTGGTGGTGGCCTGACGCAATCTTGACTGTGACGCCGGGCCCGTCTGCCACCGTGACGCCGGCCCCGCCGTACAGGCCGGCGGCCTTGCTTCCGCCCCGGACCTCGACTTCATGCCAGGCCCACGGTCCGGACCCGTGCACCGGTGCGGGTTCCCTGTGCGCCACAGTTCCCGGGTCCATGTCCTGAACCAGCGTTCCGCCGTAGAGGACATTGAGCAGCTGGTGCCCCCGGCAGATGCCCAGCACGGGCAGCCCGGCGTCGATCGACCGCCGCGCAATCGCCAGATCCAGCTCGTCCTGCGCGTGGCTGACGTCGTAGCAGGCGGCGCCGGGTTCCTCGCCGTAGAGCCGGGGGTCCAGGTCGCCACCGCCCGGAAGCACGACGCCGTCGAGCGCCTCGAGCGGCTCTCCGGGTGCCGTGAGCAGCACGGGCTCGCCCCCGCCGTCGCGCACCAGTTCCACGATGTAATCAAAGAGCGCGTTGGCTTCAGCCACCCGCGGATCAGGGTCCGCGGAACTGCTGAGTCGGACGGGAATGCCGATGCGGGGCCGGCTGCTGCGGGGGAGGGGCAGAGTCTGCATGGTTTATTCTGCACCACACCTTCCGCATCACAACGCAGGGCTAGGATTGCCGGATGACCAACAGATACCTCGTGTCCCGCAGCCGCTTCATCGCGGCCGCTCCGGAAGCCATCTTCGAGGTGCTCGCCACGCCGGCGCTGCACAGCGTGATCGACGGCTCGGACACCGTAAAGGGTGCCCAGCCGCGCGGCCCCGAACGGCTGGCCCTTGGTGCGAAGTTCGGCATGGAAATGAACATGAAGATGGACTACAAGATCCTCAACACGGTCTGCGAGTTCGAGGAGGGCCGGCGGATCGCGTGGCGGCACTTCGGCGGCCACGTCTGGCGCTACCTGCTGGAGCCCGCGGCCGACGCCGCCGGCAACCCGGGCACCCTCGTCACCGAGCAGTGGGACGCCCGGGAAGTGCGCGCCAGGATCCTCCTGCGCCTGGCCGGTTACGTCCGCCGGCACCCGGCCAACATCGAGCAGACCCTCGCCAAGCTTGACGCCTACATGGGCTCCGGGCAGCGCGAAGCCGGCAACGCCGGGGTTTCCTGACGCAAGGGCGGCGTTAAACGCGCCGTATCGCCGGGGGCGGTTCCCGGAGCGTCCGGTGGCTTCTGTAGTGTGGATGTCACCGGGAGCAAGGGACCGGGTGCAAAGGCAAGACTGAAGGTGGGAACCGCGATGGGCCGCAGGACACTCGTTGACGACCTCGTCGACGGCCTGCTGGCCGACATCCTCGACGGCAAGCTACAGTCCCACGAAGCCATTCCGCCCGAAGCCGACATCGCCAAGGCCTACGACGTCAGCCGTCTCACTGTGCGCGAAGCGCTGAAGGCCCTGCGGGCGCAGAACATCCTTTACGTAAAAGCCGGCCGCGGAACGTTCGTCAATCCTTCCGACAATTGGACCGGGCTGGACGCGATCTTCAAGGCCGCCTCGCACGACAGCGGGGCCGAGCAGGTGGCCGTGGGGCTGATTGAGATGCGACGCATGGTGGAGACCGGTGCCGCCGCACTGGCGGCCAAGCGCCATACTCCCGAACATGCCGAGCAGATGCGGGAGTGCATCGCGGACATGAAACGCTTCCATGATTCCGGCGACCTGGAGGCCTTCGTGGCGGCGGACATCGGCTTCCACGATGTTGTGCTGAAGGCCTCGGGCAATCCGTTTATCCGGGCGCTGTTCGCCCAGCTGGGGCAACTCCTATATGTGAAGCGGCGCGAAACGTCCGCCGTCGAAGAAATCCAGGTGCACGCCATTGAGTACCACCAAAGGGTCATGGACAGCATTTTGAGCGGCGACGCGGAGCTGGCCCGCCGCAGCATGGACGAACACATGGACCAGACGTACCAGGACTACGAACGCTACGTGCACAACCCCGCGTCCTGAGGAAAATACGCCCAGTCAACCAGGGCTTGACGTAATCCACATCACTCTCCTATGATCTTTCTCATGCTCTTCCATCAGATGTCTGACATCTGATTCAGCCCGCTTCGGGTTTGGTCCCTCGGACTACCCCTCCCACCATCCCCACGGAGTGCCGCCACCACCGCAGGTGCCGCCCCGATACACAGAAGGTCGATGATGACTTCACTCTCCTTTAAGTCCGCAGGACTTGGCGAGCTTGGCGAGCGCACGCTCCGCAAGGTCCGCCGCCGCGTTATGCCGCTGATCGTCCTGCTCTACTTCGTTGCCTACCTTGACCGCAACAACGTGGGCTTCGCCAAACTGACCATGAGCGAGGACATCGGCCTGAACGCCGCCGCCTACGGACTCGGTGCCGGCATCTTCTTCCTCGGCTACGCGCTCCTCGAGGTCCCGAGCAACGCCGGAATGTACAAGTTCGGCGCCCGCAAGTGGCTGGCCCGCATCCTGATCACCTGGGGCATCTTCGCCACGGCCATGTGCCTGGTGAACGGTGAAACCACCTACTACGTGATCCGCTTCCTGCTGGGAGCGGCGGAGGCTGGGTTCTTCCCGGCGATCCTCTTCTACCTCACGCTCTGGTTCCCCGCCGCGCAGCGTGTCACGGTCCTCGGCATCTTCATCCTGGCCCAGCCGGTGTCCAACGCCCTCGGTGCCCCGGTCTCCGGCCTGCTCCTGCAGATGGACGGCATCATGGGCCTGCACGGCTGGCAGTGGCTCTACATCATTGAGGGCATCCCGGCCATCCTGCTTGGTTTGCTCACCCCCATCCTGATGACCGACCGCCCGCGGGATGCCAAGTGGCTCAACCCGGAAGAGCGCGAATGGCTCGCCAGCACCATGGACAAGGAACTTGCCGTCAAGTCCGGCACCGGCAACCACAACTTCCTGGCCGGCCTCAAGGACAAGCGCACCCTGACCTACTCGGCTCTCTACTTCGGCCTGGTCTGCGGTATCTACGGCTTGGGCCTCTGGATGCCCACCATCGTCTCTGCGCTGGGGAAGTTCTCCACCGCCCAGATCGGCTTCATCGTACTGATCCCGTACACCATCGCCGCCGTGTTCGTGTACTTCTGGAGCAAGCGTGCTGACCGCACCGGCAAGCGTGCCTGGCACACTGCCGTCAGCATGGTGCTGGCCGGAATGGGCCTGCTCGCCGCAGGATACCTGCTCCCCGTCAACCCGATTCTGGCGATGATCGGACTGACCGCCTCGGCCATGGGCATCTACGGCGCCATCGCACCGTTCCTGTCCATGCCCTCCGCCGCACTGACCGGGGCGGCTGCTGCCTCCGGCCTGGCCCTGATCAACTCACTGGGCAACCTGGGCGGCTTCGTGGCCCCGTACGCCGTCGGACTCCTGAATGACGCCACGGGCAACAACCAGAGCGGCCTGCTGTTCCTGTCCTTCTGCCTGTGCGTCACCGCGGTGGCAACGTATCTCTACGCCCGTAAACGCCCCGAAGGCGACGCCGCGCTGGATCCCGCCGTTGCCGCGACCGCCGCAGTGACCGCTGACACGGCCCCGGCCAAGATCTCCTGATACCGAAATCCCTGAAGGAAACACAAAAAATGAGCGCAACCACTTTCCCCTCCGAACGCACAGTTGTCCTGACCGGCGCCGCGTCGGCTCGCGGCATCGGCCGTGCCGCCGCTGACCGTATGGCCAGCGAGGGATGGTCCATCGCCATCCTCGACATCAACGCAGAGGACGCCAAGTCTGCCGCCGCCGAGATCGGCTCCAACCGCGCTGTCAAGGCGATCGGCGTCGGTGCCGATGTGTCCGATGCAGCCTCCGTCGACCGGGCCATCACCGAGATCGAAGAGTCCCTCCCGCCCATTGTTGCCCTGGCCAACCTGGCAGGCATCAGCTCCCCGACGACGTTCATGGAAACGACCGTCGAGGAGTGGGACAAGGTCTTCGCCATCAACATGCGGGGAACCTTCATCGTGTCGCAGCGCGTGCTCAAGGGAATGATCGAGCGCAAGCTCGGGCGGATTGTGAGCATCTCCTCCATCTCCGCCCAGCGTGGCGGCGGCACCTACTCCAAGGTCGCCTACAGCGCGTCCAAGGCCGGCATCATCGGTTTCACCAGGGCCCTGGCCCGCGAAGTGGGCGAATTCGGCGTCACCGTGAACGCCATCGCACCCGGTCCGATCGACACGGACATCATGGGCGGCACGCTGAGCGACGAGCGCAAGGCCCAAATGTCCGAGGGCATCATGATGGGCCGGGTCGGCACCCGCGAGGAAGTAGCGGCACTGATCGCCTTCCTGCTGGGACAGGACTCGGGCTTCATTACGGCCGCCACCTACGACATCAACGGCGGCCTCCAGGTTTCCTGACGGGATCTGGACCCAAGCACAGGTGCCTCCGCCGGTTTCGGCGGGGGCACCTTCGTGTTGGCGCCCCTGCTGCCTGCCGGGGCGGAACCCAAGCGGCAGTCTAGGCTGGCACTATGAACGCCGCCCGAAGCCTGCACCCCAGCCCGCGCACGCTGGAGGTCGAGAGCCTGGACAGCTTCGACCGGCTGGTGGCGGCAGGCGCCAGGACCATGCAGGGCTGGCACGCCCAGTCGCTGGACCTGCGCGGACGGACGGCACAGCTCGAGGGCATGAACGCCGAGGGCGGGATATTCCTCGGCTGCACGTTCGACGACGGCGTGGAGGCGTCACTGCGCAGCCGCGGCGCCCTCATTTTTCCCAAGCTCGAGGCCGTTCCGTTCAACCCGTACCGCGGGCGGCTGTACACCCCGCAGGAGCTCTACGCCGGAATCGCCGACTCGCGCTATGAGGACACCCCGGACGCCAGGGTGTACCAGTGGAGCATCCGCCCGGGACAGCGCCACCGCCTGGACGCGACACTGGCGGCGGCCCTGCACGACCATTCGATCGGCGATGCCCTCGATGATCTGACCCGCTCGGATTTCTGCGCCGGCCGGACCATGGTGGGCGTGATGGGCGGGCATGCCGCGAGCCGCGGCTCCGCCGTGTTCGACGAGGCCGCGCAGCTGGGGCGGCTGCTGGCCAGGGACGGCCGGGTGGTTGCCACCGGCGGCGGCCCCGGCACGATGGAGGCCGCCAACCTCGGCGCCTACCTGAGCGAGGTCCCGGAGCGGGACTTCCGGCGGGCCCTGGACGATCTCGCCGCGGTCCCGGGGTTCCTGCCCTCCGTGTCGGCGTGGGCGCGGTCCGCCGCCGCCGTCGTCGAACGCCATCAGGAAGGGACGCCGTCGCTGGGCGTCCCCACCTGGTTCTACGGGCACGAGCCGCCGAACTTCTTCGCCACCCACATTGCCAAGTACTTCGCCAACGCCATCCGCGAGGCCATCCTGCTGGAACTGTGCAACGGCGGCATCGTGTTCCTCCCCGGGTCCGGGGGCACCGTGCAGGAGATCTTCCAGGATGCCTGCGAGAACTACTACGGCACCCCGGGCACCATCATGCCGATGGTGCTGGTGGGGAAGGAGCACTGGCTGCGGCGCTACCCGGCGTGGCCCCTGCTGCAGAGCCTGGCCGCGGGACGGCAGATGGAGAGCCGGATCTTCCTGGTGGACACCGTGGAGGAAGCGCTCGCCGTCCTGGATCGGTAGCTCTTTAGAGGTCCTTGCGGCACTGCGCCGCGCCCAGCTCGTACAGGCCGTTCAAGTCCCCGGCGGCCAGGCCATCCGGGGCGCCGATCTCGGGGTACATCAGCTGCACGGGGTCATCGACATGCTCCAGGCCCATGACGTGGCCGAGTTCGTGCAGGATCACCGCTGTGGCGTAGGCGGCCCCGTCCCGCCGGCTGAGGTCCTCGGCGATCTGCGGGGCATCGAGTTCCAGACTGCCCGTGACGAAGCTTTTGGGACCGTCGCCGAAGCTGAAGTGTGTGCTGCCTCCGGTGCCGATCACCGGTCCCGCGAGCTGCGGGGCCTGCTCCGGGGTGGTCCACGCGATCAGCAGGGGCGCCCAGCGGTCCCCGTAGGCATCCTGCTGGTACGGGGCGCGGGTCGGGGACGGCGCTTCCGCGGTCGACCCGTCGTCGACGAATTTGATCCCGGTGGCGCGGGAGATCGTACTGATCGCGTCCTCGACCAGGCGCTCGGCGCCTTCAGGAGCGAGCGCCGCGTTCACCACATAGTGCAGCGGCCGGCACGGCGAATAGCCCACCGGTGTGCCGTCGTCGTTCATGGCCAGGAACCGGTACGAGCTGCTGGCAACGGCCGGCTTCTGCGGGCGTCCGAGCGGCTCGTCCTGCTCCTCCAGGCCGGGCGGGGGAGTGTCCGTGCGCAGGGCCTCGGCGGCTGTCGGCTGCCCGGGCTTGCCGGATACCGGTGTGCCCGGCCCGGTCCCGCGGCTGACTTCGAACAGCCCGGCGAACCGCGGGTCCCCGTAGATGACGCCGGCGGCCAGGAACGCGGCCACGGCAATGAGGGCGGCGGTGGCGAGGCCACGGACGATCCGCCACGTGGTGCGGGAGCGGCTGTGCCGCGGTGTCCGGTCCCGGAACTCAGGACCGTCCACTAGCCGATTACCGCGCCGAGAGCCAGGCCCAGCAGGTAAGTGGCGCCTGCCGCGCCCATGCCGATGGCCAGCTGCCGGAGGCCGCGGGATGCGGGGGAGGTGCCGGAGAGGAGCCCGACGACGCCGCCGGTGAACAGCAGCGCCACACCCACGAGTACGGCGGACAACACGAGGGCCAGGATGCCCGTCATGCCGAACACGAAGGGCAGAATCGGCACGATGGCACCGGAGGCGAAGAAACAGAAGCTCGACGCCGCCGCTCCCCAGGCGGTCCCGACAGCTTCGTGCTCGTCACGGGCTTCCGGCAGTTCCGGCTGCAGTGAAAGGCTGGGATCGCAGTCGCAGTCGAGCAGCCCCATCCGCTCCGCAACACGGTGCTCGGCGGCCTCCCGCGACATGCCGCGGGCCAGGTAGACCAGCAGCAGCTCATTGTGTTCGATATCCAGCGAGGGCGCCGCGGCCAGCGTGATCTGGGTGGGGCGGGTCGCCGCGAGGAGTTCGCGCTGGGAACGTACCGAGATGAACTCGCCCGCGCCCATGGACAGTGCCCCGGCGAGCAGCCCGAACACGCCGCTGAGGAGCACCACGGAACTGGCCACGCCGGAGGCGGCCATGCCCATTACCAGGGACAGGTTGCTGACCAGCCCGTCGTTGGCGCCGAAGACGGCCGCGCGGAACGTGCCCGCGAGCCGGTTTCGGCCCCGGGTGGCGAGTCCGCGGACAACTTCCTCGTGGATCTGTTCGTCGGCGACCATGGCCGGGGTGGCGGTGGGGTCGGTGGCGTACGGAGAACGGCTTTCGGCCCGCTGGGCGAGTGCCAGGACGAAGACCGAACCGAAGTGGCGGGCCAGGAAACCCAGGAACTGGCTGCAAC
>Ga0247821_10002184_pt1 | contig 10771 bp, 6 predicted proteins | sample 13C_Glycerol_Day_FD_192481 | JGI IMG/M metagenome (GOLD analysis project Ga0247821, IMG submission 192481) | Soil microbial communities from agricultural site in Penn Yan, New York, United States - 13C_Glycerol_Day14 | ecosystem: Environmental > Terrestrial > Soil > Agricultural land | place... | reverse complement strand
GATCAATGACGGCATCTATGACCCGAACTCCAAGTCGAACCACAAAGAAGTGGAGATGAACTGGTCGGACCGTAACGCCTTGATGGAAGGTATCCTCGAGGCCTGCGATGATCCGAACTTCGAAACCAGCCAGTTCGTGGTTCGTAAGAAGGACTTCATCAAGTCCGGCGGCCAGAGCAAGATCTCGGACAACCCGATCGTCAAGGGTATGTTCACCATCGACCGCAACAAGAACACCGGCGTGATCAGTGTCACCTACCGTAAGGGTGAATACGACGCCAAGATCGTCTTCCGCGGCGCGTTCGATACCGTTCTGTACCGTAAGGGCGCTGACGGCCAGAAGTACGAAGACCACGGTACCCTGTCCCGTTGGGCGGCCAAAGCCTGGGTCAAGTGGCACCAAGAGCCGGTCAACCAGATGGAACGTGAAATGTACGAGCCACCAGCTCCGAAGGAAAACTCGTTCCAGGGTCGCGACAACAACAACAACGGTGGTAACAAAGGTCGCAGCAATAACAGCGATAGCGACTTTGACTCGTCCTACGACGATGACGACTTCTAAGGACTTGAAGAAAAAGGGAGGGAGGGCAACCTCCCTTCCCCTCTTTTTGCTATAGGTTATATTTTTATAAACCTATATTACCAGTGTGTTAGGTACCCTTTGGAGTTGCTGATGTTAACGATTGAAGTTATTCGAAAATCCATGAAGGGAATGAAGGCTATTGTTGTGGCCCTCAATGAACATTCCCTACGGTTTAACGGCGACAACTCCATCAAACTGGAGAAGTCGAATAAGGGGAATATCAAAGCCCAAGAAGGTAAGTTGTTTGACGCATTTAACGATTACGTTGAACGTTTCTATAATTCGGAAGAACGGCTGGCGCTTTACAAGCTGTATGAGAAAGCCCACCGGATCTGTGAGAACCCTGTGTACCGGGGTTACAAAGTTGAACTTCCGGAAGTTAAGCCGATCATCAATCAGATCCTGGATTTCATCAACCCGCCTCGGTTCATGGACTTCATCCATAACTCACGGCACTTGGTGATTCCACCGGAACTGAACGTGGCGGCCAGCAAGGGCTATTATCCTGCCGAAACCACCATCACCGAGCAACATTACGTTGACATGGTGAAGATGACGTTGCTGGTGCGCAACATCTATCCAATCATTTTCTCGCTGACCTATCGCTACGCTGAGTTCATGAACATGAACTTTGCTGAGTTCGTCTGCGGTGATCTGATCAAGGATAACACCCACATCGTTAACACCGATGGCTGGCGCAAGCTGTTGCTCTACGTGAACTATTCGTTTGCGAAGCGTGGGGAACCGTTGAAGGTGGACGGTGTAGGGAGCATGGAATACTTCGTAGACCACGTTCTGTACAACACCGTATTCACCCGGCTGTGCTGTGCCATTATTCCGGAAACGGAAGAAGGCAAGAACTTGGCTACCGCGATCAACGCCGCTGTAAGGCAGCACGAATCGAGCGGTAGTAAATGGCGCCGTAAAGATGACGGCTATGAAGGGGAAGAAGAGAAGCGTTCGTTGTATGAACGTTATCAGGCTAAAGAGGCCGTCAAGTCTACTGACGAAGAAGTCGAAGCTGAATTCTTCTCGATGGGGTTGATGGACGAATGCGACAACGAACGTCACACGGATCGTTTCACGGTACCGTGCCTGTCGCTGGGGATCAAGCAGCCAGAGCTGGTTGAGAAAGTCTTCGACAACATCCCACCCAACTGGGAGTTTGAACTGGCGCCCCACAACCTTAAATTACTGCAAATGGTATTTAAGGGTGACATTTCTATCATGATCTATTGGGCGGCTAACCATACCCAACTGATGGCGGCCATTGCGCTGGCTCAGGTTCGGTTAGCAGAATGGGGATACGATTACCTCCCCTCCGTTGTGGGTGCAATCCATGACCCTAACGGCATGCGGTCTAGCGGTGATATCTTGAAGTTGACCTCTGCGGATAAAGATTATCTGGAGAGCATTTGTGACGTCCAAAGTAGAAACGATGAAGGTCGATCCTTCAACGAGGCTATCGAAGACGCTACCGACTTCTTGGAAGGTCTTGCGGCGGGTCAGTGGAAATCCAACTTGGAGTACGGCGTGCTTAACGAGAGTGAGATTTACGATCGTGTGCCACGCGGTTCCTTGTTCGAGATGGAAGTTGAACCCAAGATACGTGAAGAGTTTATGCGTTTGGTTAGGCAAATCAACGAATAAACTTTATTTAAGATAGATGGAGAATTACGATGGCTGAAATTACTACTGTACTGCAACAAGCTTTCTTCGGTATTGGCACTTCTCAGCACCAACACGTGCACCGGCACAATACCTTGCACCTGGAAAACCTGGAAGTCGACAAGCTCCGTCAGGAACAAGAGAACGGCGGTGTTCTTCCGAAGACCCTGCACGACATCGCAATGAACTCCGGCCAGCTGTGCTCACAGCCACAAGGTTTCGTTTCTGTCGAAGACGGCATGAACATGCGTCGTGGCATCTGTCTGCTGAAGTTCCAGATCTACTCGAACGCTTCCGAATCCTCCAGCATGTCCGTGGTCTGCTATGTGGTTGGTGGGAACAGCTCTGCCGAGGCCGGGCTGGATGGCACCAGTCGACTGCAACCTGTGCGGTGCTGGAGTACATTGACCTCTCAAACCAGTGACGGTCAGGGTTATCCAAGTATTCGCCAAGTGGTAGATACCACTCACCAGTTCATGCTGGGTGATCCCTACGGCCAGAAAGAGATGGCGGCGGTACGTCCGTACGACGTGGCGAGTGCTGCACTGGGTTACGCGGTAACAGACGGTGACGGTTCGGCGCGCAATTACTGCGGCGTGGCGAACTCTGACCTGAGCAATCAACTGCTCATGTCGAAGACGCAGAACCTCAATCCAACGCACTACTCCAAGGAACTGTTGAAGCTGGCAGTGCAGACCGCTGATGAAGTCACCAACAACCAAGCTGACCTGGCCTGGGCGATCGGTGACTACATGACCACCAGCAGCCTGAACGAGATCTCTCCACACGACAACCCGTTCATGCAGACCATGATGAGCGTGCTGAGCGTACACAGCCTGGCCAACTTCCGTGGCTGGTCGATTGACGAGATGGTCGAAGTATGGCCTAACTTCATCGAAGTGCTGAACCTGGACAACATGGACGTCAACAAGTTCGCTGCTGACGATACTACGTTGACCACCTCTGACTATGGTCGTGTGAACCAGCACGAGATCATTGCCAGTGAAGCGGCCATGATGTGCGTACACCAGCTGCTGGCTAACGGTCTGATGTCGTACAAGTTCAGCTGCACCAACAACCCAACCGAGTTCGATGGTATCAGTGGTGACGAGGGCGGTGGCGTATCGTTCTCCCCAGGTCAGGCAATGTCGGTGCTGGACAACGATACCAACATGGAGGGTCGCGTTGAGAGCTTTAACCGACACTTCACGGACGCGTTCTTTGCCAAGTACACCGGACCGTATGCTCACCTGCGTACACTGATCAACCTGAAAATGGATTGCCACATGTTTGGTGAAACCAAGGTCTCGATCTCGTTCGGCAACGATTACCACCTCGAAAAGACTTTCAGCAACGCAACCTATTACATCAACCATTCCAGTTCTTCCATCTCCGGTACCGAGGCCGGCCTGTTGGAATCCAAGAACTACTTGAATAACATCAAGGAATACTTCTAAGGTACCCCGTCATGAATGAACTGAATAAGTTGTACAAGGACATGCTCATGTCCTGGAACACCACCGTCAAGTCCGACGGTCGTATCCTCCTGGACCTGGAGGGTGAGGAATACCCGATCACGATTGACGGGATGAACCTGTACCTGCCTACCACCGACGTCCTCGATGAGGTTGCGGTAGGCAAGGTCTTCTTCCACCCGGCCTGCGAGGATATTACCTCGAAGGAAACCGAAGTGTTCAAGGTCCTGCGTAAGGTTACTTGCCTGCGTCTCCTGAACGCCTTCCGTTCGATCCCTCCGGTGTTGTTCCCGCTGGCGGGTGGTAAGCCCAAGAACTCGTGGAATCAGCGTGTGTTGGATCTCTTGGAGCCTCTCAAGGGTGCCAAGGGCGCAGTGGTTAAAGAGCTGGTCGATCTGTTTGGTCGCCTGCACGTAGAAGTAGAAGAGAACGGTCTCGACAACCGCTTCGTCCACTTCAAGACCACCAAGTCCAGCGGCAAGCTGAGCAAGTCCACCGGCGAGAAGGTCTACTATACCACCAAGCCGGAGTTCCCGTTCTACAACGAACTGGTTCGTCGCATTGCCCGTACCGAAGGCAAGACCGACAACCAGCAGATCGAGATCAACAACCACAGCGTTTCGCGTGCTGCGGTGAAGTTGGCTATCCACCTGTTCCAGTACATCGTTCCGGCCGTGCTGTCGCCGGATGATCATGCTCATGAAGCGAACAGCCCGATTGCAGCCCGTCTGGTTTCGTACCTGGGTTGCTACGCGGACATCGCTGAGCAGATCAACAAGATCCAGGGAACGTTCCGGACGGAATTCGCCAAGGCGGGTATCTATCCGATCAACCTGAATTGGACCGAGTCGATGGAGAACCTGCCAGAGTGGTACAAGCAGGTTCCGAAGATGGACTACAACACCCACAACACCCACGAAGAGACCGTGCACCAAGCAGCCGGTCGTCAAGACTTCGCAGGACTGATGTCGGTCAGCAGTAACGTCCATCAGGCACCGGTACAGCAAACGCCAGGTGCAGCGACTCAGCAAGCGGGTGCAGGTATTGACCCGATGACTGGCTTCGTGATCACCCCACCGCCACAAGTGCTGCCAGGTGACCGTCTAACCCGTTACGAGTGCAACTTCCAACTCGGTCGTGTTACTCACTACGGCGTTGATACCCTGACCAACCTGCCGGTCATGTACATCTGCACCAAACAGGGTTCGTTCCTGGAGCGTCAAACTCCTAACCCGAACGCTGGCATGATGAACATGCTCGGGGGTTTTAACATGGGCATGCCCAACATGAACATGGGTATGCCCAGCATGATGGGTGGCGGTCAAGCAATGATGCTCCCTAACGGCATGATCCAACTGCCAAATGGTGCGGTAGTTCATCCGTCCCAGCTTCAACAGCAGCAGCCGGTGATGCCAACGGGTACTCCAAGCGTAACCAACTTGGATAACAACCAAGGCGGTGGCTTCGGTAACAGCCCAGCCTGGGGTTAACAGGTAGCATTAATAACCAGCAGGGTGGTCCCCTGCTGGTTATTATTTTTTGTCTGTGAAAACTATTTTTATGCTCTGGTTGTATTATTACGTGCAATGCGTGTGTTTAATGCTGATTCGTTAACCTTGTAGATCAGCGTCATTTTGCTGATATCTGCATGGGGGTCAGTAATCCCATTGATATAAGCGGTGGTCCACCAAAGGTACGACGGGACACCTAAGACCCGTAACAAACGATAGAAGTCATTCTTGAAGGCTTGCTGAACCGCAGGGACGACCTGCTTGAAGTAATCAGCTTCCTTCCGTATGAGTTCAAGTTCAGACCGAACTAGCGTTTTATACCGTTCCGTATAAAACACGTCTTTACCATTATTGAAATCCGTATTAGCGAGCGGCATAAGTAACCTTTAAGTAGGGTCAATATAATTTAAACCTATATTATCTTTATGAACCTAATACCCTGATGTTTAAGAGGTCTCTTGATGAATGAGTTTGAATTTAACTTGACAGGTATTGCGGACGGGGTTCGTTATAAATACGAATGTGGTGAAAACCAACTCCATCCGGCGTTGATTGGCGTTAGTAGTAATTTGATTGTTTTCCCGATGTGTTCCTCGGCTGGTCGTATGTACATGGCCGGTAACATGATCCCGAAGTCGGTTCCGACTGAAGGTGCGGGTGTTCGTTGGCTCATGAGTGGTAACGAACGCAAATACGGGAAGACTGCGCGTAAAGTAGAAGCACCCAGTAACATGATCGTGGAAGAATTGTTCTACATCCAGAGTCTGGATATGGACAAGAACACCGATGACTGGCAACCGACTTATATCGTTTACAAGAACGATGAGAAGAACGCCTACGATCTGCTGGAACTTCCAACCTACCACACACAGAACACCAGCGTGGGCTGGGAATACGTGTACGATAAAGAAGTCCTGCGTAAACTCAAGCCAGGTGCATGGTTGCCGAAAGGCACTGTCTTTGCACAAAGTCCTCGTATCGATGAGGATGGGATCTGGCGGTTCTCGATGCCGACTCGAGTGGCGGCGTATTCCGACCACCGGACGGAAGAGGACGGGATTGTTATTACCGAGTCGTTCGCTGAGCGTTGTGCTTGCATGTTCAAACACACTCGGGCGTTCAACTGGAACGAAGACGAGTACATTCCGTTGATGTTGTACGGAACTGAAGAGAACCCGTCACCATTCCCATCGCCAGGTGAACCTATCCGTGCTGATGGCATTGTGATGGGCTTCCGTAAACGGATCAAAGAGAACGCACTGGTCTCCCTGACCAAGAAAGCACTGCGTGAACCCGATCCGACTTACGACCACCTGCTCTATGCACCACGTGATTGTGAAGTAAAAGCAGTCCACGTGGACTCGGACCGTAGCAAGAACAAAGCCAACAACCGTAACACCACCTACATCCCCCAACGTCACAACGCCATGCTGGATCGCTATGAGCGTCGTCGTAATGAGATGTGGGTCTCAGTACTGAACTGGTACGAGAACAAAGTTCGGATGAGTCGTAGCGGCAAGATTGCTATGACCCACCGTCTGAACTCGTTCATCCGAGATGCGTACGGTAACTATACCGATCGCACTGGTCGTACCAACCCATTGTTCCGTTCGATCAAGCGGGAGAAGTACAAGGACTGGAACGTTACCATTGAACTGAAGCAACGCATGCGTGGGCGGGTGAAATGGAAGCTGTCGGGTCTGAACGGTGACAAAGGTGTTGTGATCAGTATTATCCCTGATGACCATGCACCGATGTACGCAGACGGTACCCGGGCCGAAGTGATCCTTAACAACATTCCGGCATTCCGTCGTCAGATCTACGCGTTGTTGTTGGAGTTGAGTATCAACTTCCTGACCATGCATATCCACCGTGAAGTTCAACACCTTCGCAAGAATGGTGACTACCGTGGCGCGCATAAGGTCTTGATGGACTACTTCGACCAAGGCTTCCCTGAGTTCGCTGAGATGTTCAAATTGGCGACTGAGGAAGAAGAAGACCTGATCGAGTATGTCGACAACGTAGCGAAGAAGAACATCTCCATCCACCAGATCAGTAACTCCAAGCTGTTCGGTGTTAATCTGATCAACAAACTGCGGGAACGTTATAAGTACCAACCGCAGAAAGCGACCTGGGTCAACTCGTTGGGTGAGAAGCAAGAGACTGCTAACCCAATCATGATCTCTATCCAGGACCTGATCCTTCTGGACAAGTTCGGTAGCGACATGTCGGCGCAGTGCATGCCCAAGTCTAACTTGTTTGGTATGCCAGCGAAGATGAGTGACAGTGACCGTTATTCCTTGCCAATGAATGACAAGGGTAACAAGAACACCGCTGAGACCGAAGGTCGTTGGGTAACCAGTCAGTCGGGTGGTCAGGAAGTCGTGAAGCTGTTCTCGTTGGCGTATTCTCCTGAAAACCGTATCAGTGCTGTAAGGCGTTGGGTACGGGCTAATGATCCGTTGAACATTCCTCAGATCATCAAGCCAGAAGAGTACGTGAATAACCGTGCATTGAACATGTCGGTAAGTATGATGAAGGACTCTGGGCTCTCGTTGCGTGCTGAGCGAGCCAGTGACCGAGTCAGCTATGAACATTTGCAGGGTTACAACGGAGCACGCTTGGGTAACTTCCTGGCTGAACTTAACGATAAAGAAGCTGAGCTCAAGAGCCAACAACAAAGTGAGCAAGTATCCTCATGATGCAGTTTAGTCTCCGAGAGTTTGCGAACCTTCCAGAAGAAATGATGTTGCGCTGGCGCGGTTATCGTTGTCCGGTAACCGTAGTCGACGACGCAGGTGAAACACTCGAGTCTGACACCTACGTGCTGATGTTGACGTGGTTGGGTCTGATTATCCATCGGCACTACAACCACATCCCTTATTCGATTAAGGAAGTAATCCCCTCGAACAAGGTAGCCGCTAATAAAGACAAGATGATCACCTACGATGATGACGTCCAGGCCATCCCCATTAACTACATGCTCGCCAAGCTGCTCCCACAGATCAAAAGCTTGGCAGAAATCGATGACATCAAACGGATGATCCACATCTGGCAGAACAAACTCCATAACCAATCCATCGTGATGGGTGAAGGGTCAGTACTGTCAGCGTCGGCTGAATCCGTGGGTGACCTCATGGCCGATCAAGGCGTGATGGACATCCGTGATCAGATCCTTAATAAAGAGATCTCCATCGACGAGGGTGAAGACAAGTTCAACCACCACATCAAGAAAGCAGAAAGTCTTGACCGTAACGTGATGGCTATGTTGGCGCGTACGGGCGGTGTAAGTGTTAACCAGGCGTATCAGTTGTCTGTGATGCGGGGTGGGGTGTTCAGTTTGAACAACACCATTCACCCCAACGCGGTTTCCGTACCGTACGCTCACGGTATCACTAACCTGGCGGATTCGTTGGGTGAGAAGAACGCCTCGGGTAAAGCCTTGACCAACAACGGTAAAGCGTTGAAGGACTCGGAACTGTTCCACCGCAAGACCCACATCCTGACCGCAGTAGTACGCGGCATGTCGTTCGGTTGGGATTGTGGGACCCGGATCTGTGTACCGATCAAGATCGCTAGCATGAACGTAGCGATGGGTCTGCGAGGTAAGTGGCAGCAGATGCCTGCTGGCAACCTTCAGCTCATCGACAACGATAATGTCTGGGATATCAAGGTCGGAGAAACCGTCTGGATCCGTTCTGTTGCGTTCTGTAATACCCGCGATGCTGGCGTTCCATGTGGAACATGTTACGGGATGATGGCAACGTCGGTCCCGTTCAACCGGATGATGGATAAAATCGCGAACGTGGGTATGTGGTCGGCAACCTCTATCTGTAACCCAATGGGTCAGGGGATGCTGTCTACTAAACACTTCATTCGAAATGCGATCACGCGTCAGTTCGTGCCGCATAGACGGGATACGAATATCATCTCCAGTAATGGCGATGAGATCTTCTTGAATCCAGAGGTGATCAAGTCAGGCTGCGACATGGTTCTGGCCGCTGACATCGTTAACGTGCTTTCGGACATCCGTAGCTTGGGTGACCTGAACGCTGTTAGTCTGGAGAAGCTCCCGTACTTCGCTGAAGTGACTTTCCGTTACGCGGTAGAAGATATCATGATGGGCGGTAAGACTGTTCAACAGCACGCTGCCCATACGTCGGTATCCTCTCGTAAAGCGCGGTTCTCGTTGGAATTCCTCCGTTACGTGCTGGAACACGGTTGGGAAACCCTCGGGAAGAAGCACATCAAGATCGACCTGAGTCAATGGAATATCCTGGAGCCCGTCTTCAGCCTTCCATTCATCCGGGAAGACTTGGATGCTCACCGTGCCCGTGTTGAGAGCTTCATCACCTTTAGCAAGCGAAACTCCACATGGAAGAATCAGGTTGTCACGCCGAAGATCTTCGGTGAGGTACTGACTGAGTATTGGTCACTCATTGCTCAGGAAATTAAAGGTATTAACATCGTACACCCGGAAGCCATGTTGTACTGCTGTCTGACAGCGACTCCAGGGGGTATAGATGCATCGATCCCACCGGGCGATGTACCTAAGTACTTCTCCAGCTTTGAAGAGGCTGTAATCGGTCGAGGCATTGGTCACCTGATGATCTATGAGCGACAGCAGAACGTACTGAACAAGATGAAAACTTTCCGAATGGTCAACCGTCAAGGTAGTCCGTTGGAGGCTTTCTTCGCATTGGGTGTTGGTTAACCCTTAAGTTTAGCGGCTGCTTAAACCGGACGGGGCTCCCGAAAGGGGGTCCCTCCTACCGACTTAAGAGGTCGCATTATGCGGAAGACAGTCACGATAAGTAAGGCGTATCACTATTTAAGGATATTTGATTACCAACCAGACTTCATTCAGAACGTCATCAAACCGTTTTGCCGGATACACACGTATCAAACGGGGATGAAACCTAACCCCCAAACGCGTCAAATGGAACGTGTGCTGGATCATATCTTTGCCCGCTCCAATCATGATAAGACCGAATACCGGTTTTCCTCGGGACTGTTCCAGCAGTTCTTGGACTTCATGGTCTACCGAGGTTATGATCGTTCTCGTGTTGAAATCGTTGACGAACCTGTTATTGAACCCGTGAAGGTAGAGTTTACCTTTAACGAAGGATTTGAAACACCGCGCCCTGATCAGGTGGAATGGACTGATTACATGTTGACCGATGGTTACCTCAAGGTAAACAACGACAACACAGGAGGCGGTAAAGGTTACATGTCGATCTACTCGATGGCTAAGAAAGGCTATCGGACTGTAATCACCATGCAACCTCGCTACATCCCAATCTGGAAAGGAGAACTTAATAAGTTCCTTAAACTGGAACCGGGAGACTTGTTGGTTTGGGAACACCCTTTACCGAAACTGGTAGAAGCATTTAAAAACGGGATTGTTAATCCTAAGATTGTCATTTTGCCCATGTCTCGGATCGAACCCTTCTTGAGGAAGAAAGAGATCCCTGACCCTGTAGACCTTGACGATGTATTCAGGGCTATCAGACCGGGCCTGCGGATTATTGAAG
>Ga0247821_10002182_pt1 | contig 10772 bp, 6 predicted proteins | sample 13C_Glycerol_Day_FD_192481 | JGI IMG/M metagenome (GOLD analysis project Ga0247821, IMG submission 192481) | Soil microbial communities from agricultural site in Penn Yan, New York, United States - 13C_Glycerol_Day14 | ecosystem: Environmental > Terrestrial > Soil > Agricultural land | place... | reverse complement strand
CCACGGCAGCGTCGGGGCGGCCGGTGTAGTAGGCGGTGAGCAGTCGGGGAATATCGACCAGCACGCTGGCCGGAGCCGGCTTGCCTGCCAAAGGACTGAGCGTCATGCAGAAACCTCGAGTTCAACGAATGTTGGTGTTGGAGCGTGCAGTGTACTGAGAGTTGCAAGAGCGCGCGATGGGCGGCAGCAAAGAATCAGTGAGCACACCGCACACCCTGTGGGGCGGCTTTAGCCGCGAAGAATCCAACGCGGTGCCTGCTTCGCGGGCTCGCCCGCTCCCACAATGGACCCGCGCATGCCCCTCATCTCTGTAATGACCGTCTAGAGTGGTACCCATACACCCGAAAACGAGGCCCCATGGCTTTTCACCGCCTGACCCGCACCCACCCGCGCCTGAGCATCGCCACCGTGGTCGGCCTGCTCGGCGGCTGGCTGATCCCCGCCAGCGACAGCGTGCAGCACATCCTCGCCGGCTGGAACCTGGGCGTGTGGCTGTACCTGGCGCTAGTGCTTTACCTGAGCTACAGCGCCAGCCCGGAAAAGGTGCGCAAGGTCGCCCGCGTCGAAGACGAAAACGCCGGCCTGGTCCTGCTCACCGTGTGCATCGCCGCCATCGCCAGCCTCGCCGCCGTCACCCTGCAACTGGTGTCCAGCCGTGGCCTGCAAGGCACGGCGCTGGCCCTGCACTACCTCTACACCGGCCTGACCGTGGCCGGCTCCTGGCTGTTGATAGGCTGTATTTTCAGCCTGCACTACGCGCGGCTGTTCTATACCGGACAAAACCACGAACCGCCAATGCGCTTCGCCGATGGCGAACGCAACCCCGATTACTGGGATTTCCACTACTTCTCGTTCACCATCAGCGTGGCGGTACAAACCTCCGACGTGGGCGTTGCCGGGCGGGGGCTGCGACGGGTAGTGCTGGCGCATTCGCTGGTGGGGTTTGTTTTCAATACCGCGATTCTAGGATTCACCATCAACATCGCAGCTGGGCTATTAGGTTGATGACCTGCCAGTTTTGCCAGTAGACGCCAGGTTAACCAATAGAAAAAATCAAAAGCCCACCAACCTCCACAGGTCGATAACATGACGGCTCTTGAGAAACCACCAAGCCCTACCAGACATTTCTATCAATCAAACCGTCTGTGTAGTTTGATTGGGTCGAGGGCTGAACGACTAGTAATGGCTCAGGCAGTCGCGATCGGGCAGCAATCAAGCAACAGGAAGGTACAGCTCTTTCATTTGGATTCGGCAGAATCGGTCATAGGGAGCTCCGCAGCACCGTCAGCCTATCAATACCCTCCCTTTGGAGGAGGCCGCATAGGGACTGCCCTGCTCATGGCAGCGTTCGTCGGTCAACACTTCGATGAGACGTCTGGCGGATATCCATTGGGCAATGGACGACGGGTTTATAAACCCGAAGTTTTCCGCTTTACATCTCCTGACATGCTGTCTCCTTTTGACAAAGGGGGAGCGAATCCTTACAGCTACTGCCTGGGAGACCCCATCAACAGGCATGATCCAAGCGGTCAATTTCCGATATTCCGTTACCTGCTTCGTGCCGTTGCTCGAACGACGGTGACGGCTTCACGTCATTTCAATCGCGCTACCGAAGCGCTAATTCGAATGGTTGATGAAGTTGTCGCGGACACTTTGCGTGATGCGGGCAGGCAGCTAACCCCGATTTTTGAAGCAGGCCGCGAAGTAATAACCGCTGCTGCTGCTGCGGTGCCAACAGAGCTCTCCATGAGGGTCAACACCCTGCACCTGACACTTGAACCTCCAACTCCGCGAGCACCGAGAGCTGACACTCAATCACCGAACCAATTGGGAGAACAACGCACTCATATTCGCAGGCGTTGATTAAGGGAAATACCCAATGACCGCCGCGCCGCTCGTCGGAAAATACTGAACGACAGCCTCACCAGAAAATCTAGCTACCTCCCCGGTAGCCGCTGCAATCGTGTAAGGAAAACGTTTGCCTGGCAGCCCCCGCCGGACAGCTTCCGTGACAAGGATGTGACCGCTGTCATGCATTAACACATTTGTCTTGTTTGCCGCCGAGAATCGCGCGTGGCAGGTGCTATGGTTAGTTTCCCGGCGGCCGCATCGATGTGGCCACCCACTCACCACGTCCAGGTAGGACAAGGAGGCTGGCATGAACAAGATGACGTTCCCCAACGCCTGCCAGGTGATGCGCTGGCATTTCCACCCGCTGGGCTTCGAAGCCAGCATGGATGCGCCACGCAGCATGGTTGCACGGCTGTTTGACCGCGCCACCGGTGAAACCCTGCTGGCGATTGCCGGCATCCCCTGCTCGGCGATCATGGCCGCCGCCGATGTAGAGCGCATCATCGAGGCCGTCGAGGCGGAGATGGATGCCTTCATGCCCGCCTTCACCCTGCGTGACGCGGTCTAGCCCACTGCCGTACTCTCCTGGCGCATGGCCTGCAACTTGCCCATGAACTGCTCGGCTGGCACCGGCTGGCCCAGCAGGTAGCCTTGCAACGAATCGCAGCCCAGGCGGGTCAGGAAGTCCTGCTGCTTGTCGGTCTCCACCCCTTCGGCAACGATGCGCAGGCCCAGCGCCTGGCCTAGCGCGACGATGGCTGAGACGATCGCCGCATCGTCACTGTCCTGCTCCAGCTCACGCACGAAGCCGCGGTCAATCTTCAGCTCGTTGGCTGGCAGGCGCTTGAGGTACATCAGGCTGGAATAGCCAGTACCAAAGTCATCGATGGACAAGTCCACGCCCATGTCGGACAACTGCTGCAGCACCGTGAGGCTGGCATCGGCGTCGTGCATGGCAGTGGTTTCGGTAATTTCCAGGGTCAGGCAGTTGGCCGGCAGGTTGCTCTGCTGCAGGGCCCGGGCCACGCTCTCGACCAGCCCGGCATGGCAGAACTGGATGGCCGACAGGTTCACCGCCATGCGCCAGCCCTGGTACCCCTGGTCCAGCCACTCGCGCATCTGCCGGCAGGCCTCGATGAGCACCCACTCGCCAATGGGGATGATCAGGCCGGTCTTTTCCGCCAGGCCAATGAAGCGGTCAGGCAGCAACAGGCCCTGCTGCGGGTGCTCCCAGCGCAACAAGGCCTCGGCCCCGATCGGCTGGCAGGCCTGGGCGTCGAACTTGGGCTGGTAGTGCAGGCGGAACTGACGCTGCTCGAGGGCCTGGCGCAGGTCCTGCAATAGCTGCAATTGCTGGCGGGCGTTGCTGTTCATCGACACGTCGAAGAAGCTGTAGCCATTCTTGCCGGCGCTCTTGGCGTGGTACATGGCGGCGTCGGCATTGCGCAGCAGCTCGTGCTGGTCCTGGCCATTGCCCGGGTACAGGACGATGCCCAGGCTCGCCGTCAGTTGCAGGTCATGCTCGGCCACGCGGAACGGCCGTGACACCAGGTTGACCTGCTTGACTGCCACATCCATGGCATCGTTCGGCTCACGCAGTTCCACCAGCAGCACGAATTCGTCGCCGCCGATACGCGCCAGCGTGTCCTGGCTGTGCAGGTGACCGCGCAGGCGCGCCGCCACGGCCTTGAGCAGCAGGTCACCGATGTGATGGCCAAAAGCATCATTGACCGGTTTGAAGCCATCCAGGTCGATGAACATCAAGGCAAAACAGCCGCCCTGCTCCGCCACCTTGGCGATGGCCTGCTCGATGCGGTCGGCCAGCAGGGTGCGGTTAGGCAAGTCGGTGAGCGTGTCGTGCAAGGCCAGTTGGGTCAGTTCCTGGTTAGCCAGGGTCAGCGAGCGGGCCAGCTCGGCGGTGCGCGCCTCGAGGCGGGCGTCCAGCACCGAGGTGAGCAAGGCCACTGCCAGTACGGCCAGGGTGGTGATCAACACCAGGTAGACCAGACCATCGCCTTGCAAACCGCCGCCCGCCAGTGCACCGCAGAAACTGCCCTCGGGGAAGTTCGCCGCCGCCATGCCGGTGTAGTGCATGCCGACGATCGCAAAGCCCATCACCACTGCCGCCAGGCCGCGAATCTGCCGCACATAGGGGGTGTGCGCGCGCAGGCGGAAGGCGATCCACAAGGCCGCTGCCGAGGCGCCCACGGCAATCAGCAGCGAAGCACCGAACAGCGTCGGGTCATAGTCGATGCCCGGCAGCATGCGCAGCGCGGCCATACCGGTGTAGTGCATGCAGGCGATGCCTGCGCCCATGATCAGCGCACCAAACCCCAACTGCAGTCCCGGCAGGCTCGGTTGGCTGACCAGCCACAAGGCAAAGCCCGAGGACAACACGGCAATCAGCAGCGAGAACGCGGTCAGGGCGAGGTCGTAACCCAGGTCTATGGGCAGGCTGAAAGCGAGCATGCCGATGAAGTGCATCGACCACACGCCGATGCCCATGGCCAGCGCGCCCCCCACCATCCACAGCCAGGCAGCCCGGCCTTTGGCCATGGCGATGCGGCCTGTCAGGTCAAGGGCGGTATAGGACGCCAGGATCGCCACGCACAGCGAAATCAACACCAGCGAAAAGGAGTAGCTACCGGTCAGCATTGGGAGTTCCAGCGGCGGGACGGGAGGCCCGGAAAAAGCTGACGATTGTACTCAAGCTTAAGCGAAACGCACGGGGTTTTTGCGAATGGGAAAGGATCCAAAGGGAAGACGCCATACGGCCTCGCAGAAATGCATTCTCTTTTGTGGGAGCGGCCTTGTGTCGCGACAGGGCTGCGAAGCAGCCCCAGCAATATCAGCCATTGTGTCGAGAACCTGGGGCCGCTTTGCGGCCCTTTCGCGACACAAGGCCGCTCCCACAAAGCACTGCGAATATTTCAATCCTGCTCGGCAAACGCCTGTTCCGCATCCCAACCACCGCCCAGCGCGGCAACCAGCTGCACGCTGGCCACCAGGCGCCCCTGCAGCAGGTTCAACACACTGCGCTCGTTGCTCAGCGCCGTGGTCTGCACGTTGACCACATCCAGGTAGCCGATGAGCCCGGCGCGGTACTGGTTCTCGGTCAGGCGCAACGACTCGCGGGCGGCATCCAGTGCCTCCTGGCGCACTACCGCTTCATCGCCATACACCTTCAACTGCACCAGCAGGTTTTCCACTTCCTTGAAGCCGTCGAGCACGGTCTGGCGGTACTGCGCCACGGTCTGGTCATACACCGCCACCGTGCGGTCCACCTCGGCACTGCGCTTGCCGGCGTCGAACAAGGTCAGCGCCAGCTGCGGGCCCACCGACCAGTAGCGGTTGGGCAGTTCGATCCAGTTGCTGAAGCTGCTGCTGGAGTAACCGCCACTCATGCTCAGGCTCAGGTCCGGGAAGTACGCCGCCCGCGACACGCCGATGTTGGCGTTGGCAGCCATCACGTTGCGTTCGGCCGCAGCGATGTCCGGGCGCCGCTCCAGCAACTGCGAGGGCAAGGCCACGGGAATTTGCGGCAGCGCCGGAATGGCCTTGCTGTCGGCCAGGGCGAAGTCGGCCGGGGCCTTGCCCAGCAACACGGCAATGGCGTTCTCGAACTGTGCGCGCTGCCAGACCAGGTCGATCAGATCAGCCTCGGTGCTTTTCAGCTGGGTACGCGCCTGGGCCACCGCGTCCGGGCCGGCGACACCGGCGCGGTACTGGTTTTCGTTCATCCGCAGGGAACGTTCATAAGCTGCCACGGTGGCTTCCAACAGGCGCTTCTGCTCGTCGATCACCCGCAACTGCAGGTAGTTCTGCACCAGTTCGGACTGCTGGCTGAGGCGGATCGAGGCCAGGTCGGCCAGGCTGGCTTCGGCACTGGCTTCGTTGGCGTTGAGGGCCTCGCGCAGCTTGCCCCACAGGTCGATTTCCCAGCTGACACCGAGCTGGGCGTTGTAGGTGTTGCGAATGCCGCTGCTGTTGTTGGACAGGCTCGAACTGGAGCTGCCGGTGCCCTGGGCCGAGCGGTTCTTGCCGACGCTCAGGTCCAGGCTGGGGAACAGTGCCGCCCGGCTGCTGCGCACCAGCGCCTGGGCCTGACGGTACTGGGCCTCCGATTGCGCCACGGTCTGGTTGCTGCGGTTGAGCTCTTCGACCAGCGCATTGAGCCCGGCATCACCGTAGATTTCCCACCAGGCGCCGCGGGCGATGGCATCGGACGGCGCGGCCTGAGTCCAGCCTTCGGCATGCTTGAACTGCGCCGTGCTGCTCAGCTCCGGGCGGTGGTAGTCCGGGCTCAGGGTGCAGGCACTGAGCAAGGCGACACACAACCCGGCGCCGAGCAGGCGCGAGCCACGCCCACGGGTCAGCGTCTGCAGGGCACGGTGAAGTGGGGTCTGGGCAAAAGTCATAGCGGGGTTTCCAGGGCGGCGTCGGTGCGCACGCCACGCCAACGGTTGAAACGGTGACGCAGGCGGTCCAGGTACAGGTAGACCACCGGTGTCGTGTAAAGGGTGAGGATCTGGCTGAACACCAGGCCGCCGATGATGGTCAGGCCCAGTGGCTGGCGCATTTCCGCGCCTTCGGCGTGGCTCAGCAGCAACGGCAAGGCACCGAGAATGGCCGCCAGGGTCGTCATCAGGATCGGCCGCAGGCGCAGCAGGCAGGCCCGGCGGATCGACTCTTCCGGTGTCAGCCCCTGGTGGCGCTCCAGCTGCAGGGCCAGGTCGATCATCAGGATGGCGTTTTTCTTCACCACGCCGATCAGCAGGAACAGCCCCAGCAGCGAGATCAGGCTGAACTCGCCACCGGTGACGTACAGCGCCAGCAAGGCACCGACGCCGGCCGAGGGCAGTGTCGAGAGGATGGTCAGCGGGTGAATGTAGCTTTCGTAGAGGATGCCCAGCACCAGGTAGACCAGCACCAGCGCGCCAAGGATCATCAGCGGCTGGCCTTCCTGGGTCTTGGCGAAGGCATCGGCACTGCCGCCGAGCCTGGCGATCACTTCCTCAGGCAAGCCCAGCTTGGCCACCGCGCGCTCCAGCGCCGCCATGGCCTGGTCGGGGCTGTAGCCTTCGGCGACATCGAAGGCGATGCTTTCAGCGGCGAACTGGCCTTCATGGCTGACCCGGTCGTTGGCCAGGCTGTTCTCGTAATGGGCGATGGTCGACAGCGGCACGCGTGCCCCGTCGGCGGTAATCACCTGCACCTGCTCGAGGGTGCTCGGGTCCCAGGCGTACTTCGGGTTGATCTCCAGCACCACCTGGTACTGGTTGAGGCTGTCGTAGATGGTGGAGATCTGCCGCTGGCTGTAGGCGTTGTTCAGTACCGTGGTGACCATGTCCATGTCGATGCCCAGGCGCTTGGCCTGGTCGCGGTCGACCACCAGGGTCACCTGCTGGGTGCCGGCGCCATCGCGAGCGTCGATGGCTGTCAGCTGCGGCAGTGCACGCAGCGCCGCCACCACTTTCGGGAACCATTCGCGCAGCGCCGCCAGGTCGCCGCTTTGCAGGGTATAGAGGTACTGCGACGAGGTCTGGTCACGGCCGCCGCCGCCCAGTTGCAGGTCCTGGTCGGCCATCAGGAACAGGCGCCCGCCTGGTACCTTGGGCATTTCCTTGCGCAGCCGCTCGATCACCTTCTGCGCGTCGATCTTGCGCTCGCTGATCGGCTTCAGGCGCACCAGCACGAAGGCGTTGTTGGTGCCGCTGTTGCCGCCGATGAAACCGGCAACGCTCTGCACCGCCGGGTCGGCCAGCAAGGCCCGGCGATACACTTCCATTTTCGGCTGCATCACGCTGAACGACAGGCCGTCGTCGCCGCGGATGAAGCCCATCAACTGGCCGGTATCCTGCTGCGGCATCAGCGTCTTGGGTACCACCACGTACAAGGCGATGTTGATGCCGATGGTAGCCAGCAGGCTGAACAGGGTCAGGCGCTTGTGGCGCAAGGCCCAGCCCAGGCTGCGGTCATAGGCACCGACCATGCGCTGGTGCAACCGGTCGCTCCAGCGCTGCAGGCGGGTCTGCTCGGCCTGGTGCGGCTTGAGCCAGCGGGCACACAACATCGGCGTGAGGGTCAGCGATACCACCAGCGACACGATGATCGCCGCCGCCAGGGTGATGGAGAACTCCTGGAACAGGTTGCGCACGATGCCGCCCATGAACAGGATGGAGACGAACACTGCCACCAGCGACACATTCATCGACAGCAAGGTGAAACCCACTTCCCTGGCACCCAGGAAGGCCGCTTTCACCGGCGGCTGGCCGTCCTCGATGTGCCGGGAGATGTTCTCCAGCACCACGATGGCGTCGTCCACCACCAGCCCGGTGGCAAGGATCAGCGCCATCAGCGACAGGTTGTTGAGCGAGAAACCGCACAGGTACATGACCGCGAAGGTGCCCACCAGTGACACCGGCACCGCCAGGCTGGGGATCAGCGAGGCACGCAGGCTGCCGAGGAACAGATAGACCACCAGAATCACCAGCACCACGGCGATCAGCAGGGTGTGCTCGGCTTCCTTGAGGGTGGCCTTGATCACTGGCGAGCGGTCCATGGCCACGTTCAGTTGCACGCTGGCCGGCAGCAGCGACTGCAGGGCCGGCAGCTGTGCCTTGATCTGGTCGACCGTTTCGATGATGTTGGCGCCGGTCTGGCGGTTGACCACCAGCAATACCGCGCTCTGGTCATTGAAGAAGCCGCTGTTGTAGCGGTTCTCGACGCCGTCGGTGATGCTCGCCACGTCGGACAGGCGCAGGATGGTGCCGTTCTGCTGGCGGATCACCACCGGCTCGTAGTCCTTGGCGCTTTCCAGCTGGTCGTTGGCACGCACCTGCCAGCTGCGCTCGGCGTCCTCGACAAAGCCCATCGGCCGGCGCTGGTTGGCGTTGGATACCGCCGTGCGTACTTCATCCAGAGAAAGGCCGTACTGGTTGAGCAATTGCGGCTCGACGGCAATCCGCACCGCCGGCAGCGAACTGCCGCCGATCTGTACCTCGCCTACCCCCGGTACCTGGGCCAGGCTCTGCGACAGGATGGTGTCGGCCAGGTCGTACAGCTGGCCTTTCTGCAGCACGTCCGAGGTCAGCGACAGCACCATGATCGGTGCCTGCGACGGGTTGATCTTCTTGTAGGTGGGCATGCTGCGCATACCGCTGGGCAGCAGGTTGCGGGTGGCGTTGATCGCTGCCTGCACCTCGCGCGCCGCGCCGTCGATGTCGCGGCCCATCTCGAAGCCGATGATCACCCGTGTGGAGCCCTGGTTGGAGCTGCTGGTCAGCGTGGTCACGCCGGCAATGCTGCCCAGCTTGCGCTCCAGCGGAGTGGCCACGGTGGCCGCCATGACTTCCGGGCTGGCGCCGGACAGGTTGGCCGACACCACGATCACCGGGAAGTCCATCTGTGGCAGCGGTGCCACCGGCAGCAGGCCGAAGCTGACCCCGCCCAGCAACATGATCGCCAGGCTCAACAACATGGTCGCCACCGGGCGACGGATGAAAGGACCGGACAGGTTCATGCCTCGGCCTGCTTCACGTCAGTGGCCGGGCGCCAACGGCGGGCCAGGCGGTCGAAGTACAGGTAGATGACCGGGGTGGTGAACAGCGTCAGCACCTGGCTGACCAGCAAGCCACCGACCATCACCAGGCCCAGCGGCTGGCGCAGCTCGGCGCCGGAACCAGTGGCGAGCATCAGTGGCACGGCGCCGAACAGCGCGGCCAGGGTGGTCATCAGGATCGGCCGGAAGCGCAGCAGAGCGGCCTGGTAGATGGCATCGCGCGGGCTCATGCCTTGCTGGCGCTCGGCCTCGAGGGCAAAGTCGATCATCATGATCGCGTTTTTCTTGACGATGCCGATCAACAGGATGATGCCGATGATGGCAATCATGCCCAGGTCGTTGCCGCTGATGAGCAAGGCCAGCAAGGCGCCGACCGCCGCCGACGGCAGGGTCGAAAGGATGGTCACCGGGTGGATGTAGCTCTCGTACAGCACGCCCAGCACGATGTACATGGTCACCACCGCCGCCAGGATCAGCAGCAAGGTGCTCGACAGCGATGCCTGGAAGGCCTGCGCCGCGCCCTGGAAGCGGGTCTGCACGCCCAGCGGCATGCCAATGTCCTTTTGCACCTGCTCGATCACCTGCACCGCCTCGCCCAGGGACGCGCCGTGGGCCAGGTTGAACGACAGGGTCACCGCCGGGAACTGGCCGATGTGGGAAATGGCCAGCTGGGCCTGGCGCTGCTCGATACGCGCCAGCGCCGACAGGCGCACCTGGCCACCATCGGTGGCCTTGACGTGGATCGACTCCAGCGCCTGCGGGCCGATCACCGCCGCATCCTTGGACTGCAACACCACGCGGTACTGACTGGCCTGGGTGTAGATGGTCGAGATCTGGCGCTGGCCGAAGGCATCGTACAGGGCGTTGGTGATCTGCGACACGCTGATGCCCAGGCGGCTGGCCATGTCGCGGTCGATCACCAGGTACACCTGCAGGCCCTTGTCCTGCAGGTCGCTGGCCACGTCGGCCAGTTCCGGACGCTGCTGCAGCGCCTGCACCAGCTTGCCGCTCCACTGCGCCAGCAGCTCGGCATCCGGTGACGACAGGCTGAACTGGTACTGGGTACGGCTGACCCGGTCTTCGATGCTCAGGTCCTGCACCGGCTGCATGAACAGGCGGATGCCCACCAGCCGGTCGACTTGCGGTTGCAGGCGGTCGATCACCTCGCTGGCAGTGACATTACGCTCGCCATGAGGCTTGAGGTTGATCAGCAGGCGGCCGCTGTTGAGCGTGGCGTTGTCACCATCGACGCCGATGTAGGACGACAGGCTCTGCACTGCCGGGTCCTGCAGGATCACCTTGCTCAGGGCCTGCTGGCGTTCGCTCATGGCGGCGAACGATGTGGACTGCGGCGCTTCGG
>Ga0247821_10002180_pt1 | contig 10773 bp, 11 predicted proteins | sample 13C_Glycerol_Day_FD_192481 | JGI IMG/M metagenome (GOLD analysis project Ga0247821, IMG submission 192481) | Soil microbial communities from agricultural site in Penn Yan, New York, United States - 13C_Glycerol_Day14 | ecosystem: Environmental > Terrestrial > Soil > Agricultural land | place... | reverse complement strand
CCCTTTGGTGCTGGCGAGGATGAAGCAGGCACTCAATGACTCGCTGGACCAGCCGGCGCCCATCGGGCTGCGCTATGAGCGCGCCCTCAGCAACTTGCACCACTTCTCTGCCGACCGTGTCGAAGGACTGGCGGCCTTCAAGGAAAAGCGCGCTCCGAAGTTCCAGGGCAAATAGTTCTGGCCGGCGGGTGACGATTTAGAAGGATTGAAAGCTATGGAACCGAAAGTCAAAGGGCCGTTGTCCGGCATCCGTGTGATCGACATCGGCACGATGGTTGCCGGCCCCGTTGCCGCGACGCTGCTGGCGGACCTCGGTGCGGACGTGATCAAGATCGAGCAGCCGGGCCGCGGCGACTCTCTGCGCCATATCGGGCCGGCGGTGGAAGGCGAGAGCCTTTGGTGGAACGTCGAAGGGCGCAACAAGAAGTCCGTGACGCTCGATCTGCACCATCCCGAAGGCCAGCAAGTTCTCAAGGAAATGTTGAAGCATGCCGATGTGCTCGTGGAGAACTTCCGCCCCGGCATCCTGGGCAAATGGAGCCTCTCGTGGGAGCACCTGAAGCGGGTGAACCCGAGGCTCGTGATGCTCAGTGTCTCCGGCTATGGCCAAACTGGGCCGTACGCGAACCGCGCGGGTTACGACCGAATCGCCCTGGCGATGGGCGGCACGCTGAACGCCACGGGCTATCCGGACCGGGCGCCGGTCAAGCTGGGCACGGCGATGGCCGACTACTCGACTGCATTGTTTGGCGCATACGGAATCATGGTGGCGCTTTACCACCGAGATACGCGCGGCGGTGAAGGCCAGCAGATCGATCTCTCGTTGTACGAAACGGTATTCCGCTTCACCGACGTGATGGTCACCGCGTACGAAAAGATGGGACTGCCGCGCGAGCGTACCGGCAACCTGCACTTCGCGGCGGCGCCGGGCGACCATTTCGAAACCTGCGACGGACGCTACATCGTACTGACCGTGTCCAACGACCGCATGTTCGGCCGGCTGTGCGAAATCATTCCGGCCCTGAACGGTGAAGAGCGCTATTCGACGCATTTGAAACGCACGGCGTGCGTCGAGGAGCTGAACGTCATCGTCGCCGCATGGATCAAGTCCCTGCCGGTGCTGGAGGTGTGCCGCATCCTCGAGGAGAAGGGCCTCGCCTACTCGTTGATCTACTCGATCAAGGACATCGTCGCAGACCCGCACTACGAGGCCCGGGGCACCATCGCCAGCGTCGAACATCCGCAGATCGGCACGCTGAAGATGCCGGCCGTGCAGCCAAGGTTCAGCGCGACACCGTCGCCCGAGATCAGGCCAGCGCCCGCCCTGGGCGCGCATACCGATGATGTACTGCGCGAACTTGCCGGGCTTTCGACCGGGCAGATTGCCGAGCTCCGGCAAGCGGGCACGGTCTGAGGTGGTGAACCGTGGAGGCACTTCAATGACGATGTCCCAAGTCTACGCAGACGTTCGGGACCCGGCCAGCGTGTTCTCGGCCATCGAGAGCCGCTTTTCGTGCCGCGCGTTCTCGCCCGGCAAGCCAGTCTCGCGCGAGCAAGTGGATGAAATCCTGCGGGTTGCGAGTTGCGCGGCGTCCAGCACGAACACCCAGCCTTGGAAGGTGTATGTGCTGCAAGGCGATCGTCGCGATGAACTGGTTGCGCAAGTGTGTGCTGCGCACGATGAAACCGGTACCAACCTGACCGCCGAGTACGGGGAGGTGGACGGCTACTACCCTGCGCAGTGGGTTTCTCCTTACATCGATCGGCGACGTCACAACGGTTGGAGCCTGTACGGCCACCTCGGAATCGGAAAGGGCGAGAAGGACAAGATGCATGTGCAGGGGCAGCGAAATTACCGTTTTTTCGACGCGCCGGTCGGCCTCATGTTCACCATTGACCGGGTCTTGGGCTTCGGCTCCCTGATCGATTACGGGATGTTCCTGCAATCGCTGATGCTGGCGGCGCGCGCCCTCGGCCTGCACACCTGCCCCCAGGCGGCGTGGAACAACGTCGCGAAGATCGTCATGCCTTTCATCGGAGCGGGTTCCAATGAAATGCTGGTTTGCGGCATGGCGCTCGGTTATGCCGATGAGTCGGCGCCAGTGAATACCTTTAGAACGCCGCGAGAGGCCGTGCAGAGTTTCACGCGCTGGATCTGACAGACATATCTTGGCCACATGGTGGACATATGACTGGTGCAAGCCTTGAGACGTTTTTACATTGGGCCTGCCGTTAAAGGAAAGCAATTCGAACATCGCCATCAAAGCGGGACTCCGAAAATGGCATTGGGCAACTTTCGAATTGGTTGTATCGAGCATCCCTGAATCACGCTTCTAAAACCCACGTCAACGGAGACAAACCATGATTTCTCGTCGTCAATTTTCCTGCACGGGCCTTGCTGCGCTCGCACTGCCGTCGTTTGCCATTGCAGCCCCCTTCACGTCACAAACAATCAAGGTGATCGTCCCCAATTCGCCTGGCCCAGGCACTGACGTGTTGGGACGTTTCTTCGCAACCTACATGGCCAAGCAGTGGAACTCGACGGTCGTTGTGGAAAACAAGGTGGGCTCAGGTGGCCAGATCGCTACTGACCTTGCGGCCAAAGCTCCGCCGGACGGAACTGTGATCCTGATCACGACGAGTGCGCATTTCACCTACCCATATCTTTACGCGAAACTGCCGTTTGATGCGGCAAAGGACTTAGTTCCCGTCGCGCAGTTCGTTCAGGGCGCATTCGCAGTCGTGGTTGCTGCAGATTCGCCTTTCAAGACGATCCAAGACCTCATCAACGAAGCCAAGCGCAAGCCGGGAACGATCAGTTTCGCTTCGGCCGGTGTCGGCTCGCCTACGCATATGGCTGGCGCTCAGTTCGGGCACATGGCCGGTATCAACATCGTTCACGTTCCCTATAAGGACGCCTCGCAAGTGATGACCGAGGTGATCGGTGGGCAACTGCAAATGGGCCTCACCGGCACCTCGACCGCAATGTCCATGATCCAGGCTGGAAAGTTGCGTGCCTTGGCGGTCACTGCGCCGAAACGCATCCCGGCACTCGCCAATGTGCCGACTTTGGACGAATCGGGTGTGCGTGGGTACAACGTGACTTCGCCTATCCTCGCGGTCACGCGGGCCGGCACCCCCACAGCCACGGTCACGGAAATCTCGCGGATCATGCTTGAGGCCGCGAGTACGCCCGAGTTCAAGGAAATAGCCGACAAGCTGGGTTACGTGATGGATCCGCAAGACTCAGCCAAGCTGCGCACCAGTTTTCCGGGCGAATTCGCCAAGTGGAAGCGGATGGTCGAGATTTCTGGCGCGAAGCCGGGATGATGGTGACGGTCGCCGTCTGAGTAGCCATGCGCTGCGGTCACTTCCACGCTATTGGCGCCTCTCGCCGCCAGTCGATATGGAGTACACCGAGGGTATCGGTCCAGGCCATGCTCGGCGGCGGTGTCGCACCTGGCGGCTCGACCGAGGCCGCCCAGGTTGCCGAGGCCGGCGCAAAAGCCCTCGAGGTTCTGCGCAAGTCCATTTCGGTGGACGTCCACACGCATGGCGGACCGCAAGGCATCTACTCTCCGGCGCCCCCCAACGGCATGCTCGCCGCCGGGATGCGGGCCGGCTTCCTTGCCGCAGTGTGCCTGTCGGAGATTCCAGATGAACCCCTTCTTGGCAGGAGTGCAGCTGGGGTTACCTGCCTCACTCGCTTGCCTGAGCCGGGTGAGCTCTATGGGCACCATCTTCAACGCCTTGACTGGGCCGATGAGATGGTGGCGCACCATGGCTTACAGCGCGCACTGACGGCGGCAGATCTGGAAGCCGCCCACGCTGCGTCTCAGCCTTCGCTGATCGGGGGTGTCGAAGGCCTGGATTTCATGGAAGGCAAGCTGGAGCGGTTGGAAGAAGCTCACCAGCGCGGCGTGCGCTCCGCCCAGCTCGTTCACTTCACCCCCAACGACATTGGCGACTTCCAGATGGGCGTGGTAACTCACGAGGGCTTGACTGAATTCGGCGCCGCGGTGATCCGTGAGTGCCATCGGTTAGGCATGATCATCGATGTTGCGCACGCCACGGAGCAAACAGCGAAGGCGGCAGCGAACGTCTCCACCAAGCCGCTGCTGCTGTCTCATACAGCGCTTGCCGGATCACGAGCAATGGCATCCAGCCGATTGGCGGCCCGTTGCGTGAGCCCGGATCATGCGAGGGCGATTGCTGATACGGGTGGTGCCATTGGGATCTGGGCCATCTTCCCTGACCTCGACAAATACGTCGAGGGACTGAAGGAAATGGCCGATGTCGTCGGTGTGGATCATGTCTGCGTCGGGACCGATCAACAGGTCGCCCCAGGCGTGCTCCAGGACTATTCGCAGTGGGTCAACCTGATAGCGGCGATGCTGCGCGGCGGGTTCACTTCCGAAGAAGCGGCAAAGATTGCAGGCGGGAACTACATGCGAATCTTTCGGGCGGCAGCGGGATAAATCACTATCAAGGTCGAGTTTCCATGAGTACAGATGCAGTGACCCGCGAAGAGTTGCACCACCGCGACGTAGATCTCCGCTTCTTCCGTCGCAGTGACGGCCTGTTCGAAGTCGAAGGTCGCCTGGTCGACACCAAAACGCACGCCTTTCGTCGCTTGTTGGCTGAGGAGGATGCACCGCCTGGGCACCACCTACACGACATCACGGTTCGCCTCGTCCTTGACTCTGAACTCCGAGTTCACGCTGCGAATGCAGAGATGTCGGCGACACCCTTCAGCATTTGCCCCGGGGCAGCAGTTGCGCTGCAGGCGCTTGTGGGTCTCACCATTGGGTCGGGCTGGAACAAGCGTGTACGCGAACTCCTTGCGGGAGTGGCTTCGTGCACGCACATCGTGGAGCTGTTGGGTCCCATGGCCACCACCGCGCTGCAAGGCATGGCGCCGCTGCGGATCGTGGCAGGTGAGGATGCTGAAAGCGACGCGAAGCGCCGGTTCCGTGTGGACAGCTGCTATGCGTTCGCAGCAGACCGCGAGGTCGTGGTTCGGCTGTTGCCGCACCTAAAGCGAGAGAAGCCAGAAACGTCGATGTGACCCAGCCTCAACTAGACTCAAAAGGTAAGTGCATGACTTATGAAGCGATCGAGTTCAACATCGAAGACGGCATTGCGTTTCTTCACTTGAATCGTCCGGAGGCCAAGAATGCGATGGACGACGTCATGCGGGTGGAGATCGCTGACGTCATCAGACGCTTGCGCAAGGGGATCGAACACAAGGAGCTCGATGTCGGGGCCTTGGTGATCGGCGGGCGCGGCGGCGCCTTCTGCGGCGGCGGGGACGTGAAAGGCATGGCCTCGAAAAGGACCGGCCTGATGATGCACAGCCGCATGACGGACGTCCAGGACTGGTTTCGAGACCTCCTGAAGCTTGAGATGCCTGTCATCGCGGCCGTTGACGGTCCTGCTTTCGGAGCCGGATTCAGCATCGCGCTGGCTGCCGACTTCATCGTTGCAACGCCGAAGTCGAGCTTTTGTGCAGCGTTCGGCCGCATGGGACTGGTGCCGGACACTTCCCTTCTCTTCACGCTGCCTCGCAATGTCGGTTTGCAGCGAGCCAAGGAGCTGATCTTCTCGGCACGCGTGCTCGATGCCGAGGAGGCCAAGACCATGGGGATCGTCTATGAGCTGGTGCCCGAAGGTGAATCCCTCGAAGCGGCCACCGAGCTCGCGCGCAAGATGAAGCTGGCGTCCGTCGCCGCTGTGGGCCTCACCAAGCAGTTGCTCAATCAAACCTTCGAGTCGAGCCAGCCTGCCATGGCGCAGGCCGAGGCGCTCGCCCAAGCCGTCGCCATCGGCACCGATTACCACATCGATGCTGTTCAGCGCTTCGTCGGGAAGTTGCCCCTTTTGTTCACGGGTTTCAGCCCGCGCAACTGGCGCCAGCCGGCGCAGCCGAAGTAGCCACCGCTCCCATTCGATCTCATTCCTGCACAAGCCAATCAGCCATGTTCCCTCGCTCCAACCTTTCGCTTCCCGCCATCTGCGCCCCCATGTTCCTCGTCACCGGGCCCGACCTGGTGCGGGAGGCCTGTCTCGCGGGACTGGTGGGTGTCTTGCCGCGCCACAACGCGAGGACGCTCGAGCAGTTCGAGGGATGGCTGGATGCAATCCAAGCCGCACGGAATGACGCACTTGCCCATTCGACCAGGGTGGGCCCACTCGTGGTCAACGTTTCGGCAAAGCTGCCCGGGGCTGAACTCGAGGAGACGCTGACGCTCGCAGGCCGCTACGGCGTAGAGACTGTCATCAGCGTGGGCGGCGGACCGCGCGAGGTCGTGCGCGTCGCGCATCAGAAGAGCATGGGCGTGCTCCACGATGTCATCAGTGTGGAGTTCGCGAAGAAAGCGATCGGACAGGGAGTCGACGGCCTCATCGCCATTGGTCTGGGCGGCGGCGGCCATTCCGGACTCCTGTCCCATCTGACGTTGATTGAGAAAATCCGCACGATATTCAAAGGACCCCTCGTCATGGCGGGTGGAGTCTCGACGGGAGCCGGCGTGCGAGCCGCGGAAGTTCTTGGCGCCGACTATGCCTACATGGGAACGCGCTTCATCGCCACGAAAGAAGCCGATGCGCCTGCCGACTACAAGCAGATGCTTGTCGAATCGACATCGGAAGACTTGGTCTACACGCCCAACGTCACCGGCGTGTCTGCGAACTGGCTGAAGCCGTCGCTGCAGCGCTGCGGGATCGACATCGCAACTCTGGCGAAACCCGGTGCCGGGCGCTTCGATCATTTGCCGACCGACATCCGGCCGTGGCGGGATATTTGGAGCGGCGGGCAGGGGATCGATCTCATCGACGACATTCCCGACGTCGCCACCCTCGTCGCACGGCTGGTTCGCGAATACGAGTCCGCCTGCGCGCGCCAAGCAACGTGAGTTTCAATCAAGCACTGAAGAAGCATCATGCAGTTCGACGACGTCATCCTGGGCCGCCGCAGCATCAGAGGATACAAATCTGATCCGGTCCCCAAGGCATTGATCGAGGAAATCATTGCATTGGCCTTGCGGGCACCGTCGTCGAACAACACGCAGCCATGGAACTTTTATGTCGTCACCGGCGAGCCGCTGGCCCGCATTCGCGCAGGCAATACGGAGAGGATGCTGGCCGGTGTACCGCAGTCCCGTGAGTTCCGAACCGGGCCGGAATTCGCAGGGCCCCACCGCGAACGGAAGATAGGCGTCGCCAAGCAGTTGTTTGCGGCGATGGGCATCGCGCGAGATGACCGGGACAGGCGCCACGATTGGGTCATGCGCGGCTTCCGTCAATTCGACGCGCCAGTCTGCGTCATCGTCACCTACGACCGCGTGCGCGACGGCAGCGACGACACCTTCTTCGACTGCGGGGCAGTGGCCACTGCGCTTGTCAACGCTGCGTGGTCACGGGGTTTGGGTTGCGTGATCAACAGCCAGGGCATCATGCAATCGCCGGTGGTGCGCGAGCATGCCGGCATCGCCGAAGACCAAGTCATCATGAAGAGCATCGCGCTCGGCTGGCCCGACGACACCTTCCCCGCCAACGCGGTGGTTTCAGAACGCAAGAGCGTCGCCGAAGCAAGCGTCTTCGTGGGCTTCGAAGACTGAAGCATGTAAGCGCTCGCAGGGATGCCCATCCCTGCCTCGGCACAGCGGGTAGACGGCGCCAAATGATCACACTGTGGACACTTGCATTTTCCGGGATGCCTTGCTCCTGAATACTCTCCAATCTGTATCTCAGACTTGATGGAGCCATAGATGATTGCCAGGAGACAACTTTTCATAGCTGCTGCAGGTGTCGCTGCGTCGCATGTTCTTCCTTCATTTGCGCAAGATGGTTACCCGATCAAACCCGTGCGTATAGTCGTTGGATTTCCCGCTGGTGGCACCACGGACATGATCGGCCGCCTCGTCGCCAAAGAGTTGTCTGCCCGCCAAGGTCAGTCATTCGTTGTCGACAACCGTCCAGGAGCAACAGGCAACATCGGCACGGCATCGGTTGCGCGAGCGGCTCCCGATGGGTACACCCTCCTACTGACAACCGCATCAAACGCGACAAATGTCTCCGCCTACCGGAGCCTTCCATTCGACATTCAGAAAGATTTCGTTCCCATCGCCGGATTTTCAATCGTTCCCAATGTGTTGGTCGTTTCATCGTCGTCCCCCATCAAGACGTTTGCTGACTACCTGAACTTCGCCAGGAAAAACCCCGGCAAGTTGACCTTCGCATCCGCAAGCAGTGGCTCGTCCACTCACTTGGCGGGCGAGCTATTCAAGACAATGGCAAAGGTCGACATGCTGCACGTGCCTTACCCTGGAAGTGCACCCGCCATAACGGACATCATGGGCGGGCAGGTCGATTCAATCTTCGATAACCTGCCGTCGGCGTTGCCGCATATCAAAGGCGGGAAGCTGAGGGCTTTGGCGGTGACGAGCCCAGCGCGGGCGCCGGCGCTTCCTGACATTCCAACGGTCGCCGAGCTCGGGTTCCCTGGGTTCGAAGCGTATTCCTGGCAGGGTCTTATGGCGCCAAAAGGAACGCCCGATACGGTGGTTCAGAAGCTGTCTGCGGCGGTCTCCGAGATTTCAAGTGACCCGAACGTAGCAGCCCAGATCGTCAGGCTTGGAGGCGCTTCCAACAAACTGAATGCCGAGGACTTCCGTCAGTTCCTGAAAGCTGAAATCGATAAATGGGCTCCGATCATCAAGAAGTCCGGAGCGATTGTCGAGTGACGCGCACTTCAGTTTCAGAGGCGACACCACGCCATTCGAGCGAGAAGCGTCCGCTCGAGGGGTTCCGGGTCCTCGAGCTTGCACAGATGATCGCTGGGCCGTCCGCAGCCCTGTTGCTTGCCGACTATGGCGCCGATGTTCTCAAGCTGGAGCCGCCAACTGGCGACACGTGCCGAAAACTACGTTCTGCGGCCGCGGTCTCATTGGCTGAATCACCGGTCTTCGTGGGCTACAACCGCGGTAAGCGAATTGCACAGCTCGATATTCGAGCCGAGGCTGGCCGCGAACACGTTTTGCGGCTTGTCGAGGAAGCCGATGTCTTTATCGAGTCTGGCCGCCCAGGCGTCATGGAGCGCCTGGGTTTGGGTGCTGACACATTACTAGCTTGTAATCCCAGGCTCGTCTATGCATCCGTTTCCGGTTTCGGTCGGGGCCACATCGGGGCGAAACTCGGCGGCGTCGACATGATCGTGCAGGCGGAGAGCGGCATGATGTCGTCTACTGGGTATCCCGGACAGCCTGCTACGAAGGTTGGCTTCACCGTGGTGGATGCAGCCTGCGGACATGCCCTGTGCCATGGGATTCTCGCCTCGTTGTTGCGCCGCGAGCGCACGGGCCGGGGCGAGGTGGTCCGCGTCAGCCTGTACGACGTTGCATTGCACCTGCAGACTGGCCCGATTGTCGAGTATTTGATGACAGGGGTTCAGTCGGAACGGAGCGGTAACAGTGCCCCCCTGTCCGCGCCCGCGGATTCCTTTCGTTGCTCCGATGGAGAGGTTGTAATCTCAGCCTATATCGATGCGCACTGGAAAAAATTCGTCGACCTCATCGACGCCCCGGAGCTGCTCGAAGATCCACGTTTCCTCACGGGGCCGCTGAAGGTCATCAATCGTGTGCAGTTGACCGCTGCCATCGAGACGAAGTTGGCTGCGCGGAGCGCCACGGAATGGGCGACCCTGTTGAAGGCAAACGGCCTGCTCGCGGGGCTCGTGAAGGACTACGCCGCCGTGACGACAGACAAGCTGACGCGGGAGGTAGGTGCTATCGAGTCGATCGGAAAGGACTACGGGATTCGCAGTCCCATTCTGCTCGAGAGGACGGTGACACCGGGGATGCGGGCTCGACAAGAGTTGGCTGGTGCGCACGCGGTGGCCGGCTTCGGGAAGACGTGACGCGACCTACTTGAATCAGAAATCATCGATAACCTGCCAAGAGATGTTATGGAATTCAAGCTCTCCGATGACTCGCTTCCCATACAGGCGTTGACGCAGGAAGTTGTCAACGACTTGCTCACGTCCGAGCCGCACTTCCAGGAGACGCGTAGGAGGCGAACAACTGGAAGAACACGTTCGCTGCGGTGGCGATCGATCCGAAGTAGCCATGAGCACGATCCAGTCACGGGCGAGGAGTTGCGCTACTGGAAAGTGGACCTTCGCTTTTTCCGTCGCAGCGACGCCTTGCACGAAGTGGAGGGGCGCCTGATCGACACCAAGACCCACCCCTTCCGTCACTCGCTGGCCGAGCATGATGAACCTGCGGAGAACCATCTGCACCACATCACGCTTCGCCTCGTACTTAACTCGGAACTCCAGGTCCACGCGGCAGATGCGGATAAGCCATGGACGCCTTTCAAGATCTGTCCAGGCGCTGCACGCGCGCTGCAGTCCCTAGTAGGACTGCGAATCCGCCGGGGCTGGAACAGACGCGTTTGCGGACTGCTCGGCGGGGTGGAGTCGTGCATGCACATGGTGGAGCTTTTGGGCCCCATGGCACTACAGCGCGAGACATGGCGCCGCAACGTATTGCCGACGCAAACGGTGCCGGGGCGCCTCGGCGGTTCCGGGTCGACACCTGCTATTCGTTCGCGTCAGGACGGGACGTTATCGCCAGGCTGTTTCGATCCCGGCAGCACGCCAAAGCGCATCCAAGAAACGAGAAGCTGTGAGCGATAGCCAGTTGGTGCGCCTTGGGAATACCGGACTGCGAGTCTCGCGCCTTTGCTTGGGAACCATGACGTTCGGCTCCAGTG
>Ga0247821_10002178_pt1 | contig 10777 bp, 9 predicted proteins | sample 13C_Glycerol_Day_FD_192481 | JGI IMG/M metagenome (GOLD analysis project Ga0247821, IMG submission 192481) | Soil microbial communities from agricultural site in Penn Yan, New York, United States - 13C_Glycerol_Day14 | ecosystem: Environmental > Terrestrial > Soil > Agricultural land | place... | reverse complement strand
GCGCCATGGCATCCGGATCAACGCCCTGGCGCCGGGCTATGTGATGACCGAACTGAACGAAGCATTTCTTCGCAGTGAAGCGGGGGAGAAGCTGCGGGCGCGGATTCCCAGCCGTGCGTTCAGCCGGCCGGCGGACCTCGACGGTGCGCTGTTGCTGCTGGCCTCCGATGCCGGCAAGGCCATGACCGGCGCCGAGATCGTGGTCGATGGCGGGCATCTGTGCAGCGGCCTGTAGGCCGTCTGCGGCAACGCCTCTGAAGCACAACAACAGACCGATGACGGTCAGGAGAGCAATACATGATGCCTTCGATGTTTGAAGCGGAGCTGGCGCCCAACGACGCCAACTATGTGCCGCTGTCGCCAGTCTCGTTCCTCAAGCGTGCCGCGCACATCTACCCGGACCGCGACGCGGTGATCCACGGCAGCCGTCGCTACAGCTACCGGCAGTTGCACCAGCGCAGCCGCTGCCTGGCCAGTGCGCTGGAGCGGGTCGGCGTCCAGCGCGGCGACCGCGTGGCGGTGCTGGCGCCGAACGTGCCGGAGCTGCTTGAGGCGCACTACGGTGTGCCGGGGGCGGGCGCGGTACTGGTGAGCATCAACATTCGCCTGGAAGCGCACAGCATTGCCTTCATCCTTCGCCACTCGGCGGCCAAGGTGCTGATCTGTGACCGCGAGTTCAGTGTCACGGTGCGCCAGGCCCTGGCCTTGCTGGAAAGCCGGCCTCTGGTGATCGACATCGACGATGCCCAGGCCGTGGGCGGCGAGCTGATCGGCGAGCTGGACTACGAAGCGTTCCTGGCTCAGGGTGATGCCCGGCGGGCGCTTGCGCTGCCGGAAAACGAATGGCAGTCGATTGCCCTGAACTACACCTCCGGCACCACCGGCGACCCCAAGGGCGTGCTGTTGCATCACCGGGGCGCTTACCTCAATGCCTGCGCCGGGGCGCTGATCTTTCAGCTGGGGCCGCGCAGCGTGTACCTGTGGACCCTGCCGATGTTCCATTGCAACGGCTGGAGCCACACCTGGGCGGTGACCCTGTGCGGCGGTACCCATGTGTGCCTGCGCAAAGTGCAGACCACCTCGATCTACACCGCCATCGCCGAGCACGGTGTCACGCACATGAGTGCGGCGCCGGTGGTGATGTCGATGCTGATCCATGCCCAGCAACAGTTCGAGCGAAGCGCCGGTCGGCCGGTGGCGGTGATCACCGGGGGCGCCGCGCCGCCCAGCGCCGTGATCGCTGCCATGGAGGCACGAGGGTTCAGCATCACCCACGCCTACGGCATGACCGAAAGCTATGGGCCGAGCACCCTGTGCATGTGGCAGCCAGGCCTGGACGAACTGCCGCTGGAGGCCCGTGCGCAGTTCATGGGCCGCCAGGGCGTGGCCCACCCGATGCTTGAAGAAGCCACGGTAGTCGACGTCGAGAGTGGCGAGCCGGTGCCCGCCGATGGCGTTACCCTCGGTGAGCTGGTGGTGCGCGGCAATACGGTGATGAAGGGCTACCTCAACAACCCCTCGGCGACCCGCGCAGCCTTTGCCGATGGCTGGCTGCACACCGGCGACCTGGCGGTGTTGCACGCCGATGGCTACGTGGAGATCAAGGACCGCTCCAAGGACATCATCATCTCCGGTGGCGAGAACATCAGCTCGCTGGAAATCGAGGAAGTGCTCTATCAGCACCCGGCGGTGATCGAGGCGGCCGTGGTGGCGCGACCCGACCCGCACTGGGGGGAAACGCCCCATGCGTTCGTGACCTTGCGCGCGGATGCCAGCGCCCGTGTCGGCGCGGACGAGTTGATCCTCTGGTGCCGCCAGCGCCTGGCGCACTTCAAGGCGCCGCGGCATGTCTCGCTGGTGGAGCTACCCAAGACCGCGACCGGCAAGATCCAGAAGTTCGTGCTGCGTGAATGGGCCAGGGCGCCACAGGAGGTGCCCAGCCAGCTTGAACACTGATCGACCCGTCGCACGCCTTTTCCAATAACAACAAGTGCTTTCGTCAGAGGTGGTCACATGCCCAGTTCCAGTCCCTTGTATGCACGCATACGGCGCAACACCCAATTCATCGAGCTGGTGGCTCGACGCAACCGGCTCACGCTGGCCCTTCTGCTGGTGATCGTGGCGGTGTTCTACGCCTACATGGGGCTGGTGTCGTTCTGGCCCGAGCTGATCGGCCAGCGCCTTGCCGAAGGCTCGACGCTCACCGTCGGCGTGGTCGCCGGGGTATCGCTGTTCGTGTTCTTCTGCGCGCTGTCCGGCTTCTACGTGTACCGCGCCAATGGTGAGTTCGACCGCATGACCCGCGAGCTGATCGCCCAGGTCGAGCAGGAGGAGGCCCGATGAACGCACGTTGCTTGCTCGCCCTTGGCGCTGCGCTCTGTTCCACCTCGCTGCTGGCGTCGCCCGCGATGGAGGCGGCAGCACGCCAGCCGTTGAACCTGCATGCCATCGGCATGTTCATGGTGTTCGTGCTCTTCACCCTGGCCATTACCTGGTGGGCCGCGCGGCGCACCCGCTCGACCGCCGATTTCTACAGCGCCGGGGGCGGCATCTCGGGGTTCCAGAACGGCCTGGCGCTGGCGGGCGACTACATGTCGGCCTCGACCTTGCTGGGCATCACCGCGCTGATCTACACCTCAGGCATGGACGGCTACATCTACCTGATCGCCTTCTTCGCCGGCTGGCCCGTGCTGCTGTTGCTGATGACCGAACGGCTGCGCAACCTGGGGCGCTTCACCTTCGCCGACATCACCTCGTACCGCCTCGATCAGGGCAAGGTGCGGACCATGGCCGCGATCGGCTCGTTGACCGTGGTGTGTTTCTACCTGGTGGCGCAGATGGTCGGGGCGGGGCAACTGATCAAGCTGCTGTTTGGCCTGGACTACCACATCGCGCTGTTGATTGTCGGGGCGCTGATGATGCTCTACGTGACCTTCGGCGGCATGGTGGCGACCACCTGGGTGCAGATCATCAAGGCCTTCCTGCTGATGGTGGGCGGCACCCTGGTGATGCTGCTGGCGATGAACGAGTTCAACTTCAGCTACGACACCCTGGTCACCCGCGCAATGAACATCCACGGCCTGGGTGATCGCCTGCTGGCACCCGGCAGCCTGCTGGCCGACCCGCTGACAGCATTGTCGCTGAGCCTCGGGCTGGTGTTCGGGACCGCCGGATTGCCGCATATCCTGATGCGCTTCTTCACCGTCAGCGACGCCAAGGAGGCGCGCAAGTCGGTGCTCTATGCCACCGGCTTCATCGGCTATTTCTTCAACGTGATTTTCCTGCTGGGCCTGGCCTCGATTGTCATCGTCAGCCAGGACCCGCAGTACTTCGAGGGTGGCCAGACCGGCGGAAAACTGCTGGGCGGCGGCAACATGGTGGCCATGCACCTGGCCCAGGCCGTGGGCGGCAACATGCTGCTGGGCTTTCTCTCGGCGGTGACCTTCGCCACCATCCTGGCCGTGGTGTCCGGGCTTGCCCTGGCGGGTGCCTCGGCCATCGCCCACGACTTGTATGCGCGGGTGATCAAGAAGGGCACGGCCAGCGAGGCGCAGGAACTGCGCGTCACCAAATTCGCGACCCTGGGCCTGGGGTTGGTCGCCATCGGCCTGGGCATCGTGTTCGAGAACACCAACGTGGCCTTCATGGTGGCGCTGGCGTTTGGGATTGCCGCGTCGGCGAACTTTCCGGTGCTGTTTCTCTCGATGTTCTGGCGTGGGCTGACGACCCGGGGGGCGTTGGCAGGTGGTTACCTGGGGTTGCTGAGTGCGATGGCGTTCGTGGTGCTGTCGAAGCTGGTGTGGGTCGATGTGTTCCACTTCAGCGAGCCGCTGTTCCCGTATACCCAGCCGGCGTTGTTCTCCATGCCGTTGGCGTTCCTGGCGGCCTACGTGTTCTCGAAACTCGACCACAGCGCCCGCGCCAAGGCCGAACGCGAAGCCTTCGAGGATCAGTATGTCCGCGGCCAGACCGGTGTAGGCGCCAGCGGCGCATCGGCCCATTGACGACCGACTTGGTGGGCTTGGCCCGCGAGGCGGTGTGTCAGGCTGATCGCGATCGCGGGGCAAGCCCGCTCCTACAGATGTCAGAAGGCTTTGCGGTGGTGCTGGAGGCATTCCGGTAGGAGCGGGCTTGGCCCGCGAGGCGGTGTGTCAGGCTGATCGCGATCGCGGGGAGGAGGTCAGAAGGCTTTGCTGGCCGAGGCCACTACGGTGGCGCTGCAGACATCCTCGAAGCCCATGTAGCTGGCACATTCAGCCTGGGACAGGTCGGTGTCGATGTAGCTCAGCGACCAGTCCAGGGCCAGCATTGTGCGACTCAGTTTCACTTCCCATTCGTGGTAGGCGCTGCGGCTGCTGCCGTCGCTGGAGAACCAGCTCGGGTCCTTGTAGTCGTTGCGCCCGTAACGCACCTGCACGTCGGTGTCGTAGGGCAGTTGCGCGCCGTAGCCGACATAGCTGTAGAGCATCGACTGATGGCTGTTGTAGTTGTCGGTGTAGTTGCCCCCGAGCAGCACCCCCCAGGCGTGCAGTTCGGCATGGTACTCGCCGTAGTTCAGGGCACTCTGGCGCGGGTAGACGTACTGGATGTACGAGGTGTCGAGGGTGACGTCATCGCTGATCTGCCAGAAGTAGCCGGCGTAGTAGTCCTGCTCCTGGCGCGTGCGGCTGTCGAAGCCGAAGTCGACGTTGGAGCTCCATACCCCGGCATACAGGCCGCTGCTGTGCAGCAGGGTCAGTGAACCTTGCAGGGCCGGGTCGTTCTGGGTCTGGGAGATGCCGCGGGTTCGGTAGTCGCTGAACAGGCCAGCCTTGGCTTCCAGGCTGAAGTCGTCGTTGAGGTCGATGGCATGGGCAAACGGCGCGCAGGTGAGCAGGCCGCCTGCGATGAGGGTGCGCGGATTCATGAAGGGCGTTCCGTTTTTGTTGTTGTGGGGTGGCGCAGGGGCGTGGCAGCGCTGTGCTGCCACGGGGTGGTACGGGCTTAGCGGGCGTAGATCTGTTTGCCGGCGAACCAGGTCTGGGTGACCTGGGTGTCACGCAGGGCCTCGGGCTCAACGCTGAACACGTCGCGGTCGAGCACGATCATGTCGGCCTGCTTGCCGACCTTGAGCGAGCCGGTCAGTTGCTCCAGGCGCATGGCCCGGGCCGCGTTGAGGGTGTAGGCCTGGAACATCGCCTGGCGGTCGATGGCCTCGTCGGCATTGAGCACGCCTTTGGGGCCCTTGCGGCTGACCGCCTGGTAGATGGCTTTCCACGGATCAGGGGTAGTGATCGGCCAGTCGCTGGCGCCAGCAATGGTTGCGCCGTGCTTGAGCAGCGAGTGGGCCGGAAAGGTGTGCATGAACGCCATGGCGTCCACGTAGGGCTTGACCAGGTCGAGGTTGGATTCGTCGGCGCTGGCCCAATACAGCTGCATCGAGGCGATGACGTCGAGCGCCTTGAAGCGTGCGTACTCCTTCGGGCTGACCATTTGCAGGTGGGTGATGGAGTGGGGGATGCCGCTGTGGCGGTCACGCCGGGCCTGTTCGATGCCATTGAGCGTCTCGCGCACGGCACGGTCGCCGATGGCATGCACATGCACCAGCCAGCCACGTGCATCGGCGGCGCTGACCAGCTCGCCGAAGTGGTGCGGGTCGAGCAGCAGCTCACCGCGCTGGCCGGAGTTCTTGTAGGGCTCGAGCATCGCCGCACTCTGTGCCGGAACCTCCGCTACGCCGTCGGCGAATACCTTGATGCCCGGCAGGGTGAGGTTGCGCACGCCCTGGAACTGCTGGCGCACCTTGTCCAGTTCGTCGAGGTCGGCAGGGCGGGCCTTGGAGTCGGCCATCAGCAGGGCGGCGACGTGGGCGGTCAGCTCGCCCTTGTCGGCGAGTTCCTTGTAGATCGGCAGTACGCCCAGCGAGTTGTTCTTGACGTCGGCCCCCGGCAGCTCATTGCCCAGCGGGTCCATCCAGCCGGTGATGCCGAGCTTCCTGGAGTAGTCCAGGGCCATGCGCCCGGCCGTCATCAGGGTGTCGTGGGACAGGGGCGGCAGCAGGTCGCTCACCGGGTAGTAGCTGGCGTCGACGAGAAAGCCGTTGGGGCTGCCGTCCTTGTGCTGGCCGATGGTGTTGCGTGCCTCGGCCGGCAGGGCCGCGATGGTCTTGGCATCGACCCCGGCATGTTTGAGCATGGCCTGGTTGGCCCAGCCGGTGTGCATGTCGTAGGCCGCAAACAGAATCGGTTGCTCGGCCCATTCGCCGTGGTTGAAGCGCTGCTCCAGGGCGGGGATGTCATCCCAGTAGGTCGAGGGCAGGCCGCCGACGCTGAGGAATTCGCCCCGGCGCGCCTTGCCGTCGTCGCGCCATTGGCGCAGACGCTGTTCCAGTTGATCGAGGGGGAGTTCCTCGCCGGCCAGGTTGGCCAGTTCCATTTGCAGGCCGCCCTTGATGGCGTGGGAATGGGAGTCGAGCATGCCCGGCATCAGCACCTTGCCGCCCAGGTCGATGACCCGGGTGCTGGCGGTCTTCAGTTGCAGCACCGCAGCGTCAGCGCCCACCGCAACGATCCTGTCGCCTTCGACCGCCACGGCCTGCTGCAACGGCTGGCCCGGCTCGGCGGTATACACCTTGGCGTTGTGCAGGATCAGGTCCACCGCGGCGAAACCCGGCAAGGCCGTGCAGGCCAGGCCCGCGCTGATGGCCATTTTCAGCAACTGCTTCATTCGATGCCTCGTTCTTGTTGTGATGGAGCCGCAGCCTAGCCAAGGCCCAGGGGCGGTTAAAGACGATGGCAGGCACAACTTTTTTCGTCCTTTGGAAATAATCCGTGGCCTATACTCGCCGCGTTTCGAGCGTATCCGCTTGTGCCGAACAGGAACCCCCCCATGGACAAAATGACGGCCCTGACCATCTTCGTTGCCGCCGCCGAGCAGGGCAGTTTCAGCCGTGCGGCCGAGCAACTGGGCAAGACGCCGTCGGCCATCACCAAGGCCGTGGCGCACCTGGAAGCGGAACTCGGCGTGCGCCTGTTCGAGCGCACCACGCGGCGCATGGCCCTGACCGAAGCCGGGACGATCTACCTGGAGGGCGCCCGCCAGGCGTTGATGCACCTGCAACTGGTCACCGAAGAGGTGGAGCAGCTGCAACATGCCTTGCGCGGCACCTTGCGCATCACCGCGCCACCGTCGTTCGGCCCGGCCTTTCTCAACCAGGTGTGCTGCCGGTTCATGCGCGAGCACCCGCAAGTGCGCCTGGAGGTGAACCTCAACGATGCCAACGAAGACCTGATCGACGGCGGCTTCGACCTGTCATTGCGCGACGGCCCCACCGACCAGCCCGAGCTGATCGCCCAGCCGCTGATCGAGAACCGCGTGATCCTCTGTGCCAGCCCCGACTACCTGGCCCGGCGCGGCGATTCCATCACCCTGGAGAACTACGCCCAGCACGACTGGCTGCTGTTGCGTCACCCGTTGCTCAACCGCAGTTACTGGTGGATCGAGCGCGATGGCCAGTCGCTGCGGGTGCGCCAGCCCACGCCCAGGCTCGTGAGTGATAACTTCGATTTCCTCCTGGCCTGCCTGCTCGATGGCCAGGGCCTGCAGTTCGTCCCGACCTGGTGCGCAGCACCGTACCTGGCCAAGGGCGAACTGGTAGAGGTGATGCCCGACTACTGGCGGGCGTTGAGCGCATTCGGGCCCTGGGTGCATGTGCTGTACCTGCCGCACCGGCGCAACACCCGCAAGGTACAGACCTTCATTGCCTTGCTGCACGAGCACCTGCGCAGCCAGGGGCTGGAGGGCAGGGCGCGGGGCTGAGTTTTTCCACCTGGGCACAAAAGTTGTGCGGGTTGTGGCAATGATCGGCGCGGGAGGGGCCGTTAGGCTTGCGCTGGTAGCCACCATACCGCCGCTGTACCAGGAGTTGCCCCGCAGTGAAGATTCATACCTTGGTCACCCAGACCCACAATCCCGCCGAACGTGGTCGCCAGATCGGCGAACGCTTCGCCGAGCAGATCCGCCATACCACGAGCCTGTACCTGGATTTCTTCCCCCGGGTCGGCGTGCCCCTGCGCGACGCACAGCGCATCGGCGAAAACAGCCTGGCGGCACTTGAAGCCTGGAGCCCGGACCTGGCCGCGGAAGTGCTCGCCATGGCCAGTGGCGCCGGCCTGCCGCTGTGGCAACTGGCAAGCCTGAATGCCCGTACCGAAGTCCTGGCGGCGCGTACCCGTCACCATGAGTGTTCCACCACCGTGCATGCCCCGCGCGGGCCGCGTGCGCCGCAGACCCTGCAGACCTGGGACTGGCATGACAGCCTTTGCCCCCATGGCCTGATGCTGGCGCTCGACAGCGCCCGGGGCATGCACGTCAAGCTGTTCTGCGAGTTCGGCATGCTGGCCAAGCTTGGGGTGAACAGCGCCGGTCTGGGCCTGCACTTCAACATCCTTCACCACCGCAGCGACAACGACAGCGGCGGGGTTCCGGTGCATGCCATCGCCCGTCGCCTGCTGGAGGAGGCGAGCAGTGTCGAGGAGGCCATCGAGCTGGCGCGTTCGGCCCGGGTCAGCGCGTCCACGGTGCTCACCGTGTTCTCCCGCGAGGACAGCAGCCCGCGTGCCGCGAGCATCGAGCTCAGCCCCGAGCGCACAGCACTGGTGCTGCCGCGCGAAGACGGCTGGCTGCTGCACACCAACCACTTCCTCGACCCGCACCTGAGCCTGGGCGAACAGGTCGCTGACCGCGCCGACACCCAGTGCCGCCTGGGGCACCTGGAGCAGGTGGTCGGGCAGATGACCAGCGTCGACCTGCGCGCCCGCGCCCAGGCCATGTGCGGTGCCCAGGGCGCCAGTGCCCCGATCTGCTTCTACCCGGACCTGGCCATGCCCGACACCGAGCGCTGGGAAACCCTGCTGAGCGTGGGCATCGACACCGAGAATTGCGTACTGGAGTACGTGGCGGGTACGCCGCAGCACCTGGCCAAGGCCGGCTACGAACGTTTCTGAACCAGCCCGGTGCCGCCCGCGCGGTGGCACCCGCACAACGAGAACAACAACAATGCATGCGGATCATTCCCACCCTGCGTCCTCCCGCTCCGCCTTCCGGACCTTTTGCGTCTCCGGCATGGGTACGGCACTGGAGTTCTACGACTTCATCATCTACGGCACCGCTGCCGCACTGGTCTTTCCCCAGGTGTTTTTCCCCCAGATGGACCACCTGACCGCCACCCTGGTGGCCTTCAGCGCCTTCGGTGCCGGCTTCTTCGCCCGGCCGTTGGGCGGCCTGGTGTTCGGTCACTACGGTGATCGCATCGGTCGGCAGAAAGTGCTGGTCGCCACCCTGTTGCTCATGGGCTTGAGCACTTTTCTCATTGGTTGCCTGCCCAGCCATGCCAGCATCGGTGTGGCCGCGCCGATCCTGCTGGTACTGCTGCGCCTGGTCCAGGGTTTTGCCGCGGGGGGCGAGTGGGGTGGCGCGGCGCTGTTCGGCATCGAGTCGGCGCCGCCAGGCCGGCGAGGCTTGTGGGGCAGCTTCACCAGCATGGGCATCGGCGTCGGCGGCATTCTGGGCGCGGGGGTGTTTGCCCTGGTCAGTGCCGCCTACAACGACAACCTGGTGGATTTTGCCTGGCGCATACCGTTCTGGCTGGGCGGCTCGCTGGTGTTGATCGGCCTGTACGCGCGGCTCAAGGCGCCAGCGCCGGTCGCCCACCCCGGGGTCAAGCCGGTGCGTGCACCGCTGGCCGAGGCGCTGCGCCAACGACCACGGCAACTGCTGCTGTGCACTGGGATTGCCTTCGGCTACTGCACCATCGCCTACATTGGCAGCACCTTCTTCCTGACCTATGCCACCCAGGTGGGTTACAGCAGTACCCAGGCCTTGATGTTCGACCTGACCTTGTCGGTTGCCATCGTGCTGTCGGCGCCGCTGTTCGGGCACCTGTCCGATCGCCTCGGACGGCGCACGGTGATGGTGTTCGGCGCGCTGGTCATGGCCCTAGGGCTGTTCGCCTTTTTCAACCTGGTCGACATGAAGAGCTTTGCCGTCGCCCTGTTTGCCTACAGCCTGACCGGCGCACTGATGGGCGCGACCCAGGGCCCGATCCCGGCCTTCCTGGGCGAGCAGTTTCCGCGCAGCATGCGCTACTCGGGGATCTCGGCCAGCTATCAGGTGGGCGCGGCCTTGGGCGGTGGTACGGCGTCGAGCATCGCCACGGCGATCCTCATCCTCACCGACCACAACCCGATGGGCGTGGCGCTGTATGGCGCCGGAGCACTGGCGCTGGTGGCGGTGTGCTCGTTGCTGTTGAAGGAAACGGCGCAGATGAGCATGGCGCAGATCGATGAGGAGGCCACCGCGCATCACCTCGCGGCCGCCAGCACTCCCTGATGGTCGGCGCGGGCTATGCTGATTCTCCACGCCAAGGGGATTGCATCATGAGCGACGATACAAACGTAAAAGGCCCGGCTTCGTACTTTCCCTCGATCGAGAAAAAGTACGGCCAGCCGATCAGTCATTGGCTCAGTGTGTTGGAAACGATGGGCGCAAAAAAGCACATGGAGCTGGTGGCCGCGCTCAAGACCGAGCATGGCCTGGGGCACGGCCATGCCAATGCCCTGGTGGCGCACTATCTGGCGGCTGCACGGTAGGAGCGGGCTTGCCCCGCGATGCGGTGTGTCAGGTTGATCGTTATCGCGGGTGTACAACCGTAGACATCCTTTACACCTTAAACCGGAGACATGGTTTACACATTTTAGGCCTGGACGCGGTTCTCACCGCGTCCCAGCCTCCCTAAGGG
>Ga0247821_10002177_pt1 | contig 10779 bp, 6 predicted proteins | sample 13C_Glycerol_Day_FD_192481 | JGI IMG/M metagenome (GOLD analysis project Ga0247821, IMG submission 192481) | Soil microbial communities from agricultural site in Penn Yan, New York, United States - 13C_Glycerol_Day14 | ecosystem: Environmental > Terrestrial > Soil > Agricultural land | place... | reverse complement strand
GACACCCAGCCCCAACCGGCCAAGCCCGCGCCGTTCACACAGCGCCGGGCGACATACGCGCTGGGCGACACCATCCACTACGGCGACGAGACCATCTCGGTGGCGCCGCACAAGGTCACCGCGTTCGTCCAGACCGACGCCGGTTTCGTGTTCCTGAACGCCGACAACGCGATCCACGTCGTCGACCGGTCCGGCGTCCGCGCCCTGGGCAAGAGCGCGTGGCGACTCACAGCCGATGTCCGCGGCTCCCTGGTCGGGTGGGTCGAGACCTTCAGCGATCACGGCGAGTCGGTGGTGTACGACGTCGCCGCGCACCGCGAACTCGTCCGCACCCCGATCGGCAACAAGATCCCGAAGTACGCCAGCGTCGCGGTCGGCCCGCAGATCGTGGCGCTCGACGGGAACCTCGCGTACTTCGGCACGCTGGACGGTCTGTACCGCTGGGACGTGACCACGGACAACGGTGAGCGGATCGCCAAGGTGGGCCCGACCGCGGTCCGCACCGTAGCTGCCGGGCGCTTCGTGTACCAGCAGCCGCTCGACCGGTTCGGCGGCACCAGCCTGGCGATCGCGAAGACCGTCTCTCCGGACGAGCCGGCCAGGTTCACCGGCGAGCTGGCGTTCCTCTCCCCCGAAGGGAAACATCTCGTCACGGAACCGGAGGACGCCAAGCCGGGCATCCAGCCGCTCTGGGCCGATCTGCTGATGTACGACGTGCCGACCGGCGGACTGAAGCGTGCGCCGCATACGTACGTCAGCACCTACTTCGGGCAATGGCTCGACGACAAGACGTTCACCGCCGTGGGAGAACGGACGACCTCGCGGGCGGCCGACCTGCTGCTCGTCGACGCCGCGACCGGCACGGTGCAGGTCGCCGTACCGAGCTTCTCGGAGGTCGCGTTCCGCACGAGGGCGCCGCGGACGGCGCCGTTCGCACTGCCGACCGGCCGGCCGCTCATCGACCGGGGCTGACCAGGAGGATTCCGGCTAACCTGTCCGGCGTGGAACAGTCGTTTGCCGCGACCCTGCGTGCAGCGCGAGTCGCCCGTGGACTGACGCAGGAAGGGCTGGCCGAGCGTGCCGGGCTCAGTGCTCAGGCGATCGGACTGCTCGAGCGCGGAGTACGGCGCTTCCCGCAGCTCACGACCCTCGACAAGCTCGATCGCGCGCTCGGCCTGAGCCACACCGAACGCCGTCTCTTCCGGCGGCTCGCGGCACGCGGCGCGGTGAGCGCACCGGCCACTCCGGCCGGTGGCGGCGATCCGTCCTGGATCGTCGCCCGGCAGGCACAGCGGGCAGCGCACCAGCGGTTCGTCGGCCGGCGCCGCGAGCTCGACCTACTGGTCGAGCTTCTGACCACGTCACCGGACCGCATCGCACCGAACATCGTGACGATCCGCGGCATGGCAGGTGTCGGCAAGACGGCGCTCGCGACCGAGGCGGCGCAGGCCAGCGCCGACCACTTTCCGGACGGAACGCTGTTCGTCAACCTGCGCGGGTTCGGTCAGCCGATGAGCCAGTTGCAGACGGCCGGTCAGCTCCTCAGAGCAACCGGAGTGCCGCCTGAGGCGGTGCCCGGCGACCGGGCGGAAGCTGTCGCAGCACTCCGCTCGCGCTTGATGAACCGTCGGGTCCTTCTGATCCTGGACAACGCTCGAGACGTCCAGCAGGTGGCTGACCTGATTCCTGCGTCCGCGGGGGCGGCGGTGCTGATCACCAGCCGCGACACCCTCTCCACGATGCCTGCCGCGGTGCACCTCCAGGTCGATCCGCTCGCTGCGAGCGAGTCGGCCGCTCTGCTCACCTCCATCGCTGCGGACGGCCGCCTGACCGAAGCGGCCGACCGGATCGCCGAGCTGTGTGGTCATCTCCCCTTGGCACTCAGCATCGTCGCCGCCTGGTCACTCACGCACCCGGCGGCCGCACCTGCCGAGCTCGTGGACCGGCTCGCCGACGAGTCACACCGCCTCGACCTGCTGCACAGCGACGACCGTGGCGTTCGAGCCGGGCTCTCCTCGTCGGTCGAGCAGCTCCGCCGGATCGATCCACCGGCGGCCGAGGCCTTGCCGATCCTCGGCCTGAGCGACGCCCAGGACTTCACCGCGCGGACCGCCGCCCCGCTCCTCGCCGCCACCCCGGTCGAGACGAACCGCATCCTGGAACGGCTGACCGACCTTCACCTCGTCGAATCCTGGACCCCTGGCCGCTACCAGTTCCACGATCTCGTCCGCGCCTACGCCCGCGAGCTGGCCACTCGGCTCCCACCCGCGACGCAGGAGGCATCCCTCGACCGCCTCCTCACCTTCTACCTGTCCGTGGCATGGCGTGCGGTCGTCCTGAACGGCCCGACAGCCCTGCGGACGGCGTGGCCTCATCAGCCGCCCCCGCCCGCCGGTGCCGACTTCGCGACGCATGACGCGGTGTTGAGCTGGATCGACCGCGAACTGCCCAACTACATCGCCTTGATCGAACAGTTCGGCGCCGGTGGCGGGCGCGACGAGCGCGTCGCAGGCCTGGTGATCGGCCTCTACGAGTACTTCGTCAAGCGCGGAAATCTCGTCGACTGGCTCCCGTCGATCGATCGCGTCGTCACCGGCGACATCACCGAGTGGACCCGCGCACAGCTGCACGCCGACGCCGCGATCGCGCTGGCGGAGCTCGCTCGGTACGACGAGTCGGCGGACCGGTTCCGCCTCGCGCAGCGAGGCTTCGAGGCCGCCGGGAGCCTGCGCGGCATGTCCCTCGCGGCGAACAACAGCGCGCGCCTGCTCATCAGGATGCATCGGCACCGGGACGCCCTCCCGCTGGTGGAATCCGCTCTCGCGGTCAACCGGGAGCTCGGTGACATCCGAGGGCTCGCGGCCGCCTACGGGACGCGCTGCGAGGTTCTCCTCGAACTGGGCGATCCGGTCGCCGCGGAGGCGGACGCCAGGGCTGCATTGCAGCAGTGGGAGGTCCTCGGTGACGCGGACGGGGTTGCCAACGCCAGGATCGAGGCAGCCTGGGCACGGGTGAAGTCCGGCCACCCCGAACTCGCCGTCGACGACCTGCGTCTGTCACTCCTGGAGCTCGAAGGACTGGGGCACAGGAAGGGCGTCAGCGACGCGCACTGGGTGCTGGCACTCACCTTCAAGGAGCTGCGCGACCACGACCGCGCCATCCAGCATGTCGAGTCCGCACTGGAAATCGCCAAGGCAGTCGGCGACGGGCGCCGGGAAGCGCAGAGCCGGCTGACCCTGGGCGAGGTGCTCACCGAGATTCGCGAGTACGACGACGCACTCGCGAACCTCCGGTTCGCACTTGACTTCTACCGCGAGCACCACCCGGGCCATGCCGAACAGGCCCGGCGACTGCTCGAGAAGGCCGAAGCCGGCTCACGCGTCTGACCACGCAGACACGTGATGCTCAGCTCTTGGCGGCGGCGTCCCGGGCCGTCTTCTCCTGCTCCGGGGTGGCGTTCTCCGGGAAGTGGCAGGCGGTCTGGTGGCCCGGGCCCAGCTGGATCAGCGGGGGCTCGACCGTCTTGCAGAGCTCCTGGGCCTTCCAGCAGCGGGTGTGGAAGCGGCACGCGGGCGGCGGGTTGATCGGGCTCGGGACGTCGCCCTGCAGCCGGATCCGCTCCTGCTTGCCCTTCCGCTTGGTGTCCGGCACCGGTACGGCGGACAGCAGCGCGACGGTGTACGGATGCATCGGCTTCTCGTACAGGCTGACCCGGTCGGCCAGCTCGACGATCTTGCCGAGGTACATGACCGCGACCCGGTCCGACACGTGCCGGACGACGGACAGGTCGTGCGCGATCATCACGTACGTCAGGTCGAACTCGTCCTGCAGGTCCTCGAGCAGGTTCACCACCTGCGCCTGGATCGACACGTCCAGCGCGGACACCGGCTCGTCGGCGACGATCAGCTTCGGCCGCACCGCCAGCGTGCGCGCGATCCCGATGCGCTGCCGCTGGCCGCCGGAGAACTCGTGCGGGTACCGGTTGTAGTGCTCCGGGCTCAGGCCGACCAGCTCGAGCAGCTCCTGCACGGCCTTCTTCACGCCGTGCTCGGTCTTCACGTTCTGCAACTTGAACGGCGCACCGACGATCTTGCCGACCGTGTGCCGCGGGTTCAGCGAACCGTACGGGTCCTGGAAGATCATCTGGATGTCACGACGCAGCGGACGCATCGCCCCGTCACGGAGATGGCTGATGTCCCGCCCCTCGAGCACGATCTTTCCGTCGGTCGGCTCCAGCAGCCGGGTCAGCAGCCGGCCGGTGGTGGTCTTGCCGCAGCCCGACTCACCTACCAGCGACAATGTCTCGCCCCGAGTGACGGTGAAGTCCAAGCCGTCGACCGCCCGGACCGCACCGGTCTCGCGCTGCAGCAGGCCGTGACGGATCGGGAAGTGCTTCTTCAGATTGGTGACGGCCAGCAGCTCTTCACCCACCGCGGGTGGCGTGATGGATGTATCGGTCTCAGTCGCGCTCACAGTTGCTCCGTCGTTCACAGCTTCGGCTTGATGTCGGTTTCCCAGCTCTTCCGGCGTTGCTCCGCCGTCAGGTGGCAGGCGACCCGATGGCCGTCGCCGATGTCGAGCAGTTCCGGCACCTCGGACTCGCTGGCGCCACCGGTCAGGCTCGCGTAGTTGCAGCGCGGATGGAACGCGCAACCGGACGGCACGTTGATCAGACTGGGCGGCGTGCCCTTGATCGGGATCAGCCGCTCGGTGCGCTCCTGGTCGATCCGCGGCATCGACCCGAGCAGACCCCAGGTGTACGGGTGCTGCGGGCGGTCGAAGATGTCCTCCGCGGTGCCGTACTCGATCGCGCGGCCGGCGTACATCACCTGGATGTCGTCGGCGAGCTCGGCGACCACGCCGAGGTCATGGGTGATGATGATGACGGCGGAGTTGAACTCGCGCTGCAGGTCCCGGATCAGGTCCAGGATCTGCGCCTGCACGGTGACGTCGAGCGCCGTGGTCGGCTCGTCGGCGATCAGCAGATCCGGGTCGCAGGACAGCGCCATCGCGATCATCGCGCGCTGCCGCATACCGCCGGAGAACTGGTGCGGGTACGCGTCCACGCGCCGGTCGGGCTGCGGGATGCCGACCCGGTCCAGCATCTCGATCGCGTGCTTGCGCGCGACCTGCTTGCTGACCTGGTTGTGCACCCGGTACGCCTCGATGATCTGGTGCCCGACGGTGTAGAACGGGTGCATCGCGGACAGCGGGTCCTGGAAGATCATCGCCATCCGCTTGCCGCGCAGGGCCCGCACCTCGTCCGGCGTGGCCCCGACCAGCTCCTGACCGTCGAGGAAGATCTCACCGGAGATCCGGGCAGTACCGGCCTTGTGCAGGCCCATGATCGACAGGCTCGTCACACTCTTGCCGGAGCCCGACTCGCCGACGATCCCGAGCGTCTTGCCGCGGTCGAGGTGGAAGGACAGACCGTCCACCGACTTGACCAGCCCGTCGTCGGTCGGGAAATGAACCCTGAGGTCCTTGACTTCGAGGAAGCTCACGCACGTCCTGCCTTCGGTTCGAGATCCGTCACTTCAGCCGCACTCTCGGGTCCACGAAGGCATACAGCAGGTCGACCACCAGGTTCGAGAGCACGATGAAGAATGCGGCCACCAGCGTGACACCCATGATCTTGGGCATGTCCTGATCGGAGATGCCGATCACCGCGTACTTCCCGAGACCGTTGAGACTGAACACGTTCTCGGTCAATACGGCGCCGCCGATCAGCAGGCCGAAGTCCAGGCCGAAGATCGTCAGGATCGGGGTCAACGCCGCCCGGAGCCCGTGCTTGACGACGACGTCCCGTTCGACCAGGCCCTTGGCCCGCGCGGTCCGGATGAAGTCCTCGTTCATCGTCTCCAGCATGCCCGCGCGGGTGAGCCGCGCGTACTGCGCCGAGAACAGGAACGCCAGCGTGATCCAGGGCAGCATCAGCGCATAGGCCCAGCGGATCGGATTCTCCGTGAACGCCACGTACGAGCCGCCGCCGGGGAAGAGGCCCCACCTGTAGCTGAAGAACGACAACGCCATCAGGCCGGTCCAGAAGATCGGCATCGACACGCCGGCCAGCGCCACCATCATCGCCGTCCGGTCCAGCACCGTCCCGCGCCGCAGCGCCGACAGCACACCGACCGCCAGACCGCCGGCCAGCCACAGCACCGACGCGCCGATCGCCAGCGAGAGGGTCACCGGGAAGCGGTCGAGCAGATCCGGCCACACCGGCGTCCGGCTGATGAAGGAATAGCCCAGGCAGGGCGCCGGGCAATGCTCCACGCCGGTGCCCAGGTTGTAGTCCGCGCCGACGAAGATGCCCTTCGCCCAATGCCAGTACTGCACCGTGACCGGGTCGTAGAAACCCAGGGCGTTCGCGGTCGCCTTCACGGTCTCCGCGGTGGCGGAACGGCCGACGTACCGGCTGGCGAGCGTCTCCGGTGTCGCACCGGCCAGCCGCGGGAACATATAGAAGATGCCGAAGGTGAGCACGCTGACGACGAACAACGTGCCGGCGGCGGCGAGCAGGCGCCTGATGATGTATGCGATCACGGATCCTGGCCTCGGTGGCCGGCCGGGGAAGCTGTTCCCGGCCGGTCACCTGCAGCCTTGCCTTCCTACTTGAGCGAGAAGCGTTACGGCTTGCCGAGCGAGAGATAGTCGTACATGCCGTACTGGTCGTTGACGAACACGTTCGTCAGGTTCTGCCCGCGCACCATCAGGGTCTTCGCCCACAGGCCCGGGTAGATGACCGCCTGCTCCATCACCTTCTTGTCGATCTCGACCCACAGCGCCTCGCGCTTGGACTTGTCCAGCTCGACGCTGGCCTGGTCGAGCAGCTTGTCGACCTCCGGGATCCGGACGCTGGTGTTCGACGAGCCACCGGTGTCCCGGATGACCCGCGAGTCGACGATCTGCGACAGGAAGCCGAAGCCGTCGTTCCAGTCCGCGCCCCAGCTGTTGACGACCAGTCCGAGGTTGTTCTTCACCACGTACGGCGGGTTGCCGGCGTAGGTGGAGAAGTAGTCCTTGCGCGGGAAGCCCTTCGGCGTCAGCTTGATGCCGATCTTGGCGAGCGACTGCTGGAACGCCTCGGCCGCCGCCTTCTCCTTCGGCCGCTCGGTCCGGAAGGTGATGTTGGTGGAGAACCCGTTCGGGAACCCGCACTTGGTCAGCGCGTCCTTCGCCTTGGCCTCGTCGCCCTTGCTGTCCGGCGTCTCGTACATGTTGAACTTCTGCTGCCCCGGGATGACCGGCGGCATCAGGTTGCTGGCCAGCTCGCCACCGGCGAACTCGCCGCCGTACGCGGTCTGGTAGGCGGTCTTGTCCATGCCGTACATGACCGCCTTGCGGCACTCGATGTTGTCGAACGGCTTCACCGTCGGGTTGATGCTGACGTACTGGAAGCGGCCCAGCGTCGGGTTGTCCGCGCGCGCCTTGAGGTTCGGGTCGCTCAGCACCCGGGTCTGCGTCGCGGGCGTGACGCCGACGCCGGTCACGGCGACGTCCAGGTCACCGGCGATGATCCGGTTGTCGATGTCCTCGGCGTTGACGTTCATCGACATCTCGATGCGGTCCGGCAGCGCCTTGCGGTTCGCGTCGGTCGACTGGTCCCACTGGTCGTTCCGCACCAGGACGTAGCCCTTGGCGTCCTGGTAGGAGTCGAACTTGTACGGGCCGGACGAGATCACGTGTTCCTTGTACTTCGCACCGGTGTCCTTGGCCTGCGGGACCGGGATCGTCTGCGGCGTCATGGCCAGGTAGTCGAACCCGGCGAACGGCGCCTTCAGGTGGAACACGATCGTCAGGTCGTCGGGCGTGGTGATGGCCGAGTCGGTGTTCATCCCCTTCGACAGGTACGCACCCTTCCAGCCGGCCGGCCAGTTGAGCATCGTGTCGAAGTACGCCGGGCCGTCCGGGTGGACCTCCTTGGCCGTGGACCGCTCGACCGCGTACTTGACGTCCTTCGACGTGATCGGGGTGCCGTCCTCGTACTTCAGGCCCGAGCGCAGCTTGTAGGTCCAGGTCTTGGCGTTGTCGCTGGCCTTGCCCAGGCCGTCGGCCAGGTCGCCGACCAGCTCGTTGCTGGCGTCACCCGGAGCGACCTTGAACATCGTCAGCGAACGGCCCCAGTTCCGGATCATGTCCCACTGACTGCCGTAATAGGTGTCCCCCGGGTCCACCGAGTCCGGGGCGCTCTCGTCGGCGTACTTGATCGTGCCGCCCTTTTTGTCCGACGCGTTGAACACCTTGTTCATGGCTGCGTTGAACTCAGCCTTGCTCGACGAGCCGCTGTTGCTCGTCGACCCGCCGCTCCCGCCACAGGCGGTCAGCGCGAGGGCGAGCGCCGACAACGCGGCGATCACCGTCTTCCTTCTGGCGTTCATCGTTCTCCGATCCACCCCTTCGTGTCAGGAGTCAGGTCCAGCCGGCGCATCCGTCGCGCGCTAGCGGGCTCGTGGGTCGAGGGCGTCACGCAGACCGTCCCCGAAAAGGTTGAAGGCCAGCACGGTGATGAAGATCGCCAGACCTGGCCAGAGCATGAAGTGCGGCAATGTGTAGAAGGCGACCGCGTCGGACAGCATGCCGCCCCAGGTCGCGGTAGGCGGCCGGACGCCGACGCCGAGGAACGACAACGCAGCCTCGAACAAGATGTTCGTCGGGATCAGCAGCGTCGCGTAGACCAGGATCGGACCGAGCAGATTCGGCAGGATCTCGACGAACAGGACGTAGGGCCGCCGGGCACCGAGGCTGCGGGCGGCGTCGACGTACTCGCGTTCCCGCAGTGACAATGTCTGGCCACGGATGATCCGGCCGATATAGGGCCAGTTGAAGAAGCCGACGATGAAAATCAGCAGGCTCACCCGGAGCGTGTTGCCCTGCAGCCCGAACGCGTTGTCGGGCATCACACCGGCCAGTGCGATCGCGAAGACCAGCAGCGGGAAGGCCAGGAACATGTCCATCAACCGGCTGATGACCGCGTCGACCCAGCCGCCGAAGAAGCCGGCGACAATACCCATCGTGGTGCCGATCACGACCGACAGCAGCGTCGCGAGGAAGGCGATCAGCAGCGAGATCCGGGAGCCGTAGACGACCCGGCTGAAGATGTCCCGGCCGTTGACCGGCTCCACGCCCAGCAGGTGGTCCCAGCTCATGCCGCCGAACGTGCCGAGCGGGGCCAGCGTGCCGCCCTTGGTGTCGATCAGATCCTGGTGGAACTCGTTCGGCGGATCACCGAACCACTTCACGATCAGCGGCGCGAAGACCGCCATCAGGATCAGCAGGCAGACCACCACCAGGCCGGCCATCGCGACCTTGTCGCGCTTCAGGCGAATCCAGGAGATCTGCCACAGCGACCGGCCCTCGATCTTGCCGACACCTTCGAGTACGGCCTCCGGCTGCGTCGCCGACGACCCCGGCTCGACCTCGAGTGGCGTGCTCACGCGATGAGTTCCCCTGCCTGGTTCGGATGAACCGGAACGAAATCCGGAATGGCTGCCGCCTTAACCTGCCGCCATTACAGCCCGGAGTCAAACGCGGAAAGTGCTGCGTTGCCCGATCGTGATCGTCAGGAAATCGTCCCGTATCGTGGACTTTCCGCAGTAAACCACGGCGTCGCACCCACGGTCGCCAGGACCTCGCGAACCGTTACTGCCATGGCATTTTTGTGTCACCGGGCGACAGCCCGAAGGTCACCGTCGAAGGCCGGAAAGATAAAGGAACGACAACGGGTCGAGAGCCGTCGCGAGGTTCTCCACGCCCTTGCCGGCGACCACCGTGACGCGGCCCTGCCAGCTCGGGATCACCGGCGCGTCCTGCGCGATCACTCCTTGTAGTTGCCCGATCAGATCGTCGCGCTTCAGCCCGTTCTGCTCGGTGCGTTCCTGCTGCAGCAACTTCGTGGCCGCCGCCGACCGGTAGCCGTTCTGCAACGGAACGTCGGTGACGAACGGCGCCAGGTAGTCGTCCGCGTCCGGGTACTCCGGGGTCCACCCGGCCTGGTACAGGTCGTACGCCCCGGCCTTCGTCGCCTGCTGGTACTGCGGCCACTCCGCACCGCGCAACGTCACCCGGAACAACCCCGACGCCTCGAGCTGCCGCTTCAGCTCGAGCACCTCGGCCTTCGCGCCGACGCCGTACTGCGTCGGCGTCCAGCCGACGGTCAGCGGCACCGGCGCCGCGATGTTCGCCTCTCTGAGGATCGTCGCGGCGGCCGCCTTGTTCGGCTGCTTGTACTGCGTCTTGAACGCGTCGGCCTGCCCGCCGTACCCGGGCGGCACCACCGAGTACAGCGGCGACACGCGGTCGCCGTACGCCTTCTTCGCGATCGCCTGGCGGTCGATCAGCTGCGCGACCGCCCGCCGGACCGCCGGCTTGCGGGCCAGCAGCGACTTCATCTGGAACGCGTACAGCCGGATCTCCGCCGAGCCCTTGTCGGCGATCTGCACCTGGTCGGACTTGCGCAGCTTGTCCAGCAGGCCGGGGCCGAAACCGTGGAACGCGAGGTCCGTCTTCCCGGTGGTCACCGCCTGGTACAGCGCGTTCGAGTCCTTCAGCAGGCTGATCGTGACGCCGTCGTTCTGCGCCGCCCGCGGTCCGCGATAGCCGGCGAACTTCGTCAGCGTGACCTCGGTGCCCGGCTCGTACTTCGACAGCTGGTACGGCCCGCTGCCCATCGCCTTGGTGTCGAGCAGCTTGTTCGCCGGGTAGGTCTCCTCGTCCACGATCGACGCGGCGGTGGTGGTCAGCAGGTACGGCAGGCGAGCGTCCGGAGAGGTCAGGTTG
>Ga0247821_10002176_pt1 | contig 10782 bp, 10 predicted proteins | sample 13C_Glycerol_Day_FD_192481 | JGI IMG/M metagenome (GOLD analysis project Ga0247821, IMG submission 192481) | Soil microbial communities from agricultural site in Penn Yan, New York, United States - 13C_Glycerol_Day14 | ecosystem: Environmental > Terrestrial > Soil > Agricultural land | place... | reverse complement strand
GGTGGGCGCCGACTACGGCGCCCACCAGGTGCGACTGGAGGGCGGCGACTGCTCGACCGACTCGTTCTGCTATTCGTCGGCGTGACACGGCGGTGCGCGGCACGCCAGGTGCCGGAGCAGGCCGTGAAGCCGCGGGACGACGATCGCGAGCCGCTGAACCGATCATGAGCGATGCCGCGCTCTGGCTGACGGTCGTCGCGCTCGGCGCCTGGCACGGGCTCAACCCGGCGATGGGCTGGCCGCTGGCCGTGGCCGCCGGGCTGGAGCGCCGGCGCGACGCGGCCGTGTTCGCGACCTGGCTCCCGCTGGCGGCCGGCCACTTCCTTGCCATGGCGGCGCTGCTGCTGCCCTTCGCCGCCGCCGGCGCCGCGTTCGGCTGGAGCCGGGCGATCCGGCTCGCGGCCGGGGCGCTGGTGCTCGGCTTCGGCCTGTTCCGGCTGCTGCGCCGCCGCCATCCGCGGGCGCTGGCGCGCGTGCCACCGACCCGCCTCGTGCTGTGGTCCTTCCTGATGGCCAGCGCGCACGGCGCGGCCTTCATGCTGCTGCCCTTCGCGCTCGGCCTGTGCGCCGGCGTCCCCGGAATGCCGTCCGCGCCCGGCGCCGGCGCCGCCGAGGCGGCGCTGGTGGCCGCCGTCCACACGCTGGCGATGCTCGCCAGCGGGCTGGTGCTGGCCTGGCTCGCCTACCGCGTGGTCGGGCCCGGCCTGATCCGCCGCAGCTGGCTGGATCTCGACCTGGCGTGGGGCGCGAGCCTGGTGCTCGCCGGCCTGGCCAGCCTCGCGACGCTGCCGCGCTGAGGGACCGCACGGCGGCGCGGGCCGCGGCCCGGAGCGACGCGACCGCGACGGAGGCCACGGAGCGGGTCGTCGCGAAGCCGATCGGGCGGGTTGCGGCGTGCTTGCCCGTTCGCGGCCCGCCGGCGACGGGCCCCACCGGCCTCAGCCCGGCGCGGCGCCCAGCGGCAGCTCGATCACGAAGCAGCTGCCGCCGCCCTCGCGCGCCTCGCAGCGCACCGCGCCGCCGTGGTGGCGCGCGATCTGCCGCACCAGGCTCAGGCCGAGGCCGACGCCGCCGGCCTGCTCGGCGTGGCCCGGCAGCCGGTAGAAGGGCTCGAAGATGCGCTCGCGCTCCGCCGGCGGCACGCCCGGCCCGCGGTCCAGCACCCGCAGGTCGAGCCGGTCGGCGGCGCGCCGCAGCCGGATCTCGGGCGGCTGGGCGCCGCCGTAGCGGCGCGCGTTCTCCAGCAGGTTGCGCACGGCCCGCCGCAGCAGGCGCTCGTCGCCGGCAATCGAGTCGGGCGGCGCGTCGGGGGCGCCCGGCCCGGCCGGCAGGTCGAGCGTGGCGCCGACGCGCGCCGCCTCCTCGGCGGCCAGCGCCACCATGTCGACCGGGTCGCGCACCGGCGCGTCGAGGCCGCCGCGGGCGGGATCGAGCCGCGCGTCGAGCCGGCTGGCCAGCAGCACCTCCTCGACCAGCGTGTCGAGCTCGCGGATGTTGCGCTCGATCTCGTCGCGCAGCGGGGCGCGCTGCGGCGCCTCGGCCGACTCCAGCATCTCGACCGCCATCTTCAGCCGCGCCAGCGGCGAGCGCAGCTCGTGGCTGGCATTGGCCAGCAGCGACTGGTTGGCGCGCACCAGCGACTCGATGCGCGCGGCGGCCTGGTTGAAGCTCGCCGCCACCGCCGCCACCTCGTCGCGCCCGCCGGCGTCGACGCGGTGGTGCAGCGCGCCGGCGCCGAAGGCCTCGACGCCCTGCTTGAGCGACTCCAGCCGGCGCGTCAGCCGCCGCACGACCGGATAGGCGCCGGCGGCCACCGCCACGAACAGCAGCACCAGGCCGATCGCGAGGCCGGCGCCGCGCGCGAACGGCGGCTCGGCGAACAGCGGCCGGCCGTCGGGCCGGCGCGGCCCCGAGGGACGCACGATCCACAGCACGCGGCCGTCGTTCAGGCGCACGCGCTGCGGCTCGCGCGGCGGACCGTCGGCGTCCGGCGGGCCGCCGTGCCGAGCGCCCTCGGCGTGCCACGGCCCGCCGGCATGCGGCGGCCGGGGCGGCGGCCCGTCGTCGGCTCCCGGCCGCCCCGGCTCTCCGGGCGGTTCAGGCGGCGGCATCCCGGTGACGCGGGCGAAACTCGGCGCGGTGGCGATGCGCCGTCCCGCGGCGTCGTCGAGCGCCAGCGGCACGCGCAGCCGCTGCGACCAGTCGAGCAGCGCCTGCGCCTGCTCGCCCGGCGGCTCGTCGGCGCCCGGCAGTGCGTTCTGCAGCAGCTCGGACCAGGCCGTCAGGCGCGCCGAGGCGCTGGCCTGGAAGCGCTCGCGCTCCTGCTCGATGTTGCGCTGGAGCAGCCAGCCCGAGACCAGCGCGAACAGCAGCAGCACCGCCACGACGGTGAGGTAGATGCGCAGGTAGAGCGTTCTCACCGCCGGACTCCCCTCGCCCCCCCGGCGGCCGCTCGCGGCCCCCGATCAGGCCGCCTCGGCATCCTGCTTCTTCGCGAACACGTAGCCGGCGCCGCGCACGGTGAGGATGCGGCGCGGCATCTTGGGGTCGTCCTCGATCGCGGCGCGGATGCGCGAGATGTGCACGTCGATCGAGCGGTCGAAGGCCTCCAGGGCATGGCCCTTGAGGGCGTCCATGATCTGGTCGCGCGACAGCACGCGGCCGGGCGCGCGCGCGAGCACCAGCAGCAGGTCGAACTGGTAGCTGGTGAGGTCGCAGGGCCGGCCGTCGAGGCGTGCCTGGCGCTCGCCCGGGTCGACCTCCAGCCGGCCGAAGCGCAGCACCTCGTCGTCGGCGGAGGGCTGGGCGCGGCGCAGCAGCGCCTTGATGCGCGCCAGCAGCTCGCGCGGCTCGAAGGGCTTGGGCAAGTAGTCGTCGGCGCCGAGTTCGAGGCCGACGATGCGGTCCATCGGCTCGCCGCGCGCGGTCAGCATCAGCAGCGGGAGGCTGCGCGTACGCGGCGCGGCGCGCAGGTCGCGGCACAGCTCGAGGCCGTCGCCGTCGGGCAGCATCAGGTCGAGCACCAGCGCGTCGTAGAGCTCGCGGCCGATCCGCTCGCGGCCCTCGGCCAGCGAGCCGGCCACGTCGACCGTGTAGCCGGCGCGGCGCAGATAGTCGCCGACCATGGCGGTCAGCCGGGCGTCGTCGTCGATCAGCAGCAGTCGTGGGCTCATGGGCAGGCCTTGCAGGCGAAAGGCCGCAGCGCCTGGCGGGCGCTGCGGCCGGGTGGACACCGCGCGAAGGATAGGCCGAGCCGGCCCGTCCGCGCGCGCGACCGGGCGCTCAGCCGGTCTGCTTGTCGAGCTCGCGGCGCTCGCGCATCTGGCGCTGCATCATGTCGCGGCGCGCCTTCATCTTCTCGGCCAGCTGGGCGCGCTGCTGCGGCGTCAGCACTTGGCTCGAGTCGAGCATCGCCTGCGTGATGCGCTTGCTCGTGCGGTCGTGCTCGGCCAGCATCTTCTGACGCAGCGCCTCGACCGCGTTGGCGTCGATGGTCGGCTGGGCGAACAGCTCCATCTGCTGCTCGCGCAGGCTGCGGCCGGTCTCGCGCCCGGCCTTGAGGTCCGCCTCGGCCGCTTGCCAGATCTGGCGGATCTGCGTGCGCTGCGCCTCGGTGGCCTGGACCTCGTCGAGCATGCGATGGCCGCCGCCCGGCCCGCCGAACATGAAGCCCGGCCCGCCATGGTGGTGGCCCGCCGGACCGTAGCCGCCGTCGGGGCCGGCGAAGGCCGTCAGGCTGGCGCCGCCCGCCAGAGCGACGGCGAGGCCGAGGACGAAGCCGCGCAGCGGTCGGGCGGCGGCGGAGTGGACGGAGGGGTTCATCGTGCATCCTTTCCAGACGCTCATGACTCGAGCGTTGGAGAGGATGCTCGGCGGGAGCGGTGAAGAGCGGGTGCGGCGCAGGTAAAGATGGGTGAATGCGCGCCGCCCGTCCCGAGCGGCCGCCGGGCGGCGCCGCCGCTCAGTGCAGCAGGTAGGGCCGCAGCGCGGTCGGCATGACGAAGTCGCGCGGGGTTTCGAAGTCCTCGCGTGCCTTGCCGCGCATCTGCTCCGGGCTCTGCGCCAGTCCGCTGCGGCCGCTGTAGTCGCGCGCTTCCGCCGGCTGCGGCTGCCTCAGTGCGCGCGCGCAGCCGACGTCGAGCGCGGCGATGCCCGCGACCGCCGCCAGCCCGCCGGTGGCGTGCAGCATCGCGCGGTCGCCGTCGCACAGCCCGTAGGACAGCGTGGCGGCGTCGAGCACGTCGCCGCCGACGCGCGCCCACATCCAGGGCGACGGATCGGGCGCGCGCAGCAGGCCGAGGCCGATGGCGATCTCGCGCAGCCCGTGCAGACGCACCGCCGGCTCGAGCCCGCGCAGGCCGACCGCGCGCGCCACCAGGCGCGGTGCCAGCACCTCGACCAGCCCGAACCCGATGCCGAACCAGCCGAGGCTGCGCGCCGCCTTGCCGGCCGGCCGGTGCCGGTGGCGCTGCTGCGGGTTGTCGGTGAGCTGCTGCAGCGAGCGCGCCGCGGCGCCCGCGAGGGATTGGATGTCGGCCATGGCGGATCTCCGATGCGTGGGTCAGGGCTTGAGCACGACCTTGATGCAGCCGTCGTGCTTGTCGCGGAAGGTCCTGTACATCTGCGGCCCCTGCTCGAGGCCCACCGTGTGCGTGATGACGAAGGAGGGATCGATCTGCCCCTTCTCGATGCGCGCGAGCAGGTCGTCGGTCCAGCGGTTCACATGGGTCTGGCCGGTGCGCACGGTGAGGCCCTTGTTCATCAGCGCGCCGATCGGCAGCTTGTCGGCGAAGCCGCCGTAGACGCCGGGGATCGACAGCACGCCGGCCGGGCGGCAGACGTGGATCATCTCGCGCAGCACGTGCACGCGGTCCTCGAGCATCAGCGCCTGCTTGGCGCGGTCGTAGAGCGAGTCCAGCGAGCGCGTGGTGTGCGCCTCCATGCCGACCGCGTCGATGCACTTCTCGGGGCCCTTGCCGCCGGTCAGCTCCTTGAGCCGCTCGAGCACGCTCTCCTGCTCGAAGTGGATGGTCAGCGCGCCGCCGGCCTTGGCCATCGTGAGGCGCTCGGGCACGCGGTCGATCACCACCACCTGCTTCGCGCCGAGCAGGATCGCGCTGCGGATCGCGAACTGCCCGACCGGCCCGGCGCCCCAGATCGCCACCGTGTCGGTCGGCTGGATGTCGCACTGCACCGCGGCCTGCCAGCCGGTGGGGAAGATGTCACCGAGGAAGAGCACCTGCTCGTCCTTCAGCCCGTCCGGGATCACGACCGGCGCGACGTCGGCGAAGGGCACGCGCACGTACTCGGCCTGGCCGCCCGCGTAGCCGCCGGTGAGATGGGTGTAGCCGAACAGCCCGGCGGTGGCGTGGCCGAAGGCCTTCTCCTGCAGGCCCTTGTTGCGGTTGCTGCGCTCGCACACCGAGAAGTTGCCGCGCCGGCACTGCTCGCACTCGCCGCAGCAGATGGTGAAGGGCACCACCACGCGGTCGCCGACCTTCAGCCGCCGGTTGTCGCGGCCCACCTCGACCACCTCGCCCATGAATTCGTGGCCCAGCACGTCGCCCGACTTCATGCCGGGCATGAAGCCGTCGAACAGGTGGAGGTCCGAGCCGCAGATCGCACAGCTCGTGACCTTGACGATCGCGTCGCGCGGCTCCTCGATGCGCGGGTCGGGCACGGTGTCGTAACGGACGTCGTGCTTGTCGTGCCAGCAAAGTGCTTTCATGCGTACTCCTCGCAGCTCGCCATCGCGGACGCGGGCGCACGCCGTTCATGCCGCGCAGGAGCGCGTCCGGCACGTCCGCTCGATGTGCAGTCGGCGGCAAGCCCTATGCCCGCCGCGGCGCCCCGCGGCGCCCGGCGCGAGGCGTCCGCGGCCTCGGAATTGCCGGCGCGCGGCCATTGCTGCCGCAGCCGGCAAGGCACGCGGGTTGCTTGCGTCGGTGTCCGGGGCCGCGCACGGTCGTCCCGTGGACGCCGGTCCACGCCTTGCCTCGCTTGCCGTGCCATCCGGCCCGGCGCATCTTCCGTATGAACCGACTCGACCTGTCCCATCCCGTCCAGGCCGCGATGGCGGCCGCCATCGTCTTCGTGCTCGCGCTGGCCGTGCACCGCATCGGCCGTCGCGTCGTGCTGCGTCTCGTGCGCGGGCGGCCGGTGTGGCGCGAGGTGACGCGCCGCATCGACCTGCCCACCCTGGCGCTGCTGCCGCTGCTCGCGCTGCAGGCCCTCGGCCAGGCGCTGCCATCCGACCTGCCGGGCCTCTCGGGGCTGCAGCAACTCGACGGCGTGCTGCTGATCGGTGCGCTGGCCTGGACCGCCATCGGCGCGATCGAGGGCGTGGCCGCGGCGATCCTCGCGCGCCATCCGGTCGACGTGGCCGACAACCTGCAGGCGCGCCGCATCCACACCCAGACGCGCGTGCTGTCGCGCGTGGCGATCGGGCTCGCCGCGGTCATCGGCGCGGCCTTCGCGCTGATGACCTTCCCCGGCGCGCGGCAGATCGGCACCAACCTGCTGGCCTCGGCCGGCGTGCTGAGCGTGATCGTCGGCCTGGCGGCCCGCTCGGTGTTCGGCAACCTGCTGGCCGGCCTGCAGATCGCGCTGGCGCAGCCGATCCGCATCGACGACGTGCTCGTGGTCGAGGGCGAATGGGGGCGTGTCGAGGAGATCACCGCCACCTACGTCGTGCTCAACGTGTGGGACCAGCGTCGGCTCATCATCCCGCTGCAGTGGCTGATCGAGCACCCGTTCCAGAACTGGACGCGCACCGACGCGGGCCTCATCGGCACCGTGCTGCTGTGGGTGGACCTCGGCGTGCCACTGGACGCGCTGCGCGCCGAGGCGCAGCGCCTGTGCGAGGCCTCGCCCGACTGGGACGGCCGGCTCTGCAAGCTGCAGGTGGTGGACGCCGGCGAGCGCGCGATGCAGCTGCGCGTGATGGTCACCTCGGCCTCCTCGGGCCAGAACTGGGACCTGCGCTGCGCGGTGCGCGAGGGGCTGCTGGCCTTCGTGCAGGGGCGCCAGCCGCAGGCCGTGCCGCGCCTGCGTGCGCAGTGGGGCGAGGCCCCGGTGCGTCCGCGCGCGGCGGAGCCCGTCTCGGCCGGGCGCGCCGGGTGAACGCCGCCCGGCGTGGTGCCGGCACGCGCCGCGATCGCTAGGCCGGGGGCGGCACCGCCGCGGCGGGATCGGGGCGGATCGCGGTCTCCGCCACCGCCTGCTCGAGGGCCAGCGCCGCCGCGATGTGCGCCAGGTGCGTGAGCCCTTGCGGGAAGTTGCCGAGCATCTCGCCACGTGCCGGCGCGAACTCCTCGGCGAACAGGCCCAGGTCGTTGGCGCACGCGCAGGCGCGCTCGAAGCGCCGCCGCGCCTCGGCCACCAGGCCCTGGCGCGCCAGGCACTCGGCGAGCCAGAACGAGCACGGCAGGAAGACGCCCTCCTCGCCCGCCAGGCCGTCGTCGCGGCGGTAGCGCAGGATCAGGCCGCCCTCGTCGAGCTGCTGGGCGATCGCGGCGGCGGTGCGCCGCATCAGTGCGTCGCCGTAGGCGACGAAGCCCACCGCGGGCAGCAGCAGCAGCGCCGCGTCCAGCTCGCGGCCGCCGAACGAGCCGACGAAGGTGCCGCGCTCTCGGTCCACGCCCTCGGCCATCACCGCGGCGCGGATCGCGTCGCGCGCCTCGCGCCAGCGCGCGAGCGGCGCGGGCAGCCCGTGCGCCTGGGCCAGCTGCACCCCGCGGTTCAGCGCCGCCCAGCACATGACCTTCGAGTGCACGAAGTGCCGCGGCGGGGCGCGGACCTCCCAGATGCCGTGGTCGGGCGCGGCCCAGCGCCGAAGGGCGCACTCCACGAGGGTGACGAGGAAGTCCCAGTCGGCGGCCGCCGGCACGTTGCCCCGCTCGCTCCAGCGCCAGGCCAGCTCGAGCAGCAGGCCGTACAGGTCGCCCTGGAACTGCTCGTGCGCGGCGTTGCCGATGCGCACCGGCCGCGAGCCGCGCCAGCCCTCCAGGTGCCCGAGCGCCACCTCGGTGAGCCGTCGCTTGCCGTCCACGGCGTACACGACCTGCAGATCGGCGGCATTGCCCGCCGCGCTGCGCTGGATGAAGCGGCGGAAGCCATCGGCCTCGGAGCCACAGCCCAGGCGGGCCAGCGCGCGCACGGTGAACACCGAGTCGCGGATCCAGCTGTAGCGGTAGTCCCAGTTGCGCTCGCCGCCGGGGGCCTCCGGCAGCGAGGTGGTGGGCGCGGCAATGATGGCCCCGGTCGGCGCGTAGGTGAGCGCCTTGAGCGTGATGGCCGAGCGCACTGCCGAGGGGCCGGGCCGACCGCTCGGGCCGGTCAGCTTGGAGGCCCAGTCGCGCCACCACGCCAGCGTCTCTTCGACGTGCGCGTGGATCGCCGCGGGCTCGCGCGGAGACGGCGGCTCCTCGTCGAGGCGCTCGGGAGACAGGTACTGCATCGCCAGGTGCGCGCGCTGGCCCTCGCGCAGCTCGAACTCGGCCACGAGGTCGTGCGGGCCGTCGAGCACCATCGCGATGTCGCCGCTCAGCAGCAGCGCCGTGTTGCTGCCGACCGCCACGTGCGCCGCCTCGGCCCAGCGGTAGATCCACGGCTCGACGTCGCCGTAGTCCAGCCGCGGGCTGAAGCGCACGCGCACGCGCGCACGGCCGCGCATTGCCTCGACGATGCGCACCAGCTCGCGCCGGGGGTGCTCGCGGCCGCCGCGCCGCATCGCGAAGAAGTCGACCAGGCGCACGCTGCCCTCGTCACCCTCGAAGTGCGTCGCCAGCACGAGGCTGTCGCCGAGGTACTCGCGCCGCGTGCGGCACGGGCCGAGCGGCGCGATCGAGAAGTGTCCGCCGCGCCGGCGGTCGAGCAGGCGCGCGAAGCAGCTGTCCGAGTCGAAGCGCGGCAGGCAGCACCAGTCGATCGAGCCCCCGCGCGACACCAGCGCCGCGGAATGGCAGTCGCCGATCAGCGCGTAGTGGGCGATCGGCAGCCAGTCGGCGATCGGGGTCGACTCGGCGGCGTCCGCGACAGGAACGGACGCGACGGGCGCGGTCCAGCGGGGGTGCATCGGCCCTGTCGGAGCAAGAGCGGTGCCGGTGCGAAGGATTTCCGAGGCGGCGCCCGAGGTTTGGGCCCCGGCGCCGATCCGCGGTGCGATACTGTACGTCCATACAGTATGGCTGACGATCATGACTGCCGAGGAGTGGGTCTGGAGGTGCGCGCAACGGCTGCGCCAGCGCTGGCCGTCGCCGTCGATCGCCGACCTCGAGGAGGTGGCCGCGCGGCTCTGGCAGGAGCCGCGCTGGCGGGAGCTGGAGCCCGAGGAGGCGGCGGTGCGCTGGCTGCGGCTCGGCGCGCTGGTGCATTGAGCGCGCCGTGCTGGTCGACGTGATCGAGCTGCGGCGCCGCGGCCTGCGGCGTCCCGCCGAGGAGCTGCGTGCCGCCGTGCCGGTGCGGGGCGTGCTGTCGATGAAGCCCTCGCGGGGGGTCTGGGCCGCCGGGCAGCGCCACCCGCCCCTGCTGGCGATGCTGCTGGCGCCCGAGCTGCCCGAGCACCTGCTGGAGCCGCTCGACCAGGCGCGCGTCACCCGCATCCGCCAGGGGGCGCTGCTGATCGTCGGCCTGCAGGAGGTGGTGCGGCCGATCCGCCACGTGGAGCACTGCCGGCAGGCGTGGTGGGTGCGGCCGGTCGGGGCACAGCCCTGAGCCCGCCATTGCGCAGCCCGGCGCCGCGCGGGGACCGCTCAGCGGACCACGTCGTCCGCCACGAGCACGACGTCGTCGCGCCCCAGGCGCACGACCTCGAGGCGTCCGAGCAGGTCGCCCGGGCGCCGCGACGCGTCGCCCGCGCGCGTGACGCGAACCTCCAGCGACACGGACGGGAAGCCCGACAGCGGCCGCTCGGGCGACAGCGACTGGCGATCGTCGAGCACGAAGCGGGCGGGCAGTTCCGCGGCGCGCAGCCGCAGCACGGCCACCGGCATGCGCCCCGTTTCCGCGGCCCGCGCGACGACGAACACGGTGTCCTCCGGCGCGGCCCGGGCGCGCAGCGCCGCGGAGATGGAGACGGTGCCCGCGACGCGCGCCGGTGCGGCGCCCGGCGGCGTGCCGGGTGGCGGCGACTGCAGGACGGCGAGGTCGGCATCGGTCTGCAGCGCCGCCTCGGACCCGGGCGGCAGCAGCGTTCTCAGCCGCTCGAAGTGGCGCCGGGCGAGTTCGACCTCGCCGCGCCGGAGCGCGGCCGTGCCGGCCAGCGCCAGCGCCTTGGGCTCGTCGGCATCCAGGGCCAGCGCGGCGTCGAGCGCGGCCTGCACGTCGGCGTCCAGTTCGCCCCCGCGGGCCGACGCCAGCGCGTCCGCATAGTCGGCCCGCAGCCGCGCGTGGCCCGGCGCGAGGGCCAGCGCCTTCCGGTAGGCCGCCACCGCGTCGTCGAAGCGCTGCAGCGCCTCGTAGGACCGTGCCAGCACCACCCAGCCCTCGAGGTCACCGGGCTGGGAGCGCAGGCGCAGGGCCAGCCGGCTCACCAGCGCCTCCGCGTCCGCGCCGCCCTCGGCATGGCCGGGCGCCGGCGCGGCGGCGGCCAGCGTCGCGGCGGCACGCGGGTCGCCGACCTGCAGGTACAGCCCGAGCGCTGCCGCCGGCAGGGCCACGCTGAGCACGCAGGCCGTGACCCAGCCCGTCCACGCCGACGCTCGCGCGGGCCGGCGCGGCGCATGCGGCGCGCTGTCCTCGAGCAGCCGGCGCCGCAGCTCGTCGGCCGCCTCGGCGTACAGC
>Ga0247821_10002175_pt1 | contig 10787 bp, 10 predicted proteins | sample 13C_Glycerol_Day_FD_192481 | JGI IMG/M metagenome (GOLD analysis project Ga0247821, IMG submission 192481) | Soil microbial communities from agricultural site in Penn Yan, New York, United States - 13C_Glycerol_Day14 | ecosystem: Environmental > Terrestrial > Soil > Agricultural land | place... | reverse complement strand
CACATACACTTTGCAGCAGTCGAAACGTCCAGAGCCATGATGAAACGCTACGAAAAATTCGCCGACGACATTGCCGAACTGATTCGCTCCGGGGTCCTGGGCCCCGGCCAGCGAGTCCCCTCGGTACGCTACGCCAGCCAGACCCACGGGGTCAGTCCCTCCACGGTTTTCCAGGCCTATTACCTGCTGGAACGCCGCGGGCTGATCCGGGCGCGGCCGCGCTCGGGCTACTTCGTCAATGCCCATGCGCCGCGGCAATTCAACGAACCGCAGATCATCGAACAAGCGAGCGAGTCCACCGAGGTGGATGTCAGTGAGCTGGTGTTCTCGATCCTCGACTCGATCAAGGACCCTCAAACCGTCGCTTTCGGCTCGGCCTTCCCCAGCCCCAACCTGTTCCCGCTACCGCGTCTGGCCCGCTCCATGGCCAGCGCCAGCCGCGAGATGGACCCACGTATGGTGGTCACCGACCTGTCGCCGGGCAACCCGCAACTGCGTCGTCAGATTGCCCTGCGCTACATGGTCGGCGGGTTGATGTTGCCGATGGAGGAGCTGTTGATCACCAACGGTGCACTGGAGGCGCTGAACCTGTGCCTGCAGGCCGTGACCGAGCCGGGCGACCTGGTGGCGATTGAGGCGCCGGCCTTCTATGCCTGCCTGCAAATACTCGAACGACTCAAACTCAAGGCCGTGGAGATCCCCGTGCACCCGCGCGAAGGCATTGACCTGGGGGTGCTCGCGCAGACCCTGGCCAAGCACCCGGTCAAGGCCGTGTGGTGCATGACCAACTTCCAGAATCCGGTGGGCGCGAGCATGCCGGAAGAGAAAAAGCAGCAACTGGTCGAACTGCTGCGCCAGCATCAGGTGCCGCTGATCGAAGACGACGTCTATGCCGAGCTGTACTACGCCCAACAGGCACCGAAACCAGCCAAGGCCTTCGACACTGACGGCCTGGTGATGCATTGCGGTTCGTTCTCCAAGAGCCTGGCACCGGGCTACCGAATCGGCTGGGTGGCTGCCGGACGTTATGCGCAGAAGATCGAGCGGCTGAAACTGATGACTTCGCTATGCGCCTCGATGCCAGCCCAGGCGGCCATAGCCGACTATCTGCAGCACGGCGGCTATGATCGACACTTGCGCAGGCTGCGCTATGCCCTTGAAGAGCAGCAGAGCGCCATGCTTGCCGCCATTGCCCGACATTTTCCGGCGCAGACCCGGGTCAGCCATCCGTCTGGCGGCTACTTCCTGTGGCTGGAGTTGCCGGAGCAGATGGATTCGCTGAAATTGTTCCAGATGGCCCTGGCTCAGGGCATCAGCATTGCGCCAGGGCCGATCTTTTCGCCAACCCAGCGTATTCGCAATTGCATCCGCCTGAACTACGGCAGCCCCTGGACCGAGCAATCAGAAAAAGCCATGGAAACCCTGGGCAGAATCGTGCGCTCGTTCTGAGCCTTCGCCAGCACTGAGCCTGCGTTGTCCGGCAGGCTCAGCGCCCGCCGCCCAGGTCGATGAAGCTGCCCGTGGAATACGAGGCTTTGTCGGACAGCAACCAGATAATCGCCTCAGCCACTTCTTCAGCCTGCCCGCCACGCCCCATGGGGATGCTTGGTTCAAGCTTGCTGACACGCTCAGGGTCACCACTGAGGGCATGGAAGTCGGTAAAGATGTAGCCGGGACGCACGGCATTCACCCGAATGCCATCATCGGCAACTTCCTTGGCCAGCCCCACGGTAAAGGTGTCCAGCGCCCCTTTGGATGCGGCGTAGTCGACATACTCGTTGGGTGAACCCAGCCGGGCCGCCACCGAAGACACGTTGACGATGCTCCCACCCTGACCGCCGTGGCGCTTCGACATCCGCAGCAAGGCATGCTTGCTGCAGAGTATTGGCCCGACCACGTTGGTCTTCATCAATTTGAGCAGGCGAAACTCCGACATCTGCTCCACCTGATTTTTCTGGCCGATGGTCCCTGCGTTGTTAACCAGTGCAGTGACCGGTCCAAGCTCGGCATCAACACGCTGAAACAAATGGATGATCTCGTCTTCGACGCTGACATCGGCTTTGACGGTGATGGCCTCGGCACCCAGTTCGCGAACCTCGGCCAGTACCCGTTGGGCAGCCTCGTCGTCGCTCACATAGTTGATGCAGATGCGATACCCCTCACGGGCCGCCAGGCGGGCAGTGGCGGCGCCAATACCGCGACTGGCGCCGGTGATCACAATGACTTTGTCCATGGATACTCCTTGCCCCCAATGGCATTTACCTGCCAAGGCTAACGCAGGAAGGGGCAAGCGCAAAGCTGGTCCTACCGCTCGAGCGGCTGGCGCCCCACCCATCAGGCTGACAAATCTGTAATCTGCAGCTCAGTTTGCTGACAGTCGTCGCTGGCTAATGTCGTGCCACCATAGCTCCTGGATTGGCTACGACATGCTTGTGAATCCCTCCCGCCGTACCTTCGTCAAAGGCTTCGCCGCCGGTAGCGTCCTGACAGGCCTCGGCCTCTGGCGCCTGCCCGCTTTCGCCGCAGGCGCGCCCCTGGGCAATGAGCTCAGCGGCGAAAACTTCGAACTGTTCATCGGCCAGACTCCGGTCAACATCACCGGTCGTGCGCGCACCGCGCTAACCATCAACAACAGCCTGCCGGGCCCCGTGCTGCGCTGGCGCGAAGGCGACACGGTAACGCTGCGCGTGCGCAACCGCCTGGACGAGCCGACCTCCCTGCACTGGCACGGCATCATCCTGCCCGCCAACATGGACGGTGTCCCCGGCCTGAGCTTTGCCGGTATCGAGCCAGGCGGCGATTACCTTTACCAGTTCACCCTGCAGCAGAGCGGCACTTACTGGTACCACAGCCATTCCGGCTTGCAGGAACAAGCCGGCGTGTACGGGGCAATCGTCATCGAGCCGAAAGCGCCCGAACCCCATCATTACCAACGCGACTACGTGCTGTTGCTCAGCGATTGGAGCGACCAGGCCCCTGAGCAGTTGATGGCGACGCTGAAAAAGCAGTCCGACGCCTTCAACTACCACAAGCGCACAGTCGGGGATTTCATTGATGACGTGGCCCTGCACGGCTGGTCGAAGACCGTGGCCGAGCGCAAGAACTGGGCCGAGATGCGCATGAGTCCGACCGACCTGGCCGACATCAGCGCAGCCACCTACACCTACCTGCTCAATGGCCAACCCCCGGATGGCAACTTCACTTGCCTGTTCCAGCCCGGTGAAACCGTACGCCTGCGTCTGATCAACGGCTCGGCGATGAGCTATTTCGACTTCCGCATTCCGGGCCTGAAGCTGACGGTCATCGCTGCCGATGGTTTGCCGGTGCAGCCGGTCAGCGTCGACGAGCTACGTATAGCTGTGGCCGAAACCTACGACGTGCTGGTAGAAGTGGGCGAGCTACCCGCCTACACCCTGTACGCCCAGAGCATGGACCGCACCGGTTACGCCCGCGGCACCCTGGCGCGCAGTACCGGGCTCAGCGCGCCGGTACCGGCACCCGACTCACGCCCGATCCTGACCATGGCCGACATGGGCCACGGTGGCATGGACGCCATGGCCGGCATGGACCACAGCCAGATGGGCGGCATGGACCACGCCGCGATGACGGGAATGCAGGCCCACCCGGCCAGCGAAACCGGCAACCCACTGGTGGACATGCAGACCATGAGCCCCAAACCCAACCTCGCCGACCCGGGCATTGGCCTGCGCAACAACGGCCGTCGGGTGCTGACCTACGCCGACCTGAAAAGCACCTTTGCCGACCCCGATGGTCGCGAACCGTCCCGCGAGATCGAACTGCACCTGACCGGACACATGGAGCGCTTCGCCTGGTCATTCAACGGCATCAAGTTCTCCGACGCCGAACCCTTGCGCCTGCGCTATGGCGAACGCCTGCGCATCACCCTGGTCAACGACACGATGATGGCCCACCCGATTCACCTGCATGGTCTGTGGAGTGACCTGGAGGACGAGCACGGGCGCTTCCAGGTGCGCAAGCACACCCTCGACATTCCGCCCGGCAGTCGCCGCAGCTACCGGGTCAGCGCGGATGCCCTGGGGCGCTGGGCCTACCACTGCCACCTGCTTTACCACATGGAGATGGGCATGTTCCGCGAGGTACGCGTCGATGAATGAAGTTCTCAACCGTCCCCTGCTGGGCAGTCTGGCACTGCTGGCCTTGCTGGCCAGCGAAGACGTCCGGGCCCAGACCATGGACCATGGCGCGATGAACCATGGCAGCATGAATCACGGCGCAATGAACCCCACCAGCAAACCCCAGCCGCCAATGGATCATGCTGGCATGGACCACGCCAGCATGGGTCACGGCCAGGCGCTGGACGCCCCCCGCACACCCTTGCGGCCGATCACCGAAGCTGACCGTCGCGCCGCCTTCCCGCCGTTACCCGGTCATCAGGTGCACGATCAGCAGGTCAATTGGGCCGTGATTGTCGAGCAGCTCGAGTATCAGAACTTTGACAGCAGCAGTGCCCTGAACTGGAACGCCAATGCCTGGATCGGCGGCGACATCGACCGCCTCTGGCTGCGTACCGAAGGTGAGCGTGAACAAGGCGTCACCCACAAGGCCGAGCTACAGGCGCTTTGGGGCCATGCCATCAGCCCCTGGTGGGAGCTGGTCGGCGGCCTGCGCCAGGACTTCAACCCCGCCACCGGCCAGACCTGGGCAGCTTTCGGCATCCAGGGCATGCCACTGTATGGCCTGGAGCTGGAAGCCACTGCCTATGTGGGTGAGCGGCAACAGACCGCGCTGCGCCTGGAGAGCAGTTACGCTATTCTGCTAACCAACCGCTGGATACTTGAACCGTCCCTGGAAGCGAACTTCTATGGTCGTAACGATGCCAGCCGCGATCAGGGAAGTGGCCTTGCCGACAGTGAAATCGGTCTGCGTCTGCGCTATGAAATCACCCGCGGGTTTGCCCCTTATCTGGGCGTCAGTTTCAACCGCAGCTACGGCAATGCCGCCGAACAGGTCCGTGATGACCAGGGCGATATCGGCCAGACCCGTTTGGTCGCCGGTGTCCGCCTGCGTTTCTAGTCTTGGAGAATTACCATGTTAAGCAAAAAAATCGTCGCTTTCGGCTTGCTGGCCCTGAGCACCCTGGCCCAGGCAGGGCAGACCATCGACGTCTACCGCGACCCCAACTGCGGCTGCTGCAAGGAGTGGATCAGCCACCTGCGGGATAACGGCTTTACCGTCAACGACCATGTCGAGCCGAACATGAGTGCGGTCAAGCAACGTCTGGGCGTGGCGCCACGCCTGGCTTCGTGCCACACCGGCGTAATCGACGGCAAGTTCGTCGAAGGCCATGTGCCGGCCGAACAGGTCAAGCTCCTGGCCAAGCGTTCCGACTTGCGCGGCCTGGCCGTACCCGGCATGCCAATGGGTTCGCCCGGCATGGAAATGGGTGACCACAAGGATGCCTACCAGGTCATCGGCCTGACCCAGGACGGTCGCGACGAAGTAGTCGCCAACTACTGATCTGCCCGGCATGTTGAGTGAATGGGCGCTGTTTCTCAGCGCCTTTGGTGCAGCGACGCTCTTGCCGCTGCAATCGGAAGCCGTACTGGTGGGCTTGCTGCTGCGCGATCCGCAGGCCGTCTTCAGCCTGCTGCTGATCGCCACGGCCGGTAACGTGCTGGGCTCGATCGTCAACTGGCTGCTGGGCCGCGGCATCGAACACCTGCGCGACCGCCGCTGGTTTCCCTTCAAGCCGGCGCAACTGGACAAGGCCCAGCAACGTTACCAGCGCTTCGGCCAGTGGTCATTGCTGCTCAGCTGGATGCCGGTGATCGGCGACCCGTTGACCCTGATCGCCGGGATCATGCGCGAACCCTTTTGGCGTTTCGTCGTGCTGGTCACAATTGCCAAGGCTGGGCGTTACGCCGTGCTGGCCCTGTTGACTCTGGGCTGGCTGGGACGTTAACGCCCCCAAATCTGCGCTTCGGTCCAGCCCAGTTCGGCCAAGTCCTGGGCGCGCAGATGCGCTTCGTCTTCGCAGAAAAACTCGTCCAGTTGAGGTGGTTTGACCGAAGTGTCACTGAGCATGGCGTGCACCTGCCCGCGGTGATGGGTCTGGTGCTCGAACAGGTGGGACAACAAGCGCAACCGTTGCTCACGCTGGACCCAGTCGGGGCGCACGATGCTGACGTAGCGCTGCAACTGGTCGTCGCGCAATTGGCTGCAGTAGGCAATCAGCCGGTGATCGGCCTGGGCCTGTTCTTCTCTTAGCGCCTCACAACTGGAAAATGGCTCTTCGGGTTCGAAAAAACGCTCACTGTCCGCCTCTGGCGCCTCGCCCCGCTGCTCCGACTCCAGGGCGTTAAGGTAGAACCAGTCCACCGTGAGGATGTGATTGAGGGTGGCCTTGATCGAGCCGAAGAAGCTGCAGCGCGGCGCCACGAACTCGTCCTGGCTCAATTGCAGGCAGGCGTTGTACAGCCTGTGGTTGGCCCAGCCGTTCTGGTAGGCCATGGTCAGTAAATGATGCGATAGCGGCTGCATGTTCGACTCCTTCAACAGAAGCGTTGCAGTTGCATCTCCCGCAAGCGGCTCAGGGTGCGCCGGAACGGGAACTCCAGATACCCTTGAGTGTAGAGCGCATCCAGCGCTACCTCCGCTTCCAGGTACAGGGCGACCCGACGGTCGTAACATTCATCGACCAACGCGATGAAGCGTCGCACGCTGTCATCATGCGGCGATAACTGAGGTAACTCGCGATCGCCCGCCACTACACGGCTGACACCATCCTCGGTGCCCCGGGCAATCCTGGCTGGGCGCTGCCGTGCGCCCAGCGCAGGCACCTCGCCCACCAGGATGGCCGTAAAGCTGTCGCACAGCGCCATGAAGTCCATGGCCGCCAGGGGTTGCTCGCACAGGTCTGCATAGCGGCACCAGATAACCGTATCGCAGCGTTGCACCACCCGTATCTGGCGCGATCCCACCTGCAAGGGCTGATCGCTGCAAGGCTGCTCACCACACAGTTGGCTGAATACCGCGCTCAGTGCTTGCGGTTGACCGTGTTCGCGTACCCAGTAACGCTGCTGCGCAGTGCCCGGGTGCAGGCGATGGTCCTGCTCGCCAGCCACCGGCAGCACCTGCATGTGTTGCTTGATGGCGGCGATGGCGGGCATGAAGCGCTCGCGGTTGAAGCCATCGCTGTATAGCTGCTCGGGCGGCTGATTGGAGGTAGCGACAATCACCACGCCGGCTTCGAACAACACCTGGAACAGTCGACCGAGAATGATTGCATCACCGATATCGTTGACGAACAACTCGTCAAAGCACAGCACGCGGATCTCTTCGGCCAGGGACAACGCCAGGGCCTGCAACGGGTCGGCGGTGCCATTGAGCTGAAACAGGCGTTGATGCACCCAACGCATGAAGTGATGAAAATGCTGGCGCCGGGAGGGTACCTGCAAACACTGGTGGAACTGGTCCATCAGCCAGGTCTTGCCGCGCCCCACCGGGCCCCAGAGGTAAACACCCTGTGGCGTTTCACCTCGTTGCAGGGCTTCAAAACAGCTTTGCAAGGTGCTGGCAGCTTGCAACTGTGCCGGGTCACTGACAAAGCCTTGAGCGTCGATCGCCTGCTGGTACAGGGACAGGGGAGACTGTTCGGTGAAACAGGACATACGCAGCGCCCGTTGCAAAAGGCACCATTCTACCCGCTATGGGTGAAACGCGGCCGCTTTGCGCCGCGTGCGGCCCAGCCCATAGCCGACTTAAAGATCCAGCCCCACCTTTAACAACACACCATCACTCTCATCGGTCAGCACATACAGGTACCCATCCGGCCCCACCCGCACATCACGGATTCGCGCGTTGAGTTCACCCAGCAGGCGCTCTTCGTGTACCACTTTGTCCCCGTCCAACTGCAGGCGAATCAGCTCCTGGCCCGCCAATGCGCCAATGAACACACTGTGATCCCAGGGCTGGAAACGCGGGTTGTCGTAAAAAGCCATGCCACTGATGGCCGGCGATTTTTCCCAGACATGGTGAGGATCGACCATGCCATCGACATGTTCGCCCTTGGCTTCCGGAATGGGCGTCAGCGTATAGTTGATACCGTGGGTCGCGACAGGCCAGCCGTAGTTCTTGCCAGGCTTGGGAATGTTGATTTCATCCCCACCGCGGGGACCGTGCTCGTTGGTCCACAGCTCGCCCGTCCAGGGATTGAGCGCCGCACCCTGCTGATTGCGGTGGCCGAACGACCATATTTCCGGGCGCACATTGTCCTGACCGGCAAAGGGATTGTCTTTCGGTACCGTCCCGTCCGGCAGGATGCGCACCACCTTGCCCTGCAGCTTGTCCAGGTCCTGTGAAGTGGGCCGCTGGTTGTTCTCGCCCAAGGCAATGAACAGGAAACCGTCACGGTCGAAGACCAACCGCGAGCCAAAGTGGTTCGCCGTCGACAACTTGGGCTGCTGGCGGAAAATCACATTGAAGTCTTCAAGTTTGGCCAGGTCGGTAGACAAGCGCCCACGGCCCACGGCGGTGCCGGCCTTACCCTCCTCGCCGCCGCCCTCGGCATAGCTCAGGTACACCATGCGATCCTGCTTGAAGGTCGGCGACAAGACGACATCCAGCAACCCGCCCTGCCCTTTGGCCCACACCTCAGGCACGCCCCCAAGTGGCGCGCCAACCTTGCCTTCGGCGCTGACGATACGCAGGTTGCCGGCACGTTCGGTAACCAATATGCCTTTACCGTCGGGCAGAAACGCCAACGCCCAGGGGTTACGCAGGCCGTCGGCCAGGGTGCTGACGCTAACGCTGCCCTCTTCGCTCTTGAAGGTGCGTTCGGGCGCGGCCTGGGCCAGCAGGGGTAACAGTGCAGCGGTCAATAAGGTGGGAATCCAGGTGCGTGCGGACATTAGCGTTTCCTTCCAGGGAGAGCCTGACAGTCAAGGCGTGCGGGTCGATTCGCGAGGCGGCCGGGTGGGTTCCAGTCGCGGCGTGGACTGCTCGCGGCGCATATTCTCGCCGTTACCGATACCACGGTTTTCCAGCGTCGGCGGGCGTGGATTGGGCTGGGTCGAGGGCCCCCGCACTGGCGGTGTGGCCTGCACACTGCCCTGGCGGCTGTTGGGGTTGGCGCGCATGATCGGGCTGTTGTAGGGGTTATTGGGCGAGCCTGCCACGTGCAGCGTCACTTCAGCCGGCGCAGCCTGCAGCGGCATGTTCAGCACCAGGCCCAGGGACAGACCGGCCAGGCCCAACAATGATGTGTTCACGGTACACCTCCTGCGCGAATCGACGCGCCCAAGCATTGGATAGCCTAAGGCGCGCCGGGTTCGACAGGAAACCGCGAATTTCCCTACAGGTAATTCATTTTGTTTCTACCTCAACGGTCGACCTTGTGGCGGGCCGCATACAGGCAGAGCATTTCCATCGCCAGTGTCGCTCCGGCCAGGGCGGTGATATCGGCATGATCATAGGCCGGTGCGACCTCCACCAGGTCCATCCCCACCAGGTTGATACCGCGCAGCCCGCCGATAATCTCCAGCGCCTGCACAGTGGTCAGCCCACCACATACCGGGGTACCGGTGCCTGGTGCGTATGCGGGGTCGAGGCAGTCGATATCAAAGGTCAGGTAAACGGGGTTGTCACCCACCCGCTCACGGATCGCCTCGATGATCGCCTGGCAACCCCGTTGGTGCACCTGGCGCGCATCCAGCACGGCAAACCCCTGGGTGTCGTCATTGGTGGTGCGCAAGCCGATCTGTACCGAGCGCGACGGGTCGACCAGGCCTTCGCGGGCGGCGTGCCAGAACATCGTGCCGTGGTCGACCCGCCCGCCATCCTCCTCACACGGCCAGGTGTCACTGTGGGCATCGAAGTGGATCAGCGACAGCGGGCCATGTTTGCGCGCATGCGCCTTGAGCAGCGGGTAACTGATGAAGTGATCGCCACCGAGGGTAAGCATGGCGCAACCCGCCTCGAGGATCCGTTCGGCATGGGCCTGGATGCTGTCCGGTATCGTCTGTGGGCTGCCATAGTCGAAGTTGCAGTCGCCATAGTCGATTACCGCCAGATGATCAAACGGGTCAAACTCCCACGGCCAGTGGCGGGCCCACGCCTGTTGCACCGAAGCGCTGCGAATGGCGCGCGGACCAAAGCGGGCGCCGGGGCGATTGCTGGTGGCGGTGTCGAACGGCACACCACTGACGACCACATCGACGCCGCGCAGATCGCGGGTGTAGCGGCGGCGAGAGAAACTGGTGATGCCGGCGAAGGTATTTTCGGCGACAGTGCCATACAGGCTGTCGCGGGTCATGGCCTGGTCGTTATCGGGGGCGAGATCCATCATCGGGCTCCTTTTCAGGTTGTTATTGGCGGCTACGGAAAGCAGTCCACAAACGGGTGCGCTGGCGCATGTCGCTCAAGGCCATGCTGCGGTCGGCAAACAGGCGGGCGCGCACTGCGTCCGAAGGGTAGATGTCGGGGTCGTTGCGCACCGCCTCATCGACCAGTGCAGTGGCGGCCTGGTTGGCATTGGCAAAGAACAGCGTGTTGGTCAGCGGCGCGACCGAATCGGGGCGTAGCATGAACTCAATGAAGGCGCGCGCCGCCTGCGGGTGCGGAGCGTCCTTGGGGACGACCAGATTGTCCTGCCAGATCAACGTGCCCTCCCGGGGAATCCGGTAGATCACCTGGTAAGGCTTGCCGGCCTGGCGAGCCTGATCGGCCGCCATGGCGGCATCACCGTTGTAGGTCAACGCCAGGCACACGCTGCCATTGGCCAGGTCGCTGATTTGCCGACCATTGGC
>Ga0247821_10002174_pt1 | contig 10790 bp, 10 predicted proteins | sample 13C_Glycerol_Day_FD_192481 | JGI IMG/M metagenome (GOLD analysis project Ga0247821, IMG submission 192481) | Soil microbial communities from agricultural site in Penn Yan, New York, United States - 13C_Glycerol_Day14 | ecosystem: Environmental > Terrestrial > Soil > Agricultural land | place... | reverse complement strand
GGTGGCGTCCTTGGCCGAGGTGGCCAGCGGCTTCTCACAGACCACGTGTTTGCCCGCCTCGAACGCCTTCAGCGCGACATCGCGATGCGTGTTGTTCGGCGTACAGATGTGCACGACGTCGATGTCGGCGGCCAGCAGCTCGTCCAGGCTCGCGAACCCGCGCTCGGCGCCGGTCGCCTCGGCCGCAGCCTCGGCCCGCGCGGGCGACGAGCCGACGGCACCGACGACGGTCGCTCCCGAGACCAGCGCGGACCGGCCGTGGACCCGGCCCATGAACCCGCCACCGACGATCCCGACCCTGAGCTTTCGCGCATTGGTGGACACGTCGAAGGACGCTATGGGACCCTTTTGAACCCTGTCAAGCAAAAGTCCACGGCCAGTACGACGAAAGTCCGGGTGATGAGCGCTATCGGTACGGCGGACGCGGTGCTGCGACTGCTCCTCGACGGGCAGCCGCGGACCCGGGCCGAGCTGATCGAGCGCAGCGGCCTCGCACGGTCCACGGTGACCGGGCGGATCGAGGCACTGCTCGCGGAGGGGCTCGTGGTGCCCTCAGGCGAAGCGGCCTCGACCGGCGGGCGGCCACCGGCGCGGTTCCGGTTCAACCCGACTGCTCGGCTCGTGCTCGCCGCGGACGTCGGCGCGACTCATCTGTCGGTCGCGCTCACCGATCTGACCGGTGCGATCCTGCATCGCACGACGAGCCGCCTGGCGATCGCCGAGGGGCCGGAGGTCGTGCTCGACGCTGTGGCCGCGGCCGGTCAGGCGTTGCTGCAGGAAGCCGGGCGGTCCCGCACGGATCTGGCCGGAACGGGCGTCGGGCTACCAGGCCCGGTCGAGCACAGCACCGGGCGGCCGAACCATCCGCCGATCATGCCCGGCTGGGACTCGTACGACGTCGTCGGCCGGTTGCGCCGGGAGCTGCCCGGGCCGGTGCTGGTCGACAACGACGTGAACATCATGGCGCTCGGCGAGCACGCGAGGGCGTACCCGGACGTCGAGCACCTGCTGTTCGTGAAGGTTGCCACCGGCATCGGAGCGGGCGTGATCAGCGGCGGCCGGTTGCACCGCGGCGCGCAGGGCGCGGCCGGGGACATCGGCCACATCCAGGCGCCGGGTCATACCGAGCTGTGCCGCTGCGGCAACACCGGCTGCCTGGAAGCGATCGCCTCCGCGGCCGCGCTCGCGTCCAAGCTCGGAAGGGAGACCAGCCAGGACATCGTGGACCTGGTCCGGGCCGGCCTGGCCGCCGCGGTCAGCCTGCTCAACCCGTCGGTCATCGTGGTCGGCGGCTCCCTCGCCCAAGCCGGCGACAGTCTGCTGGCCGGCCTCCGCGAAACCGTCTACGCCCGGTCGTTGCCCCTGGCCACGACCGATCTGCGCGTGGTCCCGTCCCGCACCGGCCGGGACGCCGCCCTGCTGGGTGCGGCCGCGCTCGTCGTCGCCCACACGCTCAGCTGACCCAAGTGGTCGCGATCTTGTCGATGAGCGTGATGACTTCGTCGAGGTGGTCGCCGCTCCGGGCGCGGCCGAAGCCGTGCCGGCGGGTCCAGAACGCCGACTGGACGATGACCAGGTGCGTCCACCGGCGGATGTGCTCGGCGTCGATCCCCGACGCCTCGGCGAACCGCTCGAGCTCCTTGTCCAGATACGGCATCAGCTCGTCGAGGGCGAGGCCACCGACGAACAGGTAGTACGCCCGGGTGCGCAGGAAGAACGCCGCGTCGTACGCCGGATCGCCGACGTACCCCTTCGGGTCGACGACCAGCCAGGGCTCGCGGTCCGCCCGCAGGATGTTCCGCGCATGGAAGTCACCGTGGATCAAGGTCTCCGGCTGCTCGCGGCAATGCTCGTCGACGACCGACAGCGCCTGGTCCACGACCGCGGACGGCAACCGATGGTCGAGTTCGGCCGCGTCCTGGTGCAGCTGCTCGGCCCACGCGCCGGCCTGCTCGGACATGCGCGGCAGTCCGGCCGGCGCCGGGATCGTCAACTGACGGAGCAGATCCCCGGCAATCGCCGCGGCGTCGACAGCGTCGGCGGGGATGAGCATCTCACCCATGTGCTCGGCGAGTGTGCCGGTGTTCGCACGCTCGAGCAGCATCGCGTACCGGGCGTCGTCGCGCCGGTACAGCTTCACCGCGCCACGCCCGTCCCAGGCCTCGAAAGCATCCGGCTCGTGCACGTTGCCGGGATGCGGGAAGGACACCTTGAGCACTGCGTCTCCACGCACCGGCACCACCACGCCGACCTGGCCGTGCAGTACGTCGCCGTCGCGCTGGAGCTCCCAGCGGTCCAGCAGGTCCTCGACGATCCCGGGCAGCTCGTCGAGCCACGCCTGCCCAGTAGCGCCTTCGCGCTCGACGGTGACCTTGGCGAACGCCTCCGGGATCATCCCCAGCGTTCCGACTTCGCCGAGCGGGAGACCAGGCTGAAGAGCATGTCCTTGGGGGTCATCTCGCCGGCGACCACCTTGGTGACGTGTTCGGCGATCGGCATCTCGACGTCGTGCCGGTGCGCCAGCTCGCTGATCGAGGCGCAGGACTTCACACCCTCGGCGACCTGACGGGTGCCGCTCGCGATGTCCGCGACGGTCATGCCCTGGCCGAGCTTCTCGCCGAACGTGCGGTTGCGCGACAGCGGCGACGAGCAGGTCGCCACCAGGTCGCCGAGTCCGGCCAGCCCGGAGAACGTGTGCTCGTCGGCGCCCAGCGCCGTCCCCAGGCGGGCGATCTCGGCCAGTCCGCGGGTGATCACCGAGGCCCGGGCGTTGTCGCCGAACCCGAGCCCGACCGCCATACCGACCGCGAGTGCGATCACGTTCTTGCAGGCGCCGCCGAGCTCGCAGCCGACGACGTCGTTGTTCGTGTACGGGCGGACCGTCGGCGAATGGCAGAGCTTCTGCAACCGCGCCGCCGTCCCCTCGTCCGCACAGGCCACCACCGAGGCAGCCGGTTGCCCCTCGGCGATCTCGCGCGCCAGGTTCGGGCCCGAGACCACCGCGATCCGCTCCGGGCCGGCGCCGGTGAGCTCGGCGATCACCTCGCTCATCCGCTTCGTCGTCCCGAGCTCGACGCCCTTCATCAGGCTGACCAGCGGTACGGCGTTCGGCAGCACGCCGGCCCAGTCCGCGAGGTTGTCGCGCAACGACTGCGACGGCACCGCGAGGACGACGGCCTCCGCCCCGTCGGCCGCCTCGGCGGGGTCGTGGGTCGCGGTGATCGCCTCGGACAGCCGGATTCCGGGCAGGTACTCGGCGTTCTCGTGCCGGGTGTTGATCACCTCGCACAGCGATTCCCGCCGGGCCCACACCGACACCTGGTTCCCCGCGTTCGCCAGCACCGTGGCGAACGCCGTCCCCCAAGAACCCGCGCCGAACACCGCGACCTTGGTCATCGGGCCTCCCGTTCTGGACTGAGGAGCGTAGGGAGCGTAGCGACCGAAGCGACGAGGGAAGAACGGGAGTCGAAGCCCGATGACCTGCCGCGCCGGAGGCGTGGCATCAGTACCGTCATGCTTTGTCCTCACCTTCGGCTTTGCGGGCCTTGCGGAGGTCGTAGAGCTCCTTGGGCGGTTCCTCGCCGCGCAGTTCGCCGAGTGTCTCGGCGACCCGGGCCATGATCACCTCGGTTGCCTCGTGCAACAGCTGGTTGGTCAGCGGCTTGCCCTCGAAGGCGCTCAGGTCGACGGGCTTCCCGGCCCGCACCTGCAGGGTCTTGCGCGGCAGCAGCCGGAACCGCATCTTCCCGGTGTACGACCGCAGGATCTCCTGCGCTCCCCAGTTCGCGACCGGGATCACCGGGCAGCCGGTCATCAACGCGATCCGCGCGGCGCCGGTCTTCCCGGTCATCGGCCACATCGCGGGATCGCGGGTGATCGTGCCCTCCGGGTACACGCCCACGCACTCACCGCGTTCGACCGCGGCCACCGCGTCCCGGAACGCGTCCGCGGCCTGCGCGGAGTCCCGGTACACCGGGATCTGCCCGGCGCCGCGGATGATCGTGCCGAGCACCGGGATCTTGAACACCGACGCCTTGCCGAGGAACCGCGGGATCCGCCGGCACTCCCAGATGAAGTACCCGAGCACCACCGGGTCGAAGTGCGAGATGTGGTTGGGCACGTACACCACCCCGCCGGACCGCGGCATGTTCTCGCGGCCGGTGAACCGGCACTTGGTGAACGCGATCATGAAGGGCTTCACGAGCGCGACGATCACCCCGAACCAGAACCCACGCGGCGGCCGTGGATCCGCCTGCCTCGCGTCCACAGCTGCCTCCTGGTGCTCGTACCCGCCGTCGGTCATGGGAGAATCCTGCCTGATGGCAGACCTACAGGTCGCTCCCTGGACCCTGGTGATCCCGGTGAAGCGTACGGCGATCGCAAAGAGCCGGCTCGCTCCGGCCTACCCTCAGCACCGTCCCGAGCTGGCCCGTGCCTTCGCTGTCGACACTACTGCGGCCGCTCTGGCCTCTCCCCTGGTGCACATGGTGCTGGTGGTCACCGACGACCCGCTGGTGGCCGCGGACGTCACCGCCGCCGGCGCGCGCGTGGTCCCGGACCTGCCCGCCGCCGGTCTGAACGAAGCCTTGCTGCATGGAGCAACTGTGGCGGCTGCCGAGTTCGCAGGCAACGGTGTCGTGGCGCTGTCGGCCGACCTGCCCGCGTTGCGCCCGGCCGAGCTGACCGCCGCGCTCGCCGCGTGTACGGCGCCGCGCTCGTTCGTGGTGGACCTGCCCGGCACCGGGACGACGCTGCTCGCCGCCGGGCCCGGTGTGGCGCTGGATCCCCGCTTCGGTGTTGGATCCGCCCTAGCCCATCAGGCGTCCGGCGCGGTCCCGATCGAGCTGACCGCGATCGAGTCGGTACGCCGCGACGTCGACACCGCGGCCGATCTCGCGCACGCCGTACAGCTCGGCGTCGGCCCGGCGACCGCGGACGTGATGTCGCTGGTTCTCGGTGCCGCGACCGGGACCGAAGGTCTAGCCTGCTGACATGCAAGCGACAGTGAGCGCGTACGACGGCGACACGTTCTCCGGCACCGTGCTGACGGACACCGGGATCGAGCTCCCGTTCACCGTGCACGCCATCTCCGACACCCCGGTCCTCCATCTGCGGGTGGGCCAGCGGGTGCGGATCGAGACCTCCGGGTCGGGTGCGGCAACGACCGTGACGAAAGTGGAGTTCGGCACCCGCCTGTAACAGAAGGCAGACACGGCGAAGGCCGGTCGCCCCTGGTACGGGGTGACCGGCCTTCGCACTTTGTGCGGTCTGCCGCAGTGCGTGAAGATCAGCGAGCGGTGCGCTTCGCCGCGGTCTTCTTGGCGGGGGCCTTCTTGGCCGGCGCCTTCTTCGCAACGGTCTTGGCCGGGGCCTTCTTGGCGACCGTCTTGGCCGGGGCCTTCTTGGCAACGGTCTTGGCCGGAGCCTTCTTGGCGACCGTCTTGGCCGGGGCCTTCTTCGCGACCGTCTTCTTCGCAGCGGCGGTCTTCGTGGCAGCGGCCTTCACCGGGGCGGCCTTCTTTGCCGGGGCAGCCGCCTTGGTGGCGGTCGCGGCCGGCTTCGGGACGACCAGCTTCGGCAGCTTCTTCGCACCGGAGACGACGGCCTTCAGCTCCGCACCCGCGCGGAACTTCGGCACCGTGGTCTTCTTCGCGCGCTTGGTCTCACCGGTCCGCGGGTTGCGCACGATGCGCGCGCCACGCTCGATGGCCTCGAAGGCACCGAATCCGGTGATGGCGACCTTGCCACCCTTTTTGGTCAGCTCACGCTGGACGGTGTCGATCACCGACTCCAGTGCGTGCTGGGCCTGGCGGCGGTTTCCGTCGAAGTGCACTGCGAGCGCTTCGACCAACTGGCTCTTGTTCACTGCTTCCCTCCGTGAACACTAGGCGTCGAGCACAGCGCTCGATCTCACAGGAACGTTATGGACTCAAACCGCCATGCACAAACACCAACGCGGCAAATTTGCCTTGTTTTAGGCGATTCGGGCCACAATTTCGCCCGATACGGGTCCCAGCAGGGGTTTCAGAGCCACCCGCGGCGCTTGAAGATCTGGTGCAGACCTCCACACACCAAGGCCATCAGGCCGATCGCGAAGGGGTATCCGTACTCCCAATGCAGCTCCGGCATCTTGTCGAAGTTCATCCCGTAGACAGTGCCGATCAGGGTCGGGGCGAACAGGATCGCCGCCCAGGCAGAGATCCGCTTCACCTCTTCGTTCTGCTCGCTGCTGGCGATCGCGAGGCTCTTCATCTCCTCGTTCTGCTGCTGCGCGACCAGCGTCGCGTTCACCGTCAGGATGTCGCGGAGCAGCTCGCGGAAACCGTCGACCTTCTCCACCACCTCGGTGACGTGGTCGGCCACGTCCCGCAGTGAACGTTGCAGTTCCTCGTCCACGCCGTACTTCTGGAAACCGCCGCGCAGCTGCTCGAGCATCCCGACCAGCGGCCTGGTCGCGCGCTGGAACTCGATCACCTCACGGGACAGTTCGTAGATCCGCCGCGACACCTTCGGATCGCCGCGGAACACCTCGGTCTCGATCTCGTCGATGTCGTTCTCCAGACCGGCGACCACCGGCGCGTACCCGTCGACGACCTTGTCCATGATCGCGTACAGCACGGCCTCGGCGCCGCGGCCGAGAAGGTCGGGATCGCGCTCCACCCGGCGCCGGACCGCTGCCAGGTTGGGCGCTTCGGCGTGCCGGACCGTCACCACGAAGTCCGGGCCGACGAAGACGTGCACCTCACCGAACTCGACCTCCTCGGTCGCGTCCCGGTACCGCGCGGCCTTCAGCACGACGAACAGCGTCTCGCCGTACCGCTCCAGCTTGGGCCGCTGATGCGCCTCGTTGGCGTCCTCGATCGCGAGCTCGTGCAGGTCGAACTCCTGCGCCAGCGAGGCGAGCTCGCGGCTGTCCGGCCGGTACAACCCGATCCAGGCCAGGCTCTGCGGCGACGTGTGCAGCGCCGTGTAGGTGTCCGCGAGCGACTGCGGGGACGCGATCCGGTTGCCGCCGCAGTAGATCGCGCTGTCGACGACGCTGTGTCCCTTGGGCTTCTGCGGATCGCGGTGCTGCTTGTCGGCCGGCTCGATCGCGGGCGCGGCGGCTGCGGCGTGCTTGCGGGCGGCCGCGCGCAGTGACGGAGTACGGCTGAACGCACGGAACGTGCGCAGGCGCAGGTCGGACATGAGTCCTCCAGGAGCGATGTGGTGCGGGTGAGTGATCAGCACACGTCTGCCCGACCCTGCTACTACTAGAGGAAAAGACCCCCCACAGGCCGAGCGAGACCGGTATGTCTGGAGGGGTCACTGCTGTTGGTCATCAGCGCCTCACCTCCTTGGTCTCGCACACCTGGTTCTTCCAACCCCTGAAGGGTAACACCACAGTTATCGCCGTTGCAGGTGCGTAGTCATTGGCTCCACGCTCACAGCCTCTGGCAAGGCGGTCCCGGTCTCACGCACTGAGCTGCCGGGTAGACGCTTCACAGCCACCTGCCCGGCTGACCGGGTCTTCTGGTCGGCTCCACATCCGTTTAACGTCTCCGTCCCACTGACGTCGACTGCCAGCGCGGCAAGGTTCCTCGCCGCGTTCTCATCGCGATCCATGACCAGACCGCAGGACTCACATCTGTAACCGCGTTCGGACAGGAGCAGCTTGGCTTTCACCACTCCACACACCGAACAGGTCTTGCTCGACGGAAACCACCGGTCGGCCACGATCAGCCGTCCGCCGTTCCACTGGGTCTTGTAGGCCAGCTGCCGCCGGATCTCGCCGAACCCCGCGTCCGCGATCCGACGGGCGAGGCGCCGGTTCTTCAGCATCCCGGCCACGTTCAGGTCCTCGATCACGACCGTCCCGTACTCGGCCGCGATCGCAGTGGTGAATTTGTGCAGGGCGTCGGCGCGCTGGTACGCCACCGCGTGGTGGACACGATTGCGGCGAGCGTTGGCGCGCTGCCATCGCTTCGACGGCAGCCGACCAGTACGACGGTCCGGGCCAACCCTGCGAGACACACGCCGCGACAGCTTGCCGAGCTTGCGCAACGACGCGTCCAGGTGCTTCGGGTTCGGTACCGTCTGCGGCTCGCCGTCGGGATCGGCCAAGATCGCAAGACTCTTGATGCCCAGGTCCACGCCGACCACGGCATCGGGGCGCTCCGGGGACCGGGCGGGCGTTTGCTGTTCGACGGTGAACGACACGAACCACCGGCCACGCTCGTGCCGGATCGTCGCCGCCACGATCCGTGCCGTGCCGTCAAGCAGTTCGGATGCGGGTGTCTCCTGCAGTCGTATCCGGCCGATCCGGGGAAGTACGGCGTACCGCTCGTCACAGCCGATGGCCCCGGTGGTGAACCGGCACGACCTGACCGCCCTGCGCTTGGACTTGAACCGCGGGAACCCTACCGACCGCCCGGCCCGCTTGCCGTTGCGCGAGTCGCGCCAGCCCTTCAGCGCGGCGGCCAACTGTGTGAGGCCAGAGGCATAGGCCTCCTTCGAATACTCCGCCCACCACGGCGCAACCTCGTCCTTGGCCTGGTTCCAGGCTTTGCGCAGCGAGTACATCGACCAGGAGATCACCGGCGTCGACAGCTCGTCCGAAATGCCGTAGCTGGCTTCGGCAGTCCGCTGATCCATCACCGCCTTGACCCGGCCAAGACCCCAGTTGAACGCCTTACGCGCCGCGCCACAATGCCCATCCAGAAGTCGAGCCTGACGAGGCGTCGGGTTCAGCGCGTACTTGTACGCCCGCAGCGTCACAACCGATCCCTGAACAACGCGGCGACAGCATGCGACTGCCGATCGGTGGCAGCGCAGTGTCGTCGTACCTCACCGCGCTCCGCGGCCAGGACCGTGAGGTCGTTGTCGAACACAACTGCATGGGCAGGCATAGGAGGAGTCTCGCCGACCCCACCGACACAATCAGCTGCCGACAACGGGCCCGCAGCTGACCCACGCCTGTTCGGAGGTCACCAGACCGGGTTCACTCTGCGAGAGCTTCAGGCCTTGGCCGGAAGGGTTGCCGGCTTGAAGGACGGCCGGGTTGCTTCGTAGGCAGCGATGTCGGCCTCGTGGGACAAGGTGATGCCGACGTCGTCCAGACCGTTCAGCAGCCGGTAGCGCGTGTAGTCGTCGATCTCGAAGGGCGCCGAGACGTCACCGGCCGAAATCGTCTTGTTCTCCAGGTCGACCGTCACCTTGGTGCCCGGGTCGGCCTCGATCGTGGTCCACAGCTGCTCGACGACCTCCTGCGTCACCAGGGCCGCGAGCAGGCCGGCCTTGCCCGAGTTGCCGCGGAAGATGTCGCCGAAGCGCGACGACACGACCACGCGGAACCCGTAGTCGAGCAGGGCCCAGACCGCGTGCTCCCGCGAGGATCCGGTGCCGAAGTCCGGTCCCGCCACGAGCACCGAGACCCCGTCGTACTCGGGCTGGTTGAGGACGAACGACGGATCGTTGCGCCAGGCGGCGAACAGCCCGTCCTCGAAGCCGGTCCGGGTGACCCGCTTCAGGTACACGGCCGGGATGATCTGGTCGGTGTCGACGTTGCTGCGGCGCAGCGGGGCCGCCGTACCGATGTGCTGGGTGAAGGCATCCATGATTCCGTTGCTCCTCAGGCGTTCGCGGGTACGGCGACGGGCGGCAGGTCGGCCGGAGCGGCCAGCGTTCCGGTGACGGCGGTCGCGGCGGCGACCAGCGGCGACACCAGGTGGGTGCGACCGCCCTTGCCCTGACGGCCTTCGAAGTTGCGGTTGGACGTCGAAGCGCTGCGCTCGCCCGGGGCCAGCTGGTCCGGGTTCATCCCCAGGCACATCGAGCATCCGGCCCCACGCCATTCGGCGCCGGCGTCCTTGAAGATCGTGTCCAGGCCCTCGGCCTCGGCCTCGAGGCGGACCCGTCCGGAGCCCGGGACCACCAGCATCCGGGTGCCCTCGGCAACCTTCCGCCCGGCCAGCACCCCGGCCGCGGCCCGCAGGTCCTCGATCCGGCCGTTGGTGCAGGACCCCAGGAACACCGTGTCCACGTGGATGTCGCGCAGCGGCGTGCCGGCGGTCAGGCCCATGTACTCCAGGGCGCGCTCGGCGGCAACCCGGTCGTTCTCATTGTCGAAGTCGTCCGGCGACGGCACCGTGGCCGCCAGCGGCACGCCCTGGCCCGGGTTCGTGCCCCAGGTGACGAACGGCGTGATCTCCTCGGCCTTCAGCACGACCTCGCGGTCGAACGACGCGTCCTCGTCGGTGGCCAGGCTCTTCCAGTACTCGACGGCCGCCTCCCAGTCGAGGCCCTGCGGCGCGTGCGGCTTGTCCTTCAGGTACTCGAAGGTGGTCTCGTCCGGCGCGATCATGCCGGCCTTGGCGCCCCACTCGATCGACATGTTGCAGATCGTCATCCGGGCCTCCATGCTCAGCGCCCGGATCGCCTCGCCGCGGTACTCGACGATGTAGCCCTGGCCGCCGCCGGTGCCGACCTTCGCGATCAGCGACAGCACCAGGTCCTTGGCCGAGACGCCCTCGGGCAGCACACCGTCGACGGTGACCGCCATGGTCTTCGGCCGGGCCTGCATCAGCGTCTGGGTGGCCAGCACGTGCTCGACCTCGCTGGTACCGATGCCGAAGGCAATCGCGCCGAACGCGCCGTGCGTCGACGTGTGGCTGTCACCGCAGACCACGGTCATCCCGGGCTGGGTCAGGCCGAGCTGCGGGCCGATCACGTGCACGACGCCCTGGTCCGGGTCGCCGAGGGTGTGGATCCGGATGCCGAACTCCTCGGCGTTCTTGCGCAGCGTGTCCACC
>Ga0247821_10002173_pt1 | contig 10794 bp, 9 predicted proteins | sample 13C_Glycerol_Day_FD_192481 | JGI IMG/M metagenome (GOLD analysis project Ga0247821, IMG submission 192481) | Soil microbial communities from agricultural site in Penn Yan, New York, United States - 13C_Glycerol_Day14 | ecosystem: Environmental > Terrestrial > Soil > Agricultural land | place... | reverse complement strand
CGACTATCGCTGGCCGGGTCTGGCGGGCGGCGAGTTCGTCGCCAGCCTGAACTACAACTGGCGCGACCGGCAGGAGGGCGGCATCACGGGCGACCCGCTGTCCTATCGCAAGGCCTATGGCCTGCTCGACGGTCGCATCTCGCTCAGCGACATCGATCTGGGCGACGGTCGGACCGCCGAGATCTCGGTGTGGGGCAAGAACATGCTGGACGAGGAGTACTGGGTCTCGGGCATCAACCTGACCCTGTTCACGCTGCGTCAGTGGGGCGACCCGCGCAGCTTCGGCCTGCAGGCCAGCGTGAAGTTCTAAGACCACTCAACGACGGGAGATCGGTCGCGGCCTCGGCCGCAGCCGGTCTCCTGTTCGGCCTTCCAAGAGATTTCTCAGTAAAGCCAGGTCCATGAGCGACAGCCCGCGCATCGTCATCGTCGGGGCCGGACATGCAGGCGGGACCGCCGCCGCCCTGCTGCGCCAGTACGGCCACACGGGCGCCATCACCCTGATCGGCGACGAGCCGCTGGGCCCCTACCAAAGACCGCCCCTGTCCAAGGCTTGGCTGAAGGGCGAGGCGGACGGCGACAGCCTGCGGCTCAAGGCCCCCGAATGGTATGCCGAAAACGGCGTCGACCTGCGCCTGTCACAGACAGTCGCAGCCATCGACCGGGCCGCGCGGACGGTGCGCCTGAATGACGGCGACACGATTTCCTATGACAATCTGATCCTGGCCACCGGCGCGCGGGCGCGTCTGCTGCCGATCGAAGGCGCTGATCTGGACGGTGTCATGGCCCTGCGTACCGCCGCCGACGCCGAGGCGCTGAAGACGGCGCTGACGCCGGAGCGTCACCGCGTGAAGCGGCTGGTCGTCATCGGCGGCGGCTATGTCGGGCTCGAGGCGGCGGCGTCCGCGCGGGCGCTCGGCGCCGAGGTCGTTATTGTCGAGCGCGAGAGCCGCATTCTGGCCCGCGTCGCCTGTCCCGTCCTGTCGCGCTTTTTCCACGCCCATCACCGCGACCGCGGGGTGCATTTCATCCTGGACGCGACGGTCCAGCGCCTGATCGGCGAGGACGGTCGGGTCAGGGGCGTGCAATTGGCCGATGGCTCAGTGCTGGATTGCGACGCGGTTCTGGTCGGCGTCGGCGCCGTGCCCAACGACGAACTGGCGCGGGCGGCGGGCCTGGAGTGTCAGGACGGGGTCCTGGTCGATCTGGCGGCGCGCACCAGCGACCCGGCGATCTTCGCCATAGGCGACCTGACCCGGCGTCCCGTGCCGCTGTATGAGACGGTCAGGCGGCTGGAGAGCGTGCCCAATGCGCTGGAGCAGGCGCGGCAGGCCGCCGCCGCCATCACCGACCGCCCGGCGCCGGAACCCGAGACGCCCTGGTTCTGGTCGGACCAGTATGATCTCAAGCTGCAGATCGCGGGCGTGCCGGTCGGCTGCGACGACATGATTGTGCGTGGCGATCCCGGCGGGCCGGGCTTCGCCCTGTTCCACATGGCGGGCGACGTGATCCAGTGCGTTGAGGCCGTCAACGCGCCCGGCGAGTTCCTGGTGGGCCGCCAACTGATCAGCCGCCGCACGCCGGTTTGTCGCGAGCGACTGGCCGACCGTGCTACGCCGATGAAGAGCGTCGCCCTGTAACCGACCTATCCGATTTCACCGTCTCTGGAGGCGTCATGACTGACCACCTGAAATTCTACATCGACGGCGCCTGGGTCGATCCCGTGACGCCGCGCACGCTGGATGTCATCAACCCGGCGACCGAGCAGCCGATCGCCCGCATCAGCCTGGGCGGCGCCGAGGACGTGGACCGGGCGGTCAAGGCGGCGCAGCGCGCCTTCGCCAGCTTCAGCCGCACGTCGCGTCAGGAACGGATCGATCTGCTGGAAGCCATCCTGGCCGAATATGTCCGCCGTCAGGACGAGATGGCCCAGGCCATCACTGCAGAGATGGGCGCCCCCGCGGCGCTGGCTCGCAACGCCCAGGCCTTCATGGGCGTGGCCCATCTGAAGACGGCGATTTCGGTGCTCAAGGACTATGCGTTCGAGGAGGAGCCGCGCGGCGCCACCCTGATCAGCCGCGAGCCCATCGGCGTCTGCGCCTTCATCACCCCGTGGAACTGGCCGTCGAACCAGATCGGCTGCAAGGTCGCGCCGGCGCTGGCGGTGGGCTGCACCATGGTGCTGAAACCCTCCGAGGTCGCGCCCCTGTCGGGCCTCCTCTGGGCCGAGATCATGGATGCGGCGGGCGTCCCGGCGGGCGTGTTCAACATGATCAACGGCGACGGCCCGGGCGTGGGCGCGGCCCTGTCCAGCCATCCCGGCGTGGACATGGTCAGCTTCACCGGCTCGACCCGCGCGGGCGTCGAGGTGGCGAAGAACGCCGCCCCCACCATCAAGCGCGTGCATCAGGAACTGGGCGGCAAGTCGGCCAACATCATCCTCGACGACGCGGACATTCCGGCCGCCGTGGCGGCGGGCGTGGCCCGCATCATGAACAACAGCGGCCAGTCCTGTAACGCTCCCACGCGCATGCTGGTCCCGCGCGCCCGCATGGACGAGGTCAAGGCCGCCGCCAAGACGGCCGCCGAGGGCCTGACGGTCGGCGACCCGACCGGGGACGTCACCCTGGGCCCGGTGGTGTCCGACGTGCAGTGGAACAAGATCCAGTCCCTGATCGCCAAGGGCATCGAGGAGGGCGCCACCCTCGTCACGGCGGGCGTCGGCCGTCCCGACGGCCTGACCGCGGGCTATTTCGTCAAGCCGACCATCTTCGCCGACGTGCATCCCGACGCCACCATCGCCCGGGAGGAAATCTTCGGTCCCGTCCTGTCGATCATTCCCTATGACAGCGAGGAAGAGGCGGTCGAGATCGCCAACGACACCGTCTATGGCCTGGCCGCCTATGTGCAATCGGGCGACATCGACCGGGCGCGTGACGTCGCGCGCCAGCTGCGCGCCGGACAGGTGATCCTCAATGGCGCCGGGCCGGACCTGATGGCGCCCTTCGGCGGCTTCAAGCAGTCGGGCAACGGCCGCGAATGGGGCGATCACGCCTTCGCCGAGTTCCTCGAGGTCAAGGCCACGCTCGGCTACGCCTGACGTAGCAAGGCTATTGAGGGAAGTATCGGCGCCGCCTTCCCGGGCGGCGCCGTTCTCTTTTGTCAGGCCAGACGGCGTAGATTGGCTCGATCAAAGGGCAGGGCGGGCTGGCTGGCTTTGACCCGCTCTGGCCAACGGGGATCGTTCAGGATGGCCCGGCCGACGCCGGCCAGATCGAACTCCCCCTTCGTGATCCGCTCGCGCACCGCATCCAGGTTGTCCAGCGGCATGGTCTCGCTGCTGCCGCTCAGGGTTTCGCCCAGAGCGTTGCCCAGGCCGATGCCGCCGATGGCGACCGAGGGTTTGCCCGTCAGCCGACGGGCCCAGCCCGCCAGCGACAGGGGCGAACCGTCGAAGGCCGGGCGGTCGAAGTGTCGCCCGCTGGCGTCGAACAGATCGACGCCGCTCTGGGCCAGCGGCTTCAGCAGGGCGCCTAGTTCCTCGGGCGTGGCGCCGAGGCGGGCGCCATAGTCCTGCTGCTTGTGTTGCGAGAAGCGGAACATGATCGGGGCGTCGCCGATCTCGGCCCGCACCGCCGCCACGATCTCGGCGCCGAAGGCCGCGCGGCGGGCCGCGTCGCCGCCGTAGTCGTCGGTGCGCCGGTTGGTGTCGGCCCACAGGAAGCTGTCGATCAGATAGCCATGCCCGGCATGCAGGGCGATCCCGTCGAAACCGACCTCCATGGCGTTGCGTGCAGCCCCGGCGAAGGCCGCGATCACGGCCTTGATCTCGGCGGTGGTCATGGGCTCGGTCGGCGACCGCATGGCGTCCACGTAGTCGTCGCCATAGGAGGTATGGCCCGGCTTGCCCCAATGGCCCGATGGCCGGGCGCCGATCAGGTCGGGGCGCAAGGACCGCGACGGGTCGCGCAACGGCCCCTGATGCCACAGCTGCGGGAAGATGCGCCCGCTCGCCGCGTGGACCTCGGACACGACGCGCCGCCATCCGGCCAGGGCGTCCTTGCCGTGCATATGGGGAATGGCGGGATCGTCGACGGCGGAGGGGTGGTCCACCCCGACCCCCTCGGTGACGATCAACCCGGCGCCGCCCTCGGCGCGACGGCGGTAGTAGGCGGCCACGTCCTCGCCCGGCACGCCGCCCGGCGAGAAGTAGCGGGTCATCGGCGACATGACGATGCGGTTGGCCAGGGTCAGGTTGCGGATCGCCAGCGGCGTGAAGAGAACGTCGGTGCGGGTGGCGGTATCGACCTTCATATCCATGTGGTCAGGCCGCCTGATCGATGGTGCGCAGCACGGCGCGGGCTTCGTCGGAGCCGTTCAGCAGGCGGTTGGTTCGGCGCAGCACCTTCCAGCCTTCGTCGGTGCGCGCCAAGGTCCAGTGATTGACCGACACCCGCCACACGATGAAGGCCCCGTCCACGTGCTTGTAGACGCGCGAATAGTTGACCGCCGCAGCCCGGTCGCCGTCGATGGTCACATGGGGCGCGCTGGGAATATGGGCGGCGCCCTCACGCACCAAGGCGCGGTGCACGTCGTTGTCCAGCAGGCCCGCGATCCCGTCCGGCCCCTGACCCGCCCAGCCTTCGGCCAGTTCATAGACGCCGTCCTCGGCCCACAGCTCCCCGACCTTCAGCCCGCGCTCGTAGGTGTCGGCGGTATCGGCCTGAGGCCCATAGCGGGCGATGATCTGACAGACGGCCACATGGTCCTGCAGCGCCTGTAGCTGCGCTTCCAGCCGGGCTAGGCGGGCTTCGGTTTCGGACATGGATGATCCCTGTGCGGTTTGCCTGCAGCATCCGACATTCCGCGCGGATGATTAGGCGGCTCGCTGGAAACGCTCTGTTCAGGCGGGGTGTCTGGCTGTGACGGATCGGCCCCCGGATAGTGCTCGCCATCGCCTCACAGCCGGAGCCGCGTCATGTCTGTCGCCGACCGCGTCAATCGCCAATGGGTGCTCGCGCGCCGTCCCCAGGGCCAGGTTCGCGCCGAGGACTTCGCGCGCCGCGACGCCCCTGTGCCGGTCGCGGATCTGGCCGCCGGCGAAATCCTCATCCGCATGGTGATGCTTGGCTTCGACCCGGCCCAGCGCGGCTGGATGGACGACGCGCCCAGCTATATGCCGCCCATGGCCATCGGCGAGCCGGTACGCGGCAGCGCGGCGGCGCGCGTGATCGCCTCGGCCAATCCCGCCTGGCCCGAAGGCGCCCTGGTGCGCGGCCTGTTCAGTTGGCAGGACTACGCCGTCGCGGCGCGGGCAGGCGAGGCGGCGCCGGTGCTGATCCCCGACGGCGTGACGCCGGAAGAGGCCCTGGGCGTCCTGGGCGGCGCCAGCCTGACCGCCTCGGTCGGCCTGAAGACGGTCGGCCGCCTCAAGGCGGGTGACACGGTTCTGGTCTCGGGTGCAGCGGGCGCAGTCGGGTCGATGGCGGTGCAGATCGCCCGGCTGAACGGCGCGCGGGTCATCGGCATAGCGGGCGGCCCCGAGAAGTGTCGCTGGCTGGTCGAGGATTACGGCGCCGACGCCGCCATCGACTATCGCCACGATGACGTGGCCGCCCGGCTGGCGGCGCTGGCCCCCGAGGGCGTAGACCTCTTCTTCGACAATGTCGGCGGCGAGACGCTGGAAGCCGGGATCGCCAGCATCGCCCGCTTCGGACGGATCGTCCTGTGCGGCGCCATCTCCGGCTACAATGACGCGCAGCCTGCGCCCGGTCCGCGCAATCTGTCGCGATTGATCGCCCAGCGCGCCGAGATGCGCGGCTTCATCCTGCTGGATCACATGGCCGAGGTCCCTGCCGCCCGCGCCGAGCTGGAGGCCTGGCTGCGGGTGGATCAGATTCGTTATCGCACGGACATCCAGCAGGGGTTCGAGGCCATACCCGACACCTTCCTGCGCCTGTTCAGCAGCGCAAGCCAAGGCAAGCAGTTGCTTCGGATCGAAGGGGCGGCGCCGGGATGATGGGGCATGGCGTGAGGGGTTGATTTGCTGCATCCTGGAAATGCGGCCAACCTCAGTCGCAAGTCGGATGTGTGCGGCCTTATGTCTTTGTCCTGTCCGGCGTGAGCTTTAGAAGGGCGACGGTGGTCAGCAGGTGTCCGGTGTTCAACCTCTCTCGTCGTCATGTGGGTGGGCTCGCGGCTTGTTTTGCGGGTCTGTTTGTTCTGTCGACACCTGCGGTGGGACAAGTCCCGGTTGAGCGACGTTTTGAGGTCGCCGCCCAGCCCTTGGATCAGGCGCTGGCAGCCTTTTCGGTCTCGACCGGGTTGCAGATGCTCTATGACAGTTCTCTGGCGGCGGGGCGCCAGTCGTCGCCGGTGTCGGGAGAGATGCAGCCGCGGGAGGCCCTGGCTCTGATGCTGGCCGGGACGGGGCTGACGGCGCGGTTCACGTCGGGCGGCGCGGTGGTCATCTACGCCGGGTCGACCTCGGCGGTGACGCTGAATCCGATCACGGCGACGGCGGCGCCGGTCATCGGTCGGTCGGGGGCGAACGCCGAGGCGCGGGCCTATGCCGAGGCGGTTCAAAGGCAGACGGTCGAGGCCCTGCGGCAGGACGCGGCGCTGTCGGGCGGCGACTATACGTTGAGCGTTCGGCTGTGGGTGACCGAGGAAGGCGCGGCGCGGCGCGTCGAGATTCTGCATGGCTCAGGTGAGGCCGGGCGCGATGCGGACTTCATGGCTCTGGCCTCGATGCTGCGGTTCCCGACCCCGCCGCCGGACCTGCCCCAGCCGATGCGGATCGAGTTTCGCGTCCGTCAGCGTCACTGACATACCAGCGTCACCGTTCTGTCGCCGGTGACGGTTTAGGGAGACGGGGTTCCAGCGGCTCTGACGGCTCGGCCTCTAACCCATGACGCGAAACTGGCTTCTTGGCGCGATGACGTCGGCGGCCCTGCACGGCGGGGCCGCCGTTGTCCTGCTGGCGTCGTCGGCGATCCCGCAGGGCGCGCCCGCGCCAGAGGTCCAGCCACACGCGGTCAACGTTGAACTGATCGACACCGCCCGCCGACAGGCTGGCGATAGCGACCGGATCGTGACGTCGCCGACCTCGAACGATAGCGCCAGCCCTATGGCCGAGCCAACGGCCTCGCCTGCGAGCGGTTCGGCGGCGTCCGCGTCCGTCCGCGCCGCGAGCGGGGGCGAGGCGGCCATGCCGGCGTCGGAGCCTGATCCCGGCGCCGTGTCCGATTATTACCGCCGGGTCGAAAGCCATCTGGCGCGCTTTCACGCCTATCCGGCCTCGTTGCCGGGGCCGCGGCCCACCGGGGTGGTGCGCGTCGGTTTGATCGTCCAGCGCGACGGTCGGGTCATGGACGCCTGGATCGAGACCAGCTCGGGCGTTGCGCCTCTCGACGAAGCGGCCCTGCAGACCTTGCGGCGCGCCGAGCCTCTGCCGGGCTTGCCCGAGACCCTGCCGGGCGCGATCGATCTGATCGTGCCGCTGCGCTATGCGGCCTCGACCAAGGCTGCGGGCGTGCGGGTCGGCGAATGAGCGCACGGTCATGGTGACGGACGCGGCCGCGCGCCTGCGCGGACACCTGGTCGAGAAGTACGAGACCCTGCTGAGCGGCCTCAGCGCGCGACTGGGATCGCGCGAACAGGCGCGCGACGCGCTGCAGGACGCCTATGTGAAGCTGTCGAGCAGCGGACCTCAGGACGAGGTGCGGCATCCCACGGCCTATCTGTTCCGCATGGCGCTGAACATCGCCGCCAATGCACGACGGCGCGACCGGCGGCTGCTGGGCTTTGACGAGGTCGCAGCCTTGCTGGACGTGCCGGACGAGAACCCGGACCCGGCCTCGGTGGTCGAGGCGCGATCTGATCTGGCGACGGTCAAGGCGGCGATGGCGCGGATGCCGGCGCGGCGGCTGGCCATCTGCACCGCCGCCTGGCTGGACGGGCTGTCGACGGCCGAGATCGCCGAACGACATGGCGTAGCCCAGCGGACGGTGCAGCACGAACTGAAGCTGGCGACCGAGGCGTTGCAGAAGAATTTGGCTCAACCCAAGGTCATATCCTTGCGCCGTTCCGAAGATGGCGTGTCATGAATTACAGGGGCGCCTCAGAGGCCGGACATGAGCGGCGAGATCAGGACGTGAGCGACGCGGTCGTCGAACAGGCCCAGGCCTGGGTGCGTCGCCTGATGTCAGGCGAGGCGACGCAGGACGACGCCCTGGACCTGGCCGTCTGGCGCCAGGCGGACGCGCGCCACGAACGGGCCTTCGTGCAAGCGGCGCGGCTGCACAGGGTGGCGCGACAGGCGGTGTCCGATCTGCGCGGCGAACAGGCGACGCGACCAACGACGGTTCGGCGCGGCCTGAGCCGTCGCATGGTCATGGGCGGCGCCATCGCCGCGTCGGCCGCTGGTGTCGCCATTATTGCGGAGCGGTCGGGGACGACCCGCTTCGTCCCGGCGCCCGCCGACTTCACGACCGCCAAGGGCGAGACGCGGCGCGTCGAACTGGCGGCCGGCGTATCGGTGGAGATGAACACCCTGACGCGGATCGCTCTGCGACCGCAGTCCGGTGTCGGCGCGTTTGAACTTCTGGCGGGGGAGGCGGTCGTGGCCATCGACCGGCCGGATGCGCCTCTGTCGATCTTCGCCCAGGACGGCGAGACCACGGCGTCGCAGGCGCGGCTGGCGATGCGTTGTCTGGATGGTCAGGTGCGGGTCTCCTGCCTGGAGGGCGCGGCGCAGGTGCGTTCGGCGGGGCAGGCGGCGGCTCTGCCGGCGCGGCATAGCGTGACCTATGACCAGAAGCAGATGCAGGCGCCGACGGCCATCGACCCGGAGGCCGAGGCGGCCTGGCGGCGCGGGCTGCTGGTCTTCCGCGACCAGCGCCTAGGCGACGTGATAGAGGAGATCAATCGCTATCGCACCGGGCGCATCGTCATCGCCGATCCGCGCCTGAGAAACCGACGCGTCAACGGCGCCTTCCACACGGATCGCATCGATCAGGTCATCGATCAAATGCGGCTGGCCTATGGGGTTCGCGCCACGCGCCTGCCCGGCGATGTTGTCCTCGTGGCCTGACGAAACAGCACATAAGCGACTGGAAAACGTCGCGAAATCTTCACGCTAAATCTTTGCGCCTGTGTCGGGCGCACGTGTCTCTCCCCTGACGACCAGGTGCGGGGCGTCGGTCGCCTCGGCGGCCGTCGCGTCACGGGGGATTGATGCTGGATTACAAGAGACATTGCGCGCTGAGAGGCGCGGCGAGCGCCCTGGCGCTGGCCGCTGTTCTGGCTGTTCACGCCTCGCCTGCGAAGGCGCAGGACGAGGCGAGCTTTGAGGTTCGCGCCTTTCAGGTGAAGGGCAACACCGTCCTGCCGCCAGAGGCGGTGGAGCGGGCGGTCTATCCCTTCATGGGGCCGGGCCGGACCTCGGACGACGTGGAGGCGGCGCGGGCCGCGCTGCAGGCCGCCTATGAGGCGCGCGGCTTCATCGCCGTGTCGGTCTTCATTCCCGAACAGTCGGTCGAGGGCGGCGTCCTGATGCTGGAGGTGGCCGAGCAGCCGATCGGCCAGGTTCTGGTCGAAGGGACCAAGAACCCCGACGCCGTGCGCGCCCAGGCGCCGTCGCTGACGCCCGGCCAGACGCCGAACCTGCCGGACTTCCAGCGCGACGTGGTGGCGCTGAACCAGAACCCGTCGCGGCGGGTGACGCCGGAACTGCGCGCGGGCGTGGCGCCGGGCACGCTGGACGTGGTGCTGGCGGTCGAGGAGACCTCGCCTTGGCATGGCTCGCTGGAGCTGAACAACTACTCCAGCGCCTCGACCACCCAGCTGCGGACGGCGGCGACGCTGCGTCACGACAACATGTGGGGCCGAGGCGACAGCCTCAGCCTGTCGGCCCAGACGGCGCCGGAACGCACGACGGACGGCACCGTCTATTCCGGCAACTATCTGATGCGCCTCGGTGTCGGCACGCAGTTGCTGGCCTATGCGGTCCATTCCGACAGCGACATCGCTGTGGTCGGTGGGACCAACGTCATCGGCAAGGGCGATCTGGCGGGCCTGCGCCTGATCCGCGCCCTGGGCGGCGGCGACGGCTTCTATCATTCGCTGACGCTCGGCTTCGACTGGAAGAACTTCAAGGAAGACGTGATCCTGGGCTCGGACCGGGCCGCCGCGCCGATCGAATACTTCCCGCTGATGGCCTCGTGGCGCGGCGACTGGAGCGGCGAGGCGCGACGAAGCGACCTGACCTTCAGCGGCGTTCTGGGCGTGCGCGGTCTGGGTGACGACAAGTGGGCCTTTGACGCCAAGCGCTACAACGCCCGCCCCAGCTTCTTCACGGTCAAGGTCGACGCCTCGCACACCGAGGAGATGGTTCACGACCTGCAACTGATGGCCAAGCTGTCGGCTCAGTGGACCGACCGGCCGCTGATCTCCAACGAGCAGTTCGGCATCGGCGGTTCGAACACGGTTCGCGCCTACCGCGAGAGCGAGGCCATGGGCGACTATGGCCTGGCCACCCAGCTTGAAATGCGTTCGCCGCCGCTGCTCGCCGACTGGCCGGGCGTGGACGAGCTGCGTCTCTACGGTTTCTGGGACGCCGGCTTCGTCGGCATCCACGATCCGCTGCCGGGTCAGAAGGGCGAGAACCTTCTGATGAGCGCCGGCGTCGGCGGGCGGCTGCGCCTCTTCCAATACCTCAACGGGGCCGTCGATGTCGGCACGCCCCTGATCTCCATGCCGGGCCGCGATGCGGGCCTGGTTTCCGTTCGCTTC
>Ga0247821_10002171_pt1 | contig 10796 bp, 10 predicted proteins | sample 13C_Glycerol_Day_FD_192481 | JGI IMG/M metagenome (GOLD analysis project Ga0247821, IMG submission 192481) | Soil microbial communities from agricultural site in Penn Yan, New York, United States - 13C_Glycerol_Day14 | ecosystem: Environmental > Terrestrial > Soil > Agricultural land | place... | reverse complement strand
AGCGCTTGATGCCGCCGAAGGGCAGCTCGGCGCCGTCGGCGAGCACGACGTTGACGAAGACCATGCCGGCCTCGATGCCGTCGGCGACGCGGAGCGCCTGCTGCTCGTCGGTGGTGTAGACGTAGGATCCGAGGCCGAACGGGATGTCGTTGGCGATGCGCACCGCTTCGGACTCGTCCTTCGCGCGGTAGACCTGCGCCACCGGTCCGAAGAACTCCTCCTTCGAGGCGGGGTTCTCCGGCGTGACATCCGTCAGCACCGTCGTCTGGAAGAACGCGCCCTCGCGGGTGCCGCCGTGCACGAGGGTCGCGCCGTGCTCGACCGCGCGCTTGACCTGGTCGTCGAGGCCCTCCGCCGCCTTCAGCGACGAGAGCGGCCCGAGCGCGGTCTCGGCCGCGGTCGGGTCGCCCGTCTCGACCTCGGCGAGCTTGGCCGTGAACTTCTCGAGGAAGGGCTCGTAGAGCTCGTCGGCGACGATGAAGCGCTTGGCCGCGTTGCAGGACTGTCCGTTGTTGTCGAGGCGCGCGTCGACGGCGTTCTGCACGGTCGCGTCCAGGTCGTCGGTCGACAGGAGGATGAAGGGGTCGGAGCCGCCCAGTTCGAGCACGACCTTCTTCAGGTGACGGCCGGCGATCTCGGCGACCGCCGCGCCGGCCCGCTCGGAGCCGGTGAGCGAGACGCCCTGCACCCGCGGGTCGGCGATGACCTGCTCGATCTGGTCGTGCGACGCGTAGATGTTCACGTACGCCCCGGCCGGGAAGCCCGCATCGTGGAAGATCTGCTCGATCGCCGCGGCCGACTCGGGACACTGCTCGGCGTGCTTGAGCACGATCGTGTTGCCGATGATGAGGTTCGGGCCGGCGAACCGGGCGACCTGGTAGTAGGGGAAGTTCCACGGCATGACCCCGAGGAGCACGCCGAGCGACGAGCGGCGGATGACCGCCGAGCCCTCGCCCGCCAGCAGCCGGATCGGCTCGTCCTCCAGGAACTCGGACGCGTGGTCGGCGTAGTACTCGTAGATCGCCGCGGCGAAGTCGGCCTCGCCGAGGGCCTGCTCGATCGGCTTGCCCATCTCGCGCACGATGATCTCCGCCAGCTCCTGGCGGCGCTCGAGGTGCAACTCGCCGACTCGGCGGATGAGCGCGGCGCGCTCCGCGACGGTGGTGGCCTTCGACCAGCCGCGGTGCGCCTCGTCGGCGGCGGCGATGGCGGCGTCGAGCTCGGCATCGGTGATGGTCGGGTACGTCTTGACCGTTTCGCCGGTGGCGGGGTTGGTCACGGCATAGCTCATGGGAGTTCTCTCCTTCTCAGGTGCACGCACACGCCAGAGCCCGTCTGCCGCGGTGCAGTCGCTCGTCCGTCAAAGATATAACACTAAATCTTTGATTTCGAACCGGATGCCGCGGGGTCGACGCGCACCGTGAACGGGGTCCCAGGGCACGCCACGTTCGCCGATCCCGGGGCGGCCAGCCGGCCGACCTGCAGCGACGGATCGGTCGAGACCACGACGCGGCCCTGCTCGTTCACGAGCGCCAGCGGCGACTCGACGTCGAGGAAGTCGCGGAGCAGGGCGCTCTCGAGGCGCCGCACGGCGATGTCGGCTCCGACGACCCCGACCATGCGCTCGCCGTCGCGTGCGTGCACGGGCATCGTGAGGGTGAGGATGTAGTCGCAGGTGCAGAGGTGGTCGACGTACGGCCCCGTGACATGCGCCTGGCGAGTCGTCGCCGGGATCCGGTACCACTCGAGCGCCCGGAAGTCGCGGAGGTACTCGGCATAGCCGCGCGTCGAGAGGTCGAGCCGGGTCGGCTCGTCGGTCGAGCCGAGCACCGGGTTGTCCGCCAGCGGGCCCAGCCACCACGCGAAGTGCACACCGCCGCCCCGCACGACCTCGCCGTCGGCGATGAATCCGGCGCCGACGAGCATCGGCTCGGGCTCCTCGAGGCAGGGCAGCACGAGGTCGGCGACGGCGCCGTCGAGTGCGGCGGCTCGAAGGTCGGGGCCGGCGTCGAGGAGCGACTCGATGGGATCGCGCCACGCGGCGAGCTGGTCGAACACGCCCCGGAACACCTCGGCGACCGCGTCGGCGACCTCAGTCGGCGTGCGGCTCATCGAGGGCACCCCCTCGCTCGACGCGGGCCTTCGCGGCGAGCAGGCGGTGGGCGAGCATCTCGACGAGCTCGCCGGCCGCCTCGCGGGCGCGTGCGCCGCGCTGTCGTGCCACGGCGCGCACGATCCGCTGGTTCAGGGCGGTGATCTCGACGCGCGCCGACTCGTCGGCGAGGCCGAGCAGCAGCAGCGGACCGAACTCGGCCTGCAGCCGGATCTGCTCGCGGACCAGCCGCGCCGACTGGCTGAGCACGGCGAGCTCGAGGAGGAATCCGCCCTGGTTGGTGCGGGCCGCCGCCGCCGTCGAGAAGTCGGCGCTCCCGAGCCAGCCGGCGAGGTTGGCCGCGTCGTCGGGCGAGGCGCGCTCGGCGGCGCGCTCGGCCGCGCCCGCGAGGATCGCGCCGAAGTAGACCGCCATGTCGCTGAGCTCGACCTGGGCGAGTCCGCGCAGGCGGGCGGTCAGGATGCCGCGGTGCTCGACGTCGTCGCGCACGACGAAGCTGCCCCCCTCGCGTCCGCGGCGGGTCTCGACGAGGCCGGCGAGGCGGAGGATGCCGAGCCCCTCGCGCACGGTGATCAGCGCGACGCCGAACCGGCGCGCGAGCTCGGGTTCGCTGGGGAGCCGCTCGCCCGGGTCGAGGACCCCGAGGACGATGCCGTCGGTGAGGCGCTGGGCGACCTGCTCGGCGCGGCCGGCGTCGGCGAGCTGGGCGAACACGGCTTCGCGCGCACCGGGACCCACCCTCGTCTCCATGCGTCCACGTTAGTCGAGCGGATTCCGGTCGAGTGGCGCCGCGCCAAAAAAAGATTCGCTATAGGATGAATCAAATGCGGCCCCTCCGGGCCGTTTCATGCGAAGGCGGATGATCCATGCGCGAGCCAACCCCGATGGCGCCGTCCGGCGTGCTCGCGGGCGTTCGCGTCGCGGACTTCTCGCGCGTGCTCGCGGGCCCGTACGCCACCATGACCCTCGCCGACTTCGGCGCCGACGTCATCAAGGTCGAGCCACCCACGGGCGACGACACCCGCCACTGGAAGCCGCCCGTCGACGCGGCCGGCGAGGCCACGTACTTCGGCAGCGTCAACCGCAACAAGCGCTCGGTCGCACTCGACCTCACGACCGACGCGGGCCTCGCCGAGGCACGCCGGCTCGCGGCATCCGCCGACGTCGTGGTCGAGAACTTCCGCCCCGGCGTGATGGATCGGTTCGGGCTGTCCGACGCCGACCTGCGGGCGGTGAACCCGGGCCTCGTCTACTGCTCGATCACCGGGTTCGGCCCCGACGCGACGCTCGCCGGGTACGACCTGCTCGTGCAGGCCGTCGGCGGCCTCATGTCGATCACGGGCGAGCCCGACGGCGAGCCGTCCAAGGCCGGAGTCGCCCTCGTCGACGTGCTCTGCGGGCAGAACGCCGTCGTCGGGATCCTGCTCGCCCTGCGCGAGCGAGATCGCACCGGCCTGGGCCGGCGGGTCGAGGTGAACCTCCTCCAGAGCCTGCTCTCCGCGCTGACGAACCAGGCGGCGTCGACCCTCGCCACCGGCCGTGCACCCCGGCGCCTCGGCAACCAGCACCCGAGCATCGCGCCGTACGCCGTGTTCCCGGCCGCCGATCGCGACCTCGTCATCGCGGTCGGCAACGATCGGCAGTTCCGGGCGCTCACGTGGGCCCTCGGCATCCCGGGCATCGCCGACGATCCTCGCTACGCGACGAACGAGACGCGCGTCGAGCACCGCGACCACCTGCGCGCCGAGCTCGAGGCGGCCCTCGCCGCCCACGGCGCCGAGCACTGGGTGGGGGTGCTCTCCGACGCCGGCGTGCCCGCGGGCCTCGTGAACGACGTGGCCGAGGCGCTCGCCTTCGCGGAGTCGCTCGGCCTCGATCCGGTGGTGGAGCTCGGTGCGAGCCGCACCGTCGCCAACCCGATCGCCCTCTCGGGCGCCGCCCCCGACTACCGCATCCCGCCGCCGCGCCTCGACGAGCACGCCGGCGCCGACTGGCTTCCCACCTCCGAGAAAGGACCCACCGCATGACCACGGCCCCCCGCGTCGACCAGGTCTTCGACCTCGACGGCCTCCTCAGCGACGAGGAGCGCGCCTGGCAGCAGCGCGCCCGCGCTTTCGCGCAGGAGCGCATCCTCCCGATCATCGAGGACGACTTCGAGCAGCGGCACTTCCGCCGGGAACTGGTCCGCGAGCTCGGAGAGCAGGGCTTCCTCGGCATGCACCTCGAGGGCTACGGCTGCGCGGGCGCCGGCGCGGTGAGCTACGGGCTGGTCTGCCTGGAGCTCGAGGCCGCCGACTCGGGCTGGCGCACCTTCGTGTCGGTGCAGGGCTCCCTCGCGATGAGCGCCATCCGCCGGTACGGCTCCGAGGAGCAGAAGCAGCGCTGGCTGCCGGGCATGGCGAAGGGCGAGCTGATCGGATGCTTCGCCCTCACCGAGCCGCAGGGCGGCTCCGACCCCGCCGCGATGACCACGACCGCGCGCCGCGAGGGCGACGACTGGGTCCTCGACGGCGCGAAGCGGTGGATCGGGCTCGCGTCCGTCGCCGACGTGGCCGTCGTCTGGGCGCGGGTCGACGATCCGGCGTTCGGCGAGGGTGCCGGCGCGGTGCGCGGGTTCCTCGTGCCGACGACGACGGCCGGGTACGCGGCGACCCCGATCGAGGGCAAGCTGTCGATGCGGGCGTCGGTGCAGTGCGACGTCGTGTTCGACGGGGTCCGTCTTCCCGCCGACGCCATGCTGCCCGAGGCATCCGGACTCTCGGGGCCCTTCGGCTGCCTCAACGAGGCCCGGTACGGCATCGTCTGGGGTGCGATGGGCGCGGCCCGCTCGTGCCTCGAAGCGGCACTCGAGCGGTCGACGGAGCGCGAGGTGTTCGGCAAGCCGATCGGCGCGAACCAGCTCACGCAGGCGAAGCTCGCCGACATGCTGCTCGAGCTCGAGAAGGGCATCCTGCTCGCCCTGCACCTCGGCCGCCTCAAGGAGCGCGGGCAGCTCACGCCCGCCCAGATCTCGGTCGGCAAGCTCAACAGCGTACGCGAGGCCCTCGAGATCGCGCACCAGGCCCGCACGATCCTCGGCGGCGACGGCATCACGAGCGCCTACCCGGTGATGCGGCACGCCGCCAACCTCGAGTCCGTCCGCACGTACGAGGGCACCGACGAGATCCACCAGCTCATCCTCGGCCGCGCCCTGACCGGGCTGAACGCGTTCTGATGAGCGGGCGTCACACGGTCGGCGAAGTCGTCGACGCCACGGATGCCGCTGCCGAGGTGGGTGCCGCCGTGCACGCCGCGGCGGCGGCCGGGGTCGAGCGCTCGACCCGCGCGGAGCGCGCGCGGTGGCTCAGGTCGATCGCCGAGGCAATGGACCTCCACCGCGACGAGCTCGTCGCGATCGGGCGTGACGAGACGCACCTGTCCGAGCTTCGGCTCGTCGGCGAGGTGGTGCGCACGTCCACCCAGCTGCGCTTCTTCGCCGACGTGATCGAGGAGGGCTCCCACCTCGAGGCGACGCTCGACTCGCCCGACGGCTCACTCGTGCCGCCCCGACCCGACCTGCGCCGGATGCTGCGGCCGATCGGCCCCGTCGCGGTGTTCGCCGCCTCGAACTTCCCGTTCGCGTTCTCGGTGCTCGGGAACGACACCGCGTCGGCGCTCGCCGCGGGATGCCCGGTGGTCGTGAAGGCGCACCCGGGTCATCCGCACCTCTCGAGGCGGGTCGCCGAGGTGGGCCGCGCCGCGCTCGTCGACGTCGGAGGGCCCGCCGATGCGGTCGTGCTGGTCGAGGGGTTCGAGGCCGGCGTGGCCCTGGTGGGACATCCGCTCATCGCCGCCGTCGGCTTCACGGGTTCGACCCGCGGCGGCCGCGCCCTCTTCGACCTGGCGGCCGCGCGGCCGGCGCCCATCCCGTTCTACGGCGAGCTGGGCTCGCTGAACCCGGTCGTCGTGACCGAGGCCGCGGCCACCGCCGACCTCGACGGGATCGCCGGGGGACTCGCCGGCTCGTTCACGCGCGACGGCGGCCAGTACTGCACGAAGCCCGGCCTCGTGTTCGTGCCGGCCGGTGCCGGCTTCGAGGACGCCCTGTGCGACGCCCTGGGCACGATCGGGGCGCAGCGACTGCTCACCGACGGGATCGGGTCGGCGTTCCACGAGGGCGCCGACCGGCTCACCGGGCTCGACGGCGCCGAGCTCGTGTGGCGCGGCGCGGCCGATGGCGCGGAGGCCCCCGCGATGGTCGTCGCCACAGACGCGACCTCGCTCGCGGCCGACGCCGACGCGTGGCTGCAGGAGTGCTTCGGCCCGTTGACGGTGCTCGTGCGCTACGACGGGCGGGCGGAGCTCGACGCGGCGATCGCCGCACTCGAGGGCAGCCTCACGGCCTCGATCCACCACGCCCCGGGCGAGGACGTGGCGGCCCTCGCCGCCGCGCTCGGCCGCACCGCCGGCCGGCTCGTCTTCAACGGCTGGCCCACCGGCGTCGCCATCGGCTGGGCGCAGCACCACGGCGGAGGGTGGCCCGCCACCACGGCGTCGGTGCACACCTCGGTGGGCGCCACGGCGATCCGCCGGTTCCTCACGCCGGTCGCCTACCAGGATGCCCCGGCGGAGGTGCTGCCGCCCGAGCTCCGGGACGGCAACCCGCTCGGCATCCCGCGCCGGGTCGACGGGGTGCTCGTGCCGCCCCACCGATCGTGATCGCCGACGATCGTCGCGATTCCACCGGCACGTCGTGACATCGCACGGCGTGCGTTCCCACCAGAAGGAGAAGTGATGACGGCAATGGAGCCTCGTCTCACCCGAGCCGTCGTCGAGTGGACCGGATGGGGCCGCACGGCCCGGCCGGCACGCGACGACGCCAGGCTCATCGCGCGGTTCGGCCGCGAGGCCGGTCCGGCACTCGCCAAGGCCGCCCGCCGGCTCGAGGCGGACTACTCGGCGGGCTCGACCGAGTTCCGCGTGCGGCATCCCGAGCTCGGCGGCGACGCGGTCGAAGCGCTCGCGTGGAGCACGACGAACGAGGGCGGCCGCGGCTAGCGGCGCACGAACCCGATGCAGCGAGGCGGCCGCCCACGTGGGCGCCCGCCTCATTGCGTATCGACGGTCAGTTGATGCCGGGGATGATCAGCCAGTGGTTCACCAGGACGATCCACGCCGCGATCACGACCGCCGCGGCGATCGTCAGGCCGCGCCCCGTGCGCCCGCCCAGGAACAGCGCCACGACGAGGACGATGAGCGTGGCGACGCCGAGCACCAGCGAGCCCCAGGGCACCGGGACGAAGAACGACAGGATGAAGAGCGCGCCGGCGATGACCTCGATGATGCCGACGATCGTGTTGCCGCCGCGTGCGCGAAGGCGCCGGATTCCGTCGACGAGGGCGAGGACGCCGCCGATGACGCCGATGAGGACGAGCAGGTTGAACGTGACCAAGGTGGGTCCCTTCGGGTGGTGTGGGGGCACCGCGACACGGGAGGGGACTCCCGGACGCCGCCATGCTATCGACGGCGTCCCCTGCGGTGGGAGGGGTTGTGCGCGGGTCACCACCGCGTGTATGCCGCACGGCGCATGCGTGCGCGCAGGGACATCCGTCCCGATCTTCGAGCGGATCGGAATGCAACGCGGCGTCATGCGGTTTCCCCCGGAGTCGCCGCCGTGCTGGACTCGTATCGCCGGGGCGACCGATCGAAGCATCCGGCGTCTCACGCCAACGTCACGAACGTCACGAATGGAGCACCACCGCATGTCACGCACCCGAACCCTGCTCGGCCTCGTCGCCGCATCCGCCGCCGCCCTCGCCCTCGCCGCCTGCTCGTCCGGTGCGCCCGCGGCGAGCGACGACGCATCCGGCGACGAGTACGGGCTCGTGAAGGCGGGAACGCTGACGGTGGCGACCGAGGGCACCTACCGTCCGTTCAGCTACCACGAGGACGGAAGCGGCGACCTGACCGGCTACGACGTGGAGCTCGCCGAGGCCGTGGCCGACAAGCTCGGGCTCGAGATCGAGTTCCAGGAGACCCAGTGGGACGCGATCTTCGCGGGCCTCGAGGCCGGCCGGTTCGACGTGATCGCCAACCAGGTCTCGATCAACCCCGAGCGCGAGGAGCAGTACCTCTTCAGCGAGCCGTACACCGTCTCGCCCGGCGTGATCGTGGTGAAGGACGGCGACACGTCGATCTCGAGCTTCGACGACCTCGCCGGCAAGACCACCGCGCAGTCGCTCACGAGCAACTGGTACGAACTCGCCCAGGAGTCGGGCGCGAACGTCGAGGCCGTCGAGGGCTGGGCCCAGGCCGTCGCGCTGCTCGAGCAGGGCCGCGTCGATGCGACCATCAACGACGAGCTGACCTACCTCGACTACGTGAAGACCAACGGCCAGTCGGGCCTCGCGGTCGCGGCCGAGACCGACGACCCGTCGCTCAGCGCACTCGCGTTCGCGAAGGACAAGACCGACCTCGTCGCGGCGATCGACGCCGCACTCGCGGAGCTCCGCGACGAGGGCGTGCTCGCCGAGCTCGGTGACAAGTACTTCGGGGCCGACGTCTCGCAGGAGTAGGCTCGCGCCCGTCTTCACGAAGGGGGTGTCGCCGTGGCATCCGGCTGGCAACTGTTCCTCGAATCGTTCTGGCCGATCGTCTGGGGCGGGCTGAGCGGCACCATCCCGCTCGCCCTGGCCTCGTTCGCGATCGGGCTCGTGATCGCGCTCGCCGTCGCGCTCGCACGGATCTCGAAGAACCGCGTGCTCTCGGGCATCGGGCGGTTCTACGTCTCGGTGATCCGCGGCACGCCCCTCCTCGTGCAGCTCTTCGTGATCTTCTACGGACTGCCGGCGGTCGGCATCGTGATCGACCCGTGGCCGAGTGCGATCGCGGCGTTCTCGCTCAACGTCGGCGGGTACGCGGCCGAGATCATCCGGGCCGCGATCCTGTCGGTGCCCAAGGGCCAGTGGGAGGCCGGGTACACGATCGGGATGTCGCACGCGACCGCGCTGCGCCGCATCATCCTGCCGCAGGCCGCGCGGGTCTCGGTGCCGCCGCTGTCGAACACGTTCATCTCGCTCGTGAAGGACACGTCGCTCGCCTCGCTGATCCTCGTGACCGAGCTGTTCCGCGTCGCGCAGGAGATCGCCGCGTTCACGCAGGACTTCATGCTGCTCTACCTCGAGGCGGCGCTGATCTACTGGCTGTTCTGCCTCGTGCTGTCGAGTGGGCAGAACGTGCTCGAGAGGAGGCTCGATCGCTATGTCGCCCACTGACGACGGCGTGCATCCGCAGGGGTCGGATGCCGCGGGCGGCGACCCGCTGGCGCCGAAGGCCGCGCCCGACGACTCCGTGCTGCTGACCGCGCGAGGCATCCGCAAGTCGTTCGGCGACAACGAGGTGCTGCGCTCGATCGACCTCGAGGTACGGCGCGGCGAGGTCGTCGTGCTCATCGGGCCGAGCGGGTCGGGCAAGACCACTGTGCTGCGCTCCCTCAACGGGCTCGAGACGCCCGACGGCGGCACGATCACGTTCGCCGGCGGGCCGGCGCTCGACTTCTCGGGCGCGATCCCGAAGTCCGGTCGCTTCGCACTGCGCGACCGGTCGGCGATGGTCTTCCAGCAGCACAACCTGTTCCCGCACATGACGGTGCTGCAGAACGTGGTCGAGGGCCCGGTCCGGGTGCAGCGGGTGCCGAAGGCGCAGGCGCTCGCCGAGGCGTCCGCGCTGCTCGAGCGGGTCGGGCTGGCCGAGAAGCGCGATGCGTACCCGTTCGAGCTGTCGGGAGGGCAGCAGCAGCGCGTCGGCATCGTGCGCGCGCTCGCCCTGAAGCCCGACCTGCTGCTCTTCGACGAGCCGACGAGCGCGCTCGACCCCGAACTCGTCGGTGAGGTGCTGTCGGTGATCAAGGAGCTCGCCGACGAGGGCTGGACCATGGTCGTCGTCACCCACGAGCTCGGCTTCGCCCGACAGGCCGCCGACGAGGTGCTGTTCATGGACGGCGGCGTCGTGGTGGAGCGCGGTGCGCCGGGCGACATCTTCACGAAGCCCACCGAGGAGCGGACGCGCCGGTTCCTCGACCGGATCCTGCGCCCGCTCGACTGAGCGCCGCCCCGGGCGCCCCCAGCGGCGGCGTCGGGCCAGGGCGTAGCGTTGGGGGATGGCCGCCCGCGCGAACGGAGTCTCCGCTCCGGGCATGCGGGCCAGGCGCAGCCTCGGCATCTTCCGCGTGCTCATCGCCGCGCTCGAGGTGATCGCCCTCGTCGGCAACTTCGAGTACGTGCTCGGCTTCCGGTTCTTCGCCACCGCCAACTTCTTCAGCTACTTCACCGTGCAGTCCGCGATGCTCGCCGTGGTGACCCTCTGCATCGCGGCCGCCTACGCGCTGCTGGCGCCGAACGATCCACCATGGCTCGGCATCCTCCGCACGATGGTCACCGTCTACCTGCTCGTGTCGGGCCTCGTCTTCGCGCTCATCGTGAGCCAGGCATCGTCGCGCGACTACCGGATCGACGTGCCGTGGTCGGACACGCTGCTGCACTTCGTCGTGCCCGCGCTCGCCGTGGTCGCGTGGACGGCCGACAGCATCATGGCGGTGAACCCGAGGGTGCCCTGGTCGACCGTCGGCTGGGTGCTGGTGTACCCCTCGCTGTGGCTTCCGTACACCCTGCTGCGGGGCGCCGACGTCGGATGGTACCCGTACTTC
>Ga0247821_10002170_pt1 | contig 10796 bp, 11 predicted proteins | sample 13C_Glycerol_Day_FD_192481 | JGI IMG/M metagenome (GOLD analysis project Ga0247821, IMG submission 192481) | Soil microbial communities from agricultural site in Penn Yan, New York, United States - 13C_Glycerol_Day14 | ecosystem: Environmental > Terrestrial > Soil > Agricultural land | place... | reverse complement strand
ATGTGCACAACATCGCCAACTACTCCTTCGCCATGGGCCTGTTCGCCCTCGGCCTGTCCGGCTGGCAGATGCTCGCCGCCCTGGCAGTGGGGGCGGCGCTGGTGTACTTCTTCATGAACCTGTCCGGCTACATGGGGCAGAAGACCGGGGTGCCGTTTCCGGTGATCAGCCGCATGAGTTTCGGCATCTATGGCGCGCAAGTGCCGGCGATCATCCGCGCGGTCATCGCTATCGCCTGGTTCGGCATCCAGACCTACCTGGCCTCGGTGGTGCTGCGGGTGCTGCTGGTGGCGATCTGGCCGAGCCTGGGCAGTTACGATCACGATGCCATTCTCGGGCTGTCGAGCCTGGGCTGGGCCAGCTTCGTCGCCATCTGGTTCGTGCAGCTGGTGATCCTCACCTTCGGCATGGAGATGGTGCGCAAGTACGAATCCTTCGCCGGCCCGGTGATCCTCTCGACCGTGCTGGTGCTGGCGGTGTGGATGTACCTGCGGGTGGACGGCAACCTGGCCTGGTCGGTGGGCGAGCCGCTGACCGGTGCCAAGGCCTGGACCCAGGTGTTCGCCGGCGGTGCGCTGTGGCTGGCCATCTACGGCACGCTGATCCTCAACTTCTGCGACTTCGCCCGCTCTTCGCCGTGCCGCCGGACCATCCGCGTCGGCAACTTCTGGGGCCTGCCGGTGAACATCCTGGTGTTCGCGGTGATCAGCTTCGTGCTCTGCGGGGCACAATTCAGCATCGATGGCACGGTGATCGACAGCCCGACCCAGATCATCGCCGCGATTCCCGACAAGACCTTCCTGGTGCTGGGTTGCCTGGCGTTCCTGATCGTCACCGTGGCGGTGAACATCATGGCCAACTTCGTCGCCCCGGCCTTCGTGCTGTCGAGCCTGGCGCCAAGCCGCCTGAACTTTCGCCGCGCCGGCCTGATCAGCGCCACCCTGGCGGTGCTGATCCTGCCCTGGAACCTCTACAACAGCCCGTTGGTGATCGTCTACTTCCTGTCTGGCTTGGGCGCGCTGCTCGGCCCGCTGTACGGGATCATCATGGTCGACTACTGGCTGATCCGCAAAGCCCAGGTGCATGTGCCGGACCTCTACAGCGAGGCGGCCAGCGGCACCTATCACTACACCCGCGGGGTCAACTACAAGGCCATCGCCGCCCTGGTGCCCTCGGCCATCGCCGCCGTGGTACTGGCCCTGGTGCCGGCCTTCAGCGACCTGACGCCGTTCTCCTGGCTGTTCGGCGCGGCCATTGCCGGCGGCGTGTACTACCTGATCTGCGATCGTAAAAAACACTATGTGGACTGTTCCGGCGAACACTTTGCCGTCGACAGCGCCCAGCACTGAGCGTCACGCACAAGGAATCGACCCATGAGAATACTGGTAGTCAACGTCAACACCACCGCGTCCATCACCGAGGCCATCGCCCGCCAGGCGCGCAGCGTGGCCTCGCCGGGTACCGAAATCGTCGGCCTGACTCCGCGTTTTGGCGCCGAGTCGGTGGAAGGCAACTTCGAGAGCTACCTGGCCGCCATTGCCGTGATGGAGCGGGTGCTGAGCTACGACCAGCCCTATGACGCGGTGATCCAGGCCGGCTACGGCGAGCATGGCCGCGAAGGCTTGCAGGAACTGCTCAACGTGCCGGTGGTGGACATCACCGAGGCGGCTGCCAGCGTTGCGATGTTGCTGGGACACCGTTATTCGGTGGTCACCACCCTGGACCGTACCGTGCCGCTGATCGAAGACCGTCTGAAACTGGCCGGCCTGGATGCTCGCTGCGCGTCGGTGCGGGCCAGCGGCATGGCGGTGCTGGAACTGGAAGAAGAGCCGGAGCGGGCCATCGAGTCGGTGGTGCGCGAAGCGGAGGAGGCGGTGCGGGTCGACAAGGCCGAGGTGATCTGCCTGGGATGTGGCGGCATGGCCGGGCTGGATGAGCGTATCCAGGCGCGTACCGGGGTGCCGGTGGTCGATGGCGTGACGGCGGCGGTAGCGCTGGCCGAATCCCTGGTGCGGTTGAAGCTGAGTACCTCGAAGGTGCGCACCTATGCCCAGCCACGGCCCAAGCAGATCCTCGGCTGGCCGCGCGCGCTGCTGGGGTGATGCATCGTCCATGAAAAAGGCCCGCTGATGCGGGCCTTTTTCAGGGTGTCAGTCGTGCTTGTGTTTGTGCTTATGCTTGTATTTGCGCTTGTGGTCGTAGTGATCGTCGTCGGAGTCGTGGCGATCCTTGTCGGCGATGTGGTTGCCCAGGGCACCGCCCGCGGCGCCGCCCAGGCCTGCGCCGATGGTCGAGCCGGTCTTGCCGCCGATCTGGTTGCCGATCACCGAGCCACCGGCCGAGCCCAGGCCGCCGCCAATGGCCGCCTCGGTGCGGTTGCCCTTGCGGGCGCCGACCGCACTACCGGCCGCACCACCCACACCGGCACCAATGGCCGCGCCGGTGCTGCCACCGATCTGCTGGCCAACCGCATTACCCAGCGCACCGCCCAGGCCACCGCCGATAGCGGAATTGACATCGCTGTCGGCCATGGCGACCTGGGAGAGCAGGATACCCAACGTCAAAGCAGGAATTGTAATACGCATGTTGTGAGCCTCAGGCAATACGGTTGTCAGTCAGTAAAATGTGCAGCTGGCGATCAATCGTCATCGTCGTCGTCATCATCACGGTCGCGACGACGGTCGTTGTCGTAGTAGCGATAGCGGTCGTCATCGCGGTAGCGCTTGTCGTACTTGCGGTGGTCGCGGTCGCCATCCCAGTCGCGTGAATAGCGATGGTCGCGGTCATAGCGGTAATCGTCACGGTCGTAATCGTGGTAGTAGCAACCGGCGCTGGACAGCACCGTGGCGATCAGGGCAAAGCGGGTCAGGTGTTTCAGCACTGTGGATCCTTTATCCGCACAGCGGTGGAAGGTTACACGTTCTGACCACGATTTCAGAATTTTGTTTCCCACCGCCCCCGGGGCGGGGGTGGACAGCCGGGCAAAAAAAGGCCCACACAAGGTGGGCCAAAGGACGTTTCTGAAGGGAGAGGAGCCCTACAGTATCGACGTGCAGTTAAGTGGGCGTTAACACCTGCCCGGGGTAGGAAACAGGCTAGTCATTCACCCGCGGCAGTTCGATGCGCGCCAGCAGTCCACCGCCTGGCCGGTTGTGCAGGGTCAGCTCGCCGCCCTGTTCGCGTATGGCTGTGCGGGCCGACGGCAGGCCCAGGCCGACGCCACCGGTGTTGCGATTGCGTGAACTTTCCAGGCGGAAGAACGGCACGAACACCTCTTCCAGCGCGGACTCGGGAATGCCCGGGCCCTGGTCGCTGACCTCGATGAGCAGGGTATGGGCAGTGCTGATCAGACGCATCTGGGGGGCGCCGGCATACTTGACGGCATTGTCGATCAGATTTGTTACAGCACGTTTCAAGCCCAGTGGTCGACCCTGGTACACCAGGTTTGCCGGCCCTGTGAACGGCACTTCAATCTGCTGGTCGCGGTAATCGTCGACCAGGGTCCACAGCAGTTCGGCCAGGTCGAACGGCGTGGTGGTTTCCAGGCGGGTTTCGTCGCGGAAGAACCCCAGCGCGGCGTTGATCATGTTCTGCATTTCGTCGACATCGCGAAACAGCTTGCGCTGCTGCTCGGGATCTTCGATGAACTCGCCGCGCAGGCGCATGCGCGTCAGCGGCGCGCGCAGGTCATGGGAAATCGCGGCGAGCATCTGCGTACGCTCGGCGATGAAGTGCTGGATCTGTGCCTGCATGGTGTTGAAGGCGGTGATGGCCTGTCGCAGTTCATGGGGGCCTTCCAGGCGAATGGGCGGTGCGCGCAGGTCGCTGCCGAAGCGCCGCGCGGCGCGGGCGAAGCGCTGCAGGGGGCCGGCCAGCTGGCGGGTGCCGACCCAGGCCACCAGCACGGCGGCGACCAGCGCCAGGATGCCGATGATGGTCAGGCGCATCCCCGTGCTCAGGCCCCAGCTGCGGTACGGCGGGGTAAAGGCCAGCCAGCTGCCGTCGGCCATCTGCATCACCAGCTTGTAATGCGCATCGGGGCTGGCCGTTGGCCAGTCGCCGGGCTGGAAGCCTTCGACCCGGCGTGGTCGGGTGGCCAGCAGTTCGTGCAATTCCGGCACCGCCTCGATATCGATCGGCTCGCCGGGGCCGGGCAGGGCGAGTGGCGCACGTTCCGGGCTCCACTGCACCTGCAACTGCGGGTTGCTCGCGGCATTGGCCAACAGCTCGCGCTGGTCGCGGGGCGCCGCTTCGAGCATGCGGGCGGTCACGGCGATCTGTTCGAGCAGGCCGGTCTTGCTCAGGGGCGGGCGCGCCCAGACCCCGGCCACCTGCACGAAGAGGATGTTGAGCAGCACCGAAATCAGCATGGCGGCAATGATGGTCAGGGCGATGCGCCGGCTGATGCCGTCGCGGCGAAGGTCGAGGCGGATCATCAGCGGCTGACCCTGGCGTCGAACATGTAGCCGCCGTTGCGCACGGTACGGATCAGTGCCGGGCGCTTGCTGTCCGGCTCGATCTTGCGCCGCAGGCGGCTGACCTGCACGTCGATGCTGCGGTCGTAGGCCTCATGGCCGTGGCCGCGGGCCAGATCGATCAGTTGCTCGCGGGTGAGGATGCGCTGGGGGTGTTCGAGAAACACCAGCAGCAGGTCGAACTCCCCGGCCGACAGCGGCACCATGACGCCTTGCGGGGTGCGCAACTCGCGGCGGGTGACATCCAGCTGCCAGTCGTCGAAGCGGATCAGGGGCCGGGTCTCTTCGATCTGCGCGCGCAGTTGTTCGCCGGCGCGGCGCTGCACGGCGCGCAGGCGGGCCAGCAGTTCGCGGGCGTCGAAGGGCTTGCCCAGGTAATCGTCGGCGCCCAGTTCCAGGCCGACGATGCGGTCGCTCAACTCGTCCATGGCGGTGAGCATGATGATCGGGATGCCGGTGGTGCTGCGCAGCTTCTGGCACAGGGTCAGGCCGCTTTCCCCAGGCAGCATCAGGTCGAGGATGATGGTGTCCGGGCGCTGCTGTTCGATGGCCGCCCACATGGCCGTGCCATTGGCGGCCAGGTCGACCTCGTAGCCGTGCATGACAAAGAACTTCTTCAGCAGGGCACAAATTTCCACGTCATCATCGACGATCAGCAGTCTGCTCACGTTGGGGTCCAGTGGGGCCTGAAAAGTGCGTATCTAAAACCATTCTGGGCCGCCGGTCATATATTTCAATCGAGTAACAATCCTTCGGTCGCGACATAAAGCAGACATCTGCCAGCAAAGGCCCGACGGCATCCTGTGGGCAGTCCAAACCAAGGGAATATTCCATGCCGGCACAACCTCCGATCGATGGCCTCGACTGCAGTCAATCGCTGACCCTCGACCTGCGCACCCAGGATCTGTGGCGCAATGCGCTGCTCAGCTACCAGGATTCGCGCCTGAGTCTGTGTGAGGACGGTACGCATATGATCCTCAGCCACTACTTCGAACGCTACAACCCCACCAGCAGCCAATGGATGGAGTACAGCTACAAGGTGCCGGTCACCGAGCTGGTGCACTGGATCATGGGCAATGGCCAGCTGCACGTCGAACGCTCCGGCACGGCGCCGGCGTCTGCCAGGCAACACGGTGGGAGTGCCTGCCATGCGTAAGCAGATGATCGCGCCGGTGCTGTGCCTATCGTTGTTGATGGCCGGTTGCAGCCAGAACAAGGTCACGCCCAAGGAATATTCGGGCTTTCTGCGCAACTATGACCAGTTGAGCGAGCACAAGACCGCATCGGGTGATTCGGTGCTGCGCTGGCTGAGCCCCGACCTGCACATGGAGCGCTACAACCAGGTATACATCGCACCGAGCCAGTTCTACCCCGTGCCCCAGGCCAGTACGCGGATCCCCGAGTCGACCCTGAAAGCGGTGACCACCTACTACGACGCTGCGCTCAAGCGCGAACTGGGCAAGGTCCTGACCCTGGTCGAGCAACCGGGCTCCAACACCCTGATCGTGCGTCCGGCGATCACCTCGGTCGGCGCCCATACCCAGGCACTGCATTATTACGAATGGCTGCCGGTAACCCTGGTGGCCGCCGGGGTCAGCAGCGCCATCGGCATTCGCGACCTGGACAGCGTGATCGCCACCGAAGCGGCCTTCCTCGATGGCGGCAGCCGCGCCGTGGTCGCCGAAGTGGTGCGCAAGGGCACCGGCCTGCCGCTGGAGAACGACGAGCAGGTGATGACCGCCGACAACCTCAAAGTGGTGCTCGACGGCTGGGCGCAGGACTGGCGCCTGGCAGCCGAATCCATCCAGCAGCAGAAGTTCGGTGCACTCAAAGGGCAAAAATCCACGGCACCATGAACACGCTGACCACCATCACCAATAGGGTGAAGGGCACCCCGACCTTGACGAAGTCGGCAAAGCGGTACTGCCCCGGGCCCAGCACCAGGGTGTTCACCGGCGACGACACCGGCGTCATGAACGCCGCCGAAGCGGCCAGGGCGACGATCATCGCAAAGGGATAGGGCGAGGCGCCCAGTTGCTCGGCGGTGCTGATCGCCACCGGCGCCATCAGTACGGCGGTGGCGGTGTTGGAGATGAACAGACCGATGATCGCGGTGATGGCGAACAGGCTGGCCAGGATCATGTAGGGCCCGGCGCTGCCCAGCACCTGCACCAGCGCATTCACCGCCAGGGCGATGCCGCCGGTCTTCTGCAAGGCCAGGGCAAAGGGCAGCATGCCGACGATCAGCACCAGGCTCTGCCAGTGAATCGCCCGGTAGGCGCTGTTCATGTCGATGCAGCGTCCGGCACCCATCAACAGGCAGCCGATCAGGGCGGCGATGACATTGGGCACCACGCCGCTGATCATCAGGCCGACCATCACCGCCAGGCTGACCAGCGCATAGGGCGCCTGGTTCAGGGCAGGGGCGACGTTGTCCACTTCCGCCGGCAGGCTGAGGACCAGGAAGTCCCGGGGCTGGGCCTGCAACTGGCGCACCGCTTTCCACGGGCCGATCACCAGCAGGGTGTCGCCGAGCTTGAGTTTCTCTTCCACCAGTTGCTCTTCGATGGCGTTCTGGCCACGGCGCAGGCCGACCACGTTGAGGTCCCAGCGGCTGCGGAAATTCAGCTCCAGTACGCTTTTGCCGATCAGTTGTGAGCCGGGCACCACCGCGACCTCGGCCATGCCCACGGCGTGGGACTGGTCGATGAAATAGGCGGCCTTGAAGTGCAGCGGTTCGAGTTTCATGGTCTGGCACAGGCTGCGCAGGTCGTCGCGCGGGGCGAACAGGTCGAGCAGCAGCACATCGCCCTCGTGCACCGTGGTGCTGGAGTCGGGGCTGATCACCCGGGTGGTGAACTTGTGCTGGCGCTCGATGCCGACCACGTTGGCGCCGTGCACGGTGCGCAGCTTCAGTTCGCTCAGGCTGTGGCCGATCAGTGGCGAGTCGGGGCGCACCCGCAGGCGTCGTTCGCGGCCGGCCAGCTTGTAGTCGATGACCAGGTCGAGCAGGGTGCGGCGGGTTTGCGGGCTGCCGTCCTTGCGCACCTCGCCGCTGAGCCAGTGGCGGGTCAGCAGCATGTAGCCGACGCCCAGGGCGAGGATCACCAGGCCGAAGGGGGTGAAGCTGAAAAAGCTGAAGCCGCTTTCGCCGTGGCGTACCAGCTCACTGTGCACCACCACGTTCGGTGGCGTGGCCACCAGGCTGAGCATGCCGCTGATCAGCCCGGCAAAGCTCAGCGGCATCATCAGGCGACTGGGCGAGACCTTCATGCGCGCGGCGATGCTGAGCACCACCGGGATGAAAATGGCGACCACGCCGGTGGAACTCATCACCGAGCCGAGCCCGGCGACGCAGACCATCAACAGCACCAGCAGGTGCACCTCGCTGTTGCCGGCGCGGTCGGCCATCCATTCACCGATGCGGTAGGCGATGCCGGTGCGCACCAGGCCTTCGCCGATGACGAACAACGCGGCGATCAGCACCACGTTGGGGTCGCTGAAACCGGCCAGGGCTTCCTGGACGCTGAGAATACCGGTCAGCGGCAGGGCCACGATCATCAGCAGGGCGACCACATCCATGCGTGGCCGGTTGATGATGAACAGGGCGACGCTGGTCAACAGCAGGCCCAGCACCCAGAGCAATTCGTGGTTCATGCGATCTTCCTGATACGTACACGCCCGAGAGTCTGGCAGAAAGCGCAGGGTGGTTCATTGATTTGGACACAGCCCGGGGGCTGCTGTGCAGCCCATCGCAGGCTTCGCCAGCTCCCACAGGGGGCAGTTCATAGTGTGGGAGATGGCGAAGCCTGCGATCGCCTACCGGGAGGCTTTGAGCAACTCGGCACCCTGGTTGCGGACATTGCCCACCGCCTTGTCGACCCGGTACCAGTCGAACACCTCGGCCGGCTCACCCAGGTTGAGCAGCATCTGCTCGGCCTGGGCCTTGTCGCAGTCGGGGTTCAACCAGGCCCTGGCCAGGTCCGGGGCCAGCGCGACCGGTCGCCGGTCATGGATATCGACCATGCCCCCGGCGCTGTCGGCGGTCACGATGACAAAGCCGTCATCCTCGCCCACTCCCCACTGACCAATCCCAGCGCAGAACACCGGCAGGCCGTCGCGGCGATGGATGTACCAGGGCTGCTTTTTCGGCCCGCCTTCATCGACCCACTCGAACCAGCCATCCACCGGCACGATCAACCGGTGCCCCCAGATCGCCCGGAAGTACGGCGAATGGGCGACTTTCTCCACCCGCGCATTGATCGGCGCTGCCCGGTCCCGGGCCCAGTGCGGGCGCCAGCCCCAGCGCAACCAGCGGGCTTCCTGCGCCGTGATGACGGCAACCTGGGTACTGGGCGCCACGTTGTAATGGGCAAGCGGCTGCTCACCCACACTATTGGCCAGGGCGCCCGGCATGCTCAGGGCGTCGACGAAATCATGGATGCCGTGGTACTGGCTGAGTCTTCCGCACATGGGAGTAACCCCTATAGCCAAGGGTTATTGGCGCGCCGTCGAGGCTTCTCTGACTATAGCCCGCGAAGCGGTGGGGATTCATTCGCAGGGAAGCGTACTCATGGCAAAGCATATTCTTATCGTGGGTGGTGGCGTCGGCGGCACCATGCTCGCCAATCAACTGGTCGGCAAGCTCTATCCGGAGATCTTGCGCGATCAGGTACGAATCACGCTGCTGTCCAACTCGCCCGATCACTACTACAAGCCGGCGTTCATGTACGTGGCCTTCGACCTGTTCTTCCAGGAAGAGCTCAAGCGCCCCGAACGTACCTTGCTGCGCCCGGAAATAGATTTTCAGGTGCAGGAAGTCACCCGCTTCGACTTCACCGGCCAGACCGTGCACACCCGCAGCGGCAGGCGCATGGGCTATGACTTCCTGGTGGTCGCCACCGGCTGTGTCCCGGCTCCCGAACGCATCGAAGGGCTGGCCCAGGGGGGGGATCACTTCTACCAGTACGAACCGGCGCGCCAGCTGGCCCGGCGCCTGGCGAGCATCGAGAAGGGGCGGATCTTCATTACCGTGACCTTTCCGCAAACGCCGAACGTACCGCATCAGTGCGGCATCGCGCCGGTAGAGACCACCCTGATGCTCGACGACTACCTGCGTCGCCGTGGGGTGCGGGACAAGGTCGAAATCATCTACACCTATCCGACCACTGCCCAGCTGCTGCGCAACTGCCTGTTCCTGCAGCGGCCCACCGGTGAGATCCTGCCGGGCCTCTTCGCCCAGAAGAACATCCGCTTTCAGCGCGGCTTCACCCTGGGCAAGGTCGATCCCGACCAGCGTATAGCCTATTCCGAGGAGGGGGATGCGCAACCCTACGACATCCTCATGGCCACGCCGCCCATCCGTGCGGTGGACGCGGTGCTCGAAAGCGGCGTGTCCCAGGCCGCGAACCAGGAAGGCTGGCTGCCGACCAACCATGAAACCTTGCAGGTCTACGGCCTGGAAGGGTTGTACGTGATCGGTGATACCGTCGACCTGCCGGTCAGCAAGGCCGGGGGTGCCTGCCACAACCAGGCGCCGGTGATCGCCGACAACATAGCCGGCGAGATCCGCCTGGGCAAAACAGTGGCAGTGTATGACGGCAAGGTCCAGGCCGCCGCGCAGATGGGCCTGAACGCCGGCATGCCACTGACCTACGACTACCGTCACGATGTGCTGCCCACGCCGCCGACCAAGCTCGGCGGCCTGCTCAGGAACGGATTCAACCGTGGCCTGTACTGGGCCGTTGCCCGCGGCATGCTGTGACCCGACGTTGGGAGGAGCTGATGAATATGGAAGTGACCGACGCACTCGCCGTGCAGGGCGAAAACCCGGGTCTGGAGGCTTTCTTGAGCAAGCTGCAACCCTTGCTCGATGGCGGGCGACTGGACAACCTGGTCGACCTGGCATCGCTGCTGTCGGACCTGGTCGATCTGCTCGATGCGGCCATGGTCGAAAAACTCTCGGTGCAGTTCGAGCAAGCCACGGCCCTGAGCTGGAACCTGGGCAATGCCATCCGCCAGGCCACGGCCCAGACCCGCCAGGACAGCGAGCCTCCCGGCTTGTACGGCCTGCTGGCGCTGTTGCGCGAAGCGGACACCCGCCGCGGTTGCGCCCTGGTGCTCAGAACCCTGAATGCCCTCGGGCGACAACTGTGATCCCGCGCAGGGATCCTTGACGTCGCCAAGCGTGAGATGCGGGTGTTGCCGCCCCGGCAATGCTACAGTCGGCGTTTTTCCGACGAGGGTGTGTCATGCGGGTAGTAATGGCGGTGGTCGCTGCAGCGTTGTTGGCCGGTTGTGCCTCTTCGGCCATGGAGGCGG
>Ga0247821_10002168_pt1 | contig 10797 bp, 10 predicted proteins | sample 13C_Glycerol_Day_FD_192481 | JGI IMG/M metagenome (GOLD analysis project Ga0247821, IMG submission 192481) | Soil microbial communities from agricultural site in Penn Yan, New York, United States - 13C_Glycerol_Day14 | ecosystem: Environmental > Terrestrial > Soil > Agricultural land | place... | reverse complement strand
GCGCGATGATCAAGGCGCCCACGCCGGTACCGCAACCGATGTCGACCGCATGCTCCACCCGAGACAAGCGGTGTTGCAGGTGATCGTGGATGACCTGGGCAAAGCGGTAACTGTCGGGGCCGAAGAAGACTGCGTCACTGGCATGAGTCGGGTAAGCCGAATGGACCAGCAGCAGGTCGTTCAGGCTTGACCAGCGCACCGTGCTGGCCATCAGCTCGCCGCGTCGCGTCAGCACCTGCGCGCACTCCAACTGGTGTAGTAGGTCAGCAGGCATCAGCGAAGGCGCGAAGGGTCGGCTCCAGCCGAACACATCGCGCATGTTCGTCGCCTGCCTGGCGCCATCGCGGGCATTGTTGCGCGCATGGGTGGCCGGGCTGACGCAGGTAAAGCGGTAGCCTTCGGCACGCAAGCGCATGCCGACTCCCAGCAATGCCTGGTCCGCCTGGCCTTGAGGCGAGTCGAGCCGCATCACTGGCATCCCTCTTGAATCAGGCCGGTTGCGCGGATGAAGGCTTGAGTAGCCTGCAAACCTTCCGGCAACGCGTGACGGTTACCGGACATCCGCTCCACAAGGGTGGCAAGCCCTTCTGGGGCGATGCTGGCGATCGGTACTTCGCTCAAAGCTGAAGGTGTATCCCAACTGCCAGGCACGACACGGCGGGTCGTGGCCTGCCAGTCGTCAGCGATCCAGTCATGCCATAACTGCTTCTCGTACGCCGTGAACACCCCAAACATGGCCGCCGTTGGCCCCTCGATCAGCTTCCACCAGCGGCTATTCGCCGGGTTCTCGCCGCGCCGAATCCAGCCCTGGGCCTGCAGGGCGCCAACAAATGCCGGGATGGCGCCGGGCTCAGCCAGCCATTGATTGATGGTACGTTGCTGCAAGCGGCAATGATCGGAGTGCATGAACTGACCATACTGGCGCTTGCACTCCAGGGCCGCGAACAGCTGCGCTTGGAGGTCAAACTGGCTGACCAGGGTGGCAGCCGAGATGCCCAGGTCGTTCAGGCGGTAACCCCGCCGCACCCGCTGATAGAACGCCTGTGGGTCTTCTGCGGGGCACAGTGGGTGCAACGCTTGGATAGACAACTGCGCGTGACCACTGGCAGCGTTGTCGATGGTCACGTGCAGCTGGAAGTAGTGGCCATCGATACCCAACTCCGCCAGCTCGTAGGTAGTGATCAGCAAATGCAGCGGCGGTTGTTCGTAGCCAAGGTTGTAGCCCAGCACTTCGGGCAGAAATTCGTCGCAGTTCTGCCCCAAGGCCAGTTGCACGGCACCTTGCAGATAACGGTCGTCATCCAGTGGCGGCCGTTCCAGGCAGCCGAGGCGGCTGAGCAGCCTTTGGTAGATCAATACATGGTTACAGCGCGGGTCGCCATTGCCCAGTTCTTCCAGGTAAGTGCGGATCAGCCCGTGGTAACGCGGGTCTTGCCAATGCTGCAGCGTGCCGTGCAACCAGGCCCCGTCCACGGCCTTGGTCGGCGCAATTTGCTGGAGGAACCACAACGCATGGGCGCGGTTGCTGAAAAACTGGCGTGGCCCACCTTGATGACGCTGCTGGAGATATTCGGCGTAGGCCTTGGCCACCTCAGCGGCATGCTGGGCGCTCCAGGCAGACAGCTGTGAAGGGTTGGCCGGCAGGTCGTCAGGGCACTGCTCGACGCGGGCGATCTGTTCATTAAGCCACGCAGCGCTGGTGGCGTCGTGGCCTTGCAATAGGGTCTGATACCGGTGCTGCAGGCTATGGCTTGGGGTCATAGACCTTTCATGAGTAACGGTCTTGCAGGTCATCACCGTCATGCCGTGCGCCTCTGAATGCAGTGCCAGGTCGCCCTGGCACTGCGGATCCCTCGGTTACAAACGACGGTTACGAACGACCGCCTTTGCGGCTGGTGTCGTGAGGCATGTTGCCCCCCGAAGACTGGCCGCCTTTACGCCCGGCTTCGGACGCTTTTTCACGGTCGTTGGCGAAGTTGCCTGGGTTCTTGCTGCCGCCTTGGCTGCCTTCCTTGCCTTGGGTGCCGGTGCGGCTGTTCTCTTTGTTAGCCATGGTCTTCAAGCCTCGTATGACTTCAGGATGCACGGCACTGGGCCGTACATAGCTTCGGAGTTCGGCAATATCGAGGGATTCGTTTTATTGCCGCACGTTCGGACCGGTGGCGTTAAATAAGGGAAGGTTACGTATTTGGTGCGCCAAGCGACCGCCCGCCTCACTCGGCATCGGGTGCATCGAGCCGCGCCTGGCGGCGACCCAGCCAGGCGCCGGTGCCGGCCCAGCCCAGCGCGATCGCCGCGCCAATCAGCATCGCCAACTGCGGGTGCTCCGCGATCACATCCAGTGCCCGCTTGAGCCAGCCGCTGAGGGCGTCACCGCCGCGGTAGACCACCGTGTCGATGAAGTTCTTGGCTTTGTACTTGTCTTCTGCCGACAAAACGGTGAAGAGCATCTCCCGCCCCGGCCGGACCAGCGCATATTCACCGGCCCGGCGCACCACCATCACCACCACGAAGGCGGCGAACACCGGCGCCACTGCCAGCCAGACAAAGCCTGCGGCCATGATCAACGGCACCGCCACCAGCAATACGCCCACGCCCATCCTTCGCGCCAGGCGCCCGGTCAGAAACACCTGCGTGAGTATCGCCAAGGCCTGGACCACGGTGTCGATCAGGCCGAACACCTGGGTTTGCCGGGTGCGGTCGGTGAAGGTCTCGCTGACGATACGTGCCTGTTCGAAGTACAGGAACGTGCTGACACTGGCCAGCAGCACCACGAACAGCGCGATGCCCAACAGGTAAGGAGCGCGCAGCACGGCAGTAGCCCCCGCGAACGGGTTGCCACCCAACGGCTTGGACGTCGAGCGCTGCAGATAGGCCGGCAGCGGATGACGGTCTCGCCAGCGCTGCAAAAACAAGGCAGCGCCGGTGCTGCCTAGCAAACATAGCCCGGCCAGTACCAGCAGGCCTGCATGCCCCAGCGGGCCCACCAGCAACGTACCCAGGACCGGCCCGCAGAGGCCGCCCAGGCTGGCACCCGCTGCCAGCAGGCCAAACAAGCGTTTGCCTTGTTCGGTGGCAAACAGGTCGGCCAGCACGCTCCAGGCCAGTGAAATGGTCAGCAAGTTGAACACCGACAGCCAGATATAGAAGGCGCGCGCATTCCATACATCGTCCGGGGCCTGGGCAAACAGCACCGCGAACAGCAGCAGATTGCTGGTGAAGAACCCGTAGGTCCAGGGCAGGATATGCCGTCGCCGCACCTTGGATGCCAGCCAGCCGAACAGCGGCAGGCATACCAGGGTGGCGACGAAGGTGCCGGTGAACAGCCACTGCAGGTTATCCACGCCACCGGCCACGCCCATGGTCTCGCGCACCGGGCGCAGCATGAAGTAGCCGGTGAACAGCAAGTAGAACAACAACAGGCCAGCAACCACCGCCGGCCCTTCGCCTGGTTGTATGTTCAGCCCTTGGTCCAACCGTCGCCGCCAGCCTTGCATAGTGTCAGCCGAACTGTTCGATCAGCGCCTGTTGCTGCGCCTGGCTGAGCAACGGTGTATGCCCGGCCTTGAGCTGGTCAAGCTGGCGATCAGGCCGGCTGGTGGCGGGAATGACCGTGGTCACTGCCGGATGGCTGATGGCGAACTTCAGAAACAGCTGTGCCCAGCTGCCGATACCTACTTCCGACGCCCAGCCAGGCAACGCTTGGTCCTTGACCCGGGCAAACAGCCGGCCGTCATCGAACGCCCGGTTGATCAGCACCGCGACGCCCTTGTCTTGGCACAATGGCAGCAGCTCACGCGCGGCCTGTGGGGCGTTGACCGAGTAGTTGATCTGAATGAAGTCGAGCGGTTCGCTACGTACGATCCTGGCCACTTCATCCTGGCCGCTGTTCAGGTAATGGGTGATGCCGACGTAGCGGGTCTTGCCCTGCTGCTTGAGTTCGCGGGCGTAGGGCAGTTGGGTCTGCCAATCACGCAGGTTGTGGATCTGCAGCAAGTCGACTTTGTCGGTGCGCAAGCTGCGCAGGCTGCCTTGCCACTGCGCTTGTGCGTCAGCCTGGCTATCGGCGGCAATCTTGGTGGCTAGAAAGCGCTGCTTGTGCCAGCCGCCCTCTTCCAGCAACTGGCCCAGAATGCTGTCGGCACCCCCGTAGTTGGGCGAAGTGTCAATGACCCTGCCGCCACCTTCGAAGAAGGCCTTGAGCACCGTGGCGAGCTGCTGGTACTGAGGCGAGCCGGCCTCGACCTCGAAGCTGCCTGAGGTGCCGGCACCGATGACCGGCAAGGCCTCGCCGGTGGAAGGGATAGTGCGCGTCAGCAGGCCACTCGCTGCCCCAGCGTGCAGCCAAGGGCTTGCGGCCAGCAACCCCAAGGCTGCTCCGGCGCGTAGGACATCACGACGTGCATACATGGAAAAGCCCCCGTCATGAACCGGAAACTTTCAAGGCTAGCCGCTCTACCCCGCCTCGGCGAGTGATTCTGTATCTGGATGTTAGCGATCAGGCCTGCAACAGCAGGCGCAGGTCCAGGCCGGTTTCACCCATCGGCGGGCACCAGTAATAACCACCGGTCAGTGGCCGGCTGAAGCGGTAGAGGCCGTCGATGATGCCGTCTTCCAGGCCGCTCATGCGCCGCAGTTGCACTTCGAAGGCATCGAAGCTGTGGCCCAGCGCCACGAAGGCAAGGCCAGCACCACGGGCGTCAGCCCAGGCGACCGAGCGACGGACCATGAACGCCTCAGGTTCGAAGCTTTCCTGGGCGGTGCGTTTGACGTGCGCGGACGCGGGGGCGTCGTCGAGCTCTTCGTTGTCGCTGAGGCGGCGGCCGATGATGTTGTCCTGGTCCGCCTGGGGCAGCGCCTTGAAGTACTCCAAGTCATGCTTCCACAGTTGAAACGCGGCAAAGCTGGAACCGTTGAGGCCAGGGTGTGCGTCGTCAACGATGGCGGCTTGCACGGCGTCTTCGTCCACCGGGTTCTCGGTGCCGTCTTCATAGCCGGTCAGGTCGTGGCCCCCCCGGTGCAAAAAACCATCGACGCTGTCTGCCAGGCGCAACGCCGGTGCCAGCGCGTGTTCCAGGGCCTGGGCCCGCAGCAGCAGGTCGCCACGCTCGTTACCGCGCAGCCACAGCCACAGGGCGTGCTGGGTGCTGGGGTTCTCCACGGCGGCGTCCAGCAGTGGGAAGGCACGCAAACCCGGCACGTCACGGCCCAAGGCCTTGGCCAGGGTCGCGCCAACGCCCAGGATCAACTGTTGGCCGTCGACCTGCGGCAGCAAGGCGTCGAGTGCGGCGGGCAGCGCTTCGGGCGAGTGCAGCGTGAAGAACAGGTGGCGGGCATGGGCCGGCACCGGCGTGGCAAGCAGACCTTGCTGAAACGGCATGACAGGCTAATCCTCGGTAAAAGCGCGCATGCTACTGCGCCGGGACGCCCATCGCAACGCGGCAGGCAGACGCTGCGCACGGTGCACTCGGTAACAAAAGGTTACCAAGAGGTGGCGCTTTGCAATTAGCTATCACTACAGTGCCACCTACACTCCTCGGAATCCTTTGTGCGACTCCCTGATCCGAGAGCCCCTTCATGACTGCCTCGCCCCTGCTCACCGCATTTCTGCCCCTGGCCCTGGGCATCATCATGCTCGGCCTTGGGCTGTCGCTGACCCTGGCTGATTTCGCCCGTGTGGTGAAGTACCCCAAGCCTGTGGTGATTGGCCTGGTCTGCCAGATCCTGTTGCTGCCGCTGGTGTGCTTCCTGATCGCCAACGGCTTTGGCCTGGAGTCTGCCCTGGCGGTGGGGCTGATGCTGCTGGCGGCCTCGCCGGGGGGGACCACGGCCAATCTGTTCAGCCACCTGGCTCACGGCGATGTGGCATTGAACATCACCTTGACGGCGGTCAACTCGTTGATTGCGATCCTCACCATGCCGCTGCTGGTGAACCTGTCGCTGGGCTGGTTCATGGCCTCGGACCAGGCCATCCCGCTGCAGTTTGCCAAGGTGTTGCAGGTGTTCGCGATTGTCCTGCTGCCGGTGGCGCTGGGCATGTTGATCCGCCACTTTGCCCCGCGCTTTGCCGCACGCATGGAAAAGCCGATGAAGCTGGTGGCGGCGCTGTTTCTGGCTTTCACCATCATCCTCGCGCTGGCCAAGGACTGGCAGACGGTGGTCGAGTACGCCCCCGTGGTAGGCCTGGCGGCCCTGTTGTTCAACGTGCTGAGCCTGACCGTAGGCTACTGGGTGCCCCGGCTGTTGAAGATTCCCAAGCGCCAGGCCATCGCTATCGGCATGGAAATCGGCATCCACAACGGTACCCTGGCGATCGCGCTGGCCTTGAGCCCTTCGTTGCTGAACAACGCCACCATGGCGGTGCCAGCGGCGCTGTACAGCCTGATCATGTTCTTCACGGCGGCAGGGTTTGGCTGGTGGGTGAGCCGCGGGCACGTGGCAGAAACCGTTGAGGCCGAGGGCAACGCGGTCAACTGACCGCAGTGACGGTCAGGGCCGCTCGCGCCGGTCGCGCAACTGGCGCTTGAGCACTGCAAGGGGCGGAGCGTAGAAAAAGCCGAACGACACGCTGCCTTGACGGCCTTTGACCGCATGGTGAAGCCGATGGGCGCGATGCAGGCGCTTGAGGTAGCGGCTGACTGGCCGCGGTTTTTTCGGCCAGTGGCGATGAAAGAAGCCGTCGTGGGCCAGCACATACAACAGGCCGTACCCGGCCACGCCCCCACCCACCCACTGCAAGGGGGCGTACCCGGCTTTACCCAGCGCCACCAGGCCGGCGGCGATCAGCCCCAGCGCAAGCAGGTAAATGTCATTGGTCTCGAGCATGCCCAGGTGTGGCTCATGGTGCGAGCGGTGCAGCCACCAGCCCCAGCCATGCATGATGTACTTGTGCGCCAGTGTGCCGACACCCTCCATGGCCACCAGTGTGCCGAGCAGCACGGCGAGATTGAACAGCATGTAACGGGTCCGGGTGATCGCAAGGGAAGGCGCAAGGTTACCGACTACCCGCCTATTTTTCCATGCAGGCGTGACGGGCTGTAGGCACTTTCCTGATGAAGCCCTTGTCATGTTTTTACCCTTGACCTCGCCTATCTCGGGGCGTAAGGTCCGCGACGCAATTTCGCATCCCCAAACAGGAGTCCTGCATTGGACAGTAGCCCCAGTCGCTTGCGACAGGCCCACTTGGCGAGCTAGTCCGGCAGTGCCCTGCCACTGTCTCGCCGTCATGGCTTGATGGTGGATTTCTTCAGCCCCTGTGGCTGCAGCTTCCTCTTTTCTTCCTTCTGTGGTCCTGCGCATTTTCTGGTTATTCAACCACGCCAACACCCGATGGCGTTCATGCGGGCGTGTGCCCGTGGAAGAGGTTTGCTATGGATTGGAAAGTCTTTCTGCTGCGCGTCAGCATCGCCCTGCTGCTGGGTGCCCTGATCGGCGCCGAGCGTCAACTGCGTCAACGCCTCACTGGCTTGCGTACCAATGCGCTGGTCAGTACCGGCGCTTGCCTGTTCGTACTGATGACCCAGGCTGTACCGGGCATGGCCCCCAACGACGCCTCGCGCGTGGCTGCTTATGTGGTGTCGGGGATCGGCTTTCTTGGGGGCGGCGTGATCATGCGCGACGGTTTCAACGTGCGCGGCCTGAACACTGCCGCCACGCTGTGGTGCACGGCGGCCGTTGGCGTACTGTGCAGCCTTGGGCTGCTGCTGGAAGCGACCCTGGGCAGCCTGGCCGTGTTGTGCGCCAACATCCTGCTGCGCGACATCGCCCAGCGCCTGGACCGCCAGGACATTGTCCCGGCCACTGAAGTGGAGCAACGCTTCGAAGTGCGAGTCGTGTGCCGTGCTGAGGATGAAATCCAGGTCCGCAGCCTGATGTTGCACAGCCTCGGCGACCCGGAGCTGCGCCTGCAATCGCTGCACAGCGAGGACCTACCCAACCCGGCACGCCTTGAAGTACGCGCCGAACTGCTGGGCAACCCGCAGGCACCGGCGCAGTTGGAACGGCTGGTCAGCCGGGTGAGCCTGGAAAAAGGTGTAAGCTCGGTGCGCTGGCAGTTGCAGCCGCAAGAGGTGGCGGCAGACTGACGCCTACCCACCCAGCCAACGGATTACAGGACTCGACTGTGCACATACGCCCTACCCTCACCCGCGATATCCCCAGGCTGGCCGAGGTCGAGCGTTCAGCCGCCCAGGCTTTCGCCCAACTGCCGGCGCTGGCGTGGCTGGCACAAGGCGATGTGCTGGACAGCGCAGCGCATCAAGGATTCGTCGATGCAGGCGCAAGCTGGCTGGCGGAGGGTGACGCCGGGCAGATCCTAGGCTTTGTGTGCGCACGGCGGGAGCAACAGGCATTGCACATTCATGAAATTTCCGTGCGCCGGGAGGCTCAAGGGCGAGGGATCGGGCGCCTGCTGCTGAATCAACTGGTCGATGCGGCGCAAGCAGCAGGCGTTCGGGAGCTGACCTTGACCACCTTTATCGACGTGCCCTGGAATGCACCTTTCTATGCACGCTATGGGTTTGAGGCTATTAATGAAGGCCAGCTGTGCACGCGGCTGTGCGACATTCTGGCCAACGAACGCGTTCAAGGGTTTGTCGGGCGTTGTGCAATGCGCCTGCCTTGCTCGCCCTTGATAGGCGATCATGGGTCTACACCCGCCGCGGTACTGTTCGCCACGCAGTAACCGTCCCGCCCCTGCCGCTTGGCCTGGTACAACGCGCTATCTGCCGCCGCCATCAGGCGCTCGGGCGTCATCGCTTGCCGAGCCGGGTCGCCGATCGCAATGCCGGCACTAAACGACACCCGCCCCAATGGGCTGCCGCCGTGTTCGATTATAGGGCGGCGCAACACCTGCTGTATTTCTTGCACGACAAGCTCGGCACCCGGCCCATCGGTGTCGGGCATCAATAGCGTGAACTCCTCACCCCCGAAGCGCACCGCCAGGTCTGCCGGGCGCTTCAGCGCCTGTTGCAGCAGCTCGGCGAAACGCCGCAGGCACTGGTCGCCGGCAAGGTGCCCGTAACGGTCGTTGTAAGCCTTGAAGTAGTCGAGGTCGAGCATCACCAGCGCTACCGGGTAACCTTGCCGTCGAGCCCGCCGCACCTCGGGCTCGAACACTGCATCCAGCCGCCGGCGGTTGCCAAGCCCAGTCAGGCTGTCGGTCAAGGCCAGGGATTTCAGCGTCTGGTGCGCCTGGTGCAAGGCGCGCTCTATCACAATACGTTCGCGCAGTTGGCGCAAGACCACCCCGCCGAACGCTGCCAACCCCACCAGCAATAGCAACAGCACAGCCACTGATTTGATCGCGTCGTGCCGCCAGGGCGCCACAATGGATTCCCGCGACAGGCCAGCCTCTACCACCAACGGGTAACTCGACAGCGCCCGGTATGCATACAGGCGAGGCGTGCCATCGACTACTGCCACTGCTTCGACAAGCCCTTCATTGGCGTAGGGCAAGTGATTGCGAAAGACGTCACTGTTGGCCAAGGTCCGCCCAACCACCCTCGAAACGAACGGGCGACGGACCAAAATCGTGCCGTCACGCTTGGCCAGCACCAGCGCGCCACGCTCGTCGATCTTGAAATCGCCGTAATAGCGCACGAACCAGTCCACTTTGATCGTGCCCAACAGCACCCCGGCAAAATGCCCGTCGGGGTATTCCAGACGCCGCGAGATGGGAATGATCAAGTCGCCGGTCGAGCGGCTGCGCACCACCGAACCGATGCGTACCTGCCGGTCACGATGATTACGGTGGTAAACGAAATAGTCGCGGTCAGCATTGTTGAGGTTGGGCGGTAGGGTCGCCTGGTCGGTAACCAGCCAGCGGCCATCCGCGCCATACACGAACAGCCCGTGCAGCTGCGGCATGAGCGCTTTTTGTCGCGCGAGCAACGCCTGCAGGCGCGGGCGGTTCATATGCTCGAAACCATCGCCCTCCAGGCGCTCGGCCAAGGACGCGCTAACGACATCCACTTGGCGAATAGCGTCCTCGGCGTGTTGCGCCGTCGCCCGAGCCAGGTTGGTCACCATGTTTTCGGCATTGCCGAACGCGTGACGGTAATCACGCCAGATACGCCAGCCTTCCACCATCACGAAGGCCAGCATCACCACCACCATGAATGCCAGGACCTGGCGGAACAACGCCACGGCGCGGCCTTCGCCCGCTACCGCAAGGTGCCCATCGTCATCCTGTTTCCTGGCTGCGCACATCCTATTCCCTTGTTGTCTCGCGTTCGCCGCTTATGACTATAGTTCAGCGCTGCTTGCGCGAAGCCAGCTCGATCCACACCGGTGCATGGTCGCTGGCCTTGGGTTCGTTACGTACCCAGGCGTCAACGCCTGCCGCCTTTAGGTAAGGCGCAAGTTCAGGGTTGAGCAACACATGGTCGATGCGCAGCCCGGCGTTACGCTGCCAGTGATTGCGAAAATAGTCCCAGAAGGTATAAACCCGCTCGTCAGGGTGCAGGTGGCGCAGCGCATCTGTCCAGCCCTGGTTGAGCAAACGCTGGTAACAGTCTCGAGATTCAGGTTGCAGCAGCGCGTCCTTGAGCCAGGAGCGCGGGTTATAGATGTCGAAATCGGTGGGGACGACGTTGAAATCGCCGGCTAACACTGCCGGGTGCCCACTCTTTTGCAAACTGGCCGCATGGTCGATCAGGCAGTGGAACCAGCGCAGTTTGTAGTCGAACTTAGGCCCGGGTTGCGGGTTGCCGTTGGGCAGGTAGAGGCAGCCGATGATCAGCCCCTGCACGGCTGCCTCCAGGTAGCGGCTCTGGCCGTCATCCTCCATGCCGGGTA
>Ga0247821_10002166_pt1 | contig 10802 bp, 11 predicted proteins | sample 13C_Glycerol_Day_FD_192481 | JGI IMG/M metagenome (GOLD analysis project Ga0247821, IMG submission 192481) | Soil microbial communities from agricultural site in Penn Yan, New York, United States - 13C_Glycerol_Day14 | ecosystem: Environmental > Terrestrial > Soil > Agricultural land | place... | reverse complement strand
TGTAACGAAGTTTGTAGTTCCGCGATAGCTCAGTCGGTAGAGCAAATGACTGTTAATCATTGGGTCCCTGGTTCGAGTCCAGGTCGCGGAGCCAATTTCGGGGTGTAGCGCAGTCCGGTAGCGCGCCTGCTTTGGGAGCAGGATGTCAGGAGTTCGAATCCCCTCACCCCGACCATATTTGGGTCGTTAGCTCAGTTGGTAGAGCAGTTGGCTTTTAACCAATTGGTCGTAGGTTCGAATCCTACACGACCCACCATTTTCGAGTCCGGTTCGCTGGATTTGGATCTTAAAGGATCAGTTCGCCATTAGCGGCTGGTCAACGAAAAAAAGGCGCCGTAACAGGTGCTTTTTTTTTACCGGGGTGTAGCGCAGTCCGGTAGCGCGCCTGCTTTGGGAGCAGGATGTCAGGAGTTCGAATCCCCTCACCCCGACCATCTTCAGACAGAAGGGCACCTTGCAAAGGGTGCCCTTTTTTCGTTTCTGCAGCCTTGAATTTTGCCTGCTACTATCCGGCTAAATTCTGCAAGGGAGCTGCCCCATGACCCTCAAAGCCTCCGTGTACATCGCCACCAGCCTCGATGGCTTCATTGCCCGTGCAAGTGGCGAGCTGGACTGGTTGATGGTTGCCACCAGCTCCAGTGACGATCATGGCTATGCCGCCTACATGGCGACCATCGATACCCTGGTCATGGGCCGCAACACCTACGAGAAAGTCCTGACCTTTGGCGACTGGCCGTATCCGCACAAGCGGGTCGTGGTGTTGAGCAGCACCCTGGGCCGGGCGGAGGGCGTCGAAGTCCATCCCGGGCCGATTGCCGACCTGGTGGAGCATCTGCGCGATACGGGCGCCAAAAGCCTGTACCTGGACGGTGGCCAGGTGGTTCAGAGCTTTTTGCGTGAAGGGCGGCTGGATGAACTGACCATCACCCGGATCCCGGTGCTGCTGGGCAGCGGCATTCCCCTGTTCGGGGCGTTGGCGGCGGACGTGAAGCTGCAGCACATGCGCAGCACCACGTTCGAGAATGGCTTCGTGCAAAGCACCTACCGGGTACTCAGATGATCCGGTAGGGGGGGGCTACACCATCTCACCACTGTGGGAGCTGGCGTAGCCTGCGATGAGGCCCGTGACCGTCAGTGCAGCTTCAGGCGCGGCTCGGTACCCCGGCCAATGCGGCTACCCAGCATCAGCATCAGCGTACGGAAGGTGCCGTACAGCGCCATCTGGTGCATGCGGTACAACGACACATAGAACATCCGCGCCAGCCAGCCTTCGAGCATCACGCTACCGGTCAGGTTGCCCATCAGATTGCCCACCGCCGAGAAGCGCGACAGCGAAACCAGCGAGCCATAGTCACGGTAGGCATAGGTCGGCAACGGCTTGCCTTCCAGGCGCGCCTTGAGCGACTTGGCCAGCATCGACGCCTGCTGGTGAGCGGCCTGGGCCCGTGGCGGCACGTTGCGGTCGCTGCCCGGTTGCGGGCAGGCGGCGCAGTCGCCAAAGGCGAAGATGTCATCGTCCAGGGTGGTCTGCAGGGTAGGGCGCACCACCAGCTGGTTGATCCGGTTGGTTTCCAGGCCGTCGATGTCCTTGAGGAAGCCCGGGGCGCGGATACCGGCCGCCCAGACCTTCAGGCTGGCCTGGATCACTTCGCCATTGCTGGTCTTGAGCTCGGTGGCGGTGACTTCACTGACCGCGGCGTTGGTCATCACCGTGACACCAAGTTTTTCCAGGGTCTTGTGCACCGGCACACTGATGCGCTCCGGCAGTGCCGGCAGTACCCGAGGACCTGCCTCGATCAGGGTGATGTGCATGTCCTTGGGCTGGATGCGGTCCAGGCCATAGGCGGCCAGCTCGTGAGCGGCGTGGTGCAGCTCGGCGGCCAGTTCGACACCGGTGGCGCCGGCACCGACGATGGCAACGCTGATGGTCTCGTTGGCCTGGTCGCCGGCGTGGGCGCGCAGGTAGTGGTTGAGCAACTGCTGGTGGAAGCGCTCGGCCTGCTTGCGGGTGTCGAGGAACAGGCAGTGCTGGGCTGCCCCCAGGGTACCGAAGTCGTTGGTGTTACTGCCCACGGCGATGACCAGGGTGTCGTAACCCAGGGTGCGCGCAGGCAGCAGCTCGCGGCCCTCTTCATCGAGGGTCGCGGCCAGCTGGATCTGCTTGCTCTCGCGGTCCAGGCCACTCATGCGCCCGAGCTGGAACTGGAAGTGATTCCACTTGGCCTGGGCCACGTAGTTCAGTTCGTCTTCCGAGGAGTTCAGCGAGCCGGCCGCCACTTCGTGCAGCAACGGCTTCCAGATGTGCGTCAGGTTGGCGTCGACCAGGGTGACGCTGGCGCTGCCTTTCTTACCCAGGGTCTTGCCCAGGCGGGTCGCCAGTTCCAGGCCGCCGGCGCCGCCGCCGACAATCACGATACGGTGAGTCATTAAGATATCTCATAAGGTTTACGGAATTCGGGTCTCGAGTGGGCGGCCGCACGGGGCGGGCGGTTCGGGCGAGCGCAAGGCAGCTCATAGCACCAGGTTACTCAAGAGGCGGCTCAACAGGCCCAGGCCAACGGTCACCAGCACCACCATCCAAAGGAGCAGCCAGGGCCGGAAAGGCTTGCGCTCGACTTGATGTTGGGGTGCTTGCAGGTAGTCATCGACACGACGTTGGTCTTCGGGGTTCAGGCGGCTGGTCATGGAGGCCTCGTCAGGTAGACGCGTGTGACTGAAGGAAAGCTACAGGGTTCACTGTAGTTGTTCGAGCAGGGCCCATCGTGCAGTCACGCCGCGGTCTTTATGACGAATGATTGCGCTTTGTATCATCGGCGCGGAATTTATGCCATTACGCGTTGGCAGGGGGCCAGCTCAGAGGCTGATGCCGACATCGAAAACAATGCTGCGCCCCAGGTTCCCGCGCAGGAAGTCCGGGGCGTCGGGGTGGGCGAACAGCACCCGGGCGAAGGTCGGGCCGACCAGTGACAGCGAACGCCAGCCCTGGCGCAGGTACTCGGTGGGGGGCGGGAAGTGGCTGTTGAGGTCGAGCACTTCGCGCTTGAGGCTGGCGAAGGCGATGATGTCCAGCTCGCTCAGGTCCAGGCCGCGTTCCTGGTAGTTGTGCGACTTTTTGCGCAAGGTCGGGGCCAGGCGCTGCAGCAGCTCTTGCGCGCTGATCCGTCGGGGCCGCGCCTCGCGGCGTACCAGCTGGCTGAGGGAGAAGGCGCTGCGCCGGCGTTGCAGTTCCTCGCGCCACTCGTCGTTGAGGCGGCGGCCTTCATCGAGGACGAAAAACACCTCGAAGGCGGCGTCGCGAAACAGCACGTCCGGCGGCTCCTGGCCGGCGGGGGTGAAGTCTTCACTGCGATAGGGAATGTTCAGGCCTTGCAGCAGGCGTTGGCAGACCCAACGCTCGCGTTCCCATTTACGGGCATTGGAAAGAAACGCATTGGCTTGTTCGGCCTGAATGGTGAGCAGGCGCAAGTAGTCTGAGTCATCCATGGGGACAAGCTTAGCGGCCAAAACGTGATAGTTGTTAGTGCGCGCCGTTTTATTGTCGGCCAGCGCAGATGATGTGCGGTGTAGACTGCCGACAGGATCGCAAGCAAAGGTCGTTTACGGTGATTGGCGCTCACGTGTTGTCGCAACAGACCCTGATACTCGGCTGGCTTGGCTATGTGCCGCTGCTGCTCTGGGCCATCTGGCGCACGCCCTGGGTCGAGCTGTTCACCGACAGTCGCCGCCAGCACCTGCTGTTCGGCACCATGTTCGCCTTGTTTGCGCTCTGGCTGGTGCGGCGTGACTTCGACACCGGCGTGTCGTACCACTTCATCGGCATGACCGCCGTCACCCTGCTGCTGGACTGGCCCCTGGCCATTCTCGGCGGCCTGGTCGCCCAGACCGGGCTGATGCTGCTCGGGCGCCAGGACCTGGCGGCCATGGGCGTCAACGGCCTGTTGTTCATCGGCCTGCCGGTACTGGTCACCGAGGCCTGCGCGATCCTGGTGGAACGGGCGCAGCCGAAGAACCTGTTCGTCTACATCTTCTGCTCGGGGTTTTTCGCCGCGGCCCTGGCGGCACTGCTGTGCCTGCTGGCCGGGCTGGGCATATTGTGGATGGACGGGCGTTTCGTGATGCCGGAATGGATCGAGGACTTTATCGGCTACCTGTGGCTGATCATCTTTCCCGAAGCCTTCATCAACGGCATGGTGGTCAGCGCACTGGTGGTGTTCTGCCCGGAGTGGCTTGAGACCTTCAACCGCACCCGCTACCTGCAGGCACCCTGGAAGGACGACGACTCCGGGCGTTGAGGCTCAATGGTGGGCGCGGGGATCGAGCTCGCCGGAAAACAGCTCGTCTTCGGCGTCCGGTGTTACCGGGATCTTGTGCTCTTCAGCGGCCCAGGCGCCCAGGTCGATCAGCTTGCAGCGGTCGGAGCAGAACGGCCGGTACTGGCTTGCCTCGACCCATTCCACTGGGGCGCCGCAGGTCGGGCATGCTACTACGGTCAGGGGTTGGCTCATGCTTGGCCTCCTCGCAAAGTCAGGTAAAAGTGGTGAAGGCGGTCGACCTCCGAATGCAGCCAGGCCAGGTCGCGGTCGTTGACCAGTACGTCGTGGGCATGGCGCAGGCGTTCCTCGCGGCTGGCCTGGGCCTGGAGGATGGCCTGGACCTGCTCGGGGCTGGTCTGGTCGCGCAGCAGGGTGCGCTGGACCTGCAATTCCTGGGGCGCGTCGATCACCAGCAGGCGCTGGGTGCGCTGATACTGGCCCGATTCGACCATCAACGGCGACACGAACACCGCATAGGGTGATTCTGCCTTGGCCAGGTAGCTGAAGATTTCCTGGCCGATCAACGGATGCAGCAGGGCTTCGAGCCAGCGCCGTTGTTCGGCATCGGCGAAGATCAGCTGGCGCAGGGCAGCACGGTTCAATTGACCGTCTTCCTGGAGCACGCCGGGGCCGAAACGCTCGACGATACGGGCCAGGGCGGGCCGCCCGGGCTCGACCACCCAGCGCGCGGCCTGGTCGGCATCCACCAGGTGCACGCCCAGTTCGACGAAGCGCTGGGCGGCAGCGCTCTTGCCACTGCCGATGCCGCCGGTCAGGCCGAGAATCCAGGGAGTGAAAGCAGCGGTGGTCATCACATTCCAGAGTATTTCAGGTAAGAAGTGGTTATTTGACCACCCCAGAGCAGTGCGATCCAGCCCGCAATGGCCAGATAGGGGCCGAAGGGGATCGGCGTGCTGGCTTTCTGTCCTTTCAGGCGCAGCACAACCAGCCCGACCACCGCGCCCAGCAACGACGACAGCAGCAGGGTCAGCGGCAGGATCTGCCAGCCGCCCCAGGCGCCGATCAGCGCCAGCAATTTGAAGTCACCGTAACCCATGCCCTCCTTGCCGGTGATCATCTTGAACAGCCAGAACACCGTCCACAGGCTCAGGTAGCCGGCAACGGCGCCCCACAGCGCGTCCTGCAGCGGGGCGAACAGCTCGAAGGCGTTGACGATCAGCCCCAGCCACAACAAGGGGAACACCAGCACATCGGGCAACAGCCGATGCTCGACATCGATCAGGCTCATGGCCATCAGCCCCCAACTGAGCAGCATCAGCGCCAGGGCGGCGGAGCTGGCGCCCAGGTGCCAGGCGATATACCCCGTGATCGCTGCGCAACCCAGTTCCACCAGCGGGTAGCGAAGGCTGATGGAGCTGTGGCAACTGGAACAGCGCCCGCGCAGTATCAGGTAGCTCAGCAGCGGAATATTTTCCCAGGGGCGAATGCGATGCCCGCAATGTGGACACTGGGAGGCGGGCAGGAACAGGTCGTAGCGCTCAGGCTCGGCGACGCCGGGCAACTCCAGCACCTCCCGGGCTTCAGCCTGCCATTGCCGTTGCAGCATGATCGGCAAACGGTGCACCAGCACATTGAGAAAACTGCCGACGATCAGGCCCAGCAGCAGGGCCGCGCCCAGGTACAACAGAGGCTGGCTGGCCAGCACATCGATCAGGTCCATGTTCAGATCACACTACCCAACTGAAAGATTGGCAGGTACATGGCAATCACCAGACTGCCCACCAGCAGACCGAGGATCAGCACGATCAGCGGTTCGAGCAGGCTGGCCAGGGTGTCGAGCGAGCCTTCGATTGCGCTTTCATAGTAGCTGGCAACCCGTGCCAGCATCACCTCCAGCGTGCCGGCAGTTTCGCCGATGGCGCACATCTGCTGCATCAGACGCGGGAACAAGCCGCTGTAGGCCAATGCCTGACTTAACGACTGACCACCGGCCAGATCCTTGCGCAGGCGCAGCACCGCCTGCTCGTATAACGGATTGCCACATGCACCGGCCACCGGCCCCAGCGCTTCAACCAGCGGCACGCCGGCGGCAAAGGAGGTGGACAGGGTGCGGGCGAAGCGGGCCAGGGCGGCATTGCCCAGCAAGTCCCCGGCAATCGGCAGCTTCAATGCCGAGCGCAGGCACCACAGGCGAAAGCCGGGCCTGTGTCGATACGCCCGTCGCAGGCTCCAGCCACTGGCTACAGCGCACAGCAGCAACCCCCAGAAGTATTGGCCCAGCCAATCGGACAGGCCGATCACTGCTTGTGTGAAGGCGGGCAGCCCGGCACCGAAGCCGCTGAACATCGCCTGGAACTGCGGCACCACCTTGAGCAGCAACAGGCTGGACACCCCCAGCCCGGTCAGCAACACGATCAGTGGATAAGTCATGGCCTTCTTCAACCGGGCCCGCAACGCCTGACGCTGCTCCTGCAGGCTCGCCACCTGCTCCAGCACCGTTTCCAGTGTGCCGGACTGTTCACCGCTGGCGATCAGGTTGCAATACAGCGCATCGAAACAACGCGGATGGCGGCGCAAGGCGTCCGCCAGGCTGCGACCTGAGGCGATATCGGTTTTCAAGGCATCGACCAGGCTGATCAGCGCCGCGTGGCTACCGCTCTGGGCGACCACCTCCAGGGCTTGTAGCAGCGCGACGCCCGAGTTGAGCAAAGTGGCCAGCTGGCGGCTGAACTGGCTCAGCTCGCGGGTGCCGAGCGCCCCCTGCTTTTGCCAGAAACTGTTTCCGGATTTTTTGAGAGAACCGGTACCCGTGCCTCGATTGTGCCGTTGTGCGCGCAGCGGAGCAGGGCGGCGCCAGGTGTAGTCAGGGGTATTCTCGGACATCGCGACTTCCTTGCTGCGTGGCCTGCACAAACCCGGAAACAGCTTCGGCTCCGGTACCCGGGGCAGGATTGCCCGCTGCTCACTAGAGTAGTCGAGCCCGCTGACGAATCACCGCCACAGGGTGACAAAAGGTGTCTATTCGGGCCTACTGGCGCGCCTGTTGGCGGCCTGGCCCGGCTGGTTGCCGACACGAACCGAATTTGTGAGGGAGAACGTCCATGAAAGGACAACGCGGTATTACCTTGATCGAACTGATGATCGTGGTGGCGATCATCGGCATCCTGGCGACCATCGCCCTGCCCATGTACACCAACCACCAGATACGCACCAAGGCATCCGCCGCCCTGGTCGAGATCTCCGCCCTGAAAACCCCGTTCGACCTGCGCATGAACGAAGGCAAGGACGTTACCGACGTCAGTTCCCTGGGCGGCCAGGCCAGCACCGGCAACTGCGCCATCACCGCCACCGGCATGGCCGCCACTGGTGCCGGCAGCATCGTCTGCACCCTGGTCGACGCCCCGGCCGTGGCCGTGGGTAAGACCCTCAGTCTGGCCCGCTCGACCAGCGGCTGGGCCTGCACCAGCGACCTCGCCGAAGACCTCGCCCCAGCCGCCTGCAAGCCTGCTTCGGGTGCGCCGGCGCAGTGAGCAATAGCTGTTATTAAACAGTGATTTGCGTAAGCGATCCGGCAGTGGTAGCGTTGGTGCCACGCCGGTGTAGCTCAGTCGGTAGAGCAGCGCACTCGTAACGCGAAGGTCGCAGGTTCGATTCCTGTCTCCGGCACCACATCCAGCTCCACCGCATTCCGCTGAATGCTTTGGAAACCCTCTAAACCGGCCTTCTGGCCGGTTTTTCGTTTCCACGACCCTCCGTCGGGAACCAACAAAATCCCCAATAACCGGGGGTATTTTTGGGGTACAGCGTCTTTCCTGAATGGAGAACGTACCCCAATGCCACGCCTAGCCATTCCGCTCAGCGACCTCAAATGCCGCACGGCCAAACCGCGTGATCGCGCCTACAAACTGTTCGACGGCGGGGGTATGTACCTGTACGTCACGCCCTGTGGCTCGAAGACTTGGCGGCTACGGTATTTCAAACCCAACGGCAAGGAAGGCACGCTGATTATCGGCAAGTACCCCATCGTTTCGTTGGCCGTCGCGAGGACCAAGCGTGATGAGGCCAAGGCCTTATTGCTCGATAACCTTGATCCGATGGAAGAAAAGTTGAAGGCCAAGATTGCTGCCCAGCGGGCGAGCCTTCTCTTTGAAACCGTTGCCCTGGAGTGGCACGTCGAAATGTCTCGGCGTTGGACTGAGGGGCACGCCAAGACGGTGCTGAGCAGGTTGCGCACCCATGTGTTTCCACTGATTGGCCAGCGGCCTATCGCTGAACTCGACACCCATGATCTCCTTGAGGTCACCCAGCGAATCAAGGATCGCGGCACGATGGATGTCGCGCTGCGTGTGCAGAACTATCTATCCACAATCATGCGGGGCGCGAAGCGGGCGCGGCAGATCACTCAAAATCCAGCTCTCGATCTGGCCGGCTCGATTCAAGCACCGCGCACCGTGCACCGTCCTGCACTCTCGCTGAACCGCCTTCCTGAATTGTTGAGCCGAATCGACAGCTACACCGGTCGCGAACTGAGCCGGCTCGCAGTGCTGCTGACGCTGCATGTGTTCGTGCGCTCCAGCGAACTGCGCTTCGCCCGGTGGGATGAATTCGACCTGCAACGGGCGATGTGGGAAATCCCCGATACCCGTAAGCCGATTGAAGGCGTCCGCTATTCCACGCGCGGGACCAAGATGAGTGGGGACATTCAGATAGTGCCGCTGTCGCCTCAAGTCATCGAGATCCTTGAGCGGCTGCGCAGCTTGAATCGCTTCTCTGAACTCGTGTTGCCCGGTGATCACAGGTACTGGAAACCCTTGTCGGAGAATACGGTTAACCAGGTGCTGCGCAATATGGGGTACGACACCACCAAGGACGTCTGTGGGCATGGATTCAGGACCATGGCTTGTAGTGCCTTGCTCGAATCAGGGTTGTGGACGGACGCGGCGATTGAGCGGCAGATGAGCCATCAGGAGCGTAACCGCGTGCGCGCTGCATACATCCACAAGGCCCAGTTTCTGGAGCAGCGTCGGTTGATCATGGCGTGGTGGAGTAACTACATCGATGCCAACAGATCGGGCCATGTCACTCCGCATGAGTTTGCCCACCCGGTAGGCGACAACGTCACCGCCTTGCCAAATGGTCATGGCGCATTCAATCGCGGGTGAGCCTGCAAGATCGGCGCTGGCTGCTCTTTCACGCGGGTCCATCCAAACAGGGCTGCAAAGCCGCCCTGTTTGGATGGACCTCACTTTGAAGAGCTAAAGCCACGACGTTTTCCGAGATTTACCACTGAATTCCACCGGTGGATAACCGCTTTTCACGTCCCCAAGAGCCCTGAGTTTCGGCCCTTGACCGGGTTTATCCACAAGCGTAGAACTGGCCGTGCAAGCGCTGTCGATGACAGCACCCCAGGTGACCCGAGCCTTCAAGGTCACGCCGCTCTCGCGGTGGTTCTCCCCAAGGGCGATTCGCATCCGGCAGCTCGCCCGGTCACTACCCATGTGATGGATGCTCTTACACACATAGCGCTCGTGCGCCAGATACACCGTACCTCGCTGCCCTGCAGCAACCTATCCGCTTGGCCGAATCTTGCGCCAACCTGTGCCCGTCTCTTTCTTCTGGAAAGAGACGGGCACTTCTACCACTGCTGCAGCCTTGATCGCAAAAGGCTTTGCGGCATTCCCCCTCGTGACAATCGGCGTGACAACGCCGATGTCACCAGCAACAGCCATGTAGATGATGGTGCCGCAGACCCAGGAATGGACTGCACCTGACTGACAGTCAGGCATGCCCCGGTCATCGCAGTGCTGCTTGCACCTGGCTCAGGATCTTCAGCCGCTGGTCTCGTCAGCCAATGCAGCCTCCACCCGCCCACCGGTAACGGTGCTCAGGAGGCCAGATCATGAGAAGCCCTTGCTCCCGGACGTAAGGAGCCGCCAGTCCCGCGTAGAGGACATTCCCCACAGGTCGCAGGGGCCTTGATCCCTGATAACACTCAGCATTCTTGGCGGGATGACGTGGGGCGAGGATCGGAGAACGGTAGATGAGGTGATCGATATGGCATTGGTGGGTAGACGCGATGGCCGCAATTTCGGCTACGGCAGGCAATTGAGCTACGCAGGTCCGCAGGCGCTGAAAGACATGTTCGGCGGTGGCCACTACGGCACGGTCAAAGCGCACAGTGACCGGTGGCAGGCATTTGTGAAGTGGTGCCGCTCCGACCAGGGGCCCGGCATCAATGATGCGCGGCAGATTGACCGGAAGCTGTTGGGTGACTACGCGGCGTATCTGCGCGACATTGTTAAGCGCGGTGATCTCGCCGTCAGTACCGCGCAAAACCGACTATCCAGCGTTAACAGGACCATGGCAGCGCTTCGCGGTGATCAACATGTGAAACTGCCAAGTCCGAGCAAGGCGTTGGGTATGCAGCGCAGCGGAGTTCGACACTCGATGCCGCAGGGTCAAGATCGCGATCAGGTAAAAGAGATCGTCAATACGCTTTGCCGCAATCATCAGCAACGGGCCGCCGCG